>Ga0335073_10012733_pt1 | contig 11804 bp, 13 predicted proteins | sample Lox_Sample_22_FD_207093 | JGI IMG/M metagenome (GOLD analysis project Ga0335073, IMG submission 207093) | Soil microbial communities from Loxahatchee National Wildlife Refuge, Florida, United States - Lox_Sample_2.2 | ecosystem: Environmental > Terrestrial > Soil > Wetlands | place: USA... | reverse complement strand
TTTTGCGGCGGGCGCAGGCGTGGCTGTGGAGACGCGGGTGAATGGCGAAGTGCGGCAGCAGGGGAACACGCGCGATTTTATTTTTTCGCTGGGTGTCGTGATCCGATATATTGCGCAGGCGATGACGCTATACCCCGGAGATTTGATTCCGACAGGAACGCCGGCGGGAATTGCGCCTGTGGTGGCGGGTGACGTAATGGAGGTCAGCGTCGAAGGAGTGGGAACGCTGCGAAATCCGGTGGCGGATGAGTGATTAGGGCGCGCGATTGTTTTGCACGACTACCTGAGCCATCGCCGGTAAAAAAGTCCTAGCGACTGTGAGCAGCCGCTTTCTTCAGAAACGCAATTTGCCCGGCATGATAGAGCTCATGCTGCGCGACCCCGTGCAGCTGATGATAGAAATCGTAGCGCTTGCCGGGAACGCGGTCGCTCAAGCGCTCGTCCGACAATCCCGCCACGATCTTGATTAACTCGTCGTGCGTCTTCTTGGCAGCCGAAACGGCTTTGCGCCAGACCGCTTCCGTGGGCTTGGACGGAACGGGGAAATTCTTGACACCTGTGGGCTGAGATTTTTTTCCAGCAAGTCTTTCGATGGTCACTCGATCCCACACCTCGACGTGCCGCAGCAGCTCCCAAATGCTATGCACATTCGCGATGGGATGGGACGCGGCGGTCGCGGCGTCAACATCCGAGAGAAGTTCCAGCACCGCTGGGCCGTGCCACGCCGATCCATAAAAGGCGCGCCGAAGCTGATCGGCGATGCGCTGCGCTTCCGTTCCGTGTTGTTTCATCGGAAATCCCTCCGTTTCGCGGGTGCGCGTATTGTGCACTCTGCTATTCGGCGAAAATGGCGATGCCGGCTGCGTTGGCCGCGTCAATCGCTTTCTGCCCGTCGAGCAATAAACATTTTCCGGCATCGACGGCGAGACAAGTCGCTCCGGCAGAGTGCATGACTTCAATCGTCTTCACGCCAATCACCGGAACATCGAAGCGCATATCTTGATTCGGTTTGGCGATTTTGACCACAGTGAGATCGCGGCTCAAAGTCGACGCATCACCGTGCAGCGAGCGCATGATGTGCCCGGCGCGCTCGATCGTCGCATCCGTTCCCTCCATGGCCTCGACGGCGACGCAGGCGCACTCGGCGATGACGACGGTCTGTCCGATATCGTGCTGCGCGAGTTGGCGGGCGACGTTGCGGCCATAGGCGATGTTGTTGCGCTCGGCTTCGTTGGGAGCGCGCGCGGTCAGCACGCCGGCCTTGACCAACAGAGGATCAAGCAGCCATGTGGATTTTTCGAGCGTGATGCCTTCGTCCTCCAGTACCTTGGCGATGGCGCCGATCAGCGAATCCGTATTCCGCGTGGTGAGCGAAAGCAGCAATTTGGCCAGACGCCAATCCGGGCGAATGCTGGAAAAAATCTGCTTGTGCTTGACCTGTCCGGCCATGACGGCGCGGCGCACGCCTGCCTGCTGAAAAGTTTCGATCAGCTTTGAAAGTTCGCCGAGCGAGAGCCAGTGCACCGCAGCGGCTCCGTGCGATTCGATTTCCGAGGAAGTTTCTTCTTTGATGGCGGCGACGACGACGTCATATCCTTGCGCCCGTGCCGCATCGAGCACGAGAAAAGGAAATTTGCCGTTACCGGCGATAAGGCCGAGCTTTTCGTTGGGCGCAGGCATCAGTGGCGCAACCATTAATTGAGAGGAATCCGCGCAGTCAGTCTAGCATTCGCGAATGACCGGACGCGGTCGGACTTTCATGACCACAGGGGACACGGAGGATCACGAGGATTGAGTTCAGACGTTTAGAACAGGTAAATCAGGTTCACGGCGGTGGTGAACTGGCCGTTGGTGAAACCGGTGCCCTGTCGGAAGGTCGGATGGTCGGAATAATCCTGGCGAAACTCGCCGCGAAGGATAAATTTTCCGTCGAAATGCCTGAAGTCATGGCTCACACGCGAGAGCTTCGCGGCGAAATCATATTCCGGCGTGAGCGTGAAACCGCGCAGCGTTTGCGAGGTCCCGGTGCGACTGCCGCCGATATCGGCAAAGACCTCGCCGCGAAATGCCAAAGAAAAAGCCGGAGTGAAATTGTATTTCGAATATCCGGCGAGACCTTTCCAGATGGCGTCACTGCCATTGCTGGCGGCGTGATCTTCGTCGGCGTAGAGCCCGTCGAAAGCGAGGCTCAAACGCGGGATGACCTTCCAAGAGCCGACCAACTCGTAAAGGCTGCGCTCATCGTGATCGTTGTGAGGTTTCTCCGGGCCGTGCAGAAAAGTAAAAGTCAGGTTAGTCGTTTTCGAAGTGACGGCTGCGACTTGCGCAATGGCGCTTACCTTCCCGTTGCGCGGCGTAATCGAGTCGCAACCGTTGGTGACGAATGCGGCGGAGGAAATCCTGCTGTTGAAGGAGTAGCTGGCTTTCAATCCCGTATGGGTGAAAGGAATTCCATAGCCGAAGATATAGCCGCGACTGAAGTTGTCGTTATAGCCGTCGTAACCGCCGATGACTTCGTATCCGAAGGGCGTGGCGAACTTGCCGAGATCAAAGCGAAGTCCCTTGCCCAGCGGCGCGATGTAACTGAGATACGCCTCGGGAATGTCGAAAGTGCTGGCGATGTGCAGTCCCTCGGAGGCGGTTACGCGGGGCACCGCCGATCCGGCAATCGAGTTAAGGCGAAATCCAAACTGCCCCGACTCGCTGACCGCGTGCTGAATGACGAGTTGAGCGACATCGAGTTGAGGCTCGTCGTCGTTGAAATCGAAAACGCGAAACTGATTGAGCCGGGGAATCGGATCATTGGTGTTGTAGGTGTAAGAAAGAGACATGTAGCCGTTGACGGCGATTTTCGGCGGAGGGTCGTTGGGCGAGCTCGCGGGCGCAGCGGCGGTTGGAACGGGAGGAGCAGCGATGGGCTCATCGTTGCTCTGCGCCCAAACGAATAGGGGTGATGCAAGCACCACCCCCAAAAGAAGGATCCCGCCCAGAGGACGAAGAACCGCCATTTTGGCAACAGCCATGGTCACGCTACTCTGGTGATCTGCGTTAGACCTTGCTCTTAGCTTCTGGCGTTGCCGAATTCACCAGCTCACGAACCACATCGCGATCGGCCATTTCATAGGCGCGCTCGCCGTGGATCGACTCATCGAGCCCGATCTCTTCCGACTGCTCACTGACCTTTACGGTCGTGAAAGCATCAATGATCCGCAGCATGGCGTAGGTGAAGATAAACGCCCACACAGACGAGAACACGACCGCTGTCACCTGCTTCAGCAGGAAGACGGGATCGCCATAGAGCAGGCCGTTGGCGCCTTGCGGGTTGAACGCCTTGTTGGCGAAAATCCCCAGCATGATGATGCCGAGAAAACCGCCCACGCCGTGAACGCCCCACACGTCGAGAGCGTCATCCCATTGCAGCTTGTTCTTCATTTCTACCGCGTAGTAGCAGACCACGCCGGAAACTACGCCGATGATGACGGCAGTGGTGGGAGAGACGAATCCAGCAGCCGGAGTGACTGTCGCGAGTCCGGCGACTGCGCCGGTGAGCAGGCCGAGGAATTTCGGCTTCTTTTCATTCAGCCATGCCACCAGCAGCCAGGCGACGGCGGCAAACGATGCAGCGACGTCGGTGTTCAGGAAGGCTGTTGCCGTGACCGAATCAACGCGCATTTCACTGCCGGCGTTGAACCCGTACCATCCGAACCACAGCAGTCCGGTGCCCAGCGCGACCAGCGGAATGCTGTGCGGTCCGCGGTCAGCGACGCGGCGTTTGCCAACGTAGATGACCGAAGCCAACGCGGCGAGCCCTGCGATGTTGTGCACCACAATGCCGCCGGCAAAATCTTTTACGCCCCATTGCTGCAGAAAGCCGCCGCCCCAAACCATGTGCACGAAGGGGAAGTAGACGAACGTCAGCCACGCCGTCAAGAACCACATGTAGGCCTTGAAGGTGACGCGATTGGTGAACGCTCCGGAAATCAGCGCCGGAGTGATGATGGCGAACATCATCTGATAGGCAATGAAGACGAAGGCGGGAATGCTATCAGTGGGCCCGGACGGCGTGGAGAGATTCACGCCGCGCAGGAAGGCCAGATGGAGATTGCCGATGACGCCGTGCCAGTCTCCGCTGAAGCACAGCGAGTAGCCATAGAGATACCAGATGACGGTGGTCCAGCCCATGGAAACGAAACTCTGAATCATGATGGCGAGGACATTCTTTCGACCCACCAGGCCGCCGTAAAAAAATGCCAGGCCGGGCGTCATCAGCATGACCAGGCTGGTGCATAAGATCATGAAGCCGGTGTTGCCGGTGTCGAGATGAAGCATGCGGATCCTCCGACCGAAATGTGTGTGAGAAGTGGCTCGCGGGAGGGCGAGCGGGGGTCCGAACCACCAAGAATCGCGCGGGAGGAGGGCCCTCAGACCCAGCCGCGCAAAAGCGGTATTGCAGTCAGAGCGTGAACTCAGCCGCGAAGAAACGCAGTGAGATTTGTCACTGGAGGGTGTGATGGGAGACACGGGCCCGGCGAGATGGTTCCCCAGCTTGGCTTTGCCACGGTTTGGGCTGACAAACTTGATTCGACCGATTTACACAGCCGCGCTGATCTCATCTCATTGCGCGGCTCATTCGCAGCGCATATCCGCAGTGATAGATAAATTCGATTCGTGCCATGCAATAAAAGCGCGGGTGTGATGAAGGCTTTCCATGGTTAAATGCGGCCAAGTTAACGCCGGAAGTGGCCTATGGGGAGGCACAGCATGACACGAAGCAATCTCTTCATCGCATTGGTCGTCGCATCGGTCGTCGTGGCGAGTCTGGGAGCGGGGTTCGCGCAGAAAGGCATTCCCCGCCAGCCCGACAAGAAAGTCATAGCCGTCGAGAACGTCAAACAACTGCTGCTTCTGATGGACGCCGACAAGAGCGGCAAGATCACCAAGCAACAATGGATGGCGTTCATGGAAGCCGAATTCGACCGGCTCGATCTGGAAAAGACGGGCAAGCTCGATCAGGCGGCCATCCGGCAATCGACTGCTTACGTCAGGCAAGCGCGCTCGGCAGATCTGGGACGGTAACCGACAAGCTCTGGGCGGTTGGTCCCAGCCTTTGCTCCGGTTATTTTGTTGGCACTATTTCTGGAGTGGGTGCCCAATCCCTTCGACTGCGCTTAGGGCAGGCTCTTGCCCAACCAAGCAAGGATGGAGCACCCTTTCAGGTCAACTGCACGTGCTTCAATCGGCACTCGCTGTGCAAGGTGGCAAACAGATCTATTTACAATTCTCAATTAGAGCTTTGGCTACCGCTTCAGCGCCGTCCAAAGAGTCCGTAATAATGTGCGGCGCATCCGCCACGCAGCCTCTCAACGTCGGGCTGGTGATAGTAGAGCGGTAATACTCGCCTTGATTGGGCGCCGTCCCGGAACTGTCCTTGCCGCCGTACAAGAATCCTACAGTAATCGAGTAATGGGTGCTGGCTCCCGGAGCACTGATCGAGTCGGCGAGGAACATGGGATCGAGTTCTGTGGAATGGTTCTCCTCTTCTGTCGAGCAGGCCGCGGCATAAGTTGGCTGATAGGCTGGGTCGATAAAATCCACCGCATTCGGAATGCCTACCTCCATCCCACGCTTCAGGTTCGTGCAATACTCCACTGTGCTTGGCTGAAGCGCATCACAGGCCCAGTCGAGCCTAGAGAATGGCGGACCGGAGGTCAGCAGGGCGAAGTTTAAGATTCGATCGATGCCGTAATGTGCCAATCCGTATGCGATGTCGGCCGAACCAGCGGAATTTCCCGTCGCACAGAATGGCTTGCTCGGCGTCAGGTTGCTCTTGATCCAGTTGGCGATCGTCGAATAACGGCATGCGGCAGCGGTCATGCCCGCGCCATTCGTTTCCACTTGCCAGCCCTGCACCTGGTCGGGGGACACAAACGGAGCGCCGAACGAAATTTCGACGACGCTGTAGCCCGCAGAATAAAGTTCATCCACGGTCACCGAGCCATAAGTCGTACTCTCGTACAGAGCATTGCCCAGTCCGCCTGTGCCCAGCATGACCATGCCAACCGGAGAAGAATGCGTGAAAGCCTTCAAGTACGCCGTGTAATCTTGCACTTTAGGACAGGAAACCGTGATAGCGCGGCATTCAGCCCCGCTGAGCCCTCCCGTCGGACAGTCGATGGTTGCATCCGACTCCACTACCCCGAGTTGGTTTTGAGCGTGAAGAAAAGCCGGGGTCGCGAAGAAAAAGGCGAGCGCAAGAATCGTTTTCATGGGGTGTGTCTCCTTAGAAGTCGGACATGCTACTCCGAGGGGAGGAGAAATCTCGGATGAAACCAGGCGAGTGGAGCTAGGGCCAGGGGAGGAATTAAACCGTTGAAAGGATAATAGGAAACCGTCCTCCGTGGGAAGGGGCCTTTCTTCTCTGGCCCAGAGTACGAAGCTACCCTAGTGAAATCAGCAGGCGAGGTTTTGGCGGGACAACGTGAGATCAGTTGATGGATTGCTGCTGAACGATGGCCAGCATTCAGTGCGAGACTTCGAGCGATTTGGCGGGCAGGTTTTCGGGGATACGGGTACGTCTGCACGGTCCGAGGACAACTGTCGATAAATCCAAATCTCACTCAAGACCTCACCTGTGGCGAAGGCGGCCGGAAGTGGGGCACCCATATGTTTGTTTACCTCGGCGGCGATGCGTAGAGTTCGCGCTGCGCGATTGCGCCCCACTCAAGCCAAAGATGGGCTTAGTGCGCCACCCTCCGGTTATGCGCGGGTGCGGGGTGAGCTGAGCACCAACTGCGCGAGACGCAGCATCGTGTACCAGCAAAGTGCCAGAGCTACGAATACGCCGGCGGCTCCAAATACAGAATGGCCTCCGATGGTCTCGCGAGGCATGAATACAGTTCCAAGGTAAAAACCTACCCGGAAGGCCAAGGTCTGAGTGAACACGTCGTCTCCGGCGGCTGCTAAGGCGCACATCGAGGCGAATCCGAGTAAGATTGCACGCCCCCAGTTGCGTTTGCAAAGCCAAGATATTCCGCTGACAAGGTTCTGGAGTTTGTTCGCGGCGGGGTCAATTAGAGGGTCCATGACTTCTACTTGATAATTCCGCGCTCGGCGGACTCGATGAAGCGGATCAGCATGTCGACGTCTTCTCCGCGGTTGGGCTCGGACTTCAACTTTTCCAGCGCCTGCGTAGTGTTCAGTTTCGAAGCCAGCAGAATTTTGTAGGCGTGATGAATCTTGGCGATGCGCTCGCTGGAAAATCCGCGGCGCTCCAGCCCGACTTTATTCATGCCATAGGCGTGCGTGTCGCGCGCAGCGGAGGTTTTGGAAAACGGCAGCACATCCTGGGTGATTGTCGTGCCCCCGCCGACGTAAGAATGTGCGCCGATGCGGACGAACTGATGCACTGGACACAACGCGCCGACGACCGCCCATTCCTCGACGGTCACATGGCCGGCGATGGTCGCGCCATTGATCAGCATGGCGTGATCGCCGATCACGCAATCGTGACCGACGTGCGTGTAGGCCATGATGAGGATGTGGCTGCCGATTTTCGTCAGGCCTCCGCCTTTGACCGTGCCGCGATTGAGCGTGACGTACTCGCGAATTTCGTTATGATCGCCGATCTCCAGGCGCGTGGGTTCGCCCTTGTAAGTGACATCCTGCGGAGCCATGCCGATGGCGGCGAAGGGAAAGAAAGTATTGTGCGATCCGATCTTGGTTGGCCCTTCGATGGCGACATGCGAAATCAGCCGGCAATTCTCGCCAAGCTCGACGTCGGCGCCGATGACGCAATAAGGCCCAATCGCGCACGATGCGTGCACTTTCGCTCGCGGATCAATGATGGCCGTGGGATGGACGTTCATGAAGAGTTGTCAGCAGGAACACAACGCACTACCAGTTGCAAACGCCGCGTCTTAACTTGAACCGCAATGGCCGCAAAGCGCGCGAAGGCCGCGAAGCGATCCGGAAACTATTCGCCGTTTCCCTCCGCCGAGCCGCGGCCGCGCGCGCTTTCAATCAGCTGACACGACACGATCGCTTCGGCGACGCGTTTTTCGCCGACATACGCGTAGCCCTGCATCTTGGCCGCAGTCAGCCCCGGCACCGCGCGCCAGCCCTTCACTTCCACTTCCAGGCGCAACTGATCTCCCGGGCTCACCGGCTTGCGGAATTTCGCTTTGTCGATGCCAGTGAAGACCATGACCTTGTCATGCCGGTCTTGGACCTCGGTCAATAGCAGCGCGCCACCAGCCTGCGCGATCGCCTCAACGATCAGCACGCCCGGCATGATCGGCAGTCCGGGAAAATGTCCGTTAAAAAACGGCTCGTTGATGGTGACGTTCTTGATGGCGACGATCCGCTCCTTGCGCTTCAATTCGAGCACGCGATCGATCAGCAGCAGCGGATAGCGGTGGGGAAGAATCTTGAGAATTTCGTGAATGTCGAGGACGGTCTTCGTTCCCGCGGGCGAAGCCTCCGTCAGGTTTGCGGTTTCGTTCATATTCTATAGAAGCCCAATTAAGAATTCGCGCCGAAATCGCGGACGATTCCACGGCCAACATACACGCGATACGGCCTGAAGATTATACTGTACGACTTGCGCCGGCAACGATCCAAGGCCCGCGCAGACCGCTAACATGACCTCTAAGAAAATCGCCGCATCCACTCGTCCGGCCCGGAGCCCGTGGCCGGAGCGTCTTCGCTATTTCGAGCAACGCCTGCCGGAACTGGTTCGATCCATTCGCGAGTTTGCTCAAATTGAGTCGCCCAGCGACCATAAGCCTTCCGCCGATCACATGTGTTCGTACCTCGCGAAGAAGTTCGAAGCGCTGGGTGGAACGGCGCGCATCCACGCAACCAAGAAATTCGGCAACAATCTGCAGATTGATTTTGCGGGACGCGGCGAGGCCAAGCCCGTTCTGTTGCTCGGTCACTACGACACGGTGTATCCGCTGGGCACGCTGGCGAAAATGCCGGTGCGCGAAACCGATGGGCGTCTGCATGGCCCGGGCGTGCTCGACATGAAGGCGGGAGTCGCGCTGATGTGGTTTGCGATCGAAGCGCTGAAGGCATGGCACGGCGGGCTTCCGCGTCCGGTCACGGTTTTCCTCGTCTCCGATGAAGAAGTCGGCAGCGACTCATCGCGTCCGATGACCGAAATTCTGGCCAGGAAATCCGCCGCGGTGCTGGTGCTGGAGCCGGCGGCCGGAACGCGCGGTGCCGTCAAGACTGCCCGTAAAGGCGTAGGCGATTACACGCTGACGGTCGAAGGTATTGCTGCACACGCGGGGCTCGATCCTACCAAAGGGCACAGCGCGATCGTGGAAATCGCGCGGCAGATCACGGCGGTCGCGAAGTTGAACCATCCGGCAAGCGGTCTCACGCTGAATCCTGGCGTGGTCCGCGGCGGAACGCGGACCAACGTGATCGCGGCCGAAGCCTCGGTCGACATCGACGTGCGCATCAAGCAGGCCAAACAGGCGGTGATGATCGACCGCAAACTGCGCGCGCTGAAGCCGCACGACAAACACTGCAAGTTGTCGCTCGAAGGCGGCATCAACCGCATGCCGATGGAGCGCACTGCGGGCGTCGCGGCGCTTTACAAAAAAGCGCAAGCCATCGGCAAAGAGATCGGCTGGAAAGTGGAAGAGGCCGCCGTCGGCGGAGGCTCCGATGGCAACTTCACGGCGGCGCTTGGCATTCCTACACTCGATGGGCTCGGCGGAGTCGGCGAAGGGGCGCACGCGGTGCATGAACACATCGTGATCTCGGAACTGCCGCGGCGGGCACTGCTCGTGGCGGCGTTGACGGAAAACGCATAGGCGAGGCGTCAGGCGCAAGGCTTCCGCAAAGTTGCGAAGGCGCGCATCCCTCGCCGCTCGCGGGTCGGGAGTGATCGATGCTGAAGTTCATCGTAGTGGTTCATCGCCGGCCTGATCTTACGGCAGCGGAATTCCGCCGCCATCTCGAGCAGGTGCATGCTCCGCTGGCTAAAGCACTGCCCGGCCTGAAAATGTACATACAAAATTACCCGGTGCCCGACGAGAAGCGACAAACGCCTTCTTGGGACGCCGTTGTCGAACTTTATTTCGCGAATCGTGAAGAAATGGAAGCCGCGTGGGCCAGTCCGCAGGGCGCGGCGTCCGATGCGGACCTTCCTTTATTTGCCGACATGAAGCGGACGACCTGGTCTGTGGTCGAGGCGCTTACTCTGCTGGGCTCGACGCCGTCGCTGTGAAAACCAGGAAATAATCCACATGGTCGGGCTTTACAAAATCGTACGTATTTAGTAGTTGGTAACCGGCTTCTTTCATTTCGCGAACGACAACATCGCGATCCACTCCGTGATCCGCGCCATTTCCGTTGCGGTCAATAATTCCGATCTTTGCTCCCGGGCGCAGCGCCGGCCGCAGATTCCGCATGAGCATGACGGGCTGCGCGATCTCATGATAGGCCTTCATGAGCAGAACCGCGTTCACGGAATCGGACGGCAGCAGCGGATTGTCCGGTTTGCTCAGAATCGTCTTGACGTTCGCGAGCCCTTCTTTCTTGGCGCGATCGGCGATATAGCGAACCGCCTTGGGATTGATATCGGCCGCATACACTGTGCCCGACGATCCTACGCGATGGGCGGCGCGCACGGTGAACCATCCCGAGCCTGCGCCGATGTCAGCGACGGACTTGCCTGGCGCAACGCCGAGAATGTCCATCACGCGATTGATTTGCAGGCGGTCGGCGCGTCCCGGGGAATCGAAGATGGAAAGATCGCCGGTATAAGGCTCGCTGGTTTTTCTTTGGTCCTGGCTCTGTTCAGCCTGCGTGGCCGGGGCGGCTCGCGCTGCAATTCGAGCCGGTGAGAAGGCAGAAATGGCAGTGCAAAACAAAAGGCAAAGGGCGACGGGAAAGGACGACCGGACCCTGAACATTTGGAACCTCGCAACGAGTCGGGCTCTCGTAACAGAAGACATGCTGACAGGATAGACTGCACAAGCCCCGTGAGGTGAGCCGAACCGGTTTTTTGACTCGCCGTCACCGCTAGCCTAGAATTTTAGTAGGGGCATGCTTTTGGTATGCCCCCCACCTGGAGGCATTATGGGCGAAGGACTATTTCAACCGTTTCACATTCTGTTGATCATCGCGATCGCCCTGCTCCTGTTTGGCCCATCGAAGTTTGCTTCGCTCGGCAAAGGACTCGGCGAAGGCATTCGCAACTTCAAGTCGGCCATGAAGGAAGGCGAAGAGAAGAAAGACGGCAAGCCGGAAGAGAAGAAGTCTTAACGTTTCCCGGGTCGATTGCCTTCCAGGCCTTCCATTTCTGCGATCATGCGCTCCACCAGCGCTACCGGGAGTCCCACCACGTTGTTGTAATCCCCGTTGATCTGCGGAATCCATCGCCCAGCGCCGCCTTGAATCGCATACGCTCCGGCCTTATCCATCGGCTCGCCCGTCGCGATGTAATCACGAATCTCACGATCAGAAATTTCCGTCATCGTCACAAGCGTGGTTTCCGATCCCAACTTGATTTGGGGTACCCCATCTCTGGCCGGGTTTGCCAGAAGTGGGGATTTTTTCATCGACACAAGGCACACTCCGGTGATGACTTCGTGCACGCGCCCGGAAAGCATGCGCAACATGCGCGCGGCATCGGCGGCGTCGGCAGGCTTGCCGAGAATGATTCCGCCGACGGTAACGACGGTATCCGCGCCGAGAACGACGTCTCCTGGCAATCTGCGCCACACAGTCAGCGCCTTTTCTTTCGCTAATCGCTCGGCGCAGGCGCGCGGCATCTCGCCTGCTAATGG
>Ga0335073_10012732_pt1 | contig 11806 bp, 6 predicted proteins | sample Lox_Sample_22_FD_207093 | JGI IMG/M metagenome (GOLD analysis project Ga0335073, IMG submission 207093) | Soil microbial communities from Loxahatchee National Wildlife Refuge, Florida, United States - Lox_Sample_2.2 | ecosystem: Environmental > Terrestrial > Soil > Wetlands | place: USA: Florida... | reverse complement strand
TATCACGCGACCGGGCGACACATCAGAAGTGGAAGAGGATGCCACGGATCTTACGCAGGGTGAGGACTATCCCTTCTTTGTGGCCATGCGGGCGCCGCGGCCCACGCTCCTCATTCACAACGCGGAGGACGATTGCTGCTTCCGCGCCGCTTTGGTCGAGCCCTACATTTACGAACAGGTTCGTCCGTTTTTTAAACTGTACGGGAAGACAGACGATCTCGCATTCTTTGAAAGCAGCGACCCCGGCACGCACAATTACCAGTTGCCAAACCGTCTGCAGGCCTATCGCTTTTTCGACGACCATTTCCACGTTGCGGCAGCCGCGAACGAGATTCCGAGTTCAGCGGAGATTCGCACTCCCGGGGAACTAGCCATAGGCGTGCCCGCAGACAACCTGACGATTCTGGGTTTAGCCCGCAAATTAGCGGCTATGAATTTGCGCCCTGCGATTCCTGAGGCCGGCCCAGAGAGGACCACGTGGGCGAATTTGCAACGGGAAAAGCTCAAGCAAATTGTCCGCTATAGCCCGGCTTCTGTGGAGCAGGCGCGGAGATTCAGCAATACGAAGCGCATGGCCATTCGCACAGTTTCCTACCGCTTCGACTTGAGCAATGGGCTTAGCGCCTCTGGGGTTTGGTTGCAAGCAGTGGGTGCGCCTGACGATGCCCCGGCGGCCATTGTCCTCAACGACAACGGCTACGCTGCAGCAGGTGATGTGGTTGCCGGGCACGTCAATCGGGGAGAGCAGGTCCTGGCGCTGGATCCGGTCTTTGTCGGTTCGGCCTACCCGGAGGCGCCCAATCCGGCAGACTGGCCGTTGCTGATGGCAAGCGTCGGAGAGCGGCCCCTCGGGCTCGAGGCAGCGCAACTTGCCGCGATCGCCAAATGGCTGCGCGTCGCCGACGGCGGCCGCCCGGTGGAAGTGGAAACAGATGGCATACGTACATCCCTGATTGCCACGATCGCCGCGGCCCTGGAGCCGGGCGCGTTCTCCAATATCAATACACGGCACGCCATGAAGAGCCTGGGTTATGTGCTTGACACACCTGTTGCATATCGATCCGCGCCGGATCTTTTCTGCCTGGATCTTTACAAATTCTTCGATATCGATTCCATTGTGGCACTCGCAGAACCGACCAGAATCACGGTTCGCGATTCGCTACCATGATTGCACTCAATCGCCCTGCTATCGCTTCGCTGATCCGAGGAGTTGTCGCTGCGGACCCGTTGCCTGGAATCGCCGGACGAGGCCACGCCACCAACGTTCGAGATCCGATGGATCAACAAAGAGGATGTACGCCGTCAGGACATCCCATGAGAACATCGGCAGATTGAGCGCGTAATCGATGCTCAAGTGAAACAGCAGTCCGAGCAATAACAGCGGATAGCGGAACCGCCGGAACCAGATCAGTACGCCCAGCGAAAATTCCAGCACCAGCGTAAACCAGGCGCCCAGCTTGAGCACGACCGCGGATTGTATCCACAGCGGTACGGGAAAGCGCGTAATCGAATGAAGATGAAGTACGTACTGCAGAGCTGTACCGTCCAGCCAGCTGTGCCCCTTCATCTTCCACCAGAACGAAGTGAAATACATGAAGGCCAGCTCGATCTGGATCATTCGTTGCGCCCACGGGGCTCGCGGCTCGATTTCAGGACCTTCCAGTCCTCTGCGCAGCCTTACCAGGCGATCTATGGAAAGAGCAGCCCCGGCCGGGGCGAACATGAGGAAAAACCCAGCGACACGCAAAAACGTATCGCCGCCGTGAAGCATCAGGAGATTTCTCTGATCTATCGAAGCGAGACAGAGAAAGGTGGCCACGCTAGTCAGCCGAGTCCAGACGCCCAGGGTCAAAAGCACGGCAGACAACAGGCAGACCCAGAAGAAAGCGGCGATCCATCGATCATCCTGAGGCATTACCGTAAACAGATTGAGGCGCATGCCCGGTTCGATTTGCCTCATACTCGAGAGGCTCACCCAGCTGTGTACGCCGTACCAGTTCAACCAGTCGGAGTGAAGCAGGAGAATCGTGGTGGAAGCGCAGATTCCATAAAGGATGCGGAAGAGCGCAATGGGAACCGGCGATTGGGGCTTGAAGAAGAAGCGATTCCAGGCTTCCACCACGGTACGCAGCGTCATTGCAGATCCCCAGGCTGAAGATAGTCGTCATAGAAGACGTTCGGCCTGGGAGTTGGTTCAGCCGACTTCCCTGCCTTGGGGTCAATCTCCGACTGGAATTGGATGAGGAGTACCTTATCAGGCGGGTCGCTCTGGCTATTGAAGAATCTCGCAATATGCCGGGCCACATCGGGCCATATGGGGGCAAATTGTTGTTGAGGCAGAACCTCGGCAAACTTCCGGTAGCGTTCCTGGCGAAACCGTTGCCAAAGGCTAAGCTCCTCCATCCGGGGAAAAGACCAGACCTTGATGTGGCGGTCCTTGGTGATCACCACGGCTTTCAGATAAGAATTTACCGATTGCGGATCTGGAGCAAACATATCCCAGGACTGGAACAGCCCGCTCCATCGCATGTAGGGCAAAACCATCTCTTTGGCGCCGGCAAGCGCTTTTGTGGGAACAGCGAAACATGCGATCACGACCAAATGGAACAGGATAAACGCGCTGATCGCACCGCGGCGAAGGGCGTCCATCTCCAGATTCTTGTCCTGTGATCCGGAAGGGAGAGTCTGATTCCCGGCTTTCCCTGGTCTGCCTTTCTTTCGCCGGTTTCCGCTGGCCGCGCTCATTGTTGTCCACGAAGGAGCAGGGCTCCTCTCTATCCAAGATACAGGACGCGTTTCCGGCCGTTCACGCTTGGCACCGCGTTTCCTCTGCCTTGGACGGTTCCAACGCAAGTTTCTCGAGCATTGTGGCCGAGGCTGGAAGCAAAATCGCCAGAGCACGGCATAATCATAGAAGCAGCAGCCGATGCAATGAATCCATCTCAGCCGCAAGTTCCGGCAGCCTCCGGATCGACCAGCTCGCCTGAACAGCCCGAAACTTTCGGCAGCAAGCGATCCTCAAGCCGTGTGCGCTGGTGGATCGTGTGGACGCTGTTTTTTTCCACCGTCACCAACTACATCAGCCGGCAAACATTTTCTGTCCTATCGCCTGTCATCTCGGCCCAGTTTCACTTGAGCCACGCCGATCTGGGCAAGATACTGAGCGCATTTCAGGTCTCGTATGCCATCACCTGGCTGCTGGGCGGCATCTTCCTGGACGCTGTGGGAACACGCCTCGGCCTGTCGCTGGCTGTCATCTTCTGGTCCGTGGTCAACATCCTCACGGGGTTTGCAGGTTCGGTTTTTGGGTTTGCGGCATTTCGCTTTCTCCTGGGTATCGGTGAGGGTTTTAACTGGCCAGCTGCAAGCAAGACGGTTGCGGAATGGTTTCCCAGCCAGGAGCGCAGTCTGGCGGTAGCTATCTTCGATAGCGGCTCCAGCGTTGGGGGCGCCTTGGCGGCGATTTTGATTCCGTGGATCGCAATCGAGTTTGGCTGGCGCTGGTCGTTTGTTTTTGCGGGACTGTTGGGCTTTGTCTGGCTGGCTACGTGGCTGCGGGTCTATCATCCTTTGGACCGCCACCCACGAGTAACCAGCCAGGAAGCCGGTTTGATTCGTGCAGGCCAGGACATTCCACGAAATTCGCCGACCCGCGGGCTGCAGCGATACCTTGACCTGGCACGGAACCGGAACGTGTGGGGCATTGTGCTCGGCCGCGGTCTCACTGATCCCATCTGGTGGTTTTATGTCTTCTGGTTGCCGCAATACCTGAGTGATGCACGCGGCTTTAGCCTCAAGCGCATCGCTTTTTTTGCCTGGATGCCGTTTATCGCTGCCGATATTGGTAACTTTACCGGTGGCTTTATTTCCGGCTATTGCATCCGGCGGGGCATACCTGTGGTGCGCGCCCGCCTTTGGGTGTGTGCGGTGAGCTGTGTGCCCATCCTGGCCGGAATCCCCGCCGCGCGGGTCCACAGCGTAGCTTTCGCGCTGGTTCTGATTTGTATAGCGCTTTGGGGTTATGCCAGTTGGTCCACGATGGGCTTGACCCTGCCCTCGGATCTGCTGCCCCACGACGTCGTGGCCACGGTGACCGGGCTCAGCGGCTTAGCTGCGGGACTGGTCAGCGCCGCATTTACGTTCGCCGTAGGAATCCTGGTCGATCGATTCTCCTATACCCCCGCATTCTGGATCGCGGGCCTCATGCCATTATTTGCCACCTTCTTCGTATTTGTTCTAATCCGCCCGCCACGACCCCAGGTGGATTGAAGCCCGTAGGGGCGCAAGCCTCGCGAAGAAGCCATCCTTCGTCATCCCGCCTGTCGCAGCGTCCCGTGAAGCGAGGTGAAAAGATCCGCGGTTTGCCTATCCAGCCATCGCAATTGATGCAGAACCGTCAATCTGCCCTTTGTCGTCCCGAGCGTAGCCAAGGGATCTGCAGTTTCTTTCCCGGGTCACTCCTTTCCACCTCCCAAATGAATTGTGTCTCGACCCCACTTGACTCGCGCTCAACCCCTATTTACTCTATGCCTATAGCCAACACCCCTATGACAAAATCACCTGCGCGCGATCTCTTTCCCGGGGCCCTCGAAATGATGATCCTCGAGTCGCTTCGCCGTCAGCCGGCTCATGGCTATGCGCTGGTACAGCACATTCAACAGAAATCGAACAATCTGCTGCAGGTGGAAGAAGGGTCGCTCTATCCGGCGCTGCAGCGGTTGCTGAAGGCAAACCTGGTAAAGGCCAAATGGGGTGTTTCTTCGACAAACCGCAAGGTCAGGATTTATCAGATCACACCCGCCGGTCTGAAGCACCTGGAGGAACAAATCTCCAGCTTTGAGCGTATGTTCCAGGGCGTCGCGTTAGTCCTCAATCCGAGGATGGCTGACTAGAGGTCTTCCGATGAAATGGTTCCCTGATATCCTTCGCCGCAAAAGAATGTACGACGACCTGGCCGAAGAGGTTCGCCTTCACCTCGAAGAACGTACGGAGCAGTTTATTGCCGAAGGTATGAGCCGGCAAGACGCGGAAGCAGCGGCCCGCCGCGCGTTCGGAAATTCCACGCTGCTCGAAGAGCGCAGCCGCGAAGTATGGCAGTGGCCGCGCGTGGAATCGCTGGCGACGGATCTGAAGCTCGTCTTCCGGCGCCTGCAACACTCGCCCGGGTTCGCGGCGACGGTGCTTTTGACGCTGGCGATCGGAATCGGCGCCAACACCGCCGTGTTCAGCGTATTGAACAGCGTGCTTTTCAAGCCTCTGCCCTATCCCCAACCGGAGCGGTTGGTAGCTTTGAAGCTGGTCGCACCGGGAGCACCGGGACTGGCGGACTTCTCCGACGGCCTTCGTCTATCGCCCTCGATGTACCTCACCTTCAGCGATCACAATCGCGCGTTCCAATCCTTGGGGGTATGGATTACAGGCAATGCGAATGTCACCGGCCTGGACCAGCCACAGGAAGTGCGCGTTGCCCGGATCAGCGACGGGGTGCTGCAGGCGTTGGGTGTTCCACCCGCAATCGGCCGGTGGCTTTTGCCGGAAGATCAGATTCCCCATGGCCCAAAGAGAGTCATGCTCAGTTATGGTTACTGGCAGGAACACTTTGGCGGAGACCGCTCGATAGTCGGTCGCACCCTGGAGGTCGATGCGCAGCCGCGAGAAATTGTCGGGGTTATGCCGAAGGGCTTTCGCATCGTGAATGTGGAGTTCGACATCCTCACACCGGTGGCCTTCGATCGCGCCAACGAATACCTGCCTGGTTTCGGCTTCCTGGGTGTTGCCCGTCTCAAACCGGGGATTTCCATCGCGCAGGCGAATGCTGACGTGGCGCGCCTCTTGCCCATCTGGATGGACTCCTGGTCCTTCGGCCCGGGCATCACGGGTGTGAATTCTCATGTCTTCGAAACCGACTGGAAGGTCGCACCTGCGCTGCTGCCTCTCAAGGAGGAAGTCGTCGGCGACGTGGGCGAAGCGCTGTGGGTGGTGATGGCTACCATCGGCGTGGTGATGTTGATTACCTGCATCAATGTGGCGAATTTGCTCCTGGTACGGGCCGACTCCCGGCAGCAGGAGTTGGCCATCCGATCGGCACTGGGTGCTGGACGCGGGCGCATCGCATGGGAGTTGCTGCTTGAAAGTTTGTGCCTGGGGATCTCGGGCGGATTGCTCGGAATCGTTGTTGCCTATGAAGGCCTGCGCCTCCTCGTGGCTATCGGTCCCGCCAACCTGCCGCGCTTGAGTGAAATCTCGTTCGACGCCCGATCCCTCTGGTTCACGCTGGCTCTATCAATACTCGCCGGCCTTTTGTTCGGCTCAATCCCGGCCTTGCGATTCGCCGGGAGACAGGTCTCGACCGGGCTTGCCGGAGCTGGCCGTACGGTGAGCGTCAGCCGCGAGCGCCAGCGCTCCCGCGATCTGCTGGTTGTGGCCCAGGTGGCCATGGCTTTGGTGCTGCTGGTGAGCGCGGTGCTCATGATTCGGACCTTTCAGGCACTCCGGCACGTGGATCCCGGATTTACCCAGCCCGAGCATATACAAACTCTGCGCATCTCGATTCCGTCGTCTCTGATCAAGGACCCGCAGCTCGTAACCCGCACGCAAAACAACATCGTCGATAAGCTCGCTGCCATTCCCGGCGTTCGCTCGGTGGCGTTCGCGAGCACCGCGCCGATGGAAGGCATTCAGGTGAACTGGAACGACATTGAGGTAGAGGGGCAGAAGGCGGGAGCGAACGAACCGATGCGCTTGTTCAACTACATCTCCCCCAACTTCTTCCGGACCATGGGCACCAGGATGATTGCCGGCCGCGAACTCACCTGGCCTGAAGTCTACGGGCGGCAGCATTACATGCTCGTTTCTGAGAACCTGGCGCGGCAAACATGGGGCTCCCCCGAAGCAGCAATCGGCAAGCGAGTCCGGGGAATGCCAAACACTCCATGGTCTGAAGTGATCGGCGTAGTCCAGGATGTACGCGACAAAGGTGTGCAGGATAAGGCGCCTGCCACCGCCTATTGGCCTTCCATGTCGGAAGGCATGTACGGGCCTGGCACTTTCGACGCCTGGCGGTCAGTCACCTTTGTCGTACGCAGCGATCGTGCGGGAACCGAGGGCTTCCTCAACGAAATTCGCCAGGCTGTCTGGTCCACGAATGCGAATTTGCCCGTCGCTTCCATGCGTACCATGAAGGAGATTTACGATCAGTCGCTGGCGCGTACTTCCTTCACCCTGGTGATGCTCGGCATCGCAGGCGCGATGGCTTTCGCGCTCGGAATCCTCGGTATCTATGGTGTGATTTCGTACGCGGTTTCCCAACGCCGGCGTGAGATTGGAATACGGCTAGCACTTGGGGAGCAAACAGGACATTTGCGGTGGCTATTCGTCCGCTCCGCACTGGCGCTCACCGGAATCGGCGTCGCGGCCGGTCTCGTCGCGGCTGCGGGGCTGATGCGTCTGATCAAGTCCCTGCTGTTTGGCGTAAGCCCGCTGGATCCCCTCACCTACGCCTCAGTACTGGCAATTCTAGTAACAGCGGCGGTACTCGCAAGCTATCTGCCCGCGCGCCGTGCCGCGGCGGTCGACCCGGTCGAGGCTCTCAGGGCGGAGTAAGTTGCGGCGGAAACCGTAAGTGTTTGCGGGTTCCGGCCTTCCAGTCCCGAAGGGACGGCTGAGAGTAGCCGAGGACGCAGTCTTGGGTACAGACGAGAAAGATAACCAGTCCCGAAGGAACGACTGTAAACCATCCACAATGACATCCTGGGCTGCTTTTGCCGGGTATTCTACGAATTTTCGCTCACTCCCGGGCAAGCTCAAGCTGCCCTAGGGATCAATAATCGTCTCGTCCCAGACCCTGGATCCCTGCTGACGATAATGACCTAACGTTTTCCAATCTTCGCGGGTGATGCCATTCAGGTCCCACACCACGCGACCATCGCGGACAGTCAACTCGCAGACGAGCTTTTCGCCGCCAGTCATGCGCGCGCCGTAGGTATCGACAAATCCAAAGCGACCTTTCTCCAGATTCAGCACCGCAATATCCGCGTCGGAACCGACGGAGAGATTCCCCAGCTCATCGTGCTTGATCTCATGTGCCGGGTTGGACGTGGACATGCGGATGACGTCATCGAGTGGAATACCCAGGTTCAAAAACTTCGACATCACATTCAGCATGTTCTTCATGCCGGAGTTCATGCTGTCGTTATGCAGATCTGTCGAAATGGAATCAGGAACGAAACCCTGCTGAATAGCCGGCGCTGCCTGGCGGAACAGAAAGCTACCGCCACCGTGACCGACATCAAAGATCACGCCACGCTTCCTGGCAGCGAAGAGATAAGGTCGAACCTTCCCATGTTCATCCAGCATGGGCACATCGTCCAGATACATGTGCGTGGAGATATCGCCTGGGCGAAGTTTCGACGTCACCAGTTCCTCATAGGGACGCTGGGGGCGAAATGTTCCGAAGTCGACCATCACTGGAATGTTCGCAATGGTGCCCGCTTGCACCGCGTGTTCCACCGGAGTCCACTCCGGGCCGTCATAGTGCGCCGTCTTGATACCTACAATCACCTGCGGATATTTCAGCGCCTCGGCGGCCGCGGCCTGGGGATCCATTTCGTTCAGATTCTGCTCATACCCGGGGCGCATCCCGGCGCCCACAATGTTGATAAAGGCGAGAATGCGGGTAATAGCGCGGTCGATGATCCGATCCTTGAATTCGGGAAAGTTCTTCCATCCGGAACTACCGGCATCTACGGCAGTGGTTACGCCGCTGCGCAGGGTAAATCCATCGGGATACAGTCCGTGGTCTCCCACATAGGAATGCCGCTCGCCGGACCCGGCAAAAGCATGGATATGGATGTCCACCAGCCCCGGCGTCACATACAGGCCGGCGACGTTCACGACTTTCGCACCAGGCCCGGGGTCAATATGCGGAGCGACGGCGGCAATCTTGTGATCTTTGATGGCTACGTCCCGAATCGCATCGATGCCGTTCCTGGGATCGATGACGTGGCCGCCTTTGAGCACCAGATCATACGAGGCCTGCGCATACAGTGCAGGGCAAGACATGAGACCTACAAACGCGAGGATCCGCAACAGACGAGAACGGTCCCCTCGTCTTGGAACAACACAGCAAAAGTCCACGGTACGGTATCTCCAAGAGACTACAAAGGCACAGCCGCTGGTTTACAGCGGCTGTGGGAGGCACAACGAACACTTGCTAAAAAACGATTTTCCCTGCCAGCTGAAGCACACGGCCGCTGGTACCGGAACTGTTCTTCTGGGTGCTGGTGGTGGTGCCGAAATCCCCCCAGGTTGTGGGGTCATTGGGAAGCCATCCACCCTGCATATCCGAATTCGGGTTGGCCAGATTGGGGTGATTGAACACGTTCTGCGCCTCGGCGCGGAATTGGAAGTGCAGCCGTTCCCAGATGCCGAAGTCTTTGAAGATCGATGCGTTCACGTTTTCAAAGCCGGGGCCGTGAAGCGGATTCCTTCCACCGGTGCCGAAGGTGAACTGGTCAGGATATTCGAACGCCGACCCGTCTATACAGGAGGTTGAGGGATTCGCGATGTAGAACTTCGTGGTGCAATTCGCCGAGGGGAGATGCACCCAATTGGGCCGCTGCACGTTCCCGTTCGGCTGGCTGACGTTAGCTTGATCGTTGTCGAGGTAAACGTTGTAGGGTTCGCCGCTCTGCAGGGTCACAATGGCGTTTATCTGCCAGCCGCCCAAGGTGTTTTGCGTAAGGTAGCTAGTTCCGAACTTGGGCAGCTCATACGTGGCAATGGCGACGAAGCGGTTACGAATATCCCAATTCGAGTTTGCGTAATCGAGATTGATGTCGTACTGATTCATCGTGGTGCCGCCATTGTTGGAGTTGTCCGATATATCCAGATCATGCGCCCAGGTATAACTTGCCTGGCCGGACAGCCCGTGGGTCAAACGCTGGCGAAGAATGGCGGTTAACCCGTTGTAATGGGAATACTCGTCGTTCTGAATGGTGCGGATTCTGCCGAAGAGCTGATTGGGACGGCGTGAATTGATATCACCGACCGGACCGCCGGGCAAAGGAGTGTTGTTATAGAAGTCGCGATCCAGATGGATCGCATGTGAGCCGATGTATTGTAGCTCGGCGCCGGATCCCTTCCAGAGCTCCTGCCCCCAGGAGAGGTTCCACTGGTAGAGCTCCTGGGTCGGCAGGTGCGGGCCCATCGTGACAGCGTTCACGTAGGTTCCCGGAACGCCCGCGACCGGCGAACCCGCGCCAGCGCCGGGAGTGGGCTGGGTAAAGGTTAAAAGACTGCCCACCTGGCCGTTGTAGGAAACTGACGCGGACAGTGGATAGTTTTGCGTCGTCAGCGTATACGTGTTGAGCTGGTTCGCATTCCAATAGATGCCAAAGCCGCCGCGAAGCACGGTTGTGTCCGTAGCGCGATAGGCAAAGCCGATCCGTGGCGCCCAGTCATTGTGGGTCGGATCGATGAACTTGAACCCGGGCGTTGGCTTGAATTCTCCTGGTGTTGTCGCGCTCGAAGCCGGAATCAGCGCCGTATCGTCAGCGTTCAGGATGCGGGTATATCCGTTCAGGCTGTAGGGTACGGTCGGTAATTCGTAGCGAAGACCGTAGTTCAAGGTCAGCTTGGGAAAGACCTGCCAGTTGTCGAGAACAAAGAAGCCGTCGCGCCATTCGCCAATCGAGCCCTTGGTGGGGAAAACCGGAGTCGTCGACGACTGCGCCAGGCCTAAAACAAAGTCAGCTGGACCATAGCCGGTGCTCGTATATCCAGCGGCCGCACTGCCGGGAGTACCTGCAAAATTGAAGAGTCCGCGGGCATCGTTGGCCGCTTCGCGGCCAATGGTCAGCTTGCGGAGCTCAATGCCGGCCATGATATTGTGACGGCCGTGAGTCCAGCTCACCTCGTCGTAGCCGTCAATCGTTCGATCATCCTGATACCAGTTTGCACTCGAGTTGCCCAGCGCTGGACTACCTAAAACATCGATATAGATCGATGGGATACCGGGGTTGTCGTACACAGTGTCAGAATTAAATCCCGGAATACCCAGCGCCGTACCGGCATTCTTAGGCCCATTCACGGCGAAATAGTCGAGGCTGTCGGAAAGTATCGTGTTCAGGCCGACGCGGAAATCATTGATCAGCGTTGGCTTGATGACCTGCGTATAGCCAACAGCGTAGTTTACCGAGTTCGTCGGTCCGTACGAATTGTTGGTGGGAAAGTTGGCGCCACTGACTACATTGATGTCCTGCCAGTGATAGCGAAGATAAATCTTCGCTTTGTCGCCGATATTCTCATCGAGCCGGTCCAGAGTCTGCGTAATGGTGATGTTGTTCGGAAAGCTGTTTTGCAGGTTGTTCTGCACGCCGCTGAGATTGGGCAGCAGCATATAAGCTTCCAGCTTCTTCGCGATCTGTGCGTCCGCACTGCCGAGTTCTGACGCAGGAATCTGATTGTTGGGGTAGGGCTGCCCGGTAAATGGATCCGTCATCAGCACGGGGACCGCCGAGAAATCTCCAGCTCTTTCGGCCGGGGTCAAGGATGAGGCGATACCTGTCGATTCGGACACCTGCTGCAGCTTCTCCCAGGATGAAAAGAAGAAGGTTTTGTTCCGGCCGTTGTAGAGTTTCGGAACGTAGACGGGTCCACCCAAATCGAAACCATACTGGTTGTAGTGCTGAATCAACTTAGGACTGCCGGGCGCATCGAAGAAGTCGTGCGCGTTGAAGATCGTGTTCTGAATGTAGTCATATACTGCGCCGTGCAGGTCATTCGTCCCTGATTTGCTGACCAGGTT
>Ga0335073_10012730_pt1 | contig 11807 bp, 10 predicted proteins | sample Lox_Sample_22_FD_207093 | JGI IMG/M metagenome (GOLD analysis project Ga0335073, IMG submission 207093) | Soil microbial communities from Loxahatchee National Wildlife Refuge, Florida, United States - Lox_Sample_2.2 | ecosystem: Environmental > Terrestrial > Soil > Wetlands | place: USA... | reverse complement strand
GTAGCACACCACCGTCAAAGGAAAGGACCGCTATCCCATGACCTCCCTCGACCGCCGGCTGCCGCCTGGTTTTCTCGAGGAAGCACTGCGCGCCGACGCCCAGAACGGGCTGACCGCGGAACCGAAGTCGCTGCCGCCCAAGTGGTTCTACGACGCGCAGGGCAGCGCGCTGTTCGACAAGATCACCGAGCTGCCCGAGTACTACCCGACCCGGGCCGAACGGGAGATCCTGCGCGCGACCGCGACCGAGATCGCCGCGCAGACCCGGGCCGGGACGCTCATCGAGCTCGGCTCGGGTTCTTCGGACAAGACCCGGCTGCTGCTCGACGCGCTGCGCGCCGCGGGCACGCTGCGCTGCTACGTCCCGGTCGACGTCAGCGAGCCCGCGCTGGCCGCCGCGGGGAAGGCGCTGTCCGCGGAGTATCCCGGGCTTGAGGTCCGGGCCGTGGTGTCCGACTTCGAGGAGCGCCTCGGGTTCCCCGCGGACGGCGAGGCCCCGGCCCCCCGGCTGGTGGCCTTCCTCGGCAGCACGATCGGGAACCTGGAGCCCGCACAGCGGGCCGCCTTCCTCGCCCGGGTCCGCGCTCGACTGCGGCCGGGCGATTTCTTCCTGCTCGGCACCGACCTGGTCAAGGACCCGGCCACGCTGGTCGCCGCGTATGACGACGCGTCCGGGGTCACCGCCGAGTTCAACAAGAACGTGCTCGCGGTGCTGAACACCGAACTCGGCGCCGACTTCGACCTGGACGCGTTCGAGCACGTCGCGGTGTGGGACGCCGACGCCGAGTGGATCGAGATGCGGCTGCGCTCGGTCATGGCGCAGACGGTGCGCCTTCCGGCCATCGGGCTGACCGTCGACTTCGCCGACGGCGAGGAGATGCGCACCGAGGTGTCGGCCAAGTTCCGGCGGGAGGGCGTGTCGGGCGAACTGGCCGCCGCCGGGTTCGCGATGCAGTCGTGGTGGACCGATGCCGCGGCGCAGTTCGGCCTGTCGCTGTCCGTCCCGGCGTAGTCATTTATGCGGGCGCATTGAACATGGTGAACTACGGATACGCGGAACAGGTCTTTTGGTACGGCTGACCTGGAGCATTCGCCACCCATTGAGCCTGTGTCATATTCCTGCGGACTTCGCCGCAGATGAGATGTGAAAGGAAGCCGCCGGTCAAATTCCAAAGGCTCTGCCGAAGCAACGTAACATTGCCGTTCAGGTCGCCGATGGCGAGCGTCTGGCCGTTCGGGCTGAACGCCACGGTGTAGACAGGGCTGCCTTCGGCCAAGGTGGCGGCCTGATGGCCGCTGCCGGTGTCCCACAAGCCGAGATTGCCGTTCAGGTCGCCGACAGCAAGCGTCTGGCCATTACGGCTGAACGCCACGGTGTAGACGGCTCCGCCTTCGGCCAGGGTGCCGTCCTGATGGCCGCTGCCGACGTCCCACAGGCCAACCCGGCCGCTCGTGTCCCCGGCCGCGAGGAGTTGCCCGTTCGGGCTGAACGCCACGCTGTCGACGGGGGCGCCTTCGGCCAAGGTGATCATGCGGCGGCCGCTTGCGGTATCCCACAGGCCGACGTTGCCCAAGTCCCCGGCCGCGAGCATCTGGCCGTTCGGGCTAAACGCCACGGTGTAGACGGGGAGGCCTTCGGCCAAGGTGGCGGTGCGGCGGCCGCTTGCGACGTCCCACAGGCCGACATCGCCGTTCGTGTCTCCGGCCGCGAGCACCTGGCCGTTCGAGCTGAACGCCAGGCTGATGACGGGGGCGCCTTCGGCCAGGGTGGCGGTGCGGCGGCCGCTTGCGGTATCCCACAAGCCGATATCGCCGTCCGGGCCGCCGGCCGCGAGTGTCTGGCCGCTCGGGCTGAACGCCACGGTGTAGACGGGGCCGCCTTCGGCCAGCGTGGCGGTCCGCTCGTCGCCGCCGATATCCCACAGGCCAATGTCGCCGCCGTAGTCGCCAGTTGCGAGCGTCTGGCCGTTCGGGCTGAACGCCACGGTGTAGACGGGACGGCCCACGGCCAGAGTAGCGATCCGCTGGCCGCCGGTGTTCCACAGGCCCACGTGGCCGCCCAGGTCGCCGGCCGCGAGTGTCTGGCCGTTCGGGCTGAACGCCACGGTGTAGACGGGGTTGCCTTCGGCCAAAGTGGCCGTGCGGCGGCCGCTTACGGTATTCCACAGGCCGATATGGCCGCCGTGGTCGCTGGCCGCGAGTGTCCGGCTGTTCGGGCTGAACGCCACGCTGGCGACCGGGGCGCCTTCGGCCAAAGTGGCCGTGCGGCGGCCGCTTGCGGTATCCCACAAGGCGATCCGGCCGTTCGTGTCTCCGCCCGCGAGCACCTGGCCGTTCGGGCTGAACGCCACGGTGACGACGGGGGCGCCTTCGGCCAGGGTGGCCGTCCGGCGGCCGCTTGCGGCGTCCCACAGGCCGACATGGCCGTCATCGTCGCCGACCGCGAGCACCCGGCCGTTCGGGCTGAACGCCACGGTGTAAACGGCGTCGCCTTCGGCCAGGGTGGCGATGCGGCGGCCGCTTGGGGTATCCCACAGCCCGACATCACCGCCCGTGTCCCCCGCCGCGAGCACGTGGCCGCCCGGGCTGAACGCCACGCTTTCAACAGCGTTGCTGCTTTCGGCTAGGACGGCGCTGAGCGGCTGCCCTGCGGCTTCGATCAGAGCACTTCTGGATTGCAATGTCGGAGCGCGTTCGTAGGCTTGCAGGCTGAGGAGCATGGCAAGCGGAGCATTAGTCGAGAACAGGTTCGTGGCCTCGGCCGCCATCTCTTCCGACTGGGCGAGGTGAGACTGGCTGACCGCTTGGGAGCCCTCGACCCTGGCCACGATAGCGACCACCGAGGCGGCGAGAGCGAGCGCCACAATGGTGCAGAGCACTACGACAGCCTGAACTCGTCGGCGGCGCAGCGCTCCACGGGAGGCGCGGATGTAATCGCCGATGACGCTGCGATCGGTTCCGGGTTCGGCCCGGTCGGCGAGCCACGACGAGGCGGTGGTAGTGGCGTCACGTCCGAGCAGTTCTCCGTTACCGTGTTTCCAGTCGTTGGCCTGGCGCTCGATCCTGGCCTGGAGGAGGAGGTCGCCGCGGCGGTCGGCCACGGTCTGGACAAGGCGTGGCCAGGCGGTGATGAGCTGTTCGTGGGCTAGCCGGACGGTATCGCCCGTGCCGGTGAGGAGCCGCTGATCCTCCAGCTTCTTGACGATTGCCTGTTCCGCCGGGGTCAGTCGTTCGCGGGGCACTGGCCGACCGGCCGGGAGACGATCCTCGCTCAAGGCGACGAAGCGCGGCAGGAGACGCTCAAGGACCGGTCCGCTATCGGGAGGCAGCAACGATTCGGCGGCCTCGGTCCGCTGGATGATCGCGCCCTCGATCCGGCCGACGCGCTCATAGTCGGCATCGGTGAAAGTCCTCCGGTCCTCCTGTACCGCGAGGTCGTACATCTCACGGAGGGTGAAGGCTAGGAACGGCAAGGCGTCCACGGCCTCTCCGCTGCTTCCGCGTACGGCGTCCTCAATGAGGCGGCCAGCCAACCCAGGCGCGAATCTCAGGTCAGCGCGCCCGGCGGGTCCTTCGACTACAGCGGCCAGCTGTGACCGGCTCATGGGAGCGATGATGAACGGCGAATGGATCATGGGCCCGACCACTGGCAGCCGCTGGATCTCGTCAAAGCGATCGGACCGAACGGTCATCACGACCGTCACCGGCGAGCCTGCGCCCAGACCTTGTCCGAGCACGGCCAGGAACTCCTCGGCGTCGGGCGGCGGGGCGGCGCCCGCCAGCTGCTCAGCCTGGTCCACTGTGACGAGCACCCGCTTCGCCGGGGGTGTGATGTGATCGGCCAGCCATTCGCCGACCGCTCCGATGCCTCCGTTCAGCAACCGGTCCCGGCATTCGCTGTCCGTCAGCTGGTCTGGGATCACGGCGGCCAGTCGGCTGGCCAGCCGACCCAGGGGCCGGGTACCCGGCTCGAAGGGACGGGCCACCACCCAGCCCGATCGCGGAACGGCTAGCCGGGCCACAAGACCGGCGCGGACGAGCGAGGACTTCCCCGCTCCCGACGGGCCCATAACCACAACCAGGTTCCCGCCAGGCTGACCGAGCGGCCCATCCACCCGGGCCACCAGGCTCCGGACCTCTTCCTCACGCCCGAAGAAGACGCCAGCGTCTGCCACATCCATCGCTGCGAGCCCTGGATAGGGAGAACGGCCGCGCTCCCATTTGAATCTGGTGCTCTGGGTCAGTCCGTCCAGCCCCAGATTGTCGGTCAGCCGCAGGATGCTGGCGTCGAGGGTGGTCTCCAACCGGATGCCCTGCAGTGATTGAAGCAGCGGATGCGGCGGTAACCCGGGCGCCAGATCTAGCGAGTAGACCCGCTTACCCAGCTCGGAGGCCATCACCAGCTCGGAATGACACCACAACGACGCCTGCGACGCGGTGCTGTTAAGAAACACGACCGCGTCGCAAAGGCGCAGCTCGCGAAGCAGGGTCTTCTCCCATACCACTCCGGGGGCTATGCCGTCCTCCCAGTCCGAGTCACGGAAGATGCGGTGACCGGCGTGGCGGATCCCATCGACGACGCGGTCAGCCGACGCCGCATCCGCAGTCGCGTAACTGACGAAGATCTCTCCCACGACACCCTCCCCCACACGCACATCCCGGCGAGCAACTCCGGAAGCGACCCTGGATCGGGCCGATAGAACCCTTAACCAGACATCCTGGCAGTTTCCGAAATGACCGCAACTACCAAGGCCCAGCACCGTCACCGCGGGGGCCGTGGAGTACACCGGATCTCAGTGGAGCGCGATCAGCCTCCTGACATGCGTCTTCGCAAGTGATAGAAGGTAATCACCGTGAACCCCGGAGGTGGCGGCCGGTCCAGTTCGCGCGAATGCCGGACAGCAGGAAGGGGTGGACATGGGCTCGTACGAGAGCACGATCGACATACTCGCCGGGGAGCTGTCGCGGATCGAGGCGACCTTCCGCGGCCTGACCGAGCAGGAATGGGCGGCGTCCACCCTGCTGATCCCGGTGGACCCGGAGCTGCCGCACTGGACGGTGTTCGAGCTGGCCGGGCACTTCGACATCTCGATCGGCCTGACCCGGATGCTGCTGGACGGCCGCGGCGACCTGCAGCCTGCACGCGACCGGACCAGTTTCTTCATCAACCCGCGCTCCGAGACGGGACCGGTCGTCTACGGGTACGCCTACACCATGGTCGAGGGCAAGACGCCCGCGGACATGCCCGGCGTGCTGGCCGAGACGTTCGGCAAGACCATCGAGGAGGCCCGCGCGGTACCCGCGGACACCGTCGGGCCGGGGTACTTCGCGCCCATGCAGGTGGACGAGTTCGTCGCGAGCCGGGTCGTCGAGGCCGTGGTCCACGGCCTCGACCTCACGCTGGCGCTGAACCGGGATCCGATCGCCACGCCCGAGGGGCTCGCGCTGACCGCGGCGATCCTGGACGACCTGCTGGCGCGGCGCACCCTGGGCCGCCGGCCCGCCGACCTGGCCGATGACCTCGCCTGGGTGCTGGCCGCCTCGGGCCGCGCCGAGCACCCGGACAACCGGCTGCCGCTGATCGGGTGAAGCTAACCAGCTTACGCGGCGCTGCCCGGAGGCGGCTTCCTGGCTGAGGGGTAGCCGAGCAGGGCCGCGAGCCCGAGCGCGCTGCGCGGGGCGTAGGCGGCGCGCCACAGCCCGCCGTGCGCGGCCGCGCGGGCCTCGTCCTGCCAGGGATGAGCCTGCGCCGGGCCGCCGCCGCCGGTGTTGAGGTCGTGCACGAGCAGGGCCGCCATGAGCGTCTTGGTGGTGGCGGGCTCGAAGACCTCGACGCCGAACCGGTGGGATCCCGCGTACGCGGCCGCCAGCACGCGGTTCTTGGTGACCGAACGGGTGCGGGTCGGCGGGGCGACGTTCATCGACACGGTGCAGCCGCCCTCGCGGGCGACCGTGGCCCGCCAGCGCTGCAGGCGCTTGGCCAGGGCGTAATTGGGCCCCTGCTGGGCCACCAGGCTGTCGCAGATGCCGGGATCGGCCCCGGGCGGGTAGGCCGGGCACAGCAGCCGCCCGCCGGACAGCGTGTGCAGCGGCCAGGCGCCCAGCTTCGCCGCCCGGGTCCGGGTAGCGTAGGCGCGGGCCGACTGGGCCACCGCGGCGGGCGGCACGGCGAACACGTCGGTGGGGGTCGCGAGGAACGCGAGCGCGACGTCGCGCCGCTCGGCCTGCAGGCGCACGGTCAGCGCGTCGACGGCGCTCGAGACTCGGACGTTGGCCGCACCGTCGGCGTAGACGTAGTTGCCCAGCACCAGCGGGCCGTCGACGCCGGCCAGCCAGTCGGCGGCGGCCGGGATGTCATCGGCCAGGTCGAAACCCGCGCGCCGCGCGAGTTCCCCGTCGTCCATCTTGTCCGGAGGCTGACCGGGTTCCTCGCGGGCGACCGGGACGAGCAGGGTCCCCCCGCTGTGCCGCGCCATTTCAAGGACCCGGTTCCAGATGTCCGGCCGGGGCAGGTCGACCCCGATCACCCGGACTCCCCAATTCAGCAGCACCGGCAGCGGCCCCACCTCGGCGCCCGCCCCGAGCACCACCACCGTGCGGCCGGGCAGGGCCAGCCACTCGGGACACCCGGCGACCGTCCGGATGGCGTCCGCGCAGGACGGCTCGATCACGCCGTCCGCGACCCACGCGTCCAGCCGCCCCAGCAGGGCGCTACCGCTCAGCCGCTCGCCGCGGAAGGGCACCGACAGCTCGCTTTCCGCCGCCCCGGCGCCCGCCACCGGGACCGCGGTCAGATGGTGCCGCGCCGACGCCGAGACCACCGCGTCCAGCGGGGTCTCGTCGCCGGGACCGGCCACGCGCATTCTCCGGTGCAGCGACGCCAGCCCGTCGCGGGCCACCGATACCGCGGCCTGCCTGGAGGTCAGCCCGGCTTCGATGAGCCTGCGGAAGTGCGCCAGGTAGCCCGCGCGCCAGTTGCCTTCCCGGCTGGCCTCGAGCGCCCCGGCGGGGTCGACCCGGCTCAGCGCGTCGGCGACCACCGCGCGGCCCAGGGCCGAGGTGCTCCTGCCGCCGTCCGCCGAGGCGGGAAAGGTCACCCCGCTCGGCTCGTCGCCGCTCGTCTGGGTCCCTGCTGTCACAAGACCATGATGGCGCGCGGATTATGATCCGTGCGATGTCGAGGTCAGGCCGGCCGCTCCGACTTGGTGATGCGAGGGCGTCGACGGGGCACCAGGAACGTGAGAGGAGAACATCAGTGAAGTACTTGATGCTGATCTACGGCAACCAGGAGAAGTGGGCTTCTATCCCGGCCGATGAATGGCCGGAGGCCATCGCCAAGCAGGGCGCGTTCAACCGGAAGTACCAGGCGACCGGTGAGCTCATCGGCGCCTACGGGCTCGCCGACGACCTGAGGGCCAAGCTGGTGCGCCGGGAGAACGGCCAGCCCGCCGTGACGGACGGCCCCTACCTGGAGACCAAGGAGTACATCGCCAGCTTCTACCTGCTCGACTGCGAGAGCGAGGAGCGCGCGCTGCAGATCGCGGCGGACATGCCGTGGGCGGACGTGGACCCCGTCGAGCTCTGGCCGATCCTGCATGAGGACAATCCCGACCTTTGAGCAGCAGCCGGGGTGAGGTCGAGGACCTGCTGCGCGAACTGGCGCCGCAGGTCCTCGCCGCCCTGGTGCGCCGGTACGGGCAGTTCCACCTGTGCGAGGACGCCAGCCAGGAGGCCCTGCTCGCGGCCGCGCTGCAGTGGCCCTCGGGGGGCCTGCCGGAGAACCCGCGCGGCTGGCTGATCACGGTGGCCTCGCGCCGCCTGATGGACCAGGTCCGCAGCGAGCAGTCACGGCGGACCCGCGAGGAGATGATCGCGGTGGCCACCCCGCAGTCCGAGCTGCTCGGTGCCCCGGCCGACGCCGAACCCGACCGTGACGACTCGCTGGCCCTGCTGTTCGGCTGCTGCCACCCGGACCTTACCTCGCCCAGCCAGATCGCGCTGACCCTGCGCGCGGTCGGCGGGCTGTCCACCGCGCAGATCGCCGCGGCGTTCGGGGTCCCGGAGACGACGATGGCGCAGCGCATCAGCCGGGCCAAGCAGACCATCTCCGGCACCGGGTTCGACTTCAGCCTGCCGGCCGGGGCGCAGCGGACCGAACGGCTGCGCGCCGTGCTGCACGTGCTCTACCTCGTCTTCAACGAGGGTTACACGGCCACCGACGGGGACGTGCTGACCGTGCCCGCGCTGTCGCGGGAGGCCATCCGGCTCACCCGCTGGCTGCGCCGGCTGCTGCCGGAGGACGGCGAGGTGGCCGGCCTGCTGGCGCTGATGCTGCTGACCGACGCGCGGCGGCCCGCCCGGACGCGGCCCGACGGGTCGCTGGTGCCGCTGGCCGAGCAGGACCGGGACCAGTGGGACCAGGCGCAGATCGCCGAGGGAATCGCGCTCATCACCGCCGCGCTGCCCCGCGGCGAGGTCGGCCCCTACCAGCTGCAGGCGGCCATCGCGGCCGTGCACGACGAGGCCAAGAACATGGCCGATACCGACTGGCCGCAGATCCTCGGGCTCTACGACCTGCTGGAGGTCGCCGCGCCCAACCCGTTCACGGCGCTGAACCGGGCGGTGGCCCTGGCCATGGTAAACGGCCCGGAAGCCGGCCTGGCGGCCGTCGCGGCGCTGCAGGCGGACAAGCGGATGGCGCAGCACCACCGGCTGCTCGCCACCCGCGCGCACCTGCGCGAACTGGCCGGCGACACCGACGCGGCGGCCGCCGACTACCTCGCCGCCGCGCGCCGCGCGACCAGCCTGCCCGAGCGCCGTTACCTGGCCGTTCAGGCTTCGAGGTGTCAGGCCGCCAGACCTGGGTAAGGCCCATCGGGCCGTCGGCAAAGACGCCGGCGCGTGACAGACGGCCGCGAGTGACGGTTGTCAAGAACGGAGGCCTGATGAGTGAGTTCGGCAACCTGGAGCACGACGCGGAGCAGTTCGCGGAGAAGGAGGGCGAGCAGGAGCTGCAGAACAAGTTCGGCGGAGGCGGCCAGCAGGGTCAGCAAGACCAGGGCCAGGGCGGCCAGGGCCAGCAAGACCAGGGCCAGGGCGGCCAGGGCCAGCAAGATCAGTACGGCCAGGGCCAGCAGGGCCAGGACCAGTACGGCCAGGGCCAGGGCGGCCAGGATCAGTACGGCCAGGGCCAGCAGGGCCAGGACCAGTACGGCCAGGGCCAAGACCAGGGCGGCCAAGACCAGGGCTACGGCCAGGGCCAGCAGGACCAGTACGGCGGGGACCAGCAGTCGGGATACTAACTGGCGACCGAAGCGCGGTGACCGGCATCCGCCGCCGGAAGCCGTGACCACGACACGAAACCCCGGTTTCATCGCGTCCGAACGCCGTGAGACCGGGGTTTCACGGCGTTCAGGCTTGGGCGGGACGGCGTTCAGGCAGGGGCGAGATGGCGTTCAGCTGGTTCGTTCGGCCAGATGATCTTCGAGCAGCCGGTCCCCGACGAAAAGGGTTCCCCCGGTCAGGATGTCGGCCCGCAGCCCGCCGCGGTGGATGAGTTCCTTGATGATGCCGGGGCGGGTGAGGCTCTGCAGGTGCCGGCACGGCTCGCAGAGTTCGACCCCGACGCACTCGACCTCGCCGATCCGGAAGCGCTTGCCGACCAGGTCGTTGACCCGGACGCCGCGGACGACCACCTGCCGCCGGGCCTGCGGCCCGGTGAGGCCGACGTCTTCGAGCACCTCGGCCTCGGTCAGGGTCAGCGCCTCGCCGGATCCGGCGCCGTCGGCGAAGAAATACCGGTCGCCTTCCAGGCCCTTGCCCGCGATCGCGCGGACGGATTCCACGGGGCCGAGCGCGTCGCTCGGGCCGATGTTGATGGCTTCCACGTGCATGCCATCCATCATCCGGGCCGGCCCGCCGGTCCGCCAAGCGGTTTACGACCGCGGTCCTGGCATGATCGTGGCATGACGGTCGTGAGGATCAACGCGATAACTGTGCCCGCCGACAGCGGCGACGAGCTTGCCCGCAGGTTCGCCGCCCGGGCCGGCGCGGTCGACAACCAGGACGGCTTCGAGGGATTCGAGCTGCTCAAGCCGACCGACGAGCGGACCACCTGGCTGGTGGTGACCAGGTGGCGCGACGAGGCGGCGTTCCAGGCGTGGCTGAACTCCGCCGCGTTCGGGCACGGGCACCGGTCAGCCGCCGAGCGGGCCGGCGGCCAGGCACCGCCCCCGGTCGGCGTCAGCAGTGAGCTGTGGTCCTACGAGATCGCGGGCGGATCGCCCCGCTGAGGCCGGGCCAGGGCCGGGCGCCGGGACTGGGGCCGGGCGCCGGGGCTAGGGCGCGGCGCCGAGGCGGCGCAGCAGCGCGCTCTTGATCCCCGGCCGGGACCCGAACACCAGCAGGAACACCGCCTCGCGGGCGAGCCGCTGAGCGTGCTCGTCCACCGAGACCGCCCGGCTTCCGTCCCGCACCGCCAGCGCCGCCGTGGCCCGGACGGCCAGCTCGCAGGCGGCCGCGCGGGCCTGGCCCATCGCGGCCGAGCCGGCGGTGAGCGCGTCGTCAAGCTGCTTGCGGCAGGCCGTCAGCTCATCGTCGAGCGGCCCGGGACCGAGCAGCCGGACGCAGCGCAGGGTCAGGCCGAGCGCGAGCGACCCGTTGATCCGCATCCGGTCCGGACGCAGGTTCTCGGCCGGGTCGAAGGGCGCCTGGCCGGCCCACCGCTCCCCCGGGACCGCCACGCCGTCGAAGCCGAGGCGGACGGTGACGCTGGCGTTGACGGCGGAAAGCCGCTCGCGGGTCACGCTGAGCCCGGGCTGGGCGGCCGCGTCCAGGATCAGCGTCACGAGGCTGTCGTCCGGGGCGCGCGCCACGACCAGCAGCAGGTCGATCAGTCCCCATCCGGTGACCCAGGGCGCCTCGCCGTCGAGCCGCCATCCGCCGCCGACCGGCCGGGCCCGCAGCCGCGGCGGCCCGGGGAGCAGGCCGCCCAGCGCGATGCCGCCGCGCACCTGACCCCGGCAGGCCGGGCCGAGCCAGCGCTCGCGCAGCGCGGCCGGGGTGCTGTCGGCCGCCAGGGTCATGACCAGCCCACGGTGCTGCATCCAGACGAACGTGGTGGTCAGGCAGCCGCTGGCCAGTTCCTCCGCCACCAGGCCGGCGGCCTCCAGGTCCAGGCCGAGCCCGCCGGCCCGGACCGGGACGGGCGCCCCGTACAGGCCTTCCGCCGCGAGCGCGTCGAGCTGGGCGGCGGGGAGCACGTCCAGGCCGTCCACCCGCATCGCCTCGGGGAACAGCAGGTCGTCGGCGAGCCGGCGGGCCGCCGCCAGGATGTCCGGCGACGCCGTCATACAGCCCAGGCAGCCGCGAGCTTGTCCATCACCGCGTCCAGGGCCGGGTCCGCGACCTGCCGGGCCGGGTCGGCCAGGTACCACTCCGCGATCTCGCGGGCGCCCTGCTCGAACGGGATCACCGCCCGCCAGCCGGGCACGATGCTGCGCAGCTTGGCGTTGTCGAACACCATCGAGTGCGCCTTGTCGCCCAGTAGCCCGGCGCCCCAGCCCGGGTCGGCGGCCGCGATGGCATCCGACGGGACGTGCACCAGGCGCGCCGTCACCCCCAGCGCCGCCGCGAGGGACTCCGCGATCTGGTTCCAGGTGAGCACGTCGTCGGAGGTGATCTGGATGGCCTCGCCGAGGGTCCGCGGGTGCCCGAGCAGCGGGACGAACGCGCGGGCGAAGTCGTCGTGGTGAGTCAGCGTCCACAGCGACGTCCCGTCACCGTGGACGATGACCGGCTTGCCCGCG
>Ga0335073_10012729_pt1 | contig 11808 bp, 9 predicted proteins | sample Lox_Sample_22_FD_207093 | JGI IMG/M metagenome (GOLD analysis project Ga0335073, IMG submission 207093) | Soil microbial communities from Loxahatchee National Wildlife Refuge, Florida, United States - Lox_Sample_2.2 | ecosystem: Environmental > Terrestrial > Soil > Wetlands | place: USA: Florida... | reverse complement strand
CACCGAAATCAGCGATGCTGACGGGTTTTTTGTGGCGACGGTGAAAGTCGCCAAGCCCCTGACCGAAGTCACTCCGCAGATCGAGCAGCTCGTTCAGCGGGTCACCTCGCTCTTTGAGCAGTACGTGAAGCTGCAGCAGTCGCTGAATGTTGAGACGGTGGCCGCCGCCGTCCGCACCGACGAGCCGTCGAAACTGGCCGACACCATCGCCGCCAACCTCCAGCTCGAAGTACCCGACAAGCAGGAACTGCTCGACATCTTCGATTTGCCCGAGCGGCTGGTGAAGATCGCCGATGTCCTCGACATCGAAATCGAAAAGCTCAATATGGATCGCAGCATCCAGTCGCGCGTGAAGCGGCAGATGGAGCGGGCGCAGAAAGAGTACTACCTCAACGAGAAGATCAAGGCCATCCAGAAGGAACTGGGCCGCGGCGAAAAAAGCGAATTCGACGACCTGAAGAAAAAGATCGAATCTGCCGGCATGCCGAAGGACGTGCTCGAAAAGGCCACGCAGGAACTGAAGAAGCTCGAAGCCATGCCGCCCATGTCGGCTGAGTCGACGGTCTCGCGCAATTACCTCGACTGGTTGCTGGCCGTGCCGTGGAAGAAAAGATCGAAGGAAACCCGTAGCATCGATCATGCCGAAAAGGTCCTGAACGCCGACCATTACGGCCTCGAGAAGATCAAAGAGCGCATCCTCGAGTTTCTAGCCGTCCGCCAGCTCGTTAAGAATCCCAAAGGCTCCATCCTGTGCTTTGTCGGGCCTCCGGGCGTCGGCAAGACGTCACTGGGCATGTCGATCGCGAAGGCTACGGGGCGCAAGTTTGTCCGCATGTCGCTCGGCGGCGTGCGCGACGAGGCCGAGATTCGCGGCCACCGCCGCACCTACATCGGCGCTCTCCCGGGCCAGATCATCCAGTCGATGAAGAAGGCTGGCACACGCAATCCCGTGTTCATGCTCGACGAAGTCGACAAGATGGCATCCGACTTCCGCGGCGATCCCGCTTCGGCTCTGCTTGAAGTGCTCGACCCAGAGCAAAATCACAGCTTCCAGGATCACTACCTCGACGTCGAGTACGACCTTTCCCAGGTCCTCTTCGTCGCCACAGCCAATGTGCTCCACACCATTCCCGCCGCGCTGCAGGATCGCATGGAGATCCTGCGTCTGCATGGCTACACCGAAACGGAAAAGCTCGAAATCGCGAAGCAGTATCTGCTGAAGAAGCAGCGCGACTACACCGGCCTGACCGAGAAGAACGTCATCTTCTCCGATGGCGCCCTGACGGAGATGATCCGCAGCTACACGCGCGAAGCCGGGGTCCGCAACCTCGAGCGCGAAATTGGCAACGTTTGCCGCAAAGTCGCCCGCAAGGTCGTGAAGAACGGCGCGAAGCACAAGGAGACGATTACACCCGAGAACCTGCCCGACTTCCTCGGTGTGCCGAAATTCCGTGACTCGATGGTTCACGAGCAGAGCGAAATCGGCCTCGTGAACGGCCTCGCCTGGACCGAAGTGGGCGGCAGCATCCTGCAGACCGAAGTGCAGGTGCTCGACGGCAAAGGCAAGCTGACGACCACCGGTCAGCTTGGCGACGTTATGACGGAGTCGGCGCAGGCCGCACTCTCGTACGTCCGCAGCCGGGCTCATCTGCTGGGCCTGCCGCGCGACTTCTACCGCAATGTCGACATCCACATCCACGTTCCCGAGGGAGCGATCCCCAAGGATGGCCCATCAGCCGGCATAACCCTGGCGACGGCCCTCGCCAGCGCCCTGGCGCGGATTCCTGTGCGCCGCGACCTGGCCATGACCGGGGAAGTCACCCTCCGGGGCAAGGTTCTGCCCATCGGCGGCCTCAAGGAAAAGCTGCTGGCAGCCCATCGCGCGGGTATCTTCGAGGCGATCCTGCCAGCCGATAATCGCAAGGATCTGCCCGACATTCCGGAGAATCTCCGGAATGCGATGAAGCTCAATTTTGTCGACACGATGGACGAGGTCCTTAAACTTGCGCTTGAAGGCCCGCTGCCCGAACTCCACGAGGAGCCAGCCACCGCGGTCCTGGATTCGGGCGTCATCGCTCCACCGGCAGCCGGGGTGGAGCAGCGGCCGCATCAGTAACGCGTAGCTCTTATTCGTTTGCGGCGTTTCGGCACCGGAAGAGTGTGCCGAGGAGTTCATTGCGTCTGAAGACTGGCCTCCAGCCCCGCACAATTATGGCGGCAAGGTCAGAGCCTGCCGGCGCAGGCCCGCTCGAACCCATTCCTGTGACAGAGATCAGGCAAAAGCCGGGTCAGGAGAGAAGCGCTGAGAGCAGCCCGGCTCGTTAGGCTGACTAGTGGGGATCGTTGGCCCGCGCGCCTGCCCAGATTTCCTGGTCCGCTCGCGTCAGCAAATCTTTCGCACGCTGAATGTGCCCGGCTCCATCCCAACCGCTGTTTGCCTGAGCCTGATTCAACTTGTCGAGAGCGATGTGAGTATGATGCTCGGCTTCTGCCAAAACGGGGTGTCGCTGCCAGAGTCCCGGATCCTGCCCAACCGCGACGCCACTCGCAAAGAGCCCCAGTCCCAGCAAAGAAATCCAAACGATGTTACGTCCCTTCATGCGTGTCTCCTCCATGGCCGTTACGATACCAAAGTCGCGTAACTGTACGGCAGCCTCAATGTGGAAAATTGGTGCGGGAGAACCGAAGAAATCACGCTGATTCAGGAAGCTGCCGCCCGTAAAGTGCGGTAACTGTTCAGTTAACTGTAGCCGAAACCCGAACCTTCCCGCCGCGAACGCCGCCCGTGAACACTCCGGGGCTGGAGTTCCACTCGCGAAGATGCACTGCCTCACCCGGGAGGATGCGCAGTTCCTTTATGGCTTTGAAGGTCAGAGGCGTGCCGGCTTTGCAGACCCTGGGATTCCTCGTAGCTACGTAAAACGACACAGCCCCCTTCCCCACGACCCGCGCCTTTCCGTCGGCCTCCACCAGCAGCGCGGTTCGCTCGTCCACGCCAATGCCGCGTATCGTCTTCGCCTTGCCGTCCGCGAGAATGCGTGCCATGAAGACAAGCAACCGCCCCTCGCGGTGGCGCGTATCGAAGTGCGAGTCGGTGATCACGCCCTGGAGCAGCGGGATCCCCAGCAAATCCGGCGCGATGACCACCTGCCTCGCATATGGATCGGCGAGGGCCACCTCCGAGGTCAGATCGGGCCCGTCGGGCGGATCGTTCTGCGCAGAGTATATGTATTGCCCCATCACCGCCAGTCCCGCGCTCGTGCCACCGATGGGAATCCCGCGCTTCACGGCATCCCGCAGCGCCGTCTCCACCGGCGATCTCGCCCAGAAGCTGATGTACCGCGCCTGATCGCCCCCGGCGATAAAAATTGCCGAGGCTCCGGCAATCGTCTTTCCGACAAACGGCTCGCTCGCTGCCTCACGGCTGGGAACAATCAGCGTCGCAACCGAGTTCAGTTTGCACAGTTTCGCAAGCCACGGATTGTAAGCATCCGTCCCTGCCGCCCGCAGCACCAGGAAATCGCCCGCCGCCGCGTGATCGCAAAGCCAGCTGAAGGCCTCTTCCTGATCCGTCCCGCCGCCCATCAGCGCGTATCCGGGGTGCGGCTGCACACGGACATCCTGCGCCGCTCCCACGCGAAAATAACGGTTCCCCGTCGCGCCGGGATTCGGTGCCTGAGCGCCGCCGAGGCTAACCGCCAGCAGCAGCGCCAGACCCAGAGGTCTCATAGCTGCGCCAACGCCTGGTTGAGGTCGCGCAGAATATCGTCGATGTCTTCAATGCCCACGGAGATCCGCACAAGGCTCTGGGTGATCCCGATGCGCTCGCGCTCTTCGTTCGTCAGCGATGCGTGCGTCGTCGTCGCCGAGTGTGAGATCAGCGTCTCCACTCCTCCCAGCGATTCGCCATTGGTGCACACACGCACAGCCTGCAGCAGCTTGTCGGCCTTCTCGCGCGAACCTACTTCAAATGACATCATCGATCCAAAACCTGACATCTGTCGTTTCGCCAGTTCATGCTGCGGATGGCTCTCCAGTCCTGGGTACGATACGCGGCTCACCTTCGGATGCTCGGCCAGGAACGCGGCAACCGCGCGTCCGTTCGCGTCGTGCTGCCGCATACGCACCGCCAGCGTCTTCACGCCACGCAAGATGAGCCAGCTCTCGAATGGCGACAGAATCCCGCCTGTGCATTTCTGCACGAAGCGGAAATCCTCCGCATGCTTCGGTTTCGTCGTCACCAGCGCGCCGCCCAGCCCGTCGCTGTGCCCGTTCAGAAACTTTGTCGTGGAGTGCATTACGATATCCGCGCCCAGTTCGATCGGCCGCTGAAAATACGGCGACATAAACGTGTTGTCGACGCTCATGTCGATGCCGTTCTTGTGGCAGATATCTGCGACGGCGCGGATATCCGTCAGCATCATGAGCGGATTCGTCGGTGTCTCAATGTGCACCAGCTTCGTGTTTGGCCTGATCGCCTGAAGGACGTTTTCGGGATCGCTGGTGTCGACGTAGCTGAACTCGATGCCGTGGCGCACGATCACCTCGCTGAACAGCCGCGTCGTGCCTCCATACACGTTCTCGCCGCAGACCACATGGTCGCCGGTTTGCAGCATCGTCACCAGCGCTGCGATTGCCGCCATGCCGCTCGCAAAAACGTGCCCGCTCGCGCCGCCTTCCAGCGACGCCAGACAAGTCTCCAGCGCGTCTCGCGTCGGGTTCGACACGCGCGAGTACTCCCACCCGCGATGCTTCTCGATGCCTTCCAGTTGATAGGTCGACGAGAGATAGAGGGGAACATTGACGGCGCCGGTACGTGGATCGGGTTCCTGGCCGTCGTGGATGGCGCGAGTGGCAAAGCCAGTGCGAGCAGAACTCATGTCAAAACCATCTTATCGGGTCAGCATTTTGAACGCCGCGTCCGCGCGTCCGCCGGCGTGAGAGGGCTGTTTGCCTGAATGAAGCCCGGAAAAGATGCGCTGATCGCTCAATCGAACGGCGAACCTGATATACGAAGAGAAAGCCGATTTCATCGGAGTGCATTTGCGGCGCATCCTGGCTGCAGGTGCCTTCCGGGAGTCCTGATGTGACCTACATCCTCGAGCGAGCTCAGCTAATTCCGAAGTCCCGCGAAGAAGTCTGCGCGTTCTTCGCAGATGCCTTCAATCTCGAGCGAATTACCCCTCCATTTCTGGGATTTCGCATTCTCACACCATCTCCGATTGTCATGCGCGCCGGGACACTCATCGAATATCAGCTGCAGCTTTACGGCGTGCGCTTCCGGTGGCAAACGCGCATCGAGGAGTTCGATCCGCCCCGCTCTTTTGTTGATTCCCAGCTGAAGGGCCCTTACCAGCGGTGGGTGCATCGGCACACCTTCGAGGATGCACTCGGAGGCACGCTGATGCGCGACAGAGTGGAGTATGCCTTAGGCATGGGGCCGCTGGGCGCGCTTGCGCATCGATTGTGGGTGCGTCGCTCGGTGGAAAGGATCTTCGAATACCGGAGCGAGGCAATTCCTGAAATTATCGGTTCGTAAAACTGAAGTCTGAGGTGTGATCAGGAGCAGCCACGACGAGAGCGGCGATCACAAGTCCTCGTCGAATACCCGTTTGGACAAATACCGTTCCGCCGAATCGGGGACGAGTGTAGCCACCCGCTTACCCGCCCCGAGGCGCCGCGCCACCTGCACCGCTGCGTGGACCATGGCTCCCGCGCTGGAACCGGCAAGCACGCCCTCATGCGCCGCCAGCGCTCGCAGCATCGCAAATGCCTCCGCATCGTGGACCATCACGATCTCGTCCGCTACCTCGCGATCGAGCGTTTTGGGAACAAACGAAACGCCAATGCCTTCAACCTTGTGCGGTCCAGGTTCGCCGCCTTGCAGGATCGACCCCTGGGTTTCGACTGCGACGCAATGGATGTGCGGATTCTGCTCCTTGAGAAAGCGAGCGATGCCGGAAAACGTGCCGCCCGTGCCCACGCCGGCCACAAACGCGTCGATGCGTCCTTCCATCTGCTCCCAGAGCTCCCGCGCTGTCGTGTCGTGATGGAACTGCGGATTGGCGGCGTTGTCGAATTGCAGCGCCGGCCACACGTTCGGGTCAGACTTGGCCAGTTCGAGCACGCGCCGGATGGCCCCTGACATACCCTCAGTTTCTGGCGTGCGGTGCACTTCCGCGCCGAAGCCACGCATCAGGATGCACTTCTCCTCCGCGAAGCCCTCAGGCACGAACAGGACAACCCGATAGCCGCGGTTAACGCCAACGAGGGCAAGGCCCACGCCGGTGTTGCCGGCCGTGGCTTCCACAATCACGGATCGCTTGTGCAGCAGCCCGCGGCGCTCGGCTTCCAGAATCATTCCCAGCGCGGCGCGGTCCTTCACGCTGCCTCCGGGGTTGAGAAATTCCAGTTTGGCGTAGATCTCAGCGGCATCAGCCGGAACGATGCGGCGGAGGCGGAGCAGGGGGGTGTTGCCGATCAGCTCCGTGACATCGGAGGCAACGCGAAGGTGACTCACAGAGCCGGTTAGCGTCATAAGGACTCCCTAGTCTATATCAGCGCAGAGATGAAATTGGGGACGCGCATCGACTCAAATGTTCGTCGAATCGCGCGGGGTCCAGGTGAGATTCAGGTCCGGAACGAAGGCCTATCCGCTTTCTTTTCTTCATGAAGGGGGATTTTGCTAAAATGGCGGCGACGTGCGGCCCACCGATTTTTCCACCTGAAAACCTTCGTGCCCATCTCCAAGCCCAATTCGGTGCCAGGCGACCGCCGCGTTGCAAGCGTGCTCATGGCGGTGGTCTTAATTCTGATCGGCATTGGATCGGTCATCGCCTGGGTGATCTACGCCGACGCCCGCAACTCCGTGCAGCCGAATGACACCGTGCAGCACACCCAGGACGTGCTGCTGAATCTGGCCGGCGTGTCCCAGCAGATTGACCGCATCGAGTTGGATGCGCGCCTCTACAAGTTCTCCGGCGACGAGGACCATCTGCGCGCGGCACAACTGGCCACCAACTCGCTGAATACGCTGCTGCAGAGGCTGGAGTCTCTGGTTAGCGACAACCCTGTGGAAGCGCAGCGCGCAAAGCAACTGATCGCCGCGGAAGGCAAGCTGACCGCCGCTGTGGATCGGCTGGGCACAAGAAGCGGCTCACTGCGCGACGAGGTCGTCGAGTGCCGGCGCACCCTTGCCCTGATGCAGGACGAGGAGCATACCCTTCTGACGCGAAGGCAAGTCGACCAGCAGCGCCGGGATGTTTTTGTTCTGGTTCGGCGCATTGCGGTCATCGTGAGTGGAACGGTGCTGATCCTGGTTCTGTTCGGGTTCCTGGTTCGTGACGTGGTGCGGCGCGGACGCTTCGAAGATCAGATTTCCGACGCCAACGAGCGGCTTCGCCTGACGGTGCAGCGCCTGGAGGAGCAGGCCTGGGAATCCCGCCTGCTGATCGCCGCGCGCGACGAGGTCTCGCTCTGCCTGGACGTGCAGCAGGCCGAAGAGGTGACGGTGCGGTATCTTGAGCAGTTGCTGCCGGGGACGGGCGGCAATGTCAGCATCGTCAACAACTCGCGTCAGGCGCTGGAGAGCGTGGCCACGTGGGGCGGCGTCGACAAGGTCACGTTCGACGGATTTGCGCCGGAGGGTTGCTGCGCGGTGCGCTCGGGACGGCTGCGCTGGCGCCGGCCGGAGCGGTCGGAGGTGCATTGCACCCACTTCGCCGGCAAGCCGCCGGAATGCTATGTTTGTCTTCCGCTGACGGCGCATGGCGAAACTCTGGGCGTCGTTACCGTCGAGTGCCCCGCCCAGGATGTGGCTGTGCAGGCGGAGTTGCGCGAGAGCACGCTGTCGTCGCTGGGCGAGATGGCGGCGATGGCGATCGCCGGTCTCCGCCTCCGGCACAAGCTCGAGAGCCAGTCGATTCGCGATGGATTGACGGGGCTCTTCAACCGGACCTTCATGGAAGTGGCTCTGGAGCGCGAAATGAGCAGGGGAACGCGCCAGGGCAAACAAGTCGCCGTAATGATGATCGACATCGATCATTTCAAGACGTTCAACGACAGCTTCGGCCATGAAGCCGGGGACATGGTGCTGCGTGAAGTAGCCGAAACCATGCGGCTGGGCGTCCGCGGAGAGGACATCGTTTGTCGATACGGAGGCGAGGAGTTCATCGTCATCATGCCCGAGATCTCGACCAATGCCGCCATCGAGCGCGCGGAATTGCTGCGACGCCTCGTGAACGATCTGGCCCTCCGCTATCACGGACAGCCTCTCCGCCAGGTGACGATCTCGATTGGCGTGGCGATGTTCCCCGACAATTCCAACGATGCTGATGAACTGCTGCGCAGTGCCGATCACGCCATGTACGCGGCCAAGCACAAGGGCCGCAATCGCGTGGTCGTTGCGGATGCAACCATCCGCGCATAGCCGCGTGAGCGGCAATTCCGATCGGTGAGTGCGCCGCTATTGCTGCGGCTGACTGGGCTGCGAGACCGCGGCCTTCTGCTGTGCAGGCTTCTCCGGCTTTGGATAATAACCGGCCTTGGTGCGCACGATCAGCTTGCCATGGTTGGGTGCGCGGGCGTCGACGTGAACCACACGGTAGCCGCCCTGGCTCATCGGCTTCGTGGAGTGGTAGCCGATGGTGTACTGGTTGCGGATATCGCGTGCCACCTCGGCGGCGATTGAATCCACATCGGAGAGCGCATGCGGGAAGAACGCGATGCCGCCGGTTTCCTCCGAAAGCAGTTGCAGCGCGCGTTTGGCGCGGCGCGCCTCAGCGCCTTTGGCATCGTCGCCAAAAAGCAGGCCGATGGAGTACACCACAGGCCCCTGCAGATCCTGGATTCGCCGGATAGTCTCTTCCAGGTTCATGGTCGAGGCGTTGTCTTCGCCGTCGGTGATGATGAGCAACACCTGCTTGGGCCGGCGCGCCCCCTGCGAAAGCTGATCGGCCGAGGCGACCACGGCATCGTAGAGGGCCGTGCCTCCGCGCGACTCGATGTGGGCGAGACCTTCGCGTAGCTTGTTGATGTCGGAAGTGAAGTCCTGGTCGAGGAAGGCCTCGTCGGAGAAGTTCACGATGAAGGCTTCATCGCTGGGATTGGAAGCGCGCACCAGATCGAGTGCAGCCTCGTTCACGGCCTCGCGCTTGTCGCGCATCGAGCCCGAGTTGTCGACGAGGATGCCCATCGAGACCGGGATGTCGGAGTGCTGGAACGAGACGATGGACTGCGGAACATTGTCCTCAAAGACATGAAAATCGTCCCGGGTCAGGTCCTGCACGAGTCGGCCGTCGCTGTCGACCACGGTGCAGCTGAGGACCACTTCGTCGACATTGCGGCGCAGCGTAAACACGCCGTGTTCGCGCTCGGCGGTCTGGCCGCCGTTCGGATGGCCGGGGCTTACCGGCTGGTTGTCGGCAGCGTCCGGTGAGACGATGGGATCGCGATCGACCTCGAGGGACGGCTGCGCCTCCGGCTGCTGCGGCGACATCTGTGCCGGCTGTGTGGGAGCAGCGGGAGTCGGCGCTGCCTGCGCAGTTTGTGCGCGAAGGGCGGCCGAGCCTGTGACGAGAAACAGAACCGTGAGCAAACGGAGTTTACCGCGAAGGCGCATAATATCCGGCACGTGCGTGAACCGTAAGATGAGACATCCCCTTTGGGGGAGACAACTTTACCTTCACTTTACGCCATTCACCGGCGGCGGTCGGATTGTCGGAGGTATAGCTGAGCAGGTAACTGAGGCGCAGGGCTGCGCTAAGGGCTGCGCCTGCCGGGCCCGCCTGAGCAGGCTCCTCGACCGGCAGCAGACGTCCGCCGGAATTGCTGCTGATGCGACTCAGGTTGTCAGGACCGTCGCGCTCCCCGAGCGTGACTGCACGAAAGTCGAAGATGCCGACGGTCTCCACCTGCACGGAGCTTTGGCGAAGGGCATGATGGATTTCGGAATCGGAGAGATGGCTGGCGTTGTCGCCTCCGTCCGAAATGAGCAACAGAGCCCGGCGCGGATACCGAGCATCCTTCATCTTGTTGAGACCGGAGGAGATTGCGTCGTAGAGCGCGGTTTGGAAACCGACGTGGAGATGATCGAACCCTGCCGCGATGGTCTCCCGCGATGAGGTGAAATTCACGAGCAATTCCGGGTGATCGCTGAAACCCATCAGGAAAAACTCGTCCTGAGGATTCGAGAAGCGAAGGAACTGCAGGACGGCAGCTCGCTCCAGCGGCAGTCTTCTCGCCATGCTGCCGCTGAGGTCGAGTAGAATCCCAATCGAGTAGGGCGGGTCATCGTGTGTAAAACTCCGGATGACCTGGGGACGGCCGTCCTCGGCGACCGAAAGGTTCTCCCTGGTCAGGGAAGTAACCGCGCGGCCCGACTCGTCGACAACAAGCACTGGAAGGAACACGACGCGCGAATCGGCGGCCGGCGTTGCAGCAAGGCTTTGCGGTTGGATCGCGTTTGCAGACGAAGTCGACTGGGCTTTAAGGCCGAAAGCGCCGACGAACAGAACGAGAGTAAGGGAGATGCAGCCCCTACTGCAAAGGCGCATAGTATCCGGTCCGAGCGTGAACCGTGAGCTGGGGAAGTCCCGGAGGGGGCGCCAGCTTCACTTTCACCTTACGCCACTTGCCATCCATCTTTGTATCGTCGGTCTTGTAGCCCAGGACGTACTCGTTGCGCAGTTCTGCGCTGATGCGCGTGGCGATGTCGCCCATTTCAGAGAGATCGTCCACGCGGAACAGGCGCCCGCCGGTATCGCCGCTGATCTCGTTCAGCAGCATCGGCCCGTTGCGCTCCTCTGTGGTGGCCGCCTCAGGGTCGAAAATGCCAATCGAATAGATCTGGACGTCCGCCTCTTTCACGGCGGCGCGCACTTCATTTTCGGTGTAGCGGCTGTTGTTGTCGCCGCCGTCGGAGACGACGAGCAGAGCCTTGCGTTGATATTTGGCCTGCTTCATTTTGTCGAGGCCGAAGTAGATCGCATCCAGCAGGGCCGTGCGCTTGCCGGCTTCCACCGTGGCCAGCCGGGCTTCCACGTCGTCGACCGAGGACGTAAAGTCTGTAATGAGCTGGGGCCGGTCGTTGAACCCGATCACGAAGAACTCGTCCTGCGGGTTCGACGTCTTCATAAACTGCAGGATGGCACCGCGCGCCCGGACCACCTTGTTGCTCATGCTGCCACTCAGGTCGAGGATGACGCCGATGGAAACTGGGGCGTCGTCGCAGGCAAAAGTACGGATGTTTTCGAGGTGATTGTCTTCAAGGATGGTGAAATTCTGCTTCTCCAGGCCCGTAACCAGACGATCCATGGGATCGGTGACGGTGAGCGGTACAAGGACCAGGTTGGTATCGACTCGGAACTGAATGCCGGAGCGCAGGGAAGCGCCGGCTGTCAGGGGTATGGAAGAGTCGGTCGCCCGGGCCGTTGTTGCCGGGACCGGGGGATTCACGTGGACCTGATCGAGCGGACTTTCCTGACCCAGGGCCGCAAGGGCAAACAGCGGAACGAGCAGCAGGAACAGACGGGCGAAAACGGATGTCGAGCGGGACGGCGGTAAAAAATTCCGGCGCGCCGATGGCTTGCGCCCTGGTGATACCGTCCGGCCGGCGGCAACGAGTTCGCGCCCGATCGGGGACGCCATGGCCGTACCTCGTGTGTGGAAATCCTGGCACGAGCCGGAGAGTTCTGCAATAGCCAATTCCGGAACAGCTGGTTCCTGGAACCAGGATCGAAAGCCGCTCCCGCACCGTGCTGCCAGTTGTTACGATGCGGGGACCATGGGGTGTGCAAGAGAGATTTGATG
>Ga0335073_10012728_pt1 | contig 11808 bp, 10 predicted proteins | sample Lox_Sample_22_FD_207093 | JGI IMG/M metagenome (GOLD analysis project Ga0335073, IMG submission 207093) | Soil microbial communities from Loxahatchee National Wildlife Refuge, Florida, United States - Lox_Sample_2.2 | ecosystem: Environmental > Terrestrial > Soil > Wetlands | place: USA... | reverse complement strand
CAACACGCGGCGGCAACTCGGGCCGGGCGGCGCCGCGTCCATCCTGCGCGAGGCACATCGTCGAAGCACACAATGCCGTCACGATCAGAACGGAAACCTGCGCACCCCACGCCCCGGTCGAGTCCGGCGTGCCGCGCTTTCCCGCTCCGTCGCGGCCATTGCGCTGCAAGGGCCCGAAAGGAAGCATCGGATTCGTCCGCGCACTCGCGTCCCGGGTCCAGCTCTGCCATGGCCTTCACCGTCAGTCCATGGAATGGGCGCGGGATCGCCGGGATCGCGCTGATTGAAACATTCAGTTTTAGGGGGATGGAAGTTGCGGACCATTATAGGCCAGACTCTTCGCAAAGATTCGAAGAAAATCTTCAGGCCTGCACAGAAGGGTTTTGGCGGATGTAGGCATCGGCATCGAATTTTTTGGCAAACGATGCTGCGGTCATCGAGCGCACCAGCCCGAAGACCGGCCGGTTGAACCAGGGTCGATCGAGCTTGCCGACAATGGCCCAGGCGATTCCGGCGTAGCCGTTCGGATCGCGGCCGTCGAGCTCATAACGGTCATTCAGAATCACTGCCCAATCAAACGCCGTCGCCGGATCAGGCGCCCACTCCAGGATCTTCTTTGCCCAGTACATGCGCATCATGTTGTGCATCCAGCCGGTGGTGACCATCTGCCGCTGGGCTGTATTCCACAACTCGTCCGCCGTCTCGGCGCGCTCCAGTTGCTCGAATGTATAGCGGTGCGGGCGCGGATCGGCGGCATGTTCAAGGAGCGATTTGCGCGCCCACGGCGCGGCGCACTCCCAGCTGTCATACTGCGGCTCGTGCCGCACAAACAGGACGGCCAGTTCGCGCCAGCCGATCAGCTGCTCGAGGAAGCGCTCTTCAGTGGCCGCAGCAATCCTTCCCTCGCGCGCAGCCTTCTTCACTGCCAGGGCGATTGTAAGCGGACTGATGTGACCGAAGTGCAGGTAAGGCGACAGACGGCTCGTACCGCTCCGCTCGGGATGGTTACGCTCTTCGTTGTACGTGCTGAGCTCATGGCGAACAAACGCATTCATCCGCTTAAGTGCGGCACGGGCCCCGCCGGTGAAATGATCCACGGGCTTCACCGAGCGGTCGAGCTTTGTGAACCCCCGCGTAATGTCGCCGGCGAGGTCGAAGCTCTCGAGGGATTGGCCTTTCCACGGATAAACAGCGTCGGTCCTGTTCAGCGGGAGAAGATATTGCGTTAGCACAGCTTTGAGCTTTGGGCGAAAGTGATGCAGCAAAACATAGCTGCGATTGAAGACACGGGAGGGCACCACTACGTCCGCATCCACGGTCCAGTAAGGAATCTTCAGCCGCTCGGCAAGCACCCTGCGCCAGCGCTCGGGCTCGCGGCAGGGATTCTCGTCGCCGATCAGCAGCGCCGCCTGCACCTCTTCGAGAAACGCGTCGAGACGATTCTCCGGGGGGCGGCGCACCACAAATTCCACGCCGCGCTCCCGCGCATCTTCCCGCACATCACGCAGGCCCTGGGCGAGAAAGTGGTAGTGGCGCAGGTTGGCATTGGGATAGTTGGGAACTACGCCGAAAAAGATCACCACGGGCAATCCGAGCAGATTACCGGCTTTCACCGCGACCTCGAGCGCGGGATTGTCGACCGCGCGCATCGCGCGCTGCATCCAGTAGACGACGCAGCGTGCCGGCCTGCGCGGCGCGCCGCCGCGGCGCACCACGATCCGCGCGTTGTCGGCAATCTGTGCGAGCTCTTCCGAAACCTGCTTGCCGTCTGAAGCGGAAGTCACTTGCGATTGGCCTCTCCCTCGGCCCTGCGTCACCATCCGGGACGCCGGCTCGACTCTGCGTTTGAGCGCTGTAATTTCATCATGCCAGTCGCGACCACGCCAATTACGATGGGTGCGTCCTGCACTGCAACTGCTTTCGATTGCGCCAAACTGCGGACCGAGGTTTATGGATGAGACGAATTTTTCCGATCCTGTTGCTTCTTCTTGCCTTCCAGCTCGCACCCGGGGAAGAATACACGCTCGGTCCCGACTCGCAGCCGCAGAACGGCGTTCCCAAGGGAACGGTCACACATTTCGTTCTCAAACCCGGCAAGTACTATCCGGGCACGCCTCACAACTGCGCCCTCTACGTGGCGGCGCAGTACGATGCGGGAAAACCGACGCCGTTCATGATCTTTCTTGATGGTAGCCAGGCGCTCGGCAACGGCGTACGCGTGCCCGTGGTGCTTGACAACCTGATTGCAAAACACGACCTGCCGCCGATGATCGCCATCTTCATCGACCCGGGTATTCTGCCCGCGCTTTCGGATGCGGACCAGAACCGGTACAACCGCATCTTCGAATACGACTCGCTGAGCAATCGCTTCGCAGAATTCCTGGTCAACGAGCTGATCCCAGAAGTGGCGAGCCACTACAACCTGTCGAAGAATCCAGACGACCGCGGAGTGAGCGGGGTGAGCACAGGCGCGGTCGGCGCCTTCATGGCGGCCTGGAACCGGCCAGATCAGTTTCATCGCGTGCTGAGCTTCATCGGCACCTACGTGGCGATGAAAGGCGCAGACTCGCTGCCGGCGCTGGTGCGCAGGACCGAGCCCAAGCCAATCCGCATCTTCATGCAGGATGGGACCAACGATCACATTGTGCCGTCGGAGCCGTATGGAATATCTCCCTTCGGAAGCTGGCCGACCAATAACCAGGTGATGTTTCAGGCGCTCGAGTTCGCGGGCTACGACGTAAAGCTGGAGATGGGCACCGAAGCGCACAACATGAAGCAGGGCGGTGCCATCCTGCCCGACGCGCTGCGCTGGCTATGGCGCGGCTACCCCGAGCCGATCACCGTGCAGGAGCCGGCCGCGGCGCGCGAGCCCGGCTACGAGACGACGAATCGCGTGTTTTCTACGCTATATCTGGACAGACCGTGGGAGCGAGTGGGCAGCTTCAACTCCCTGACCAGCCTGGCTGCCGACCGCAACGGAAATATTTATGTTCCGGATCAGGCGGGCAAGCGGATTCTGCGGGTGGACCCGCAGGGAAAGGCGACACCGTTCGCCGAGGTCCCGGATTCCTCACCGGCCCCTGATTCCGCGCCGATTCTGCACACGGGCCCGGGCGACCGGCTCTACGCCTACATTCCGGCGGCTGCATTGGACAATCCTGACCGCGGAGCGATCGTTTCCTGGAGCACCGTGAACGGAGTTGGCAGCGACAAGAAGGTGTACGCCACTGCGAACCAATTCCAGATCGCCGACGGCGTACCGGACGGCGTGGCCGATTTTGCAGTAACCCAGAACGGCACGATCTATGCCTTGCTCCGCACCGACGTAAAGCGGATCGATCCTTCGGGCAGGGTGAGCAGCGCGCTCAAGTGGGGCTCCCTGCAGGGCGAAATGGGCCCGCCGGCAAGCATCGCGCTTTCGCCGGATCAATCCATGGCCGTGACCCTCGATCCAATTACCCGCTACGGCTGGTCCTTTCAAATCGCTGCCGATGGTTCGCTCCAGAACGGCGAGCCATTCTACCGGCTCGAAATTCCGGAGATGATTCCCACTGTGGCCTGGGTGAACGAGAAAGGCAACCCCGCGGAGGACACGAACGGCATGGTGTACTTCGCGACGCCACTCGGCATTCAGATCGCCATGCAGAATGGGCGGATCGTTGAGATTCTGAATCCGCCCGTCGCCGGCGGTGGTCCGCTAACGGCGATCACCTTCGCGCAAATTGGCGATCAAAGCTGGCTTTACGCCGCGCAGGACGGCAAGCTGTTCCGGCGTCCGGTCAAGGTAACGGGCGCCAATGCGTGGACGGTAGTGAAGCCGCCGAAACCGACGCTGTGAAGGGACGAAATCGCGAATTAGAAAGCGAAGGCCGCCCGCAGGCGGCCCTTGAAGCTGACGGCTGACAGCTGCCTTTTACCACCGTCCCCAGGCGCGGCTCATGTAATCGGCCAGCGTCATGCTGATCAGCGCGAGGAAGGTGAAAACGCCGGAGATCACGGTCAGCTTGGTGAGCTTGGTGCTGTACTTGATATGCATAAAGAACAGCACTACCAGGATCATTTTTGTACAGGCAATCGCGAGCGCGATCACCGGATTCCAGAAAAGAGTCACTCCGGATGCAATGTGCCACTCGCCCAGATCGATATAGGACGCCCACACTGTAAGCCCGGTAGCCACCAGCAGACAAAGGAGAATCGTCAGGTAGAGGAACGGGCTGACGACGTGATGTTCCTGGTCGGTTTGTTCGTGTTGTTGATTCATGCCGTCAATCCTCAATATCTGCTGATCAGATACAAAAGCGGGAACAGGAATATCCAGATGATGTCGACAAAGTGCCAGTACAGGCCGAAGTTTTCAACAAAGGTGTAATGCCCCTCTGTGTAGGCTCCGGCCCTGGCTCGAAAGAGCATGAAACCCAAGATGCCGATGCCGATTACCATGTGCAGCGCGTGCATTCCGGTCATGGCGAAGTAGAGAAAGAAGTATTGCTCGGTTTTGCTGGCCATGTCCGGCGCAAGAGGTCTGTCGTGGTACTCCGCGTAGACCTCGGTGTCCGTCTGCGGATGGAGGAACGTTGCCTCGCTCCAGTGAAGACCCGGGACGTGATACTTCACCCACTTCTCGTGCCACTCGATCCCCTTGATGCCCAGGAAGACGAGGCCCAGAACAAACGTGAGCGTGAGAAAGAGCAGCAGCCCGCCCTTGCGGCGCATCTGGGCGCACCACACGCTCATGGCCATCGTGAAGCTGGAGATGATCAGCACTGTCGTATTGGCTGTTCCCCAGAAGATGCTCAACTGGTGCGAGCCCTCGACGAAAGCCGGGTAATACCAGTTGCGAAGGATCAGATAGGCGGTAAACAGTCCGCCGAAGAACATGACTTCGGTGAGCAGAAAGAGCCACATCGCAAAGTTCGTAGCATCGAACTGCTGGGCGACGGTCTCAAAGTGATGGCGCTGATACGACGGGTGTTCGTGATGAGTATCCACCTCGACACTGTTCGCCGTGACGGTGCTATCAGACACTGGCTACCTCTTTCCTTTGCTGGCGATCCAGCCACTCGTAGTCATAGGCCTCATGGTCCATGATGGGAATCTCCGGGAAGTTCTCAGTCAGCGGCGGTGACTGTGTCTGCCACTCGAGACCGGTAGCCTGCCAGGGATTATCTCCGGCGATTTCACCATACTTCAGCGACCAGGTGAGATAGAGAATCGGCAACAGGTAACCGACGCCGAGAATCGTCGCGCCCGCAGTCGAGAAGACGTTGAGCACCTGAAACTCCGGCGGATACGCCGCATAACGCCGCGGCATGCCCAGGGTGCCCAGAATGAACTGCGGGAAGAAGGTGAAATTGAAGCCGATGAACGTGACCAGAGCCGCGAGCTGGGAGACCTTTTCCGGATACATGCGGCCGGTCCACTTCGGCCACCAGAAGTGGATGCCGGAGAGGAAGGCCATCAGCATGCCGCCCACCATCACGAAGTGGAAGTGCGCGACGATGAAGTAGGTCTCGGTCAGGTGGATGTCGGTGCCGGTCGCACCCAGGAAGACGCCGGTCATGCCGCCGATCGTGAACAGACCCATGAAGCCGAAGGCGTAGAGCATCGGCGTCTCAAAGGTGATGGACCCGTTATAGAGCGTAAAGGCCCAGTTGAAGATCTTGATCGCCGAAGGAACCGCCACAAGCATAGTCAGCAGCGAGAACACCAGCGCCGCATAGTTTGAGATGCCCATGATGAACATGTGGTGGGCCCACACGAAGAAGCCGAAGACCGCAATCGCCACCGAGGAGAATGCGACCGCCGTATAGCCGAAGACCCGCTTGCGGCTGAAGGTGGAGACGACCTCGGAGATGACGCCCATGCCGGGCAGAATCATGATGTAGACGGCCGGGTGCGAGTAGAACCAGAACAGGTGCTGGAAAAGAAGCGGATCGCCGCCCATCGACGGATCGAAGACGCCGATGTGCACCGTGCGCTCGAGAACCACGAGCACCAGCGTGATGGCCAGCACCGGCGTGCCCAGCACCATCAGGATGGAAGCCGCGTAGTTCGACCACACAAACAGCGGCAGCCGGAACCAGGTCATGCCCGGGCAGCGCATCTTGTGGATGGTCACGATGAAGTTCAGGCCGGTAAAGATCGAACTGAAGCCGGCCACAAAGACGGCCAGGCCCGCCGAGATCACGTTGCTGTTGAGGTAGTGGGTGGAGAGCGGGGTGGTAAAGGTCCATCCCGTATCGACGCCGCCGGTGGCCATCGTCCACAGCATCATGCCGCCCGCGACGATATACAGATACCAGCTCAACAGGTTGATCTTGGGCAGCGCGAGATCCTTGGCCCCGACCATCATCGGGATCACGAAGTTGCCGATGGTGGCGGGCACGGAGGGCACCAGGAAAAAGAACACCATGATGAGGCCGTGCATCGAAAACACCTTGTTGTAGGTGTCCGCGGCCATCAGGTCGCTCTGCGGCGTCAGCAGTTCCAACCGGATCAGTCCCGCGAGCGCTCCGCCGATGAAGAAGAAGAACGTGATCGAGATCAGATAGAGGGTCGCGATCCGCTTGTGGTCGCCGGTCAGCAGCCAACTCAGCAGACCGTTCTCCTTACTGAGGAAATTCATCTTCGGGATCCTGGCCGTAGCCTGATCGGGAAGAGTGACGATCGTCGCTGCGCTCATTGTTGAACCTCCCCTTGTCCGCCGGCTTTTTGTCTGGCGGGGGCCTGTCCGGCCGTACTGCCCTCACTGCCTGCGGGCAGCACGGTCGTGTTCAGGGTTTGCTGAATGCGGTAATCCGATTGTAGATTCTTGAGATATTCCACCAGAGCGAAGACGCCCTCTTCGCTGATCTGGCCTTGATATGTGGGCATGATCGGGGCATAGCCCTGCGTAATATTCTGCGACGGATTCAGGATCGCCTGGCGCAAGTACGCGTCGTCGGCAGTAACCCTCTGGCCGGTGGAGAGCGTGAGCTGCGAGTTGTAGACGCCCACCAGGTTAGGCCCGCGGGCATCCGGCCGCGCGTTATGGCAGGCGTTGCAGCTCAGAGTAGAAAAGAGCCGTTCGCCATCCTGGGCCAGAGAGTGGCCGCTGGTCGAACCCTGCAGCCATTTCTTGAAATCATCCGGCGTCATCACCACGACCTCGCCAATCATCTGCGAGTGATTCGTGCCGCAATACTGGGTGCAGAACAGGTGATAGGTACCGGGCGTCGTGGGCTCAAACCACACCGTCGTATAGCGGCCCGGAATGGCCTCGCGCTTGACGCGGAAGGCGGGAATCGAGAAGCTGTGGAACACGTCCTGCGAAATCAGCGTGAGCTGCACGGGTTGGCCTTCGGGAACGTGGAGCGAATCGATCTCGTGCTGGCCGCCCGGATGCTCGGCCTTCCACATCCACTGTTTGCCGACCACATAAATGTTCATGGCGTTCGCCGGCGGCGTATAGATGCGGAAGTAGAGCAGCGCGCCCCAGACGAACATGATCAGGAACAGGCCCAGCGGAATGATCGTCCATGTGGCTTCGAGGAGCGTGGAGCCCTCGATCTGCACGGCCTCGGGATGGCGCTTCTTGCTGTAGAGAATGGAAAAACCCACCACGAGCAAGATCACGATTGTCAGTCCGACCAGGCTGACCAGGACCATGAAGAAATACAACGCATCCATCTGCGGCGCGATCTTCGACGCCTCGGGCGGAAACAGCGCGAAATTCGTCAACCATTTGACGAGAAACTGCCAGAGTACTGGACTGATGTGGCTCATTCCGTTATCCGTTCACCTTTTAGCGTGTGCATGCGCGTCTACTCCCACCGGGTGCCCCTGCTTGTAGTCGCGGCGAAACATCAATGTCATGAATCCACCCAACAGCACCATCGTCAGAAGGCCCCCAAGCTGCACCACGCGCGAAATAATCAGCGAATGTGTGTTGGTGTGGGGGTCGTAGTGGTAGCAGTAGGTAAGAATGTTATCCACCGGCGATCCGATGCGGTTGGACGACGCTTCATCCAGACCCAGCAGCAAATCTTTGGGGGAGTACTCGACGCCCATGTAGTACTGGGCCAGCTTGCCTTGCGGCGTCACGATCTGAATCGCGCTCGCATGGGCGAACTGCGTCAGCTTTCCGTCGGGCCCCGGAATCTTGACGTAGCGGAACCCCACAGCCCGCGTGAGCGCTTCGATGTTGGCCTGCGTGCCGGTCATAAAGTGCCAGCCGGCCGCGGTCTCCGGATGCCCATACCGCGCGAGGTAGCTGCGCTTCTTCGCCGCAGCCAGGTCCGTGCCCTCGGTCGGGTCAATGCTGACGACGATCACGTCGAAGTCCTTGCCGGGAACAAACCGCACCATCTGCAAGGCGCTGGTAAGACCGTTCAGTTCTTCGGAGCACAGCATCGGGCACTGGTAGTACACCAATGCGAGGATGGCGGGCCGCTTTCCGAAGTAGCTGCCCAGCGGAACGACCTTCCCCATGTCATCAGTAAACGTAAGATTGAGCGGCAACTGGGTATTGAGGTGCTGGTCGATGCCGACTCCGCCCAGAACGGACGGCTGCGTATTCGCCGGCCCTTCGGATTTGTCCCCGTAGCTCGAAACCTGCGCGGACGCTGTCGGTGCGGCACCGGCAAGGCTCAGGACGATCGTCGTAATAGCCGCCGCAACAGCCATGACTCCAGGCGAGCTTTTCCGGATTGTCCCTGACTTGTACATCTCTCGGTTCCCTTCACTTCAATGCGGCCGTAATGCCGGCTTTGTGCTACCGCGCGGCCGGTGTGGCTTGCGCTTCGTTGTGCACCGCCATGTTGGCCTCTGCGGCCGCCTGTTCCTGCTCGTACGTAGTCGGTGCAAAGCCGTCGGTCAGCGGCATCGGCACCACCGGCCGGCTGTCGCCGGTCATCAGCGGCTGGCCTTGCGCAGCCGGTGCCACGGGCAACCCGCTCCGGGCAATGATCTCCATGGCGCGCTCGACCGGGATCCGCAGGGTGCCCTTTGACTGATCGATCCACGTGTAGTTGTCCAGCAGCAGGTTTTCCCGCGCATGCAGATCGGCTATGTCCTGGTTGCCGTCATCCAGTTGTACGCGCGGCGTGGGAAAAGTCCTGGTAATCTCCGCCACTTTGTTCTGCAGTTCGGGGCTCGACGGCAGGTTGCCGAGTTGCCGCACGTCGACCGTCTGCGTCCACTTGCTGTTCGGCCCGTCCTCTTTGTTCATGTAGGCGTTGAAGACTTTGCCGATACCGTAGCAGGTCACCGCCGTCACCACGACAAAGATGCCCATCGCAACCAGGAACACCAGGATGCCCGTGATTTTGACGTCGCTCGGCTCGTAACCGAGAGACGCATCGACCTCGTCATTCTTATGGCCGTGCGGGGTGTGGTCGTTATGCGTGGGCATGCTCAGGCTCCAGAATCTCCGCCAGGTGCGGATCGTTGACCTGCACCAGCGAGCGCGATTTGAGTTCGATGCAGAAATACGCGGCCCAGAAGGCCGTCATAGCCACGGGCACCGCGATGTACTCCAGAATTCCCCAGCTGAAGTGCAGATTGCGGGCCGCGTCCCGGAAATTCGGCTCAATGAGCCAGAACTGGTTGAACGCTGTAGCAAAAACCATGAACTGGCACACCCGCGTCAGCCGCTTCTTGTTGCGCTTGATGTCGCGCGAGAGCAGCATCGAAAACGGAATCAGCCAGTGGAAGATGAAGTCGAGCGTGATGATGATGCCCCAGTGGCCGCGGATACGGTCCAGGTACCAGCTGATCTCGTTAGGAAGATTGCCCGACCAGATAATGAGGAACTGCCCGAAGTTCAGATAGATATTCAGCATTACAAAGGCAAACGCAAGTTTGCCAAGGTCGTGCTGTTCTGTCTGACGCAGGATGGTCTTAAAGGGCTCAGCCTTGGAGAGCGCTATGGCCACGATGATGGCCAGCGCCAGCACCTGGAAGCCTTGCTCCACCAGGTACAGCAGCCCATACACGGTTGAAAACCAGGTTGGATCCAGCGACATGACCCAGTAAATGGAGGCAGCCGTCATCGTGACCGAGTAAATCACGATGCCCAATCCGCTGACGTTTTCAAACTTCTTGATCCAGTAGGGTGTCGTCTCCGGGCCTTCCGCATCGCGCTTGAGAGCGAGGCTGTTCAGACGCCATTGGTAGAACCACCAGATCACGAAACAGAGGATGCTGGCCCAGATGTAGGTAACCGGATTGAGCATGGGCCGCTTAAAGTTGAGGCAATGCGCCTGGATCTCCGAGATCCGGCCGGCCTGCAAGGCGCTCTCCGTGGCCTCCCGGGTGGTGTAAACCGCCCAGAGGTACAGCTTCTTCATGAAGATGGCCGTAACGGCCCAGTACACAAAGACCAGGGGCAGCGTGCGGCTCATGGCTTCAAGAGGCCGGCGCAGCAGCAGGCCCCATTTGCCGCCTGAACAGTACTGCACCATCAGCATGGCCAGGCCGCCTACGGCAAATCCGAAGGTGACCATCAAACCCAGCACCCAGGCGCGCAGAAAGTGATCCCAGCCGAGGCCGTCCTGCGCCTGGCCCAGAAATCCCAGAACCACGCCGATAACTAAAAAGATCGCTCCGACCATCAGCGCGCGGCTCTTCCAGCCGTCGACAAAGGCTGGCGCGCTGAGGTTCGCGGGAAGCGTTTTGCTGTGCGATGCTTGAGCCATTCCGTAAAGTCCTTACTTGGAGGCCGGTGCGGCCGGTTTGCTTGCGGGAATCGAAATCTTCGGGTCCGCCGGGTTGGCTGGAGCCATAGCCGGCGTGCCTTCGCTCGCCACGGGTTTGTAGGGCTGCACGGCGGTTGCGGGCAGCGTCCACGGCTGCGCGTAGTCCGGATGCCCCTCTTCTTCGGCGAGGCTCTTCAGAGTCCTCACCTGGACGCCCGAGGGTACGTCCTGCGTCGTAGCCGCCTGGCTCAGCTGCAGCGCGCGAATATAGGCTGCCACGGCCCAGCGATCGGCCGGCGTAAGCTGCGCGGAGTAGTCAGGCATGGCCCCGTAGCCGTGGGTCATCACATAGAAGTAATGCGATACCGGCTGCGACCTGCGTACCTGATCGTGCAGATTCGCCGCCGGCTTGTACCCGCGATCGACGATCTCGCCCAGCCCGTTGCCAACGCGCGAGTGGCACGGCGTGCAGTAGACATTGAACCGCTCCTGCCCGCGCTTGAGCACCTGCATGGTGACCGGGAACGGCATCAGATCCTGCTCTTCGCGATAACCGTTCGCGCCCTGGACAACTCCAGTATAGAAGTAGCTGTCTTCATTCAGCTGCCCGCGGGCCACCGTGTCCAGCACCTGGGGACGAGCGGCGCGTCCGTCGGCGAAGAAGGACGTGCCCCGCTGCGGAATCATCTTTGGCTCGTTGTGCATGTCCTGCCGGCAGCCGGCGATCAACAACACACAGGCCATTGCAGCGAGCGCAGCTGGTCTCTCGCCCTTGCGTAGAAAACGCGCAAGAATGGAGCACCCAATCTGTTCCCTGTTCCCAATTCCCTGTTCCCTGTTCTTTGTTCCCTGTTCCCTGTAGAGGCTCATCAGTACTCCACCTCCACGACCGAAACAGGCTGAAGGGATTCGAGGTAAGCTTTCGAGGCCGCGAGATCAAACTTCGGATCGAGCGCCTCCAGGCACAGGAAGAACTTGTCCGTCGTTGCGCCGTCGCGGAAATTGGGCGCATTGAAGAGCGGGTGATACAGCGACGGCAGGCCATTTAACGCCAGCATGCCGAAGGCCGCCGACAGGCCCGCCCACAGAATCGTCCACTCGTAGGCCGGGACGACGAAGGCCGGCCACGAAT
>Ga0335073_10012725_pt1 | contig 11809 bp, 11 predicted proteins | sample Lox_Sample_22_FD_207093 | JGI IMG/M metagenome (GOLD analysis project Ga0335073, IMG submission 207093) | Soil microbial communities from Loxahatchee National Wildlife Refuge, Florida, United States - Lox_Sample_2.2 | ecosystem: Environmental > Terrestrial > Soil > Wetlands | place: USA... | reverse complement strand
TGCCTGTGACCGGCTGGCGTTAGTGCTTACGGCTGCTTTTCGAGCTCGATCTCATCGCGCAGCGGGATCTGGTAGGCGCCCGCCGCGGGAATCTCCGGCTTCAGGGTGGCACGGCTGCGATCGACGGCACCGCGGTGCACCTTCACCAGGCAGAAGCCGCAGCGCTGGTAGAACCGCAGCGCATCAACGTTGTCGTTGGTGGTAATGACCCACAGCCGGGTACACCCCTGCCGCCTGGCCAGCCGCCCGACCGCCTCGATCAGCGCGGTTCCCGCCCCGTGCCACTGCTCGTGCGCGTGCAGGGTCAGGATCTCGCACTGCCGGTCCTGCCCCGGCACGTAGCTGAGCATGCCCAGCAGCTGCCCGCCGGCGGCCACGGCGACAAACGCCGGATGGTCCAGGGGATGAATCAGTTCCCCCAGCCGGGCTACCCGAAGACTGCCGTGCCGGGCAAGAAACTCCCGGGCCGCCGCCTGATCAGCGGCCTGCCGCGGACGGACCTCCACGGCACCAACGTAGCCGCCAGCGGCAAAGCCGTGATAGGCCTGCCCGCAGGCGGCCTTCCGCACATGCGCCAGCTCACCATGCCCTCCCAGCGGCATGACCGGACGTCGGCAGCCGGCTCTCCATCATCAGGATTATCAAAAAGGCCGACTCCCCCAAAGGAGGGAGTTTGTCAAGTTCTGCGCCCCAGCGTCTTCGGGAGCGGGTCGGCGGCTTGGTTCGCCCCGCTTGTAATTTCCTGACATGCTTTAGACGATCCTGCAGTCCTTGCGCAAATCGTCCTTGTGGCCTCAGGACGCACAAGCAACTCGGCCATTGCCCAGGGAGGCGAGCGTTCATGAGGGAGTGGCAGTACTGGACGCGGAACAAACTGAGCATCCTCGCTGGCTATCTCCCCGCCTTCAATGTCGCGTCCAAGAGGTTTCCTGAGCGGTTGTACATCGACCTGATGGCCGGCGAACCCTTCAACCGTGACGTGCAGACGGGGTAAGAATTTATGGTGGGCTGGACAGCGCCTGCCGTAGGCCCGGGATGTGACGACGGGAGGAACTGCCACTGCCGTAGGCAACGGGAGGAGACAGAAACCATCACTCGCAGATATGTACATCATTTTGCTTGTGCGGGTTGACCGAGCTTGCCTGGTCTAGGAAAATCTGAGGACCGATGCAACCGTTTAGCTGGCTGACTTCGCGTAAATTCTGCTAGGGGGGACTGGCAGTGTCGCAGACCAAGGCTGCAGTCACAGATGTCGCCGAAGAGGAGGCGGTCCTTGTTGCCAGGATTGCCCGCGGCGATGTCGGAGAGCCGGTCGCCGAGCTTTACCGCCGGTACGGCAGGCGGCTTTACCGCTTCGGGCTTCAGCACCTGGGCAACGAGGGCCTGGCCGAGGAAATGGTGCAGGAAACGTTTGTGAGGCTGTGGCGGGCGGCGGGGCGTTTCGATGCGAGTAAGGCGAGCGTCGGCACTTACCTGTATGTTCTGGCCCGCAGCACGGCCGCCGACCTTTACAAGCGGCCCTCTTCCCGGCCGCTGGCCTCTGACGCTGATGTTCCGGAGCTGGCAATGCCCGACAGCGTCGACCAGATCCTCGACTCGATGATCATCCGGGAGGCTCTGGAGAGCCTCCCGGAGGCCCAGGCTGAGGTAATCCGGCTGACCAGGGACGAAGGACTCACCCAGACGCAGATCGCAGAACGGCTCAACGTGCCCTTGGGAACGGTGAAGACCAGGACCTTCCACGGAATCCGCGCCCTGCGCGCTGCTCTGACGGAGCGAGGTTACGGCGATGTCTGACGCGGGTCACGCACTCGACCACCCCGAAGCGGCCGGCTACGCCCTAAGGGCCCTCGACCCGGATGACGCCGCCCGTTTCGAGGAACATCTCAGCTCCTGCGAGCAGTGCCAGGCCCAGGTCGCCGAGTTCACCTTGGTCGCCGAGAGCCTGGCCCTGGCCGCGCCGGCGGCCGAGCCGCCAGCCGGCCTCGGGCTCAAGGTGGTCGCCGCCGTCCAGGACGCCGTGGCAGCGGAAAGCGCCCCCGTGGTCCCGGCAGCAGCTACGACGGCCGCCAAGGCCGATCGCAGAAACGGCGCGGCGGCCCGGGTGCGGCGCTGGTGGCAGTTCCGCTGGGCCAGCCCGCTGTACGCGGCGGTGGCCGCCGCCGCGGTTACCGCGGCCGTCTTTACCGGCAGCTTGCTCATTCACAGCTCGCCCGCGCTCGCGGCGACCATCAGTCTTCGCGCCCAGCCCGGCTTCAGCGGCTCAGGCTCGGCCACAGCGCGCGCGGCGCAGGGCGGCTTCCAGATCAATCTCACCGTCAGCAACCTGCCTGTTCCCGGGCCCGGCCAGTTCTACGAGTGCTGGTACGCCGGTCCGGGCAACCGGCCGGGGCACCTTGAGCTGGTCACAGCCGGGACCTTCACCGTTAATAACTCCGGCAGCCACACCTTCAGCATGTGGAGCGCAGCCGACCCGGCTGTCTTCAAGATTATGCAGATAACCCTCGAGCAGCCGGGAGACGCCAGCCAGCATGGCAAGGTGATCCTCTCTGGCATCGCCCGGACATGAGACGACGCACCTGCAGGAACGCGGCGACGCGGCACAGCACGGACCTGCGTTGCGCCCCGGTTTGAGGCTGTTCGCGAGGTCAGCGGGCGTGACCGCGCAGCAGCCCGCCGGCTGGCCGCCAGGCCCTTTACGTGCGGTCTCCGGCGGCCGGACCGCTGACGGGGTCCCGCCGTTCCTGCGGGCTCGGGCCCGGTTTGCTGTTCCGTCGGCAGGACAGAAGTTGCAGGCGGCCAGCTGCTGCTTCAGTGAACGTGCCACCAGCGGCTGGCCTTCCGCTTACCCGGCGGCGGGCGGCTTGCAGCCAGCACGGCATACTGGACCGCAGCTACGGTCTTAGCCTCCAGGTCCGGCGGCGGTCCGGCAGCGGTGTCTGGGCACCTCAGCGCCTCGGCCACGACCTGGAATTCCGCGACAACCGCCTGGCACTCTCTGCACGATTGCAGGTGGTCGTCGAAGCTTCTCGCCTCCCTAAGATCCAGGGCCCCGAGAACCCAGCCGGCGGCGTCCGGGTGCCGCAGGGCATGATCCCGGTCAAACGGCACTAAAATCCCTCGCTCTGACAGGGCAGCCAGGGCGCGGACGCCGTCGACCGTCAGGCTCCTGACCGCCCCCGGCGATACCGGGAATGTCCGGCGGCCGGATCCGGCAAGCTCCTGGTCATATGCCAGATCAGGCGCCGCGGCGCAGCCGGGTCCGCTGGCATCAGGCGCTCTGCCGGTGACCTTGCTGCCGATGATGCGCCCGCCGCAGCCGGGCTGAGCCGGCACCTCGCCGTCCCCGGTTGCGGGAAGCCACTGGGGCGGCCGCTGCATCCCCGTACAGGCGGCCCCAGCGCCGCGGCCAACCGCACGCGGCCGGGTACCGGTGCCGGATCCAATAGCGTCTTGAAGACCCGCCGCGCGGCCGGACTTCACCGGCGTCTCCGGGAACACGCACCCGGGAAGGCATCTGGCGCTCAGGGCGTGGATTTCGTATCGGCTCAATCTCCCGCCATACCTCCTGTCCAGCTCCGCTGCATCCCGTCCAGCGCCATCCCGGCTGCAGCGTGGCCGCAAGTCCGCTGCTCCGGCCCGGGGCGGCTACCCGGCGGCCGGCAGCGCCGACCGCCAAAGGTGAATACGAGACGGCCAGGCTGAGCGGTTCACTGTGGCTTCAAGATTCTCCCGATTGATACCAAGAAGACCCCGTTCGACGCACCGCCGACCAGGCGCACCGAAGTGTCGGTCACGCCCGGCACGCTGCGCCTGTTCAAAGCACGACACCCCCTGATTGCCTGATTTCCGCTGACAAAGCCCGGCTGGACGACCGGCCGACCGCTCATACTCAGCGGGCCTGAGCGTTGAAGAAGCGCCCCGGAGCCCGGGTCGGCCCGCTGTCCCTTTAGGTAATCAAGGTTAGTACGACGCGAGGCACTTGTGCGGTTCAATTCTTCCTGAAAAACATCAAAAAATCTTTTAAGTGAACCGGTGCGCCTTGCAAGGCCGTATGCATCACCAAACCTCGCGAGGCTTTACCGGAGGCACCACAGGATTCTGCCGAATGCGAGGGGTGCACAGAATAATCAGCGCGGAACATTCAAGGAGGAAAACAATGATTCTTGACAATCATCACAGCCAGGGCCGTGAGCAGCAAAATGAGCAAGGGCCCCAGGCGGCACGCGATAGCGGGGAAACGGCCGCAACGCCGGTGCGTCTCAACCCGCCCCCTGGCTGGCCCCCGGTACCGCCAGGCTGGGCGCCGGCTCCGGGATGGCAGCCAGACCCTTCCTGGCCGGACCCGCCGCCCGGCTGGAACCTGTGGATCAAGGACACTACCGCACGGGACTGGCAGCTCCGCGCGGCCGGATGCGTGATCGCGGGCGGTGCCGCCGTCTTCCTGGGCTCACTGCTCCCGTTCGTTTCGCCTCCCCAACCGGACTTCTACGTCATAAGCTCGGCACCCAAGGACACAGCGGCATTCTTCGGGATCGTGCTTATCCTTCTCGGCGTGGTAATGCGGGCAAGATCAAGGCGTGCACACGTGATCTCGGGAATCATCGCGTTCGCCGTCGCCGGTCTCACGGAACTCATTCTGGCGGGCTTCATTGCCGCAGGACTCCTGGGAGTCGACCAGACAGATGACCTCTTCGGGACTGTCCATGTCACGTGGTCGCCCCAGGCCGGGATCATTATCTGCGCTCTCGGCTGCGCTGCTGCGGGGATCGGCGGAATACTGTCCTTCCGCCCTGCTGACGAGCAGACTTCCGGCCCCCGCCCGCGGGCTGCCCGCTGACCTTCCTGGGTGCCGGCGAGGCCCGCTGCCTGCGCCTGGCTGCAGAAGTCTCCCCGGTGCCTGTCCAGCGCCCCTCGGCCCGGCGGCCAGCCGCCGGGCCGAGCCTCCCCGGTCGGCCTGCACTCCAGATCTACGAGCCTGCGCTTGGCTCCTGGATCCCCTTCGAGTCCACCTGTAAGACGACCCACGATCGAGCCGATCACGATCAGGTAAGACAGGGAGATTGACGTGATCTACGGTTTCCGCCGTCCGGCTGCCTCATTGCTAGCAGTCGCCGTGATACTGCCGCTTGCGATCATTAGCGGCTGCTCGCATTCCGGGCCCGTACACGCCGTTTTCATCAGGGACGGGCATAAGGTCGAGGTTGAGGTGCCCGGCCAAGCCGGGCCCCCCGGGTTCACCGGCCTGCCTGCGCTGTCCCCAGGGGCGGTGCCGACGGGCCTGAGGATGCTCACCCAGCCGGTGCACATCTCCACCAAGCCGTTTACCGGGCAGGGGACGCTGACGTTCGGTTACGACCCTGCGGCCCTTCCCGGGACAGCCCAGCCCGCCCGCGACCTGACCGTCCTCGCGTACGTGCCCTCCGTGTCGGCCTGGCTGCCGGTCGGGGGAATAGTCAATGCCGCCGCCCACACGGTGACCGTCTTTACGACGCACTTCTCCGACTGGGCCCTGGCCGTGACCGACCCGAACGAGCTCGGCGAAGAGGAGACCCTGGACCGTCAGCTGTCGCACACGATCGGCGGCAAGCTCGGGGCACTGATCGCCGGTGACCAGGACAGCCTGGATTGCTCCCCGGCCAACCTGCTGCTGGCCGCGCAGATGTCAGACGACGCGGCGCTGCGCCCTGAGCTGTGCGAAGAGGTGCTGGCGGATGGCAGCTACCGGCTCCAGTACGTCAACACCACCGGGACGCCGCAGCTCATCCACCTTCCGGACGGCTTTACCGAGCACGATCCGTCCCGTGAGCTTGACCCGCTGCTCGGCCGGCTCCTGGCCGGCGGACCCGGCACCGCGGTCGTGCCGGACGGCGGCAGCCTGGACGTCAGGTTTCCCGGCAGCGCGGTGACCTCTGCCACCAGGATCACGGGCGACACCGACTGGACGGTCTACGTGATCACCACCATCCGGGAGGCGCTCGCGGCGGCGCTCGGCCTCAAGCCGAGCGACAGCAAGATGCTCACCAAGCTCGACGACGCGCTTAACGCCGCCGATCTGTACGACTGCGCCTCGGCTGCACCCGAGAAATACGCCGAAGCCCACTCCGCCGCCGGCAAGGTGAAGGCGCTGGCGGAACTGGCCGCCAAGTGCGGTAAGGACTTCGCCGTTGACCACGCGGTCAAGGCCGTCGCTTCGCTGGCCGGGATAGCGACGACGACGACCGAGCGGTTCCTGAAAGGCCGCGTCGACCCGCTGCTTGCCATCCCCGACCTGATGGAGCTGGGGCGCGGGGAGGTGACCGGCCTGGGCCAGGGCATGTTCTCAGCGGCTGGTCTCGATACCAGGCTGACCATCATCCCGGCCCGGTTCATGAACTTCGCCGAGGCGTCCGCGCTGCCCACCACGGACTTGAGCAACCCCGCCGAGTGCCAGGCCCCGCCGGCCGGCGTCCCGCTGCCCGCAGGGGCACCGCCCGGCATCCAGTGCCTGGCCGCGGTCTCCGCCGATCTGGACGGCGACGGGAAGCCAGACCGGCTGCTGGTGTGGGAGAGCCAGCCTCCTGACGACATCGGCGGGATGAGCGGGGACTCGCCGCCGCAGATGGGCGCGGTGGCCTACCTGGACGACGGCACCTTCCACCTGCTGGAGGAAACCCCGTCCAGCTGGAAGCTGCCCGACTTCATCACCGCTGAGGAACTACGGCCGGTGCAGGTGGTCTCGCTCGGCGACGACCGGCGGCAGCAGGTCCTGGTCACCGCGGTCGTCGGCGCCAATACCGTCTGGCAGGTCGTCTTCATCGTCGGCAAGGACCGCCGATTGCACGTCCTTAAGGCGACGGACGGCACCACAGTCTTCCTGACCGACGGCGGCGGCGCGGCCTACAGCTCCGGCTACGGCTGCGTGGACAGCAGCAGCCAGCCGCTGGTCGCCGAGGAGGGCACCGAGACCGTGCAAGGCCCGGACGGCCTGGATCACGGCTACACGTGGAGTATCGGCTACTACCGGCTGCTCGACCTCCAGTGGATGCATGTCGCAACGAGAACAGGCAAGGCGGCCTCCGTCCGGATGCATCCCCCGAGCGACGGTTCGGACTGCAGCAATCCGGACCCCGCGCATCGCGGACCGGAGATCGGGATACCGTAGGACGCCCCGGGATAACGGCTGCCTAGGGAGACGCCGTAGTCGGCCGTGCCACGCCATCGGTCCTGCCGACGCCGACGTGGCTGCAGAGCAAGGAAACCGGATGAACGGTCAGCGTAACCACTCCGCCGCGCCGTCCGAGGCCGCGCTAGGCGTTCACCGTGGCCGCGCTGCCGCAATGCCAGAGCGGGTCAGCCTCTCACCCGACGAGTGCCGACCCCCTATCGACGGCGGCGCTGCCGAGTACGCTTCGGGATGAATCCCCACAGGGTGAAGGGCACCCACGGGCAGCAGGAGTTGCGATGAGCAGGGAGATCGAGCTGGTGAGCGACGGCGACGGGCTCGCGGTCCTCGCCCGGACCTTCCAACTCCAGGACGGCGTCGCTGTGCTCGAACTCGACCGGGTGCTCGACGCCTCCCCCGACGAACTCGACAACCACCGTTCGGCCTGACTACCGCGCGGCAGAACCGCCTGGACCTCATCGGCCGCAGCACCGCACGACTCCTCACCCAGATGGACGAGACCGTCTGCAAAGCGAACTCGAAAGTGCTGCTCAACCCGTTCGACTCTCCCGCCGCGGTCAAGTCGGTCGACCAGATCACGGCCGGCGTCCTGGACTTCCGCGGTCGGCTCGGGATCGAGTCCGGCCACGAAGCGAAGGACGCCAAGCGCCGGGGCCAGGCCGCAGCAGAGGTGCGCGACAAGGTGCTGGCGGCCGCATCCGAGGGCGCCAGTGCAGCAGAGCGGTTCGGCGCCGAGACCTTCGACCGGGCAAGTGAGGTGTTCCGCCCGGTCGGCATCGACGGCGACGGCACCCCGGACCAGCCCCGAGCGGCTGCCGCGGCCGAAGAGGCCGAAGCGGCGATCAAGGGCGCCGCAGCCGGGATCGCTGGCGCGTTCGGGACGCTGTTCCAGCGCAAGACGGCGGCCCCCATGCTTGACCACAACGTCGAGCCCGTCGAGGACGAACACTGACGACCGGGGCACATTGACTCAGGACATGCGCGAGCACCCCTGGCCGAAGACGACCGAAGCCCTGATGCGCTCGCGCTTCGCGGCGGTCCGCGACCCCGACGCTGAATGGCTGCTCGCATCGTGGCATCCGTCGACCCGGCCCGCCTCGCTCGACCTGACCGGCAACCCGCCCTGGCGCGGCCTCCAGATCATCGACACCGTCGCCGGCGGTCCCGACGACGACACCGGCATCGTCGAGTTCCGCGCCACCTACCTCATGCCCGGCGGGGTCGGGGTCCAGCAGGAGCGATCGCGGTTCGTCCGCGAGGACAGTCGCTAGTACTACCTCGGCATGGTGTGACCCGGGGACCGCGAACTGCGGCACCTATTCCGCAGCGATCGGTCCGTTGTCGCCGGTGGCATCGCGTCCTTCGGCGTTCCAGGCGCCCCTACCCGCCGCTGACCGAAGCACTGCGCAACGCGGAAACCGCGGTGCCCAGGTAACCGTCGTCATCGAAACCCCAGGGCGCCGGCAGCGCCCTGTCCGGCACCGAGCCTGTCACGCCTTCACCTGGCTATGACGGCTTCATGTGTCCCGGGTACCCGGCCGCGGGGTCTCACGCGATGGGCCGCGCCGGTGCGGGTTCAGCTGGCCTGAAGGGCCCCTGGCTAACTGTCGCAGGTCACGCCTTGGCCGCCGTTGACCAGCCACGTCTGCGTTGCTCCGGAGACTTTCACCATGAACAGCGACACGGCGCTTGAGTTAACCTGTAGGCCCCCCGCGATCAGCTCGGCCGACGCCGGGAAGTTGGTCCCGACCGAGAGAGAGGCGGGCGGGACGACGAGCTGCTGGTGCAGCGTGCCGCCCTGGGTGGCCTGGCTGGGCACGCCCTCGGCGCCGGTCCACCCGGCCCCCAAACCTTCGGCGTAGACGGCCCCAGTCGGGTTGGCGACCTGCCGGAACACCACCGTTTCGACGCACAGCCCAGGCGCGACGTCGCCGGAGTTGAACGTTACGCCGACCGCACTGGTCACGGCGCTGAACTGGCCGAAGTAAGCGGTGGCGGTCACCGACGACCCGGTCGACAGGGCCACGGCGGCGTAGGCCGCGGTTTGCGGCGCGGCGGGAGCGCTCGTCTGCACCTGACCGGGCGCGGCCTGGGATACGACGGGAGCAGACGAGGGCGGCGGGCCAGCGGGCGACACTGCCACCGGCAGGCCACCGTCACCACCTTGCGGCGTCGCCGCCGATGTCCCCGGATCGGCCGGCGTCATGGTCCGGATGGCCGCTGCCTTCCGGCCGGATGCCGAGGCTGCCGACCCGATCGCAGTGGCCGACGGCGTCGGTGAGCCGCTGAGCGGCCCGGCGGCGAGAGACTGGGCGCCGTTCACGCCCTGGATGGCCGCCGGGCTGGACGCCGCGCTGGTCGGCGACGGGCTGGGGTTGTGATGAAGCGCGGGCAGCAGCAGGGCCGCTGCGATCGCGACCGCGGCCAGGGCCGCGACGGCCCCGCCGATCGGAGCCGGGCGGCGCCACCAGGCGGCCGCCCGGGCCGCGCCGGGTGCGGCGCCCAGGCCCGGCGCCGCGCCGCCCGCGGTGGTGACCGGCACGGCGCGTTCGCGGGCCCGCACTACCGTGACGGTCTCAGAACCTCTGCCGGCGGCCTGGCCGGGGGTGCCGGCCACCCGCTGGTAGCTAGCGGGCTCGTCCGTCGGCGCCAGCGCGGGCAGCGGCGCCACCTCCGCTGCCAGCGCGGCGAGGGCACCGGCCGCTGCGGCGGCGGAGGGCCGGTCCGCCGGCTCCTTGGCCAGCATCAGCGACAGCTCCTCCCGCAGGGCGGCGGGCAGGCCGGGCACCTCCGGCGGGGCCATGTCGGCGTGCCGCCGCAGCACCGCCACCGGCGAGCCGCCGGCGAACGGCGTCCGGCCGGCCAGCATCTCGTACAGCACTATCCCGGCCGAGTACACGTCGGCGGACGGGACCGCGCTGTCACCGTCGGCAAGTTCTGGCGCCATGTACTCTGGGGTGCCTATCAGGCTGCTCAGCTTGGTCAGCGAGCCGCCGTAGGAGAGGCGGGCCACCCCGAAGTCAGTCACCTTGAGCGTCGCCGGCTCCGCCGCGCTGTCGAGCAGCAGGTTCTCCGGCTTGACGTCGCGGTGTATCACGCCCGCGGCGTGCACCGCGTCGAGGCCGGCAAGCAGCTGGACGCCCAGGCCGACCGCCTCAGCAGGAGGCAGGGTCTTGCGCGAGCGCAGGTAACGGCGCAGGTCCTGGCCGTCGACCAGGTCCATCACGATGGCCAGCGTCTCCCCCTCCGCCACCAGGTCGATGACCCGGACCGCGGCCGGGCTGTCGATCGCGGTCAGGATCTGCCGCTCCTGCATGAACCGGGCCACCGCGTCCGGGTCGGACACAAGCTCAGGGCGCAGCACCTTGATCGCGACCGGCTTGCCGGTTTCGCGGGCCGTGCCCCGGTACACCTGGCCCATCCCGCCCCGCCCGATGACCTCAAGCCGCAGGTACTTACTGCCAAGCTGCTCAGCGTCATCCATTTCTTCTCCCCCTCTATCCTTATTCATCAGCTGGCAGCCGGCTGGCCGGCTGTCCCGTGACCGCCGCGAGCGGCGGTAGGTCTGGTATCTGGACAGCAACGGCCTGCCCGTCGCTGACCAGCGCGCCGCGCAGCCGGTGCCTGGTCAGCAGGGTGGCCGGCAGGCGCAGGCCCAGCGCCAGCCCGTCGCCAGGGGCGGCAGGCGCGAGCACCAGCCCGCGCTTGCCCTGCGCCAGCTGCAGCAGCAACCCGCGCGGGGTGGCGAGACTCTCAGGGCGGACCGCGGCCAGCAGCCGGCCCCCGCCCGCTCCCGCTCGGCTCACCGTCGCGTACCACGCGGCCAGCGCCTCTCCCAGAGGCGTCCCGGTGAGCAGATCGGCGTCGTCGGCGATCACACTGGCCGCCCCGGGCTCGCCGAGAGCATCAGTGAGCGCGGCGGCCGCGGCCGCGTCGGTGGCCGCCAGGTGCAGCCGCGTGGCGGGCTGGTCGGCCTCGCCGGCCAGCGGCGAGCGGGCCGGCGTAAGCAGGATCAGCGGTTCGCCGTCGGCGCACAGCGCGCGGGCCGCGACCGTCAGCGCGGTGCTCCGCCCGCGGGACGGGGCGCTGATGACCAGGTAGCCGGGCCCGGAGACACGGAGCTGGCCGGTGGTGTCGCCGCCGACCCCCGCCAGGATGGCACCGGGGCCGCGCGGCAGGGCTAGCGCCCGCTCCAGCGTGATGTCTTCCGGCAGCGCGTCCACCGGCGCCGGCCGCCGCGACGGCGCGGTGGCGGCGGCGGCTAGCTCGCGCAGGACCCGGTTCTCCGCCGTGCCCTCGGCCTGCGCGGTCAGCGCGGCGACGTGCACGCTGTCCGCGCCGGGGAGCATGAAGCCGCGGCCGGGCGGGAGGGTCCCGGGGACCGCGCCGGGCCTCAGCCCGGCGACCAGGTAGTCGTTGCGGTCCGCCAGGCGCAGCACGAGCTTGTCGGCCGCCAGCTCGGCGAGCCGCCCGGTGAGCAGCCGCCGGTCTCCGGTGACCACGAAGCGCAATCCGGCGGCCACGCCGTCGCGCATGAGCTGCTCGACCTGCCGGGCGCCGTCCACCCCTTCCAGCGCGGTGACCAGCGTGTCGTAGCGGTCAACGAGCACGACGAGGTACGGCGTGCGCGCCCCGGCCGGCTGC
>Ga0335073_10012724_pt1 | contig 11809 bp, 10 predicted proteins | sample Lox_Sample_22_FD_207093 | JGI IMG/M metagenome (GOLD analysis project Ga0335073, IMG submission 207093) | Soil microbial communities from Loxahatchee National Wildlife Refuge, Florida, United States - Lox_Sample_2.2 | ecosystem: Environmental > Terrestrial > Soil > Wetlands | place: USA... | reverse complement strand
CCCGAACCGGCACCGATACACCAGCGACGCCAGTACCGCGAGCGACCCACGCCGGCAGGAGTGCCGGCGCTGCACGCACGAGTGCGTGCGCCACATCGAATCCCCTACGCTCCGGTCTCGATCACGACGCGGAACCGCGCCTTGCCGCTCATCATGCGGTCATAGGCCTCCGCGGCTTTGTCCAGCGGGTAACGCTCGATCTGCGGCCGCACGCCCGTCATCGCGCTGAACCGCAGCGTATCTTCCGAATCGATGGAAACTCCGCTCGCCCATCCGCGGATCGATTGACCTTTCCTGATCAACTGGATCGGAGGCACCTGCAGCGGCTCCATCGGCGCGCCCACAACCATCATCGTGCCCAGATACCCCAGCCCGCCGATCGCCGAGTTCATGGCTCCCGCATCCGTCACCGTCGCCAGAATCACCTTCGCCCCGCCGAGTGCCTGCAACTCCTTGCTGACATCCTGTTTGGTGCTGTCGATATAGTGATGCGCTCCCAGTTCCTTCGCCGGCTTCGCCTTGTCCTGGCCGCGAGCGATGGCTACCGTTTGAAAACCCATCCTGGCCGCGAATTGCACTCCGAGGTGTCCGAGCCCGCCGATTCCCAGGATCGCCACCAGGTCGCCCGCAATCGCCCCGCTGTTTCGCAGCGCGTTGAACGTGGTGATGCCGGCGCAAAGCAGCGGCGCCGCATCGGCACTCGAGAGATCGCCGGGTACCGCCGCCAGCGCTTCTTCTCCCACCAGCATGTAGTCGGCATAGCCGCCGTGGAAGGTCAGGCCGGGAATCTTCAGCCGCTCGCAGTAAGCGTGGCCTCCCCGGCGGCAAGGCTGGCACTCGCCGCAATGACCGCCGTACCAACCCACACCCACGCGCTGGCCCTTCTGGAATTTGGAAACACCTTCACCGGCCGCGTCGATCAGGCCGATGACTTCGTGGCCTGGCACGGACGGAAACTGCATCCCCGGCCAGTGGCCTTCCTTCGCCAACGAGTCGCTGTGGCACACGCCACAAGCCTGCACGCGCAGCCGGACTTGTCCAGGCTCCGGGGCAGGAAATTCGCGATCTACGGTTGTGAACGGCTGGCCGGCGCTGCGCACTTGTACCGACCTGCCCTGAACCGGCTTTGCGTCTAAACTCACAGCTCTTGAACTCACGATGTGCCTCCTCAGCGGCCATTGTAAGGGCCCGCGCACCACAAGAGTTTGTCGATAATAGCAGCTTCGTCCGATTCCGCACCGTGTGCTCCGCTCTTCCCGCAGAGCGCTCCAATCGCCGTGCGGAAACCCGGCTCCCGTGTCCGCCGCGACACCGAGTATCGACACCTCGTTATGGCAAGAGCGGCTGCCGGCGGCATTGGCGTCGATTTTCGGGGCCGTGCCGGCGGCAGGCGAAAAGCGTCGTAAGGCCGGCGTGGCGCACGCATGAGTGCGTGCGCCACAAGTAGCGATTAGCGCTCCAAGTCCACGGTTCGCCGCAGCGATTCTTCCCTCGGCACTACTTCCTGGTACCCCAACTCTTCCCGGATCCGCCTCGTGTCGTACACAATATCATGCGAGAAATCGTGCGGCAGGCGCTCCGCCTCCGGCAACTCCGACGCCGGCACGCGCACCATCCGCCCCTGCCACCCCGCCGCGCGTCCGAATTCCTCCAACCGCTCGATCATCGCGGGAGTTTCTCGCTCGCCGACGTTGTAAACCAGGCCCGCTGCCCCCGGATTGGTCGCCGCCAGTACGATCGACTCCGCGACATCCTCCGCGAAGCCGTGGGTCCATCGCCACGCCGCCCAGCTATCCTGTATGCGCAGCTCCGCCGCGCCGCGAAGCATCGGCTGCAACCAGCGCTGGAACCGCCGGTGCTCGCCGCTGCCCAGCACCGCCGGAAACCGCAGGATGGCCGCCGGCAGATCGCGCTGGCGCATTACGATCCGCTCTACCAGGATCTTGTCGTAGCGCTCCATCCAATGGTCCGCGCCCGGCGCCTTATCGCGGTACGGATATCGCGATTCGCGCAGCGGCGCGTCCTCGGCCAGAGGAACCGCGTCGGGTGGTCCGGTCTCCCGCCGTTGCAGCTTGCCGTAGGCCCGATAGACGTCGCCGCTCGAAATCACCACCGCCCGCCCGGCGACGCCCCGAAATCGCCGGACGAAGCTTTCCGCGTCCTTCTGCGTCATGGCCCACATATGCACCACGACATCCGGCGCCGGATCGAGAATCGCACTTGGCGGATCGGAGAAATCGCCATGCACATGCCGCACCTCCGGCGGGAATTCAGCTTCATGGTCTCCGCGGTGGAACACTGTCACTTCGTGTCCCAGCGCGTGCAGCCTGCGCACCGCGTACGGGCCCGTCAGGGAGGTCCCGCCCAGCATCAGCACTCGCATCGGCTATTGCGCTTCGATGATCAGGATCTCCGCCAGAACGCACACGATTGCGGTCATCCAGCCGATGATACGCAGGTAGGTGGTGAATCCCTTGGTCTTTTTCCAGCCGCTGAACGCATTCGGCGCCCAGGGCGCCACGCGCGCCAGCCAGAGATCCAGTTCCTGCATCTTCTGTGGGAACAGCGCGCACACCAGTCCGAAGATCAGAAATCCGATCAATACACACTGAGTCACGATCAACCGCATAATCAGCCCAGCGCCTGCTCCAGGTCGGCCATCAGATCGTCGGGATGCTCCAGCCCCACCGAGAGTCGCAGCAATCCCTGCGGAGTCTTCGACGTTGGGCCCTCCACCGACGCGCGATGCTCGATCAGGCTGTGAGTGCCTCCCAGGCTAGTCGCGCGGATAAACAGCCGGCACCGGGCCGCCACTGCCATCGCCGCGTCGCGCCCGCCGCGCACTTCGAACGACAGCATGCCGCCACCCGACGCCATCTGCCGCATCGCGATGGTGTGGCTGGGATGATCCGCCAGCCCCGGATAGTGGACCTTCTCCACCGCCGGATGCCTGTTCAGGAATTCCGCCACCTGAGCCGCGTTCTCCGAGTGGGCGCGCACCCGGTACGGCAGCGTGTCCAGGCCGCGCAGCGTCAGCCAGCAATCGAAAGGCGATGGCACCGCGCCGCCATACTTCTGTCCAACCCGCGCGCGCTCGAACAAATAGTTGTCGTGCCGCCGGATCAGGACCCCACCCACGACGTCGCTATGGCCGGTCAGGTACTTGGTGGTGGAGTGCGCCACCAGGTCGATGCCCAGTTCTAGCGGCCGTTGTAGCACGGGCGTGGCGAAGGTGCCATCGCAAAGCGTCATCACGTGCGGACCGGCTTTGCGCGCCAATGCCGCGATGCCGGGCAAGTCGGTGATCTTCATCAGCGGGTTCGAGGGCGTCTCCGTCCAGATGAGCCGCGTGTTGGGCCGCAGGGCCGCGCGAACTGTATCCAGGCAACTCATGTCGATGTAATCCACCGCGAGTTGCCACTTGCCAAAGACGTCGCCAATCACTTTGCGCAGGCCCCAATATACGTCGTCGGGCGCCAGGATGTGGTCGCCTGGCTCCAGCGCCTGCACGACCGCGGTCGCCACCGCCAGTCCCGACGCGAACATCAGGGCTTCGGTGCCGCCTTCCAGATCGGCCAGGCATTGCTCCAGCGCTTTGCGATTGGGATTGTTCTCCCGCGAGTAACTGAACCCGCGCGGATACTCGCCGTCCGCGCCGCGTTCGAACGTCGTGGACAGGTAGATGGGTTGGCTCACGGCGCCGGTTGCCGGATCGCAATGACGCCCCGCATGCACCGCACGAGTTTCCATTTTCATCAATGCCAGTGTATCGCGCGGATAAACACGCTTAGATGCTGCGCGGCATCACTCATCGTCGGGTGGTGGATTGTAGAGTTTTACATCAGAACATCTGAAAAATAAGGGTCAAAAAGGGTGGCAGGACAATTGCATTTGGGCGAAATATGGCATACGTAATTACGGACACCTGCACTAAAGACGAGTTGTGCGTTCAGGCCTGCCCGGTGGATTGCATTCACCCCAAACAGGATGAAGGCGGTTTCACCGAAGCGCCGCAGCTTTATGTCAATCCCAACGATTGCATCGATTGCGGCGCGTGCGTGCCGGTCTGCCCGACCAACTCCATTTATACGCTGGATGAACTCCCAGCCGAATTGGGCCAATTCGCCGAACTCAACGCCAACCACTACAACTGATCCACCTGTTCCACACGTGGCGCAGGCACTCGTGCCTGCCGCGCCGAGACTCATCTCGGCGCCCGTGTGGCCTGCGCCAAACCCGTTTGTCCACCGTCACGCTCCGTCACGTTCCGCGCTCCACAATCGATTACAATTGCAGTACGGTGAGAACATCGATCGCGCTTCTGGTGCTCGCGGCGACGTGCGTTCAAGCAGCCGGCAATCCCGTCACCCTGGTCTCCGATGACGAGGCCGAACCGATCCACAGCGCCATTCTTCGCAAGGAGGCTTGGACCCTCGATTCCGTCCGCAACCTCCGCGCCGACGCCGAAAAGCGCCTTCGCGAAGGCCCCTGGACCGTTACCGCCGAGCGTCCCAAAGACCTCGATCTCGATGTTCACGACTACTATTCGGAAGCCCCCTACTGGTGGCCCGATCCCGCCAACCCGATCGGCCCCTACGTCCGCAAAGACGGTCTTCTGAATCCCGACCGTTTCCTGGCCAACAAGACTGCCCTCAACAGCATGTGCGAGGCCGTGTTTGCCCTTGGCGCCGCCGCCTACCTGCTTGACGACCAGCGCTACGCCCACCGTGCCGCGCTGGTGATCCACACCTGGTTCGTCAGCCCCCAGACGCGCATGGATCCCAACCTTGAGTACGCGCAGGCCATCCGCGGCTCCAACAACGGCCGCGGCGCCGGCATCCTCGATGGCCGCGTCTTCATACAGGCCATCCAGGGGATGGAATTCCTTTCCAGCACCGGCGCCTGGGACGCGAAAGATCAAAAAGCCGTGCACGAGTGGTTCGTCGAGTATCTGAATTGGCTGCAGCATAGCAGGCATGGGGCGGACGAGAAGCGCAGCGGCAACAACCACGCCTCCTGGTGGACCGCGCAGGTCGCCGCCGTCGGTACTTTCGTGGAAGACAACGCGGCCACGCAGATGGCCTTCGATTATTACCGCACCACCATTTTTCCCACGCAGATCCGCAAGGACGGCAGCGCTCCGCGCGAGGAAGCGCGCACCAAGTCGCTTTCTTATTCGTCATTCAACGCCGAAGCGTATTCCATGATCTGCCGGATCGCCCAAGCCAATGGCGTCGATCTCTGGAACGTCCGCACCAAGGACGGCGCTACGTTCGCTACCGTCGTCGATTACCTCACGCCCGCCCTCAAGGATCCGGCCAAGTGGCGTAAAGAGCAGATCGCCGCCTATCAGACCGACGGATCCTACTTCCTGGCATTCGCCGGCATGGGGCTGAAGAAGCCCGAATACGTCGCCCTCTACCGCACCGTCCAGGCCCCCTCCGGCGGCGCATGGTCCAGCCTCGTGAACCTGTTGGTGGACCGCTGGGAAACGTCCGGCCATCAGACGCGCCATTGAGCTTCCTCCGCTGCTACATTACCGATCGCCATGCGGCCGGCGGCATCCCAAGGCTGCTCGAATTCGTCGCTTGCGCGCTAGCCAGCGGTGTGGACTACATACAGGTGCGCGAAAAGGATCTCTCCGCGCGTGATTGCTTCGATCTCGTCCGTCGTATCCTGGCGATCGAGAATCCCCATCGCACACGCATCCTCGTCAACAGCCGCGCCGATCTGGCGCTCGCAGCCGGAGCCCACGGTGTTCATCTGCCTTCCAATTCCGTCGCGCCGTCGCTTCTCCGTTCTATTGTTCCGCCCGATTTCGTGATCGGTGAGTCTACGCATTCGGTCGCCGAGGTCCGGCAGGCGGAATCGGAAGGCGCGGATTTCGTCGTCTTCGGCCCGGTATTTCCAACGCCATCCAAAGCCGGCTACGGACCGCCGCTGGGACTGGACCAGTTGCAAGCGGCCGCCGGCGCGGTCCGCATTCCGGTGCTGGCCCTGGGCGGAGTAACAGATGAGAATTCTGGTCTGTGCGTGGAACGGGCGTCGGGCATAGCCGGTATCTCCATGTTCCAGCGCTCCCGATGACTTTTGTCACAACCGTAAGCTGACACTTTCCACTAACGCTGGAATCGATTCGATGAGAGGCTGTTTCAGGAGATGAATATGTCCGTCAATCGATTCTTTCCCGCTCTGCTGCTTTCCGCGGCGTGCGCCATCGCGCAGCCTCTACTCATCGAACACGCCCGCGTCTTCGATGGCGACCGCGTGCTGGAAAACACCAGCGTGCTGGTCGAGAGCGGGATCATCCGCGCAGTCGGCCCGCGCGTCGCTGCTCCCGCCGGCGCCCGCATCATCGATGGCACTGGAAAGACCCTCCTTCCCGGGCTTATCGACGCCCATACGCACACCATTCAGGCGGCATCGCTCGAGCAGGCGCCGATCTTCGGCGTCACCACCGACCTGGACATGTTCTCCGAGCCCAAGATGGACGCCGATATCCGCGCCCAGCAGCGCGACGGGAAATTGCTCGATTACGCCGACCTGCGCTCGGCCGGATATCTGGCCACGGTCCCCGGCGGCCACGGGACGGAATACGGCCTGCCGGTGCCCACCATCACAAAGCCGGAAGAAGCGCAGGCATGGGTGGACGCGCGGATCGCGGAGGGCTCCGATTACATCAAGGCCATTTACGACGACGCCCTGGAATATGGCAGCGGCAGATCTCGCCCCACCTTGACCAAGGAGACTCTGCACGCGCTCGCCGTGGCCGCGCACCGGCGCGGCAAAATGCTTGTGGTCCACATCGGATCGTTGCAGCAGGCCATCGACGCCATCGATGCCGGCGCCGACGGCCTCGCGCACCTATTCGTCGGACCTGGATCGTCGCCTGATTTCGGCAAGCTCGCCGCCGCGCATCACATGTTTGTCGTCCCCACGCTTACCGTGTTGAACACCATCTGCGCCACTGCCTTCGACGGCCAGTTGGCTGAAGACGTGCGTCTGAAGCCCTATCTTCCGCCCGACGCCGCGAGCGCCCTGAAAGCGTCATTCGGCCTGCCCGGCAAGATCAGTTGCGAGGGCGCCTCCGAAGCTTTGCGTCAGCTCCAAGCCGCGCACGTCCCCATCCTCGCCGGCACCGACGCCGGAAATCCCGGAACCACGCAGGGCGCCAGTGTCCACGGCGAACTCGAGTTGCTGGTCCGGGCCGGGCTCACGCCCATCGAAGCGCTGCATGCCGCCACCGCCGCTCCCGCCGCCGCTTTCCACCTTGAGGATCGCGGCCGCATCGCTCCCGGCAAACGCGCCGACCTCGTACTTGTCGCCGGCGATCCCACGATCGACATCCGCAACACCCGCGACATCGTTTCGGTCTGGAAGGCCGGCCACGAGATCGATCGCGCCGCCTGGAAGGCATCGGTCGCCGGGAAATTTGCCGAGCAGTCCGCCCAAAAGAACGCCGCCGCGCCCACCGGATCGGAATCCGGCTGGATCGCCGATTTCGAGGAGCCCGGCGCGCCCAAAGCCCGTTTCGGCTCCGGCTGGTCAATATCGACGGACTCCATCGCCGGCGGCAAGTCGGCAGCTAGTATGGAGGTCGTCTCCGGCGGCGCCGAGGGCAGCAAAGGCGCTCTGCACATCGTGGGTGAAGTGGTTCAGGCCTTCGCATATCCGTGGGCCGGAGCCATGTTCTCACCCGGCGCACAGCCGATGGCCCCGGCCAACCTGTCGGCGCGGAAGGCGGTGACATTTTGGGCGAAAGGCGAAGGCACGTTTCAGTTGATGGTAATGTCTCAGCGGCTCGGATACATTCCGCAAACCCAGAATTTCACTCCCGGCCCGGAATGGAAACAGTTCACCATGACCTTCAAGAGTTTTGGCGACATCGACGGCAGCGACATTATGGCCCTCATCTGGGCCGCCGGTCCGAAACCCGGCAAATTCGATCTGCGGATCGACAACATCCGCCTGGAGTAACCGACGCATAGACGTAGGACAGGCGGTCGCCTTTCGCCCTGTCGATGACGGATTTTAGAATGACAGGCGGCAAAATACGACCGCCTGTCCCACCGGCTGGGGCATATGCCCCAACTTTCTGGACTATTCGGGTCCGATTAGAGAATTTACCCGTAAATTCAACGACTTTGCTCGAAAAAGATTCTGGCATCCGAAATGCAACTGGGTTTCATCTAAAAAGGAGCTGTGATGAACTTCGATCAATCGCCGATGCTGGTCATCTGGGAAGCGACGCAGGCTTGCGACCTGGCATGCGTGCATTGCCGCGCTTCCGCCCAACCCGATCGCAATCCGCACGAACTGACCACCGAACAGGGATATCGTCTGCTCGACGAAATTCGCTCCTTCGGCGAGCCGTTGATGGTCTTTACCGGCGGCGACCCATTGAAAAGACCGGACTTATACGATTTGATCCGCCATTCGGTGAAGATCGGCCTGCGCACCAACGTCACCCCCTCGGCTACGCCGCTCCTGACCGCCGAAGCCATTGAAGGTTTCAAAGCCGCCGGGGTTTCCCGTATGGCCATCAGCCTCGACGGACCCGACGCGCAGTCACACGACGATTTTCGCGGCATCCCAGGCACCTTTGACCGCGCGATGTTCGCGTTGCGGCACGCCCGCGATATCGGCCTGGACACCCAGTTGCAGACTACCATCACCAAGCGCAACATGGGGCGTCTCCAGGAAATGGCCGATCTCGCTACGGAAGTTCGCACCAAAATGTGGAGCCTCTTCTTCCTGATCGTGACCGGACGCGCGCTGGAAAATGACGATCTCGAAGCCGCCGAATACGAAAAGGTCTTCGAGTTCATGTACGAGCTCTCGAAGACAGCTCCGTTCGGCATCAAGACCACCGAAGCCATGCACTATCGCCGCTACGTGGCGCAACGCATCAAAGCCGAGCACGGTCAGACCGAGAATGAAGCGGCCAAGGGCGTGGCGTGGCGCACCGCAGGCGTCAGCGACGGCAAAGGCTTCGTTTTCGTTTCCCACCAGGGCGAGATCTACCCCAGCGGCTTTCTGCCGGTGTCGGGCGGCAATGTCCTGCGCGACCGGCTGACCGAAGTCTACCGCGAGTCGCCGCTCTTCCGCACCCTGCGCGACACCACGCAGCGTGAAGGCAAGTGCGGCATCTGCGAATACCAGAAAATCTGCGGCGGGTCGCGTTCGCGCGCCTACGCCTTCACCGGAAATTACCTGGCCGAGGATCCCAATTGCATCTACCAGCCGCATCTGGCCGATGCCATCGCCGGCTAACGAATCTGCGTTTGCTCCCCCTCCTTCCCGCGCTGCTCTCCTCCGGGCAGCGCGGATTTTTTGGTGGGGCAGGCTGGCAACCAGGCGGGTAGCCTGCAGCGGACTGGCGGTCGCCCTTCTTGGCCTCAACGCATCCTGGCTACGGATCGCCCTGACCGGCCCCGGCAAAGCCCAACTACAGAGCTGCTGGGCTCGGGCTTGACACAATCGGCAACGTCCGCACTCACTCCGAGCAAGTTGACCGTGGCGTGGAGTTCGCAATCGTAGCGCAGGTTGCCATCCGGCAGGCGTGTCACCACGATGTGCTGATATGCGCAGGCCGTGCCTTTGCGATGGATTTAAGCCAAGTATCCCGGGGTTTGCGCGAGGAGGACGGTCGATGCCAAAACGACCCGCAGGAGCGTGGAACAATATCGACCGTGCGACGTCATGAGGGCGGCCCGGGTTCGGGTATATACGTCTTATATCGATCCCGGGACCGACCTCACCGGCGGTACTAAACTACCTTTCATAGTCGGTCTTGTTGTTCGGATACTCATCAGGATCGAGTCCATCGAAAAGTTCCAGACTCCTGCGATCGACCTGTTCCCTCAGTTTGTCGGCGAAGAGCCCGGCCAACTTACGCCTGTCATGGTCGCCGATGCTCTGCCAGTACTGCTGGTAGCTCTCCTTCTGGACCTTCTTCTTGGTAACGTCCGCTTCCAAATGGCGCACAAGGGATTGTGCGGATGCGTTCCAAGCCGGTTCGACCCTGCTCAGACCGTATGTTCCGCCAGCCACAAAACCTAACACTCTGGACCTCAAGACGTTGGGGAAGCGCGGGGGAATGGGCTTGTCATCGAAGGCCCACGCCGTCATGGTATACCAGATCGCTTGCAGTCCGGCCACTGCCCGGTCGGATTCGTTGGCATTGATGGACGCGATTATGGCTGCGATGGAAGTCAAGAACCCGGAGACGATTGAGAATATCGTCGCGGCCGTTGCCACCGCGGTTCCCTCGGCAATTAAGCCCGCAACTTCCGCTACCTGCACGCCACCATCGGCATAGTGCAGATAGTGCGCGGCTTCTTCCAGGAGATGGAGGGCTTCACCTTCAAAGCCGAATTCCCGTTCCACCGTATCTACAATGAGATCTTTTTTGTCGTCCTCGGAGAGCACCACACCTGTGATGAGAACAGGGTCCATGCGCATCCGCTGCACATGGGTCTGCTTGTAAGTGGGGATGTGGTAAAGAAGTTCTCCATCTCGAATCTGGTCTACGTTATGAATAGGCTGGAGTTTGCCGCTCCTATCCATGCGGGCGTACTCGTGGACTTGGGTGTAATCGTTGTGCAGTGCGGCTGAATACTTGCTGAGCCAGTCGCCCGACTTGACCCGGATTGCTCCATCCGGCTGAATTGTAACGCTGTACCGGCCGTTGGAATACTTGTTCGACAAGACCATTTTTCCATCCGCGCCTCTGGCGGTCTCTTTGGAGACTATTGGCTGGAATGGCATAGCGACACCTTTCCAGGCATAAGATCGCCTTGGACCTCATGCCTATGCTCCTGGAGTGCCGGCTGTTGGGTGTCGGCATATTCCAGGTCTTAATATCCGTTTCTTAACGCGGCAAATGACGGCCAAAGCGCTCAAAATTTCTTTAATGGAACAAGAATGTCTGCGGTTGCTGTGAACTCGGGCGTTCACTTCCTCTTCAGCGCTTCCAGTTCTTCCAACGTGCGTGGCCAGTCCGACCCTAGCAGCCTCGACAAGCTTCGATCGGCCAGCACTTTCCCACCCGTCTGACACACTGCGCAGTAGTTCGTCTCGTTGTCGGCATACCGTATCCGCAGCACTTTGGCCCCGCATCGCGGACACGGCTGGCCATATCTGCCATGCACCGCCATTCCCTTGCGAAACGCCGTCACTTTTTCCGGAAACGAATGTAACGCCTCCGCGCGCAGCCGGTCGATCCAAAGTTGCATGGTTTGGCGGGTAGCGTCGAAAAGGCGCTGCCATTGTTCCGGCGTCATTTTGCCCGTCTGCAGCAGCGGCGAAAGTTGCGCGGCGTGCAGGATCTCGTCCGAGTACGCGTTCCCGATGCCGCTCAGCAGGCGCGGATCGGTCAGCGCGCGCTTGAGCGTGTGATTCTCCACGGTCAAAACGCCCCGGAATTCGTCAAGAGTCGAAGCAAAAATGTCGATTCCGCCAGGGTCCAGTGAGCGCAGGCCCTCCGCGCCTTCCACCAGGTGCAGCGACGCGCGCCGCTTCGATCCCGCCTCCGTCAGGGTCAACGACCCGTCCGCGAAATCGAAGGCGGCGAGATTTTGCCGCCCGCCGAGTTTTGCGCCTATGGGCCGCCAGTGCAACCGCCCCGCGATCATGAGGTGTAGTACCAGCCAAAGGTCTCCGTCCAGCCCAATGGCAATGCGTTTGCCTGCTCTTTGTAGAGCGCGAACTGTCCGGCCCTCCACGCTGGCGAGGGGCGGCGAAATCGTGCGCAGCAGGAACGGGCTCGACAGGCGCGCCCGCTCGAGAGACTTGTTAAGCACTCGCG
>Ga0335073_10012722_pt1 | contig 11809 bp, 8 predicted proteins | sample Lox_Sample_22_FD_207093 | JGI IMG/M metagenome (GOLD analysis project Ga0335073, IMG submission 207093) | Soil microbial communities from Loxahatchee National Wildlife Refuge, Florida, United States - Lox_Sample_2.2 | ecosystem: Environmental > Terrestrial > Soil > Wetlands | place: USA: Florida... | reverse complement strand
GCTGCGCGTCGTCCAGCGGAATCAGATACGGCAGATTACGGGTATGTCCCACCTCGCGGAGCACCGCGTCGACTTCCGCGAGCACTTCCTCCACGCTCAAGGTGTACATTTCGCGGCCATTGTCATAGCCCGTCTCGATGGCCCTTTTCAGATACCGCCCGGCAGCCTGCGCCGCCAGCGTATCCGTAATAATGTGGCCGGTTTTCTGCTTCTGCTCCACCCATGCGGTGCACGGCATGGCGATCCAAACGGGGCGCCCATTCACGTCAAAACGAACGTCGACGGCATCGGCATGGCGCGTGGCGATGGCGACGATGTTCGCCTTCCAGCGGCAGTGCAGGTCCTCGCCAGTCCAGCGATCGGCTGTATGAAAGTCTTCGTACATATCCCCTCCAGCCTAGAGCATTTTGGCTTTGGATGCACCAATCGGGCCGACGGTCTCCGCACTTTGGGAATCCGGGAAAGTCCCTCCCGGCCCCTGGAAAAAAATTAAAGAGATTACAAAAGAAAAAACAAATCCTCACGGGCTTTCTGCGTCCAATCACTGTCTGTTTTGACCGACGCACGTAATTTGCCTGAGGGAGCTGTTGTTTCCGTGACCAGTCCATCCAATAACCAGAAGCTGCGCCATTTTGAAGACTACCTGCGCCGGCACGAGCGGCAGCTCGAACACACCGTGATCGCTACGGTGGAACAGGGCCGCCAGGCGGTTGCCGAAGACACGCTCGATGTCGCCGACCAGGCCGTCTTCTCCTACCAAAAAGAAATGCTTTTCACCCAGAGCACCGAAGGCCATAGCCAGCTTGGTCTGGTGCGTCTCGCCCTGGAGCGCCTGAACGACGGCAGCTACGGCAAGTGCCTCCACTGCGGCCAGACCATCGGCGACAAGCGCCTGGAAGCTCTGCCCTGGACCCCGTACTGCATTGCCTGTCAGGAAAAGATCGAGAACGGCGAATTGGAAGACCAGCTGCGGGCGGCCTAACGGCCCCCGCAAGCCGGGCTGCTATCCCCTGCGTGCTAAACTGACCGTATCTCTGGCAGATGCGCCCTTGGCGGTGCGTTTGCGATTTCCCTCCTAAAAGGAAGTTCGGGAAACCGGTGGATACACAGACCCGTCACGCGCTCAAACAGGACCGCTTCATCACCGCAACCACATCCGGCCTCGACTGGGTGGGACAGAACCGCGCCTATGTCATCCGCTTCACCATCGGCGTGGTGGTAGCGCTCGTTGTCATCATCGGCGGCATTTTCCTCTACGAGCAGCGCAGTTCCGCGGCCGATCAGCTTCTGGGCCAGGGCCTCACCATTTATGAGACGCCCATTGCCTCGCCCGAGCAGCCTGCCACACCCGGCGAGACCAGCTATCCCACCGCGAAAGACCGCGCCAAAGCCGCGTATCCCATCTTCACCCAGGCCGCCAGCCAGTATTCCTGGCTCCATGCCGGCCACATGGCCCGCTACTTTGCCGGCCTCACCGCGCAGGACATGGGCAACACCTCCGAAGCCGAGGCGGATCTGAATGATGTCGCTCGCTCCGGGGGCAGCAACCTCTCCGCCACCGCCAAAGTGGCGCTCGCCAACCTCTATGCCCAGACCGGCCGCACCTCTCAGGCCGTGGAAGAGTACCGCGACATCATCGCGCACCCCTCCACCACGGTTCCGAAGGCCTCGGCTCAGCTGATGCTGGCACAGCTCTACGAGACCACCCAGCCTGAGGAAGCGCGGCGCCTCTACGCGCAGATCAAGGATCAGGACAAGGACTCCGAAGCCGCGCAAATCGCCACGCAGAAGCTCAGCGGCGCGAAGTAAGCCGCATCTCTCGCTCGCAGCCTCCGGCTGACCCGTCAGAATCCGGTACTCCATCTCACCGGCGATCCCAATGCCACCGCGGCGGTTTGCCCGATAGGGGGCAATTCGGCTTCGCCTCGGAGCTATGGCAAGAACACCGCCGGGCCGCCTGCCTGAACAACGATCGGGGATTGGGGTGCCGGTCGCAGCCAGGCGCGAGTCACGCGCCCCCCTCTCCCCGCTCCAGCGTCATTTTCCACTCTCATTCGCCCGAATAAACTCCGCCGTGTAGTCGTGGAGCTGGTGGAGCGCATCTTCATTCACATAAACCATGTGGCCAGTCTGGAACCAGTGATAGCTGATGTTCGACTGGAGTGACTCGGGAATGGGCAGGTGCTTCATTTCGTAGGTCGCGCCGAAAAAGGTGCAGCCCAGATCGAAGTAGCCGCCCATAAGCATCACCTTCATCTTCGGATCTCGCTTCATCGTCACGGCGAGATCGGGCATGACGTTCACGCTCGATTCCCATCCCTGACCGCCCGGCGGCACATGCTGCAGGTTCCAGTGGTAGCCGGGCTCGCGCGCGCTGGGCTTGTAGGTGAGATTGTCGCCGTAGTGCAGCGTGTCGCGCGCGTAGGTGTTGATGGCGGCGAGAAACGAAGGCGTGGTGGCCGATCCGAAAGGATCGTAGCCGGCGTCTTCGCTCAGCGGATCCATGTCGGGGCCGGAGTAGCGGGTGTCGAGACGGCCCGTGGTGATGCCCATCTCCGACTGCAGTTCCTTCGAGAACTCGCCGCCGGAGACGCGCAGATCGGCCTTGTACCAGTAGGCCGCGGGCAAGCCGGTGTAGCCCTCCAGCTTCGTTGCGATGGCATGCTTCTGGTCGTCGGGCAAATCGGCGCCCTGGTGCAGCGCCAGCGCGTAGTCGCCGAGCGCGAACTTCTCCACATCGGCGAGCAGCGCATCGAGCGAGGCCGGCTGATTCGCGAGGCGATGGTGATACCATGCCGTGGCCGCCATGGACGGCAGCGCCAGCATATAAGGATTGTCGGTACCAGGATTGCCCTCGGGACCGTCTGCGGAGTCGTCAAAGCTGAGAATCTGCGAAAGCAGCACGACGCCGTTCAGGTCCACGCCCTGGAGCATCCGGCTGAGCACCGCGGAGCGCGTCGTTCCGTAGCTCTCGCCGAAGATGAACTTGGGCGAGTTCCAGCGATCGTATTTGGTAAGAAATCGGCGAATGAAACGGTCGAAGGCATGGCCGTCCTCGTCGGTGCCGTAGAAGGCCTTCATGGCATCTTTGCCGAGCACCCGTGAGAAGCCGGTGCCGGGCGCGTCGATGAAGACGAGATCGCTCGCGTCGAGCAGCGAATATTGATTCGGGATCAGCGAGTACGGCGCGCCCTCCTGGTGCTGCACGTCGGGCGTGACCACGCGCACGGGGCCGAAGGCGCCCATGTGCAGATACATTGTCGGGCTGCCGGGGCCGCCGTTGTAAAGGAAGGTGATGGGCCGGTTCTTCGGCGCTTCTTTCATGAAATAGGCGACGTAGAACATGCGCGCCGTCGCCGGCTGCTCATCGGGCTTTGCCGGCAGATCTTCGCCATAGCCCGGCAGATATTTGCCGTCGAGGCCAAGTTGCGCGTCCTGTGGGTCGCTGGAGCCAACCGTGAGCGTGCCGGCGACGGCGCGATACGCGATCGCTTTTCCTTCGACGGTCACCGAGCCTTCGGTGGTGGAGTCGGGCTGGATGGGGGGCGCGGCTTCGTGCGCGGGCTTCGCAACGGTTTCGGGCTTATCGGCAGATTTCTCCTGCGCGAAGGCGATGGGAAGCAACAGCGAAGCTGCGATGGAGAGAGCAAGGCAATGAGACGTGCGGAGCAGCAAGGAATGAGCCTCCGTGCGAGGGGATATTGGGGTGGGAGAAGTATAGCGAACGGGCTGCTATGCTGGCGGACAAGATGGATGAGTTGGGTGCGGAGATTCGGGAAGCAGTTTCCAGTCGCCCGGCGTGGTGGGGTCTTCTGAGCCGCTGGGCGCTCTGCATTCTTGGCACTGGCTTCCTGGTCGCTTCAATCGCTTTGACCGGAAACACGCTGCTGTTTCTGCGCACAAGTGTCACGGCAACCGGAACCGTCGTGAGCAATGTTCGCGTCGAACAGCGCGACAGCGACGGTCAGGTGAGCATCAATTTCGCGCCCGAGTTCACCTTCGCCGGCGCCGATGGCAAGGCCTACACCGTGACATCGGCGACCTCGTCGAATCCACCGGAATTTGCGGAGGGCCAGGCCGTGCGCGTGCTCTACAACCCGATGAATCCCGGAACCGCGCGGATCGACTCGTTCTTGCAGTTATGGTTCATGCCAATTCTCTTTGGCGCTTTCGGGGCTGTCTTCGGAGGGATCGGGTACACGTGGATGTATTTCGTCGTGAAGAGACAGCGCGAGATCCTGTCGATCCGATAGCCCACGCCCGGAACCCGACGCCCAATAACCCTCTACAGCCCATGCGCGGCACGGAACTGGCGAACGACCTCGGCCGGGTCGCGGTGCTGGCCGTCGACAGCTTCGTTCATGGCACGCATGTCGTCAGCGGTGACGCGGCCGGCGAGGGCGTCGAGAGCGGCCTGAATCTGCGGCCACCGCTGGAGGGCGCCGTCGCTGACCAGCGGGACGGCCTGGTACGGCGGGAAGTAGTGCTTGTCGTCCTGGAGGATGGTGAGGCCGAGGGCCTCGATCGGGCCATCGGTGGCGTTGGCGGCGATCATGTCCACCTGATGGTCCTGGAGGGCGCGGTAGAGGAGGCCTAAATCCATCGTGCGCGGCGGGCCGGCGAATTTCAGCCCGTAGGCAGCGCTCAACCCCTGCAACCCATCGGGGCGCTGCTCGAATTCGTAACCGACACCGAGACGCATTTGCGGCGTGTAGGCGGCGGCCTGCGAGAGCGTGCTGAGGCCGAGGCGGCGGGCGTCGTCGCCGCGAATGACCATCGCGAAGGAGTTGTCGAAGCCGAGCGGCGGCCCGGCGGTGATGTGCCAGCGCTGCTCGTAGAGGCGGCGGACGGTGGCAAGGACTTCGTCTTCGCTCCGGTGCGCGGGATCGGGCAGCGGCTGTTTCAGAATTGCGGTGAGCGCGGTGCCGGTGTACTCCACGTAGCCGTCGATGCGGCCGGCAAGCAGCGCCTGCTGGCAAATGTAACTGCCGGCGAGATAAAAGCGGCGCTCGACTTTCAGGTGGGATTTGGCTTCGATCTCCTGGGCAAGCAGTTCGCCGAGAACCACCTGCTCGGTGAAATTCTTCGCGCCGATGACGGGGTGGTTGGGGCGGGGTGGCGCGCAGGCGGTGACGCAGGCGCTCATCGCCAAAGCGACGAGCGCCAGGGAATAGAGCAGAGCGTGTTGTAAATAGGTTCGCAGCATCATGCCGCGGTTTCCTGCACGGGGATGCGGAAGCGCCGCTCAAGCAGACCGAGCAAACCGTCGAGCAGAAGCGCCAGCGCCGCCGCGGGGATGGCTCCCGCAAGAATGAGGCCGTTGTCCACGGAGGCGACTCCCCGGAAGATTAACTCGCCGAGGCCTCCCGCGCCGACGGCTGCCGCAATCGTCGCGATTCCGACGCAGGTGACCGTAGCCGTGCGCAGCCCGGCGAGGATGAACGAGGCGGCAAGCGGCAGCTCCACTTTGAAGAGGCGCTGCGTGCCGGTGAGCCCGAGGGCGCGCGCGACAAACAGCACATTGGGATCGATGCCCTGAATGCCCGCGTACGTGTTGCGCAGGATGGGCAGCAGCGCATAGGCGGTGAGCGCAACGATGGCCACGCGCGCGGCGCGCTCGCCAAGCCACGGCAGCGGCAGCAGGAATCCGAAGAAAGCGAGCGAGGGGATGGTCTGCAGAACGTTCGCGAATCCGATGACCGGCCGCGCCCAGCGTGGCGATCTGGTGAGCCAGATCCCCGCGGGAACCGCCATCGCCGACGCGCAGAACATGGCAACGCCCGTCAGCCAGAGGTGTTCGAGCGTGAGCGTGGCGATCTCGCCGCCATAACGCGAGAGGAAGGCGCTCATGCGCGAGCCTCGTTCGATGCGGCACGCTCCCCGCGATGAAATGCGCGGATGTAGGCCTGAACGGCAGGGTCCTCCGAGCGGAGGAATTCCTGCGGCGGCAGGCAGGCGACGAGCTTCCCTGCGTCGAGGAGCGCGATCTGGTCGCCGAGGTACAGCGCTTCGTCGAGATCGTGCGTCACCAGCAGAACGGTCTTGCGGAGGCGTCCGAGCAGGGCGCGCAGCATATCCTGCATTTCGGCGCGGGTGAGCGGGTCGAGCGCGCCGAAGGGCTCATCCATAAGGAGGATCGCGGGATCGGCGGCAAGCGCGCGAGCAAGGCCGACGCGCTGGCGCTGTCCGCCGGAAAGCTGATGCGGATAGCGCCGCGCAAAGGCTTCCGGATCGAGACCGACGGCGGCGAGCAATTCGTGACTGCGGCGGTGACGTTCTTCGCGCGACCGATTCTGCGCCTCGAGAACGAGAGCGACATCACGCTCCACATGAAAGTGCGGAAACAGGCCGGTTTCCTGGATCACGTAGCCGATGCCGCGGCGGAGCCCAATCAGGTCTACGCTGCGATTGGATTGGCCGTGCACGAGCACTTCCCCGCCCGATGGCTCGACCATGCGGTTAACGGTGCGCAGCAGCGTGGTTTTGCCAGAGCCGCTGCGCCCGAGCAGGACGGTGGTGCTTCCCTCTTCGACCGCGAGCGAAATGCCGCTGAGCAAGGCGCGCCCCTGCGGCGTCGCGACGGAGACGTTGCGGAAATCGAGAGCGGCAGGCATCCGCAGTTAGTGTACGAGGACTGGCCATCTCGGCAGCCGCATGACATGCCAGCGCTATTCCGCGTGCAGCGCTTCCGTGGGGTTCACCGACGCAGCCCTGCGCGCAGGCAAAAAGCTGGCGACCATCGCAGCCGCGGCAAGGATAACGGAGACAGCCGCAAGCGTTGTCGTATCCCACGCGCGGACCTGGAAGAGCAGCTTGCCGAGCAGCGTCGTGGCGGCCAGCGATCCGGCGAGGCCGACCGCGATGCCGAAGAAAGCCAGGGTGCCCGCTTCGCGCAGAATCATGCGATAGACGGTCGAGCGCTGCGCGCCCAGTGCCATGCGCACGCCGATTTCACGCGTACGCTGGCTGACCGAATACGCGATGACGCCGTAAAGGCCGACGACGGAGAGCAACAGCGCGAGCGCGGCGAAACTCCCCACCAGCCAGGCCGAAGCCCGGTGCAATGACGCCGAAGGCGAATCGTAGAGCCTCCGCATCATGGTGCCGGGATTGGAGACGGCAAGCGTGGGATCGGCCGAGTGAACGACGGCCGCAGCGGCCCCGAGGACTGATTCCTCGGATTGACCCGTGCGCAGCAGGACGGTGAATTCATCGTCGGGACTGTCGGGATTCTGATTGCGCGGCCGGTACATGGCCGCTTGCGCCGCCGCGTCGGGCTGGCCCTCCTGGATATTGTCAACGATGCCGACAATCAGCATCGTGCTCTTCGGATCGCCTTCCATGGCGATCAGCTTGCCGACGGGGTCTTCGCCGGGGAAGTACGTCTTCGCGAGTTGCTGGTTGACGACGACGACGCGCTGGCGGGACTGGTCTTCTTCGTCGGCGAAATATCGTCCGCGCAGCAGACGCGCCTCGATCGTCGCGAAATAGCCCGCGCTCACGTCGCGGATCACGACCTCATTGTGATCGACCGGCGGGCGGCCGACGATGACGAAATTGCTGGAGCCGTCGCCGTCGCCGAGCGGCGCTTCGCTGGCGAAGGCGACCGAGCGGACGCCCGGCAACTTGCTGAGGCTGGCGTTAAGGCGGCGTTCGAAGCTGATCCACTGCACTTCTGTGCCGGGATTCTTCGACGTACTCGCCACATCGAGCGTGGCAAGATGATCGACGCTGAGCCCGGTATCGACGTGGAGCAGGCGATAGAAGCTCTTGCCCAGCAGACCCGCGCCCACCAGGAGGACCATCGCCATCGCCAGCTCGGCCACGACCAGATTCGATCCGAAGCGGCGCCACACCGTGCCGGAAGCTCCGCGGGTACCTTCCTGGAGACCGTCGCGCAGATCGGCATGGGTGGCGCGCAACGCGGGCAGCAGCGAGAAGATCATCGCCGCCGTGATCGCAACCAGCGCGGTGAACACCAGAACGTGCATATTGAGGGCGGCAGCGCGCAGGTACGGCATGGTATCGAGAATGTCTTTGGGGATCAGGCCGCGCACCAGACGAATCAGCACCAAGGCGGAAGCGAATCCCAGCGCGGCAGCGAAGCCGGCGAGCGCGATGCCTTCGGTGAGGAACTGGCATACCAGGCGCGAGCGCGACGCGCCGAGGGCTCCGCGGACCGCCATTTCGCGGCGGCGCCGCTCGGTGCGGACCAGCAGCAGGCTCGAGACATTCACTGCGGCGATGAGCAGCAGCAGCGCGGCTCCGGCAAGCAGCATGAGCAGAATGGGACGAATGTTGCCGAGAACCGCTTCGACAAGGGGATCGAGAGTGCCGCCACGTCCGTGATCGTCACCGGGATACTGCTGGGCGAGGGCCAAACCGATGCGCTCCACGTCGGCGGCGGCGGCCCGGAATCCCACCCCGGGGCGCAGTCGCGCCAGGCCGATCAGGTTATGGCAACCGCGTACTTTTTCGCACTGGCCGTCGGGTCGCTCGGTTCCCCAGAACTCCGAAGGCTCCGTGGGTGCAAAGTGAAAACTGCGCGGAAGCACGCCGATGATGGTCGTGAGCTTGCCATCGAGGGAAACGGTCTGGCCCAGGACACCTTTACGCCCGCCGAAGCGATGTTCCCAGGCGGAGTAGCTGATGAGCGCAACACGCGGGGCGTTGGGCTGATTGTCGTTCGCGCGGAAGTCGCGACCAAGGACAGGCGTGACACCGAGCGTGCGGAAGAAGCCGGCCGTAACGCTGGTCCCGTGCACCGGCTGCGGACCGTCGGAGGTTTGCAGCATATAGCCGTAATTTCCGAACGCCTCGAACGAGGTAAAGACATTATTGCGCTGCTGATAGTCAAGATAATCGAGGTACGAGAGGTGGAAGTGCGGTCCGAGCGTGTTGCTCTCGAAGACGATCGCCAGGCGCGAAGGCTGCGTGTAGGGCAGCGGCTGGATCAGCGCCGCGTCGACGAAGCTGAAGATGGCGACGGCGGCGCCGATGCCGAGGGTGAGCACGACAATCGCCGTGGCGGCGAAACCCGGATTTTTTCGGAGTTGGCGGAGGGCAAACCGGAAATCCTGGAGAATGCTCTCCACGGTGAGGCTGGTGATCTGCGCGGATTCCTCGCGCAGGCGAGCTTCGTTGCCGAACCGGCGCACGGCGGCGTGGCGGGCTTCGCGATGCGGCACGCCGGCGTCGATCAGGTCGCGCTCGGTCTGGTCGCGATGGAACGACATCTCTTCCTCGAGATCGCGGTTGAGGGTGTCGCGGCCGGCGGCGAAGCGAAATTTGCGAAGCGTGCGCAGAAGCCAGTTCATGGGGACTCCGGTCGTTATTCGTCGCGCAGGGCGACCATGGGATCGATACGGGAAGCACGGCGCGCCGGGATGTATCCCGCCAGCGCGGAGACAGCGAGCATGAGCGCCCCGGCGGCGGCGAGAGCCAGGGGATCGTTGGGTCCGACGCCGAAGAGGATGCGCGACATCAGGTGCGGATCTTCAAGTTTGGCCACCAGGTTCAGCCCGAGCATCGCGACGGGAACGCCGATGATCAGGCCGAGCGCGGCGAGGGTGAGGATTTCGCGCATCACCATCCACTGCACGGTGCCGCGGCCGGCGCCGAGGGCCATGCGGACCCCAATCTCGCTGGTGCGGCGCGCCACGGCGTACGACATCGGTCCATAGAGACCGATGCAGACCAGGAATGTGGCGAGCAGCGAGAAGAGCGCGGAAAGCTGCGCGATGAGTTGCTGATTGCCGATCGACGCATCGACCTGCTCGCCGAGCGAAGCAACATTGCTCACGATCACGCCGGGATTCACCTGGGTGATGGCCTTCCGCACCGCCGCGATGACGGCGGCCGAATCGCCCGAATAGCGCACATTGAAGTTGCTGAAGTATTGAACGCGCTGCTGCCACGGAAAGTACGCGGCCATGTGCGGGCGCTCGCTGAGCGAAACGTACTTTGCATCTTTCACGACGCCGACGATTTCAAAGTCGGTGGCATGGGCGGGATCGTTGCCGAGCCCAAAGCGGTGGCCGAGCGCCGACCCGTTGGGGAAGAACCGGCGCGCAAGGGTTTCGTTGACGATGGCGACCGCAGGCGCGTGCTCGCGATCGTGCGCGCTGAAAACGCGGCCGGCGACGAGGGGAATGCCGAACGTCTCGAAGAACTGCGTGCCGACCGCGTTGTAGAGAACATCCTGCGAATTCTCCGTTGTGCGGGGGATGCCTTGCATCAGGAGGGAGTCGGACCATTCGCCCTGGTCGAAGGTGAACATCGAGAAGCTGGCGGCGCGCACGCCAGGCAGCGCCTGCACGCGGTCTTCGATGGTCTGCTGAAGCTGATTCAGGCGCGCATCCTGCGGCAGTCCCGCTCCGTATTCATCGAGGAAGAACGTAAGGACGTTGCGCGCGTCGAAGCCGGTATCGACGCTGGAGAGCTTCATGAGGCTGCGCAGGAAGAGCCCTGCGCCGGCAAGCAGCACGAGCGAAAGCGCGATCTGCGCGACGATGAGGCCGCGTCCGAGAAGATTGCGCGCGGAGGCCGATGCGACGCCGCGGCCCTCCTTGAGCGAAGGTGCCAGGCTCGGCCGCGTGGCTCGCAGAGCCGGGGCGAGTCCGAAGAGTAGCGCTGTGCCCAGCGTGATGACCAGCGTGAAGAGAAGCACCCGCAGGTCGGGCGTGGCGTCGATGGGCAGCGGCCCGCTCTGGCCGGAAGCGAGGTGCAGGAACAGGTCGCCGGCTTTCCACGCCAGCGCAACCCCGATGACGGCCCCGGCGATGGCGAGCAGCGCGCTTTCCGTTAGCAACTGGGCGACGAGGCGGGAACGCGATGCGCCGAGCGCCATGCGGACGGCGATTTCGCGGGCACGAGCAGCGCCGCGAGCCAGCAGCAGGTTGGCGATATTGGCGCAGGCGATCAGCAGCACCAGGCCGACGACCGTCATGAGGATCTCAAGCGGCAGCGACATCTCCAGGCGCAGTTGCGAGAGGCCCCGCGCGCCGGGCGTGAGCTCGATCTGCGCGCGATGCAGAGCTTCCATTTCCTTCGCCGTGGGGTTGGCGCCCAGATATTGGCTGCGGACGATCTGGCGGAAGAGCGTATTCGTCGAAGCGCTGGCCTGCGCGGCGGAAACGCCAGGCTTCAGGCGCGCGATCAGGTAGAGAGACTGAAAATCACGATCCTCGAGGCCGTTCCAGCCGGGCGAGATTTCTTTCTCCATCGAGAGCGGAATCCAGAAGTCGGGCGACTGGCCGACAGTGACGCCGAAGAATCCGGGCTGCGCTACGCCGACGATGGTGTAGGTGGAGTTCTCCACGCGCAGGCTTTTGCCGATGACTGCGGGATCGCGGCCCTGGCGCGTCCACCACGCGTAGCTGGCAACGGCAACCGGACCGGACCCCGGGGCGCGGTCGTCGTTCTCGTCGAGCGTCCGCCCAAGCGTGGCCCGTACGCCGAGCACGTTGAAGAACGAGCCGGAAACGAGGTCGGCCCGCACAAGCTGGCGCGCGCCCGAATCGAAACTGCCATGCGTGCCGAATTCGATGGAGTTGATCGCCGCGACGCCGGAGAAAACGTCAGTCCTCTGCGCGAATTCGCGATACCACGGGTAGGAGAAAAGCTGCCAGCTCCTGTTCGGCATGCCGTCGGTGCTGCCCACCCAAAGGCCTCTGCCGAAAAGGACGAGTTGCTGCGGCGCGGCCACGGGCAGATTGCGGAGCAGGATGGCGTCGAGCAGCGAGAAGATGGCGGTGTTGGCGCCGATGCCGAGGGCAAGCGAGAGCACGGCGACGAGCGTGAGCATGGG
>Ga0335073_10012721_pt1 | contig 11810 bp, 11 predicted proteins | sample Lox_Sample_22_FD_207093 | JGI IMG/M metagenome (GOLD analysis project Ga0335073, IMG submission 207093) | Soil microbial communities from Loxahatchee National Wildlife Refuge, Florida, United States - Lox_Sample_2.2 | ecosystem: Environmental > Terrestrial > Soil > Wetlands | place: USA... | reverse complement strand
GCAGCGCCCGGGATCGCAGTCGCCAGGTCGGCCACGTACGACCCTTGGTAGCCGCCCTCTGGAACCTCGAGACCAGAAGCCCGCGCCTGGACCGACTCACCGAGCAGCCGGATCTGATTGCCGGCGTCGTTGAAGTAGTACTCGCGCTCGACGGAATGCCCATAGTGCTTGAGGATCCGCGCCAGCGCGTCGCCGTAGGCGGCATGCCGGCCGCTCGCGGCAACCAGCGGACCGGTCGGGTTCGCTGAGACGAACTCGATCGAGATCCGCTCGACCGAATCCGCTCCCCCGCCGCCGAACCGTTCGCCGGCATCGAGCACCGACCGGAGTGCCCGCTCGTGCCAGGCGTCAGACAGCCACAGGTTCAGGAATCCCGGACCGGCGACGTCCCACCGGTCCAGCTCCCCGTCCAGTAGCCGGGCGAGCTCCTCCCCGATTCGCGAGGCGATCTCCCGCGGCGGAGTCGCCAGCACCGGCGCGAGCAGCATCGCCGCATTGGTCGAGTAGTCGCCCTGGTCCTTGTGGCGGGGGCGGTCGAGCGTCGGGCGCGCGGCCGGCGGCCCGGCGCTGCCGCGCACCGCGGTAGCGGCCGTGTTGACCGCGGCGGCAAGCGCCTGGAGCGGGCCGTTCTCCAGATCGCTCGTCATACGCCCTGGATGGTCGGTCGGATTCCAGATTGGACTCGCGGCGGCTGGAACATCCGCTCGAGCCGCTCGATCGAGGCGGGCGCGCCCATGGCGATGAGCAGATCGCCGGCCTCGAGCATGGTCTGCGGCGGCGGCTCGGTCACGAGCTCGCCGTTCGGATGGCGGACGGCGACGATGATCGCAGGTCCTCGGACGTCCGCGATCGTCCTCCCCACTCCTTCGCAGATCGGCGAGACCTCGATCTCCTCCATCCGGTAGTCGGCCACCTCGAGCGCACCGCCAACCTGGGGCCGGAGCGCGACCCGCGCCATCGCAGAGCCCGAAGTCTTGTACGGCGAGATCACGCGGTTGGCGCCAGCACGCATCAGCTTCTTCTCGGAGTCCTCGGCGGAGGCCCGCGCGACGATGAAGATGTCCGAGCGCAGCTCGCGCGCGGTCAGCGCGATGAAGATGTTCTCGGCGTCCGAATCGACACACGCGATCACCCCCTGGGCGCGCTCGATCCCGGCCTGCTTGAGGATCTCGTCGTCGGAGGCCTGGCTCTCGATCAACGGAGCACCGGTCGCGCGCGCAGCCTCGCGGTTGTTCGGGTTGGGATCGATCAGGACGAACCTGGCGCCGGCGGTCCGGAGGTCGCGCGCCACCTGGCGCCCGACGCGGCCGAAGCCGCAGACGATGTAGTGGTCGGTGAACGAATCGATCATCTTCTCGATCCGGCGCTCTTCGAGAACGCCGCTGAGCTGCCCCGAGACGAAGAACTCCGCAACGGTCGCGAGGGCGTAGAAGAGCGTACCTATGCCGAGCAGTTCGAGGCCGACCTTGAGCGCGCGGCCAGCCGTGTCCGAAGGATCGGGGATCGACCCGAGCGTGGTGACGGTGTCGATCGTCCACTCGAATGCATACGCCGGCGAGACGTGCTCGATCGCCGCGAATCCGATCGTGCCCGCGACGACCATGACCCCGAGCGCGATCAGCAGGATCCCCAGCCGCCTGATGAACAGCCGCACCTCGCGCCGGGCGTTCTCCCGTTGCTCTATAGCACTCGCGCGCTCTCCCCGGTTGTCCTCGCCCGGGAAATTCCACGCGCCGCTTTGACTCCAATCGGCCATCAGTAGTGATACGGCTCACCGGCGAGGATCTTGTGCCCCCGGTAGAGCTGTTCGAGCAATACGACCCTGGCGAGCTGATGCGGCAGCGTGATCCGCCCGAGCGATATGCGGTGGTCGACTTCGTCGAGAGTTAGCCCGAACGGCCCGCCGATCACGAAGCACAGGTCCAGACCGCTTCGGCGCCGCTCTTCCAGCCAGCCGCTGAACGCGACTGAATCGAGTTCGTCCCCCTCCCGGTCGAGCAGGGAGACGAACACACGCTCCGGGATCCGTCGCGCCACGTGGTCGTCCTCGCGCACCTCAATCAGCTCGAGCTTGACATGCCGCGCGAGGAGCTTCTGATAGTGCTGGACATCGTCGGAGAACGGCGGGCGGAGCCTTCCCACGGCGACGACGAGGATCTTCACGATGGGATACTACGTACCCATGGACGATCCCGGCCGCCAGGAGCGGCATATCAATATCCAGTTCTCGCCGGACATCATGGCCGGCCACTACGCGAATTTCGCCAACGTAAGCCACTCCGACTACGAGTTCACGATCACGTTCGCGCGCGTGGACCACGAGGTGGAGGACGACGAGATCCCCGGCGTCGTCGTCTCGCGCATCAACCTGAGCGCAAAGTTCATGCGAGAGCTGATCGACGCCATGCAGGACAACTACTCGAAGTGGCAGACCCGCGAGGGCATCAAGAACCTGCCCGAGTTCGGCGGTCAGGATCGCGACGACCCCGACGACGCGTAGCTAATCGTCCGCAGCGGGCGCGTCTCCGTTGCCGCGTCCCGCGAAGCTGACGGCCGCCCCGATCCGCTCGGCGGTCGGGGGGTGCGTAGCCAGCAGGGCGGTGAGCCAGCGCGGCGGCTCGAGGTCGGCCACGTTCTGAACCGCGATCGCGCGTTCAAACGAGATGAACGCATCGGGCGCGTCGGTCAACGCGAGCGAATACGCATCGGACCGGCGCTCTATCGCCCTCGACAGGCGATTGCCGATCACCGCCATGGGCGCCCCGATCAGCGCCGCCGCGAGCGCAAGCGCGGGCAGGGCGCCTGCGGTGCCTCGCTCGGAAGACAGCTCCCAGCTCAGACGCTGCACCGCGAGTGCCGCCGCCGGGGCGACCAGCGCCGCGTAAACGACGCCGCGGGGCACGTCGCGGTTTCGCACGTGACCCAACTCGTGGGCGACGACGACCCGGATCTCGTCGCGGCTGTAGCGATCGAGCAGGGTGTCGAACAGGACCACCCGCTTCGTCGGCCCAAGCCCGGTCACGTAGGCGTTGGCCGCAGTCGTGCGGCGGCTGGCGTCGACCGAGTACACCTCCCCCACCTTCACGCCGGCGGCCCGCGCGAGGTCGAGCACGTCCGAGCGCGTCTCGCCCTCGGGCAGCGGGGTGAAGTCGTTGAACACCGGGTCGAGCACAACCGGGGCGAGCGCCGCCAGGACGGCGCCGAACCCGACCGAGCCCGCCGAGGCCGGCAGCCACCAGCGACGCGGATATCGCCTGGTCACGGCCACCGTCGCACTTCCGGCCGCCCCGGCGAGCACCGACTCGATCGCTGCGCCCTTGATCAGATCGACGGCCCACCCGCGCCAGGACTGGGTGACGAGCCCAACCGCCATGCCCCGGCGGCGCGAAATCGCCGCCAGCGGGAGGGTCGGCAACGACATCCCGACCGCCAGTCCGGCGCCGGTTATCACCCCCGCGAGCGCCGGCCGTTTCCACTTCGGCGACAGCCACCTCGGCGCCCTTCCGACCACAAAACCGAGCGCTCCGAGCTCGAGTCCCGCACGGGCGAGTCCGAGCGCCACCTGGGGGCGCGCGTACCGGGCGCCGCGTTCAATCTCCGCGTCGCTGAAAAAACTGTGAAGATCTACATCCGCGGGCTCAATGGGCCGCTCTCGTGGAGAAAGCAGCCGCACGCCACCCTCTGCGGCGGCGAGCGCCAGCAGCACCGATTCGAACAACTGGTGGCGCGAGAGGTCCCTCACCCGCAAGACTGTAGCCGCGCGCGCCACCCAGACACCCTTCAAATGCGAGTCGCAATCGTCTCCGACATCCACGGCAACCGGCAGGCCTTCGAGGCCGTGCTGGACGCGATCGAAGCCTCCGAGTGCCAGGAGATGTGGTGCCTGGGCGATCTCGTCGGGTACGGGGCCGACCCCGACGCCTGTGTCGAGCTCGCCCGCCGATATGCCGCGATCTGCCTGGCCGGCAATCACGACCTCGGCGTGCGCGGCGCACTTCCGCTCGAGGAATTCTCCCGGGGCGCCGCGCTCGCGGCCAGGTGGACACAGAACGTGATCGTCCCCGAGACCCGCGAATATCTGGACAAGCTCGAGCCGTCCTATCTCGACGAGCACGTGGGCATGTTCCACGCCAGCCCCAGGGACCCGATCTGGGAGTACGTGCTCTCCCCGCTCCAGGCCGAGCTCTGCCTGGACGTCCAGTCGCACCGGGTCTGCCTGATCGGGCATTCTCACGTGGCGCTCTCGTTCTCCCGCGCCGACGGCGAATCGGCAAGCGGCCAGACGCGCGGACCGGATGAGGAGCTGGCTATCGCCCAGGGCGAGTGGCTGATCAACCCGGGCAGCGTCGGCCAGCCGCGAGACGGCGATCCCCGTGCGGCCTGGCTCGAGCTCGACCTCGACGCCTGGGAAGCGGTCTATCGCCGCACCGAGTACGACATCGCTGGGGCTGCGGCGGCGATCCGTGCCGCCCGCCTGCCGGACTCCCTGGCCGAACGGCTCGCATACGGCCAGTGAGAGGGTTCTGCCCCGAAGTACGCGGCAGTACGGTCGGCGCCGGCTAACGGAAAGCCAACGGGCCGACCCTCTAAAGTCAGGCCGCGGATGCGCTATGCGCCTCGCGCCATCCTCGCCGGCGGGCTCGGCTTCGCCGTTTCGTGCGTCGCCGCCTGCGGTGGCGGCGCCGGCCTGCTCTCAGGCGATCAGTCGATCGCGCTCAGCGGACAGGGCAACGAGATCTCCTCGGCCGTTGCGTCCGGCAACTGCGGCGCCGCAGTCAACGCGAGCGCGGCGCTGAACAGCGACGTCCAGAACCTGCCGGTGACGATCAACCCGACGCTGCGCAGCAACCTGAGCCAGGGTGCCAACACGATCGCCAAGCTGGCCGCGAAGGACTGCCGTCAGCACGCGGCGACGACGCCCTCGACGCCGCCCACGACATCCTCGTCGAGCTCGACGCCGTCGACATCCTCGAGCACGACGACGACCAGCTCATCGACGACCACGACCACAACCACGAGCTCGACGACTCCGACGACCGCAACCACTCCCACGAATACGGGTACTTCTTCTAACACGACGACGTCCGGTGGCGTCGGACTCGGCGGAGGCACCACCACGGGCACTGAAACTGGCGGTACAGGTGGCGCCGGACCGGGGAATAGCAACAGCGGCGGAAACGGCGGTGGTGGGTGACTAACGGAACAGCGATCGTCGGGCGGTACCGGATCGAAGGCCGCCTCGGGGTCGGCGGGATGTCGACCGTGCAGCTCGCGTTCGACCAGCGCCTCGAGCGCTACGTCGCGATCAAGCTGCTTGCCGAGCATCTGGCGGACGACCCGACGTTCGTCTCGCGCTTCCGTCGCGAGGCGCTGTCGGCGGCCCGACTCGTGCACCCCAACATCGTCCAGGTGTTCGACTTCGGGTTCGACGAGCACGCGCGTCAGCACTTCATCGTGATGGAGCATGTTCCCGGGCATTCGTGCGCCGAGCTCCTGCGCGACCACGGCCCGATGAACGTCGAGCAGGCCGTGGACGTCATCACCCAGGCCTGCCGCGGACTCGACTACGCGCATCGCAACGGGGTCGTGCACCGCGACGTCAAGCCGGGCAACTTGCTCGTCTCCGACTCCGACGTGGTCAAGCTGGCCGACTTCGGCATTGCCCGGGCCACCGACCAATCCAGCATCACCCAGGTCGGCTCGGTCCTGGGCACCGCGGCGTACCTGGCGCCCGAGCAGGCGCGTGGCGAGGAGGCGGGTCCCCGCGCCGACCTCTACTCGCTCGGCGTCGTCGCCTACCAGCTCCTCAGCGGACGCCTGCCCTACGAGGCGAGTTCGCTGTCCGAGCTCGCCCTCAAGCAGCAGCGCGAGCCGCCGCCGCCCGTCGACGAACTCAACCCCCGGGTGCCGCCTGAGCTCGCGGACGCGATCGGGATGGCACTCGCGCTCGATAAGGAAGAACGCCCCGAGACGGCGCTGCTCCTCGCCGAGGCGATCACGAGTGGCGCCCACGGCGTCGAGCCGAACCCGAACGGATCGCGGACCCGAACACTTGGCGGCACGGCGTCAACGCGAGTGCTGTCGGGGCAGGGCACCCCCACGGCGCAGACACGGGTCGCGCCGCGCACGTCGCCGCCGACCAACCGGACCGCGGCCCACCCGCGTCCCCGGCAGCTCGAGCCGCGCCGGCCGGCCTATCCCCCGCCGATGTCCGCCTACGGTCCCGACGAGGCTTACCGGGACCAGGCGCAGCGCTCGGGCGGGTCGCGGGCCGCGCGCCGGTTCTTCGCCTTGCTCGCCGTGGTGGTGCTGTTCGTGGCCGCGGTGGCGGTGGCGATCACGATCGCCGCCAACTCGTCGAACAGCGCCGTGCACTACCAGAAGGTCGTCGCCCACGACGCGAACGACGCGGTCAAGAAGCTCCAGAGCATCATCAGTCAGTACACGAAGTAGCTTCGGGTTACTGGGCCGCCTGCGGCGGCATCCGTGGGGCCATTTCGCCGGGCGTCCATGCCCGGCGTCGTGCCAGGCCCTAACCCGCCTGTAAAGCGCAGCAAACCTAGCCGCCGGCCGCCCGTTCGTGCCACATAAGCATGGCCTCCATGCTTATGTGTCCAGGAACCGTGGACCCGAGGGGGCTTTGGCGCGTTTTACATGGGGACCGTGCCCGGAGCGGCGCCGGCCCGCAACGCGGCAGCCACCTCCGTCAACCGGCCGCCGTCGATCGCGTCCCGCAGGTCGGCCATCAACCGGGCGATGAATGACAGGTTGTGGAGCGTGACGAGTCGGAGCGCGGTGAGCTCGCCGGCGCGCAGCAGGTAGTGCAGGTACGCGCGGGTGAAGCCGCCCGAGCACGCCGGACACGGACAGCCTTCGAGGATCGGCTCACGCGATTCGCGCCAGCGACCCTTGACCAGGTCGACGCGCCAGCGCGCCTCGGGGTCGGGGACGAGCGCAACCCCGTGGCGCCCGAGCCGGGTCGGCAGCGCACAGTCGAACGTGTCGATCCCGAGCTCCACCCCGACGATCAGGTCGTCGACATCGCCGATCCCGAGTAGGTGGCGCGGGCGGTCCGGCGCCACGCGCTCTAGCTCCGCCGTCGTCCACGACACGACCTCGTGCATCTGCGCCTTGTCCTGCCCGAGCGATCCGCCGACGGCGATCCCGTCGCACGCCGAGCCGGCCACGACTTCGGCGGAGACGACCCGCAACGACCGGTCGACGCCGCCCTGCACGATCCCGTAAACGACCTGTCCGGGCGGCCCAAAGGAAGCGTGCCAGCGCAGGCAGCGCTCGAGCCAGCGGTGGGTCCGCTCCATCGAGCGCTCGGTGTACTCGCGCGAGACGTGAAACGGGGTGCACTCGTCGAACACGAGCGCGATGTCCGAGCCGAGCGCGGCCTGGACCGACATCGAGGTCTCGGGCGAGAGGAAGCGCTCATCGCCGTCGACATAGGACCGAAACCGGACCCCGTCCTCGGAGATCGACAGGATCGCCCCGTTGCTGCCGTCCCCGCCGCTTCGTCCGCGTCCCTTGATCTCGTCGGCCACGCCGCCGTGGCCCATCGAGAACACCTGGAACCCGCCCGAGTCGGTGATGATCGGCTTGTCCCAGCGCATGAACTCGTGCAATCCGCCGAGCTCCCTCACCAGCTCCGGGCCGGGCGCGAGCGACAGGTGAAAGGTGTTGCCGAGGACCAGCTCGTAGCCGAGCGCCGCCACCTCGTCCGGGAGCAGCGTCTTGACCGAGCCGCGCGTGGCCAGCGGCACGAACGCCGGCGTCTGGACGTCGCCATGGGCTAGGTGCAGCGTGCCCGTGCGGGCGAGCGCGTTAAACGAACGGGTCCGGACCGTGAACACGATCCGGACCCTACTTGGAGAGAGAGACCCGGGACCGATGCCCCGGGGGTACTACGCGTGTTAGGCCGCGGGGCTGGACTCGGTGTCCTCGGCGCCCTCGATCGTCTTCGGCTCATGGCCGACCGAGATCGCGACCTTCTGGGGCTTGTGCTCCTCGGGCTTCTGAATGTGAACCTCGAGCACGCCGTTGTCGAAGTTCGCCTGGATGCTGTCGGCGCTGACGCCCTCGGGGAGCCGCAGCGACCGCGAGAAACGCCCGAATGCGCGCTCGACGCGGTGGTAGCCGTTCTTCCGCTCCTCGTGCTCGGACTTGCGCTCACCGGAGATCCGCAGGACGTTGTCGTCGAGCTCGACGTTGACGTCGCCGTCGCTCAGTCCGGGAAGGTCCGCCTTGAGGACGTACTCGTTCTCGCTCTCGGTGACGTCCATCGCCGGAGTCCAACCGCGCAGGTTGGTGCGGCGACCGTTGCCCGGTGTCGGCGAGTCAAAGAGCGTGCCAAACAGACGGTTCATCTCGCTCTGCATGGTTGAGAGCTCTCGAGCGGGCTCCCATCGGATTAGTGCCATATCAATACCTCTCCTTGAAAGGATCAGAATCACTGTCTGCGACCATTATGAAATCTAAGTCGCTTAATGTCAAGTATAGTACTTCGCAAGCGCATAGATCGACCGCGAATGCCGCCCGCCTTGAGTGCGATCTGTGATCGACGCCACTGTGTTTCGCGGCGCAACCGCGGGGAATGTGTGACGTGGCCGTTATGAACGCCCTGAACACCGATACGCACGAGCTCGACGACCCGCTGGGAAGCGCCCTCGAGCGCCTCGTAACCCGCTTCGATCCGGCGGTCTTCGATGTCGGGCGCCCGGTCGCCCGTCTCAGGATCCAGGCCCCTGACGCGCGGGAGAAGGGCGGCGGCGAGAGCTACGACGTGGTGATCCAGGACGGAACCGCCCGGCTCACCACCGCCCGCGGTGGCGCAGACGCGATCCTCACCGCAGACGCGGACACCTGGAACGAAATCGCCGACGACGTCCGTGGCGGCATGACCGCGTTCCGCAAAGGCCGACTCACGATCCGCCGAGACCTCCACCTCGGGGTTGGGTTCCTCGCGGCGACGTCGCAGCTCACCGGCCCCGGACGGCTGCGGATCCGAAGGGTCGACACCGCGGCCGGCAGCCTGTCGACGGTCGAGGCCGGCACCGGCGACCCCGTGCTCATGCTTCACGGCCTCGGCGCGACCAAGGCCTCGTTCCTCCCGACGCTTGGAGCGCTCGCTTCCTCACACCGCGCAATCGCGGTCGACCTGCCCGGCTTTGGCGATTCCGACAAGCCGCTTTGGGGCCCTTACGATCCGCGTTTCTTCGCCGACGCCATCGTCGCGCTGCTCGACGCGCTCGAGCTCGATCGAGCCCACGTCGTCGGGAACAGCATGGGCGGGCGCGTGACGCTCGAGCTCGGTCTCAGCCATCCCGACCGCGTCGGCCGCCTGGTCCTGCTCGCTCCCTCGATGCCGTGGTTGAAAGCCCGCCCGTGGGCTCCGTATCTCCGGTTCGTCCCGACTCAGCTTGGCGTGTTCCAGCCGGCGCCGCGCGCGGTGATCGAGCTGATCGTCAAGCAGGTCGTCCCGGGATCCGGCACCGAGTGGACGGCGGCCGGGATCGACGAGTTCATGCGCTCTTACATGACGCCGCTCGGTCGCGCCGCGTTTTACGCCGCCGCCCGCAACATCTATCTCGAGGAGCCGCGCGGCCCGAACGGACTGTGGACCCGGCTGCCGGACCTGGCACCCGAGGCGCTGTTCGTCTGGGGCCGCAAGGACAAGCTCGTGCCAATCGGGTTCGAGCGCCACGTCCGCGAGGAGGTGCCCCAGGCGATGCACCTCAAGCTGGACTGCGGCCACGTCCCCCAGCTCGAGCGCCCCCGCCAGACCCACGAGGCAATGGAGAAGTTCCTCGCCAACGGGCGCCCGGGCGCCTAGGACCCCTCGATGAGCGATTTGCCCGTCATCTCGCCGGGCTGGTCGATCCCGAGCACCTGCAGGATGGTCGGCGCCACATCGGCCAGGATCCCGCCGGAGGACCGCAACTCGAGACCGGACACGGTCACGATCAGCGGCACCGGGTTCAGCGAGTGCGCCGTGTTCGGGCTGCCGTCGTCCTCGAGCATGTGGTCGGCGTTGCCGTGGTCGGCGGTGATGATGCATGCGCCCCCCGACTCGTGGACCGCCTCCACCACTGAGCCCAGACATCCATCGACGGTCTCGATTGCCGCAACTGCCGCGGAGATCACGCCGGTGTGCCCGACCATGTCGGGATTGGCGAAGTTGATGATCCCGAACGTGGGCGAGTCCTCGCGCCACGCGGAGACGAACGCCTCCGCGGCGGCCCGGGCGCTCATCTCTGGCTTCTTGTCGTAGGTGGGGACGTCGCGGGGCGAGTCGACGAGCTCGCGGCGCTCGCCCTCGTATGGCGCCTCCTCGCCGCCTCCGAAGAAGTACGTCACGTGCGCGTACTTCTCGGTCTCGGCGACGTGGAGCTGGCGGACGCCCTGATCGGCTACCACGTGAGGTAGCGTGATCGACGGGTGGGCGGGCTCGAACGCCACCGGGTACGGCCAGTCTTCCTCGTACTGGGTCATGGTGGCGTACCGCTCGACCACGTCGGCGCCGCCTCGGTCGATCTCGTCAAAGCCCGGCTCCGCCAGCGCCCGGGTGATCTCGCGCATCCGGTCCGGCCGGAAGTTGAATGCAAACACCGAGTCCCCAGGACGAATCCGGGTATCCGAATCGCCGGCCTCGGAGTCGCCCACCAGCGTCGGCGCGATGAACTCGTCGGTCTCGCCGCGATCGTAGGCGTCGCGGGCCGCGTCCGCGCCCGACGCTGCCCGGTGCTCGCCCCGGCCGTGGACGAGCAGGCCGTACGCGCGCTGGATGCGATCCCAGCGCCGATCGCGGTCCATCGCCCAGTACCGGCCCACGACCGAGCCAATCCGCCCGACGCCGGCGTCCTCCATCCAGCCCTGCACCGTCTCGAGGTAGCCGGCGCCGGATTCGGGCAGGGTGTCACGGCCGTCGGTGAACGCGTGCAGCACCAAATCTGTTACTCCGAGCGACGCCGCGAGCCGGATCAGCGCCTCGAGGTGCCCGAATCCTGAGTGGACCCCCCCGTCCGACACCAAGCCGATCAGGTGGATGCGATCAGCACCGGTGAACGCCTCGCGTAGCACCGAATTCGACTCCAGCTGACCCGAGGCCACGGCCTCATCGATCCGGGTCAGGTCCTGCTTGACGACCGCGCCGGCGCCCAGGTTCATGTGCCCGACCTCGGAGTTGCCCATCTGCCCCTCGGGCAGTCCCACGGCGTTGCCGCACGCGGTCAGCTCAGTGTGCGGATACGACGACCACAGCTCGTCGAACACTGGGGTGTCCGCAAGCGAGACAGCGTTGCCGGGCCCATCTGGCGCCAGCCCCCAGCCGTCGAGCACGATGAGCACTGCCGCCGGCGCCGGAAGCTTCTCGGGGCCGGCGGGAAGCGTCATCAGCCGCGGGCCGACTCGACGATCGCCGCGAAACCCTCCGGGTCAAGGCTCGCTCCGCCCACAAGAGCGCCGTCTACATCGGGAAGGCACATCAGTTCGCCGCAGTTCTCGGCCTTTACGCTCCCGCCGTACAGCACGCGCGTCCGTTGCGCCTGCTCGCGCGAGCGGTCGGCAACGAGCGCTCGGATGAAACCGATCGCCTCCTGGGCCTGCTCCGTAGTAGCCACCCTCCCGGTCCCGATCGCCCAGATCGGCTCGTACGCGATCACGACGTCACCCAGCTGCGACGTGTCCACACGGGCAAGGCCCTCCTGAACCTGGTGGCGGAGCTTGCGCTCGGTGTCGCCAGCCTCGCGCTCGTCCTCGGTCTCGCCCACGCACAGGATCGGCATGAGCCCCGCCTCAAGCGCCGC
>Ga0335073_10012720_pt1 | contig 11811 bp, 8 predicted proteins | sample Lox_Sample_22_FD_207093 | JGI IMG/M metagenome (GOLD analysis project Ga0335073, IMG submission 207093) | Soil microbial communities from Loxahatchee National Wildlife Refuge, Florida, United States - Lox_Sample_2.2 | ecosystem: Environmental > Terrestrial > Soil > Wetlands | place: USA: Florida... | reverse complement strand
CGCGTCCAGCGGACCAGCCCAGCTCGCTCGGCTCAGCCGAGAAGGCGTAGCCCGGGATGGATGGCACCACCAGATCGAATGCGTCCTCGGGGCCTGCGCCATGGGCGGTCGGGTCCGTCAGCGGCCCGACCGCCTCGAGCATCTCGATGATCGAGCCGGGCCAGCCGTGGGTGAGGATCAACGGCAGCGCGCCCTCGTGCGGCGACCTCACGTGGATGAAGTGGACGTCCTCGCCATCGATCTCGGTCTTGAACTGCGGTAGCGCGTTCAGCCGCGCCTCGCACCTCCGCCAGTCGTATTCGGTGGTCCAATAGCGCGCCAACGCCTGGATCGTCGCCAACTGAACGCCCTGCGAACGGTCACCGACGAGCTCCCTGGAGGGCAGCCGCGCCGCCGCGACCCGCCGTCGCAGCTCGACCAGATCCTCTTCTGGAACTGTGACTTCAAAGGGGCGCAAGCTCGTGACCTCGGCGGTTGTCGGTGTGCTTGTCGTCGTAGCTGACATCTGATCCTCCTGGGTGCTGGTAGTCGGAAGCCCGGCGGCGGGGTCCGAGTTGTTGGACGCACATCAAGGTCGCGCACACGTGGACCCCGCGCGCCCGTATGTGCCCTGGTCCCGGGCGTGCGACTCACGTGTCCTTGTCCTCTGCGAGCCGAGCCGCCGCTCTCACGGCGGCTCGGTCGGGGCAGACGTGAATCTGCGCGGCGGCGCGTGTGGTTAGCTAGTAGTCGGGGGTAGTCGTGTCGGAGATCTCGCTTCCGGACGGAGAAAGTGCGAACCAGGCGGCGCCGAACGCAATCACGCCCTGGCCCTTGACATCACCCGGCTTCTTGTCCTTCACGAACAGGTAAAGCGGATGACCGTTGTAGGTGATCTGCCGGGTGCCGGCCGAGCGGGGGATCGTTCCGAGCTTGGCCGCGGTCAGGCCTTTGCCGGCGGTCAGTTTGCCGGTTGCCAGCAAGGGCGGCCACTTGGCCACGCACGCGCCGTTGCACGAGCTCTGCGTGCCCACGTCGGCCGTGAATAGGTACAGCGTGCGGCTGTTCGAGTTCACCACGATCGACCCGAGGCTGCTCTTCGTGATGCCGACTGTCGCTGGCACGCCGCTGGGGGTGCTCAGCGTCGCGGCGGTCGCGGCGCTACCGCCGCCACCGCACGCTGTGACACTCACGGCGAGGAGCGGTATCGCCACCGCCCCGGCGAGGAAGTTGATGCACCTGCTGATTGTCCGTGGGCTTGTCGTCGTACCGGACATGTTGCCCTCCTGACGTGTTGGCCGGGCGCCGAGTCGGCCGGGCCCGAGTTGTTGGTTGTGCATCACCGTCCCGCACGACCGCGCCCCGCGCGCCCGTACGTGCCCTGGTTCTGTGTACCTGAGTCACTGGCTGTTCGTTCGGGCCGTGACAGTGACGCGCAGAGGGCATCCGGTACTCAGCTAGATGCAACCGCCACTCGCGGCCGCGGCTCGTACGAACGCGGCGCTAGGCGGTCAGGATCGCCGTGGCGATGAGCGCGATCCACATGATGCCCAGCAAGCCGGGTATTCCGTGAGCCAACCACCACGACGGTGACCATCTCGGGAGAATCGAAAGTGGGAACGGCAGACGTCGTGTCGACCGACGCTCGTGGTGAGCCGTTCTGATCGCCCCAATCTCTCTGTATCCAGGGATACCGACCTCGGGACTGCCTCGCGCAACGATCTCTTTGAGAGCGTCGAGCCTCCGCAGGTTCTCCGTCAGTGCATACCAAAATGTGATCGTCAGTATCAGGCCCGCCAAATCGACGATCAGCGCGACCGGAAGCCAGCGGGACGCCGCAGCCGTTGACAGCATCGCCTCCACCGCTGCGAACACGAGAAACGACTGAGCGAGGAGGTAGAAAGACAGACGATTCGCGAAGATCTCCTCCTCATGCCACCGATCCTCCCAGACAATCCGCGTGCCGCCGTCCGCCACCAAGTCCAGCGGTTGACCCTCACGATCGCCCTTGTTCTCTAGTTCAGCCACCACGGCCAACTGTAATCCACGGGGGTTGTGGCACCGGACGCCGGGCACTCATGAGAGTTCTCAGTTTGGCTCCTTGTGGGCATCCTGACTGTTCGGCGTAGGGGCGATCCGGCTGGGGGCGTTGCCGTCGTCGGTCCCACTGATGGAGTGCTTGAACTCCCTGATCCCCTGACCGAGCGCGCGCCCGGCATCCGGCAGCCGCTTGGGACCGAGGACCAGGAGTGCGACGACAAGAACGACGATCAGGTGGGTGGGTTGGAGGACGTTGGTGAGCATTGGGTGTCCTCACACCGCGCCGCGTTGGGCGGCGTCGGCAGCCGTCGCCAGGTCAGTCATGAACGTGAAGAACGCGGACGATTGGCCGATGAAGAGGCCCATCGCGGTGAGGAACTTGAGGGCTCCGGTGGCGGTTGCGATCGTCGGACGGACCACCGAGCAGACCGGCAGGCTGGCGTCGATGAATGGGCAAGGTTCCGGCATGATCAGGTTGGTCTGGAACATCTCCCGGACCGCAGCGCCGGTTGCGCCAGTATTGGGGTCCACGCCGCAATCGAGGTCTGGGAACGTAAGACCGTTGGTCGGGTCGGTGAGCGGCGGCGCCTGGCCGGCGGTTTCCGACCATGTTTGGAAGTGCATCAGCTCGATCGGTCCCATGCTGATCAGGAGGCGCAACACCTCCACACTTGTGGCCTTCTGCGCCATGGCCAACCGCAAACTCCCGCCGCCCTGCTCTACGGTCGGGATGTGGTATGCCGCCGTGTTGGCGATCGCCTGAATGTGGTCGCGGCTGCGGAGGTCGGCGTCCGTCCTTGGAATTGCCGTGAACTGACCGTTGTGTAGATCCGGGACCGCCTGCTCGAACGTGGTTGGATTGAGGTCGGGATTATTCGTGCTGCTCCGATAGCGCGTCCACCAACTGGTGTCGACCGTGAGCTGCATCAGGTTGGTCAGCCGCAGCTTTCCGCTGGATCCTCGCGCGGTGCTGCCCAGCAGTGTGCGGAACGGTTCCATGTCAACGGCTGCGGCCCCGTTCGCGACCAGATATGCGTTGAGGAAGTTCTGATGGCTGATCTCATCATCAGCGGTGTCGTGAACGTATTGAGAGAAATTGGGATCGATTCTCGACAAGTGGTGGGTGTAGACCGGATTGCCGGTACCCCCCGGTACTTCGCTGTCCTGGATCCCGCCGAGTTCGTTGTATTGGGTATAGAAGTCAGCCTCGATGGCTTCTCCAGCGGCGAGGAACTGAAGCATCGCGGCGTCACCTGCGGTGAGACTCCCGGTCTGTGCCGACGCCGCGGTGGCGCGCGTCAGCAAGGCTGTCCCCATCGTTGCTGCCCCGGTGGCTGCCATCCCGATCTTCAGGAAGCTGCGCCGATCGTGCGGGCGGCTGACGATGTTCCCGTCGTCCTGCATGTTGCTCCTCCTTCACAAGGGCTTGAAGCGGGTCACGAGCTTCGGCCCGCCGCCTAAGGCAAGTCGTTGGTCGCGCACCAAGATCCCGCCGAACCGCGACCCCGCGCGCCAGTACATGCCCTGGTCCTTGCCACGCGACTCACCGGCACCTGCGCCGCAGGTGTGAGCTCAGGCCGAATGCAGCTCGGAGTCGCACCCGGCCAAAGCGTCAGCAAGGTCGCGCCGGCGATGGATTCCGAGCTTTCCAAATACCTTTCGCAGGTGCCACTCAACCGTGCGCGAACTGAGGAACAATCGTGCGCCGATCTCCGGGCTCGAGAGGCCGTCACGGGCCAGCTCGGCGATTTGCCGCTCCTGCGGTGTCAGGTCGTCGCGTGTTTCGACGGTTCGTCTGCGGACTCGCTCGCCCGTCGCCACGAGCTCTCGGCGGGCGCGCTCGGCAAACCCTTGCATCCCGATCGAGGCAAACTGATCGTGAGCGGTGCGCAGCTCCAGACGGGCGTCGACCCTGCGGTTCTCGCGACGTAACCACTCCCCGTAAAGCAGACGCGTGCGGGCAAGCTCGACGCGCATCCTGGTTGGGCCAAGGTGGTCGATCGCCTCGCGGAAGAGACCCTCGGCGCACTCACCCTCGCTCAGCAGCGCTCGTGACCTGGCCTCGATCCCGATCGACCAGCCGGCGCCGGTCGCACGTGCCTTTCTGGCGAGCCGATCCAGCGCCTCCATCGCCAGATCGGTCCGGCCGATCCGCGTGGCCGGCTCGATCAGCTCGCTTAGTCCCCAGTTCTCCGCGACTACCTCTTCGTACTCGCAGCTGGATCGGGCGGCGGCGAACGCCTCTTCATACTTTCCCAAACCGTTGCACAGGACCGCCCGGGCGTACTCGGTGATTGCGATCCCGATGCCCTCGCGGCGGGCGCTGACTTCGCGAACGGTCGTCTCGATCAGCTCGGCCGTCCTGGCTGCGTTGCCTCGCCAGGCTTCGAGGATCAGCGCGCCATACGGCGCCGCCCTAATCCCGGTGATCTCTTCGACAGATGCCGTTTCCGCAACCGTCGAGGCAGCAGCTGGGAAGTCCCCACAGAAAACGAGAACCGGTGTGCGCGCGCTGAGCGCGAGCGCGAGTTCACTAAGCGTGCCGGTTTCGCGCGCGACCTGAACCGAGCGCTCGGACAGTACAAACGCGCTCTCGTCATCCCACACTTCTAGCGCAACGACGCAGCCCTGCCACAACCAGCGCAGCCTTTCCCGGGGCGAGATCGTCTCGCCCCGGAGTGTGTGCAACGCCCGGCGGCATCGCGGAACGGCCGTGTCGAAATCTTCGGCGAGGCCGACGAGCGCGTCCAGCAGGAGGTCGGCAGTCCTCGGCTCATCGTCTGGGCGGCCGAGGGCGGCGCGTGCGGCCCGTGCGACATCAGGTACGCCGACGCCGTCATTGAGGCGAGCGCCGAACAGAGCGGCTGAGAATGCATCCAGGTAGGTCTCGCGAGCGAGTGAGGTATCCAGGCGTTCGAGTCGTCGAGCGGCTGCTAGCAAGAGCGGTGTAGCGTCGGTGCCTCGGCTTGATGCGAACGCCAGCTGCGCTCGGAGCAGGTCGATCAGCGCCCGTTCAAACTCATCCACCGCACAGGCCTGCGCGGTAGCGAGCAGGCCGCGCGCCGCATCGAACGAACCGGCCTGGATGCTCGCCTGCGCGGCGGCCAGCGCGCGCTTGGCACGCCGCGTTGGGTCCTCAGTCAGCGCGACGGCGCGTTGCAGGAACGCCACCCCGGCGGCGAGGCCGCCACGCGCCTGCGCCCGGCCGGCCGAGCTCTCGAGCTCCAAGGCAACCTTCTCGTCAGGACCCACCGCCGCCGATGCCAAGTGCCACGCACGGCGATCCGGATCGAGGTCCCGGTCGGTTGCCTCCGCCAAGGCAAGATGCACCGCTTGTCGTTGCTCGACCGGAGCTGATCGATACACGGCAGAGCGCACCAGCGGATGGCGGAAGATCACCCGCTCACCCACCACCACCAAGCCGCTTGCTTCCGCACTCCTGGCGGCCGCGGTTCCGATCGCGAGGCGCGCGGCCGCGCTCCAGAGCAGCAACGGATCCCCAAGCGGCTCCGCCGACGCAAGGAGCAAGAAATGCCGGGCGTCGGCGGACAACATCGCGACTCGGCTCACGAAGCTCTCCTCGAGTCGTCCCGCCAGTCCCTGCCCTTCGAGCGGCGCTAACCGTCCCGCCGGCTGCATCGCGGGCAAGCCTCGCGGCAGCTCGAGCAGCGCCAACGGATTGCCGCGTGCCTCGACAATGATCCGGTCCCGGACTCGCGCATCCAGCTTGTACCCCGCCTCGAGCAGCTGCCGGGCGTCGCTGTCGCGCAAGCCTTCCACGCGCAGCTCGGGCAGGTGCCGAAGTTCCTCGCCCGCCTCGCGACCGGCGAACACGATCCCGACCCGCTCAGCCAGCAGGCGCCCCGCCACGAACGCCAGCGTCAGCGTCGACGCCCGATCCAACCATTGCGCATCATCCACGACACACACGAGTGGCCGTTCTTCAGCCGCCTCAGCGAACAGACTCAACGTCGCCAAACCGACGAGGAAACGATCCGGGCTAGCGGCCGGCTTGAGCCCGAACACCACCTGCAACGCGTCATGCTGCGGCTCCGGAAGCCTCTCCAGCAGATGACGCAACGGCGTGCACAGCTGATGCAGACCCGCATAGGCCAGCTCCATCTCCGACTCGACTCCGGACGCCCGGACGACCTGCAGGTCCGACGCGGCCTCGAGCAAGTACTCGAGCAGCGCAGTTTTTCCCACCCCCGCTTCACCCCGCAACAACAGCGCGCGGCTGTCTCCCTGGCGCACAGCCGCGACCACTTCATCTAGCAGGGCGGATTCGCTGCGGCGACCCAGCAACGCCGGCGTCCCCCTCAGTACGGGACGACCGTTGAACATGACCGGACGCCCATCCTAAACCCACGCTAACCACTGAAGCCACACGGGGGAGCGTGCTCTACGTACGATGGACGATCGCCCATGGAGCATCCGGTTCCCGCAGCGGTGAGGCAAGCGGCTCTGTTTGGGCGTGGGGATGAGTGCGCAGCGCTGGATGAACTGGTCTCGGCAATCCGTGGCGGCGAGAGTCGGGCGTTGGTTCTCACGGGCGAGGCTGGGATCGGAAAATCAGCGCTGCTCGAGTACTTGCTGGACGCGGCGGCGGACGTGACCGTAATCCGGGCGGTGGGCATGGAGTCGGAGATGGAGCTCGCGTACTCGAGCTTGCATCAGGTATGCGCGCCGCTACTCGATCGACTGGTGAGTCTGCCGCCGCCGCAGCGGCAGGCATTGGAGATCGTGTTCGGACTAAGTGGGGGCGCGGCTCCGGATCGGTTCCTGGTTGGTTTGGGGGTGCTGAGCCTGCTCTCGGACGCTGCCGAGGCGCGTCCATTGTTGTGTGTCATCGATGACGCCCAGTGGCTTGATCATGCGTCCGCGCTGACGCTGGCGTTCGCGGCGCGGCGTCTGTTGGCGGATCGAGTCGGGTTGGTGTTTGCGGCGCGGGAGCCGGGCGGCGAGCTGGAGCATCTTCGCCGACTGGAGGTGCGGGGGCTGCGCAATGGCGACGCGCGCGCCGTGCTCGCATCGGTCGTGGGATTCAAACTCGATGAACAGGTGCGCGACCGGATCATCACCGAGACTCGAGGCAACCCGCTCGCGCTGCTGGAACTCCCTCGCGGCTTGACGGCGACGCAGCTAGCCGGTGGGTTCGGGATCCCGGAGACGGAGGCGCTGCCCGGCCGGATCGAGGCCAGCTTCGTACGGCGGTTTGAAGAGTTGCCCGACGGGACGCGGCGCCTGCTCCTGCTCGCGGCGGCCGAACCGATCGGCGATCCATTGCTGTTGTGGCAGGCGGCGGGGCGACTCAGGATCAACCGGGCCGCCATTCGTCCTGCCGACTTGGACCGGCTGTTGGAGATCGGGGATCGGGTCACGTTCCGCCATCCGCTGGTGCGCTCCGCGGTATACGGATCGGCGTCGGTCGAGGAGCGGCGAGCCGTTCATCGGGCGTTGGCTGAGGCGACGGATCGCGAAGCCGACCCTGACCGTAGGGCGTGGCATCTCGCCGCCGCCGCGGCTGGACCTGACGAGCAAGTCGCTGCGGAGCTCGAACGCTCGGCAGCGCGGGCACAGGCCCGCGGAGGGATGCTCGCCACCGCTGCGTTTCTCGAGCGCGCCGTAGCGCTTACGGGCGACCCGCCGCGCCGGGTAGATAGAGCCCTCGCGGCTGCCGATGCCTGTCTCCAAGCTGGAGCTTTCGACACAGCGCTGGAGCTCGTGGCGACGGCGGAAAGCGGGACCCTCGACGAACTCCAGCTGGCGCGCATCGAGCTGTTGCGAGGACAGGTCGCTCTATTTTCGATGCAGGGGGGCGACGCCCCGCAGCTGTTGCTGAAGGCCGCGCAGCTCCTCGAACGATTCGACATTGCGCTTGCTCGGGACACTTACCTGGATGCCTGGGGGGCGGGGCTACTCGCCGGGCGCCTGACCAACCGGGTCGGTCTCCTTGAAATCTCCCGGGCGGCGAGGTCCGCACCGCGACCAGACGGCCCGCCGCGTCCCTCCGACCTCTTGCTGGACAGCTTGGCAACCCTGATCGTGGACGGCCGCGACGCAGCAGCACCGCTCCTTACAGAGGCAACACGGACATTCGCCGAGGACCCGAGCACGACGGAAGCGAGCCTCCGCTGGGGCTGGCTGACCGTGGTACCTACCTATGCCCTCTGGGACGAGGAGAGCACGTACGCGATCTCCGTCAGGCAACTCGACACCGTGCGTCGTGCCGGTGCTCTGGCCCTCCTGCAGCTCGAGCTCCCCACGTTCGACCTGCTCGCGGTCCGCTGTGGCGACTTTGCCGGCGCCGAGGGCGCCATCACGGAGGCCAATGCGCTCAGCAAGGCAACCGGCGCCGGCATGACGTCCGCCAGCGCCATGAGGCTCGCGGCCTTCCACGGGCGCGAGGGGGCGCGGGCGTTGATCGAGTCCGTGAGAGATGAAGCGTCCGCCGCGGGCCAGGGCGTCCAGGTCGAGCTCACCGAGTGGCTGCTCGCGCTTCTATACAACGGACTAGGGCGCTATCGGGAGGCTGTAGCTGCCGCCGCCGGTATGCGCGAAGACCGCCCGGAGGAGCTCTTCGTCTCAACTTGGACGGCGATTGAACTGGTCGAGGCCGCCACGAGGAGCAGCGAGCCCGAGATGGCAGCTGCCGCTCTCGAGCGCGTCGAGGTAGCCACGAGCTTCGCGGGCACGGACTCGGCGCTGGGAATCCTCGCTCGTTGCCGCGCACTGCTTAGCTACGGTGACGCCGCTGACGAGCTCTATCGGGAGTCGATCGAGCGGTTGGGCCGCACCCGGCTACGCCCTGAACTGGCCCGCGCTCACCTGCTCTACGGAGAATGGCTGCGCCATGAGCAGCGCCGAGTCGAAGCCCGCGACCATCTTCGTGCCGCGTACGACCAATTCACTTCGATTGGCATGGAGGCGTTTGCCGAGCGCACCCGCCAAGAGCTGCTCGCGACCGGCGCGAAGGTCCGTAAGGAGTCCGCCGAGAGCATCGGCGAACTGACCGCACAGGAACGGCAGATCGCCCAACTGGCTCGCGACGGACTGTCGAACCCGGAGATCGGGACCCGACTGTTCCTCAGCCCGCGCACGGTCGAATGGCACCTCCGAAAGGTGTTCACCAAGCTCGGGATCCGCTCGCGCCGAGAGCTGGCGAACACGCTTGCCAGCTCCGCCTCCCAGCTAGTCCCAGGCTGAGAGCGGGCAGGGTTCGAGTCCCTCCTCCGGCATCGCTGTCCTGACGGGGAATTGCCTATATAGGGGGCCGGTTATGGTGTGGCAACCTTTTTGGGACGTGGTCGGTGCCGACCTCGGTGGCCGGGTACGCGGCGAGCTTCATACCTCCCCCCACGCCAGCACGCCGGCGATGTCGGCCGTGGACAGGATGCCGATCGGCCGTTCCGTACGGGGCTCGACGACGACCAGATGGGTGACGCCGTTCTCGGCCATCAGCTCTCCGGCCTCCCGCAGCTGCATCGACGGCTCTACCGTCACAAGCGGCTGGCGGGCGATCGCCCGCGCGGTCGGCGTCTCGCCATCGCGGAGCCCCGCGCGGAGCAGGTCCTGGTCGGAGATCGCGCTCCACACTCCGCACTCAGGCTCTTCGTGGGAGATTCCGACCACCGCGACGCAGTGAACGTGACTGGTGACCATGATGCGGGCGACCTCGGGCAAGCTCGCATCGGGCTCGCAGGCGAGGATGCCCGGATGCATGGCGTCAGACACCGTCGCGTGCGGAAGCGACGGCATCAGATAGTTGCCCCCGTGAGGCATTCTGGTTGTGAGCGACCCGGTGACCTCCGGTGACGTCTGGATGCGGGAGTCCTTCCCGGCCAGCACGCCGATGACGTCCAGCGTCGAGAGGACGCCGATCGGCCTCGTTGTCTCTGGGTCGATGACGACCATGTGGCTGACCCCGTGCTCGAGCATCTTCTCTCCGGCGTGGCGGAGCGGCATCGTCGTCCGCACGCTTACGACGGGCTCGCTGGCCAGCTCTCGCGCGCTTCGGTGTGAGCCGGGACGCATACCCGAGTGCATCAGGTCGAGGTCGGAGATCAGCCCCCACACGACATCTCCTCCCTGCTCACCGTGCGATGCTGCCATCACGACTATGCAATGGACGTCGTGACTGGCCATCAGTTGAGCCGCCTCGGTCAGGAACGCGTCGGCGTCGCACGAGACGATGCCTGGGTGCATCGCGTCGCCGACGCTGGCGTGCCTGAGCGATGGCATCGAATCGGTGCCGGGGGCGGTTTGCGTGCTCGTGCCGGACATGCGTAGCTCCTCTTCGTTCTGGGTGAGTCCAAGCTAAGCCGAGAACCGGCACATGTAATCCGCCTGGGGCCGAGCCACGATTGCGGTTTTTCCGCATCTCCGGAGATCGTCAGCTCGGCCACTGCGATGGCCACGTCGCGGGCGTAGTCTCCATGAGGCGGCGCACGAGACTGAAAACGTCCGCACCGGACGAGGCCGGCGAACCTTCGGGGACAAGCGGTGTGAAACGAAGCTTCAACGAGGCGGCCCACAAGCTGGGCGATGTCGCTCCCCCGGCCGCCAGCACCCACGCAGAGGAATTGGAGGCCACGCGCAAGCGCTTCGAGGCCCTGGCCGATTCCAACCGAGACGTGATCGCTCACGGGAGCAGGGCGATCCTGGCGCTCGGTGCTCTCGGCGTCGTCTACGGAGACCTCGGCACCAGCCCCCTGTACACCGATCAGGCCATCTTCACCTCGTACAAGGCCACCGCCCACATCACCGCCGCGACCGTGTTCGGGACGGCTTCGTTGATCTTCTGGGCGCTGATGATCATCGTGTCGATCAAGTACGCGGGCTTCATCATGCGCGCACACAACCGCGGCGACGGCGGGATCATGGCGCTCACGTCCCTCCTGCGGCGCAACAAGGTCGTCCACGCAACCCTGCTGGTAACGCTCGGAATCTTCGGCGCCGCGCTGTTCTTCGGCGACGGAATGGTCACCCCCGCTATCTCCGTCCTCGGAGCGATCCAAGGCGTCAAGGTCGCCACCCCAGACCTCGCTCACCTGGTCGTCCCGCTGTCGGTCGCGATCCTGCTCGGCCTGTTCATCCTCCAGCGGTTCGGGTCGGGAACGATCGGCTGGCTGTTCGGACCGATCCTCCTCGTCTGGTTCGTCGTCATCGGCCTGATCGGCCTTAGCCAGGTCGTAAAGGACCCTGCCGTCTTCCAGGCGCTCTCACCGACCTGGGCCGTCCGGTTCTTCATCGACCACGGCGCCAGCGGCTATCTCGTACTCGGCGGCGTGGTACTGGCGATTACTGGCGCGGAGGCCCTGTACGCCGACCGCGGCCACTTCGGCGCGGGGCCGATCCGCCTCGGATGGTTCGGCCTGGCGCTACCGGCGCTCGTGCTCAACTACCTGGGACAGGGGGTGTTCATCCTCCACCACCCGGACCTGGCGAAGGACGCCAGCACGTTCAATCCCTTCTACCAGATGGTCCCGCACTGGGGTCTGTGGCCGATGGTCGTGCTCGCCGCCGTCGCGACCGTGATCGCGTCCCAGGCCGTGATCTCGGGCTCCTTCTCCGTCGGCAAACAAGCCATACAACTCGGATTCCTCCCGAGGCTGCGCATCCTCCACACGTCGACCGTCGAGGGCCAGATCTACGTCCCGACGATCAACTGGCTGCTGTGCATCGGGGTCCTAACGCTAACGCTCGTGTTCCGCTCCTCCAACAAGCTCGGAAACGTCTACGGCGTCGCCGTGACGGGAACGTTCATCCTCAACACACTCCTGTTCCTCGCCG
>Ga0335073_10012719_pt1 | contig 11811 bp, 11 predicted proteins | sample Lox_Sample_22_FD_207093 | JGI IMG/M metagenome (GOLD analysis project Ga0335073, IMG submission 207093) | Soil microbial communities from Loxahatchee National Wildlife Refuge, Florida, United States - Lox_Sample_2.2 | ecosystem: Environmental > Terrestrial > Soil > Wetlands | place: USA... | reverse complement strand
CCGATCTCGCGATGAGCCATGAGGAGGTGCGCAACGGGCTGCGCGGCCTCCCTGACCTATTCGGCCGGCTTCCCGGGCTCGAGGACCTGCTCGTTTGACGGCAACCAGCTTCTGCGCAGGATACGCGGCTGCGGTGTCGTGAGTCGTAGAAAAGTTTGCAGATTGTAGGCTGGCTCGTGCCGAGCCCGAAGCTTGTCCCGCTGGTCTTGTCCGAAGCCGAGCGTGCGTCACTCGAAGCGCTGGCGCGCAAGCGGACCGCGTCGCAGTCGCTGACCGAGCGGGCCCGGGTGATCCTGGCCTGCGCCGAGGAGAACGGGGTGGCGCGGCTGACCCGCGTCGCGGAGCGGACTGGGCTGTGGCGCGAGAGCGTCCGCAAGTGGCGGCTCCGGTTCATGGACGGCCGCATGGACGCTCTCGCGAACAAGCCGCGTCCCGGGGCGGCCCGCACGATTACCGACGAGCAGGTGGAAGCGCTGATTACGCGCACCTTGACGGAGAAGGGGCGCGGCCAGGACAGCCACTGGTCGACACGGTCAATGGCGGCTGAGACGGGCCTGTCGCAGTCGTCGGTGTCGCGGATCTGGCGGGCGTTCGGCCTCAAGCCCCACGCCGTCGAGACCTGGAAGCTCAGCACCGACCCCGGAGTTCATCGGCAAGGTCCGCGACGTCGTCGGCCTCTACATGTCCCCGCCAGAGCACGCCCTGGTCCTCGCGGTGGACGAGAAGTCGCAGATCCGGCCCTGGACCGCACGGCTCCGTGCCTGCCCATGCTCTCGACGACGCCGGGACGCCGGACGCACGACTACGTCTGGCACGGCACGACCAGCGTGTTCGCCGCCTACGATCTGGCCAGCGGCTCCGTCATCGCCCAGTCCTACCGGCGGCACCGTCACCAGGAGTTCCTGCGGTTTCTCAAGCTCATCGACGGAGCCGTCCCGAAAGACCTCGACCTGCATCTCGTGCTGGACAACTACGCCACCCACAAGACCCCGGTGATCAAGGACTGGCTGCTCAAGCACCCGCGGTTCCACCTGCACTTCACCCCGACCAGCAGCTCCTGGCTGAACCTAGTCGAGCGCTGGTTCGCCGAGCTCACCACCCGCGAGCTCCGCCGATCCGCCCACCGCAGCGTCACCCAGCTCGAGACCGACATCCGCAAGTGGACCAACGAGTGGAACAAGGACCCCAAGCCGTTCGTCTGGACGAAATCGGCCGACGAGATCCTCGAAACCCTCGCCACCTACTGCCAACGCGTCATCGACTCAGGACACTAGTTCGTCATGGTGACGGTCGCCGTCGCGCTGGCGGGGGCGTAGTGCGGGTCGCCGGCGAAGACGGCGGTGAACGTGGTGTCGCCCGTGACGCGGTAGCTGACCGCGAGGTTTCCGTGGACGCCGACCTCGCCCGTCCTCAGCAGCGTCCGCGCACCGCCAGCGGATTGCGCGTAGATGGATACGACGCGGTTGCGGTAGGTCCTGCCCAGGTGCGCGTTCACCGTCACCGTCGTTCCCTTGGCCACCGCGTCGGCGCTTGGCGTCACGGTCAGGCTCACGCGCAGGGGGCGGACATTGACCAGGGTCTCGTGGTAGGCCGGCTCGTAGAGGCCGTTGCTCGCGTAGTGGTCGGTGTAGGCGTAGCCGCCGTACGCCGCGGGTTTGTCGGTCAGGCTGAAGACGCCCCCGGCCTTGGTCTTGACCGTGAACGTGGCCTGGACGGACGACGGGTGGGCGGCGGAGGTGCGCTCGATGGTCACGGACACCCCGGCGGGCGTCCGGGCGGTGCCGAGGGTGAGCCGGCCGTGCAGCACCACCGTGCCGCCGGCGTTAATAGCGCCGACGCTTGTCAGGTTGATCGAGGAGGGCTTGTACTGCGGGTAAAGCAGCTCGTCGAGGTAGTAGGCGCCGGTGGTCCGCTGCCTGAGCACCGCGAACAGCGTGGTGGAGTCCGACGTCCACGCGAGTCCGGCGGTCGCGACGACCTCGGCGGCCGCGGCGAAGTCGTACCTGTTGACCGCGGCTTCGCGGCCTGCCTGGAACACCCAGAGCTGCGGGCCAGGCGCGTCACCGGCGCCTGTCGCCACCGAGCCGTCAGGCGCGACCGCGACCGCCTCCGGCGCGGCACCAGTCCGGTAGTACCCGGCCAGAACCAGCGTGGCTGTCGTGTAGATGGCCTGGTCGCGGCCTCCGGCGCAGGCGAGGATGAGCTGCGCGCCCGCCGGCGTCACCGCCGCGTCGGCCAGGGACTCGCAGGCGGTCGCGGCGCGAGCCTGCGCGAGCACGGCAGGCTTGAGGCCGGAAACGCCGTAGGTCGCGATCATGGCCGCGTGCGCCGTGTCGCCGATGGCGGCCAGGACACCCTCGCCTTTCGGGTCGGCGGCCAGTCGCGGGGCGGTCGTCCAGGCCGGGCCAGGCAGCGCTGCGGACACGAACACCGGGCTGGCCTTGCCGAGGGCGAAGTCGCCGATGCCGGATGGCTTGCGATCCGTGGTCGTGTAGCTCACCCAGAGCTTGCCGCCCTGGACGGCGACGCTGGCCGGGGAGTCGGCCGGCGCGAGATGGTAAAGCCTCGTCTGCTTGAGCGTCGCCGTCGAGACCGCGGCGACCTCCTTCGCCCTGGCGAGCGCCACATACAGAGTGTCGCCATCGCCCGACATCGCCATGGAGGCCGGCTTGTCGCCGGCGTACAGCCGGGTGACCGGCTCGCCGGCCAGGTCGGTCACGACCACCGAGCCGGGGCTGGCGAGGAACAGGTGCTTGTGCACCCCGTCCGCGAGGATCTGCCTCAGTTGCGTGATGCCCAGCCTGGGCAGCGCGCTGGCGTTGGAGACGGTGGGGACGCTTGGGGCGCTGGCGGCGCGGGCGGCGCCGCCAGGGATCGCGACCACCGCGACAGCGGCGACAAGTACCCAGCCAAGGAGCCTGCTTATGCGCCGCACTTGTTTCTCCACGGTGATATAGGCGTATAGCCCGACAAAGTCATGTGATTCGGGGACACTCTAGTGCCGTTCTGGGTCGTTAGAGACACCTGGCGGCCAGTCGCTTGCGATGTGTCGCCGGGGAGCCGAACAGCGACCGGTTCAGCCTCGCTCGCTTCGGGGAGACGTGGATGCGGCGCTGTCATCGCGTCCACGCCCTCGGCGGGCGACGCCTCGCGCCCACGGTGCCGCGTACGAGCCGTGCTCGCGAACGGCGCACAAGCCTGGGGCTAGAGCGGACCGCTCTCGCATACCTCGGGTCAGGTGGTCGCCACCAGGAATTCTTCACCGTTCGACGTTCGCAGGCCGTCGGGCCTGCCCGCGAAGTACCGCGCGTTGAGCATGGCCGCCGACACGTGCCTGGCGTCCTTGAATCCCGCGTCGCGGGCCATCGCCACGATCTCCTGCGGGGCGAAGAAGCTGAGGAACGGTGTGCCTGAGTCCCTGGCCCCCTTCTCCACCATCAGCCGACCGGGACGCTCGTCCTCGTCCAGGAGATCGAAGGGCGGCTGGAACGTCATGGCGAGCGTGGACCCTGGCGCGAGCTTCGCCAGTTGGCGCAGCGTGGCGGCGTTGGCGCCCCTGGTGAGGTACACGCTCACGCCCGTGGAGGCCACGACGGCTGGCCGGTCCGCGTCGAACCCGGCGGCCTGGAGGAGTTCCCACCAGGACGTGCCAGCGCTCTCGGCCGCCTCGAAGTCCACAGGGACCAGGCGCAGCCAGCCGGGTACGCCGTAGCCAAGCTCGGTCAGGCGCTGGCGCTTCCAGGCCTGCGGGCCTGGCTGATCGATCTCGAACACGCGCAGGTGGTCGCCGAGGTCCGGGTAGCGCTGGGCGAAGGTGTCCACACCCGCGCCGAGGTTGACGTACTGGCCGACGCCGTGGCCAGCCTGCGCGGTCACCAGATCCTCGACGAAACGGGACCTGACCACGATGCCCGCCCGGTACCGGCTTGTGCCCTGTGGGTGCATGTCCCCGCGGTCGCGCCAGCCGTCGCCGGGGTCGGCCAGCTCGAGGCCGACCGCCGTGTGCTCCGGCCCGGCGACGACGGCCGGCTCGTCAGCCATGAGTGTCTCCTCCCCCGCGGTCAGTTCTTGGCCGCGGCCTGCAAGCTCCACAGGCGCCCGTCGGGATCGCGGACGATCATCTCCCGCGCCCCGTAGTGGGTCTCCTCGAACGGTGAGACCACCTCGACGGCGGGACTGGGACGGAACCCGTCGGGGTCGGGCACCGTCAGCATGACCTGGATCTGCGGCTCGCGGTCCGGCGGTATCTCGGCGACGAAGACGTAAGGGCCGTCGCCGTTGCGCAGCTGGCCGGAGTTATGGTCCGTCTCGAACTGCAGCTCAAAGCCCAGGTCCTGGAAGAACCTCGCCGTCTTCCCCCAGTTGTGCGTCTCCACGAATACGGCCCCGATGCCTTCGGTCGTCATGTCAGCTCCCCTTCGTCCGGCAGTCGTGATTGCTCCCCGTGGGCGTCGCCGAGGTAGGCGCGCAGCGCGTCGGCCACCAGCGCCGACAGCGACAGCTCGCGCTCGATGGCCCGGTGCTTGACCTGCTTGATCAACCCCACCGGCAGGTACACGTTGAACTGCTTCAGGTCCTCGTCGCCCACATTAGGATGCTAGCAAACTAGCTAGCTACCAGTCCAGCCGACCAGCCGGCAGGAATAGATGATGTGTCATCTATGTTCCCGCATGCATCAACGAGGTCTGGCGCGCAGGCGCCGGAGGAAGGGGCTGGCCATGCGCAAGCCCGCGAACACGGCGGTTCCCGTGCACCCATTGCTTGCTGAGCGGTGGAGCCCGCGCGGGTTCGACAGTGCCCACCAGATCGGTGACGACGACCTGGCCGCGTTGCTTGAGGCGGCGCGGTGGGCGCCTTCGGCGGGAAACAGCCAGCCGTGGCGATTCCTGGTGACGCGCCGCGGGGAGCAGTCGCACGGCCGGCTGTTCGAAGCTCTGAACGCCGGCAACCAGATATGGGCCGGATCCGCCAGCGCCCTCGTGCTTGTCGCCGCCCAGGTCGCCGGCGACGACGGGGCGCCGCACCCGTGGGCGCTCTACGACACCGGACAGGCCGTCGCCGCCATGGTCACGCAGGCTCAGGCGCACGGACTGTCCGTGCATCAGATCGGCGGCTTCGACAACGCCGCCGTCCGTACCGTCTTCGGTCTGGATGAAACCCTCGCCCCGGTAGTCGTCCTCGCGATGGGACAAGTCGACGCCGCGGCCGAACTGCCCGCTCCCCTGGCGGCCCGGGAGGCCGCGCCGCGTGCCCGCCGCCCGGTCAGCGACCTGCTGCTTGCCGACATTCCCGCGCGCGCTCTCACCGCCGCCTGACTTTCCCGTGCCAGATAAGTCAGCCCGGCACGGTGCCCCTGACCTGTGCGGGCCTGCCTGATCGGCAAACGATCTTGGTCGGCGGGACCGTACGAGTATATCTACGACCATAGTCGACCTTCTCTTTCATGTCAGTTAAGTCGGCCCTGTGAGCCTTGCGCGCAGAGCGCGTCACAGTGCGGTTGATGCTGGTCAGCCACCTGGTCGCATCCCTGTCGTTGGCGAGCCGGGCCGACTTCGATGGCAAAACCTGTGAGTCGGCCGCACTCGCTGTCAACTGAACGACTTATTTGGCACCGGACACTGACGGTCGGCCCACCGGTCACGGAAGCTGACGGAAATACGTCAGCTGACCGATGTCTCTCACTGCAACTTGCAGCAGCATTTGTCACGCAACCGGCGTATGGCACTTCGGTACCTGGGTCGGCCTTTCCTCGGTGGCAGCCGCGCGGAGCCCCCCCATCCTCCGCGCGGCTGCTCCAGCCGCCCGAGCAGGAGTGTGATGAACACGCCGGAGCACCAGGCGCCCGCGTGGCCGGGACAGCGCCAGTCCGTACACCTGAACGCACGCCTCCGGCCAGGCGGGTCATGTTCCCGGTAGCGCGTGGCCGAGGGCGGGCGAGCTGCCCGCCGCCGTCCCCGGTCCCGCTACCGGGCCCCTCTCGTCAAGGATCCAGGTCGGTTCAGGGATCCACCTCCACTGACAGGGAGCAGACCGTGCTCGTTCACGCCCGATCCGGCGCGGCTTCGTTCGCGGCATGCTTGCGGTTGTTCAGGCGCTATCCGCTGGCCGTCACCACGTACTACACCGATCGCGGGTACCGGACGATGACCCTGCTGAACCGTGCGGCCGGCGCCTCCCACTTCTACGTCCTCACCCAGGCGGAAGACCACCTGTTCGTCCTCCGGTCATGGCACCACTCGGACGGGGTCAACGAGGAGATCCGGCCCGAGGAACCCGTGCCCGGCATGATCAGGCAGGTGCTCAGCGGGAGCGTCCCTGTGCCCCGTGATGGCGCGCTGCTCGGCTGGGTGGCTGACAACCAGGTGACCGCCATGCTGGCGGCGTACTGCAGGCTGCCGGAATTCTGGGACGACCCGATGCCCCTTCCCGAGATACGGGTCATGCCGATGGCGGGCACCAGCGCCCTCGCGCACTGGCCGCCGTTCACGGCCAGCCCGCTCGACGGGCGGCTGTGGGACCACCTCGGGTGGGGCGAGATCGTGGACCTGGTGCCGCTCATCGCCCGGAACACCGGGCGTGCCTTCTGGGTGCCATGCCCGGAAAGGCGCAGCGTCCGGCACGGCGAAGGCTACGTCGTCGTCAACAACAACCTGGCCGCCGACGAGTACTGGCTGCCGGCGGGCGTCTACGTCGATCACTGGACGCTGCGCGAGGGCATCCAGGCGCCGCCCGCCGGCCGCCTGCTGATGCTGCCGGGCGTCGTGGACATGGCCCGCAGGCTGCGGTAAGCGGGCGGCGGCGCGCAGCGCCGACAGCAGCGGTATCGCCGCGATCTTCTCCTCGGTCAGGTCGTCCCAGTGGATGCCGGGGGCCGGCCGCGGCCCGTGCAGCGAACGGCAGTCGATGACGCGCGCAGGCGTGACGATGTAATCGATCAGGGCGTCGTGGCTGGTCAGGGGGATTGTCCCGGCGGGCCTTACCTGGATCTCGTGCACGGTGGTGACGGTGACCGTGTGCGGCCCGATCAGCCCGGCGGCCGTGCCGAGCGCGAACTCAAGATCGGCGAAGCCGCCGCCCTTGCCCAGCCGCGCGCCGTCCTCGCCGACCGCGACGCTGCCCATCACCACCAGGTCGACCGGGGTAAGCTCGTCGAGCCTGACCCGCCGGGCGGAGCGGGACGCCCCGCTGATCGAGGCCGCCTTGCGGGGCGGCTGATCCAGGTGATCGGGATCCAGGGCGAAGAACGGCTCCGGCTCGGCGAGCCTCGGGACCGCCATGTACACGGTCTTGCCGTCTTCGAGCGCCCGCTGGCGCACCGGCAGCTGCGCGGAATCGGGGTTGGCCTTGAGGGTCGCCGCGGCCTGCCACGCCTCCAGGGCGCGCAGCCGCTCGGCTGCCGCCTCGGCGCCAGTGAAGTTCGGGATGCGGCCGGCCGCGCCGGGGAAGCGCGCCACTCTCGCCTGCCGCATGGCCGACCACACGTCCTCGCGCAAGGCGGCCTTCGCCGCCAGCACGTCGGCCGGGCCGCCGGCGTCACGGTCATGTCTTGGCGCGGAACGGGGCATTGCCCTATCTTGCCCGCGTGCCCGGGGTGGCGGGCTCAATCGGCTTCAGGAGATTGAAGACCGGCGTCCGCTCAGGCTAGGTTGAGCTGCCCAGGGCAGTTCCGGGCTGCCCGGCGGAGGAGGGTCGACGTGAAGGCGCTCGTGTTCCGGCACAGCCTCCCGCGCGAAGCGGCTTCGGCGATCGGCGGCCGGGTGGACCGGCGGGCGTTCGTCTCCCGCTTCGCGCCCGTCCGCATCGAGGAGATCGAGGAGCAGCCGCTTCCGGCCGCGGACTGGGTGCGCGTCGAGACGACCTTCTCGGGCCTGTGCGGCTCCGACGTGAAGCAGATCCTGCTGAACGGCTCCCGCGACAACCCGCTCACCGCGCTCGTCTCCTTTCCGCACGTGCTCGGCCACGAGGTCGTCGGGCGGCGCCAGGACACGGGTGAGCGCGTGGTGCTCAACCCGTGGCTGTCCTGCGTTCCGCGCGGCGTCGACCCGCCCTGCGAGGCCTGCCGGGACGGACGCTACCCGTGGTGCCGCAACTTCCGTTCGGGCGACCTGCCCGTCTCGATCCACCTCGGGAACTGCGCCGCGGCCGCCGGGGCGCACGCCGAGCGCTTCGCCGCGCACGGCTCCCAGCTGTTCGCGATACCGGACGGCGTCGGCGATGAGGCGGCCGTGCTGGCTGACCCGGTCAGCGTCTCGCTGCGCTCCATCCTGCTCGCGCCGCCGCCTCCCGACGCCCGGCCCGTGCTCGTGTACGGCTCGGGCACGCTCGCGTTCGCGGTCATCGCGCTGCTGCGGCACCTGTACCCGGCCTGCGAGGTGTGGGCGGCGACGCGCCCTGGCGCCCGGGCCGAGCTCGCCACCCGCCTCGGCGCGCACGCCGTGCTGTCGACCGCGCCTGACGAACTCGTGGCCCAGGTCGCGCGCCGCGTCGGCACCGTCCCGCTGACCCCGTGGAGCAAGCGCGACTGGCTGCAGGACGGCCCGAGCGTCGTCTACGACACGATCGGGTCTGTCGAGACAGTCGAGACGTCGCTGCGCCTGCTCACGACCGGTGGCTCGCTCGTCATCTCCGGAGTGGAACCACCGAAGCGTTTCGAGTGGACGCCTTTGTACTTCAAGGAACTGCGCGTCATCGGCTCGAACGGCTTCGGCGTGGAGGAGGTGGGCGGGGTGGCCAAGCACGCCATCGAGCACTACTTCGACTTCATCGCCGCCGGCATGGACCTGACGCCCGTCATCACGCACCGGTTCCCGCTCGCGCGGTGGGACGAGGCGGTGCTGGCGCTGAAGGACTCGCGGCGCACCGGCGCTGTCAAGGTGCTGCTCGAGCCTGCCCGCTGACCGCCCTGTCCAGCCTGGGCATCAGGCGGCATGATTGGGCAGGTGTCGCGATTCTTCTCCACTCACCAGGCAGCCGTCATCGAGGACGCCACCGCCCGGATCGCCCCCGGCCCCGGGGACGACCCAGCCGAGGCCGGTCACCCGGGTGCCCGCGAGGCCGGAGTGACCGGCTATATCGACCGCATGCTCGGCGCCCTGGCTGTGCTCGATGCGGCGCAGACCAGCGGCGCGGCGGACAGCACGCCGGTTCCTGCCATCCTCGCCGACGGCCCGTGGAGCGACCGGCACACGTCCGGCCCTGACCTCATGGCGTCCTTCATCCCGCTCGATCCGGTCTCCCGCATCGCGTGGCGGATGCGCCTCTCCGGCTGGCAGCGGCAGTACACCAGCGGCATCGCCGACCTTGACAGGCTGGCGGGCGGGGACTTCACCAAGGCCGCACCGGCGGACCAGGACACGATCCTGTCCCAGGCGCAGCTGCGCCCGTTCCTTGATCTGCTGTTCGAGCACACCATCGAGGGCATGTACTCCAACCCCGAGTACGGCGGAAACCGCGGCCTGGCCGGCTGGAAAGACATCGGCTATCCCGGCGACATTCAGCCGCTGGGCTACACGGGCGACGAGGTCGAGCGCTTCGACGGGAGCGATCCGCTCAGCGACACCGGCATCGTGGCCGACGTGCTGAAGCTGCTCGGTGCCCTGTGAGCGGGGCGACGGCGCGCAAGGCGGTCATCATCGGCAGCGGCGCCGGCGGGTCGTTCGCCGCCATGGAGCTGGCCAACGCCGGATGGGACGTCGTCGTCTTCGAAAAAGGCCCCAACTACTTCACCAACCTGGCCGGCGAGGGGCCGATCGGGACGCGGTTCTCCAACGACGACCTCAAGATGAACGTGCGGCACTTCGCCGGTCCCGACCCCTTGGCGTTCCCGCGTACCTGGCGGCCGGTCGGCGCTTCCGCTGTCCAGTACACCGGCAGTGTGGACGATCTCCCCCAGCTCGTCGGCGGCGGGACGGTGCACTGGGACGCGAAGGTGCCACGGTTCTGGGACATCGATTTCCAGCAGCTTTCCGCCCTCGGCCCGGTCCCGGGCGCCGACGTGGCCGACTGGCCGTTCAGCTACGCCGACATCGCGCCGTACTACGCCGAGGTGGAAAAGCTGATCGGCGTGCAGGGCGACGTGACGGCGATGCCCGACATCGTGCTCACGCACGCGCCGCGCGGCCAGTACCCGATGCCGCCGGGCCCGCAGCAGCGCTCGTCGACGGTGATCGCGGCGGGCGCCGCCGCCATCGGGCTGCACCCCTACCCGTTCCCGATGGCGATCAACTCCCAGCCGTACAACGGCCAGCACGCCTGCAACAACTGCGGTTTCTGCGGCGGTTACGGCTGCCCGGTCGTGGCCAGGCCGGCGGCGCTGATTCCGCTGCGCCTGGCCCTGCGCACCGGGCGGGTGACGCTGATCCCCGAGACGATGGTTTCTAGGGTCGCGCTTAACGGCTCAGGCGCGGCACGGCGGGCGACCGGGGTGAGCTGGGTGCGGATGACCTCGCGCGGGCCGGTGACCGGCATGGAGAGCGCGGACGTGGTGATCATGGCGGCATCCGCCATCGAAACGGTGCGGCTGGCGCTGCTGTCGGAGTTCCCGGATCGCAGCGGCAAGATGGGCCGCAGGCTCATGCTGCACTCGTTCACTGACGGCACCGCGATCTTCACCGACGAACGCATGCACGCCTACCGGGGCAGGTCGACGACCCAGTGCGCGGAGGACGCTGTCGACCCCGACTTCCCTGGCGCCCGTGCGTTCGCGAAGGCGAACGGCCTGCCCTACATCCGGGGCGGGATCATGGAACTTGGCGGCAGCCAGGATCCGATCGGGGAGGCACGGTCCTATCAGACCCTGCTCGGCTGGGTCCGTTCAGCCAAGCCGTTCGGCACGGATTTCAAGCAGCTCATGCGCTCCTCCATCCTGCGTGACCGGCTGGCTGCCTGCTCGTTCATCGGCGAAGACCTGCCGTACCTGGACCACACGGTGACCCTCGACCCGACCGTCAAAGACGTGTTCGGCGTGCCCGTGGCCCAGATCACGTGGAGCGCGGGCAAGTACGAGGAGGTGGCTCAGCAGTTCTACATCCCGCTGCTGAAGAAGATGATGACGGCGGCCGGCGCCACAGTGGCCCTCGCGGTGCCCGGCACGCTCAACAGTGACGGGCTGCCGACCGGGAGCCACATCATGGGCGGGATGATGATGGGCGCCGACCCGGCGACAAGCGTCACCGATCCCTACGGGCGGGTGCACGGGCTGGACAACGTCTTCGTCGCCGACGGCTCCGTCTTCGTCTCCTCCGGCGCGCACAACCCGACGAACACGATCATGGCGGTGGCCCTGCGCAACATGCGCCGTTTGGCCGGGGCCTGAGGCGCGGTTCCGCCACGGCGCCGGTAACACGATGGCGCTATTCGAAGTAGGCGATGGTGCGGAATTCGATGCTGTGCCGCGGCTGGGTCGCCCTCGCGGTCGGATCGCGGAACGCGCTGTGCGGGACACGCCAGGCCCGCGCGTGGTCGCTGTCGTTGAACTTGAAGAAAAGGATCTCGTCGCGGGTCATGTCCGGGAAGTACCACCACTGGTGGGCGGGATTGTGGTGGAACTCGAAGCCGCTGGTCCCCGGAGCGTCCGCGGGCATTTCCGCGTACAGGTCGGCGGGAATCTTGTCCACGAAGTAGAGGCGGTTGTCCAGCCCTTCACCCGGCCCGACGCTCTGGTAGTCACACAGGGCCAGCGGCCAGTCCTGCGGCGGCGGGCTGAAGACGCGCCACACGCTGGTGAGGAGTGCCCGCCGGAAGCCCGGCCCGTCAGGGAAGCGAGCGGCGTAGGCGGCCTCGGCCCGCCCGCGTGCGCCGGTGACCGAGAAG
>Ga0335073_10012718_pt1 | contig 11812 bp, 18 predicted proteins | sample Lox_Sample_22_FD_207093 | JGI IMG/M metagenome (GOLD analysis project Ga0335073, IMG submission 207093) | Soil microbial communities from Loxahatchee National Wildlife Refuge, Florida, United States - Lox_Sample_2.2 | ecosystem: Environmental > Terrestrial > Soil > Wetlands | place: USA... | reverse complement strand
TCCCGAATAATCCCGTATATATAACGCTGCATCCTCGCCCACGACTGGCATCTTCAGAATGTCGCCACTCCACATTAACATGACCAACGTCTTTCATACGGGTCGGCCACGTGGGTCACTCACAACAACGACGTCGGTCACGAATTCTGCGAGGCCGATTTCTGCATCGCGGAGTCTGTCTGACTTGTTTGCTCGCCTGAAACGGATGCTAGCGAAATATGCCGGATTTGTAGGACCAGGGATACTAATATCTATAGCTTATATGGTAACGCGCGCCTGCTATGATTTCAATGAATCTAACGACTGTAGGATCCGGGAAATTATTCAACAGATGTTTCAGCAGGCGCACAATTCCAGTATAAACTCCTCTGCGTCATTCTTGCATCCAACATCTTTGCTTGTTTCTTGCAGTCCTTGGCATGCAAACTCGGCAGTGTCACAGGCAAAGACCTTGCTCAGAATTGTCGCGAACATTTCCCCAATTGGATTCGGTGGGCTCTCTACGTTCTTTCGGAATTGGCAATAATCAGCACCGACTTGGCGGAAATCATCGGCGGCGCAATCGCTTTGAATCTATTGTTCAATCTCAACATTATTGCTGGAGTGGTCATCACGGCGTTCGACGTGTTTATTATTCTGTTGCTGTACAAACCCAACGGGTCGATGCGCGGAATTCGATGGTTCGAGTTTGGAGTATCCATGTTGGTTCTGGGAGTCGTGATTTGTTTTGCCGTCGAACTCTCCAAGACTCCCAACATTGATGGCGTGGCAGTCATGGCGGGATTTGTGCCCTCAGCAGTCGTTTTCTCCGGTGAGGGTATTTTTGCGGCCCTTGGAATTCTCGGCGCGACAATCATGCCGCATGCGTTGTTTCTCGGGTCTCATCTCGCCTTACCTCGCGTCCGCGAGTTTGATCGACAATACCACCCTGAACGGATCGAAAAAGATGACGACGGTGCGGTGTTCCGCTGGGAACCGTCCATCGCGGCCATTCGTGCTACCCTCTCTTACTCTATTACCGAACTTGTCGTCTCGCTTTCCACTTTCGCCATGTTTGTCAACTCGGCGATTCTCATCGTTGCGGGAACGGCTCTCTACGGATCTACCACGGCTCAGGATGGAGATCTATTTTCTATTTATACGGTTTTATCAACTACACTTGCACCCGCTGCGGCGACGTTGTTTGCATTGGCATTGTTATTTTCGGGACAGAGTTCGTCGATTATTGCTACAATTGTTGGACAGATTATTTGTGAGGGTTTCTTTAATTGGAATGTGAGACCCTGGGTTAGGAGGGGGATTACGAGGTTGATTGCACTTATACCCTGTGTCATTGTTGCTTCTGCAATTGGGAAATCGGGACTTAGTATGGCGTTGAATATATCTCAGGTACTTCTCCGGTGCTGGACCATTTGGCTTACTTTAAGGTTTCACTTAGTATTTTGTTGCCGTTCCTGACGGCCCCGTTGGTCTACCTTACCTCGTCGAAAAAGGTTATGAGAGTGGTGGTGTATCGACAATTGCCGTCAACGGAGAGTCTTACTCCTAATATTATCGGCGCAAAAAATCCACAACCTGTGACGGCGATGACGTCGGCCACTGGGACGTTGAATCAGGATTCGGAGGAGCAGACTGTAGAGTATATTAATATGGCAAATGGGTTAGTCGTGACGGTTTTGGGTTGGCTGATTTGGGCGTTTATTGCCGGATTGAACGTCTATCTCATTGTCATGCTCTGCCTTGGAAACGACTAATCTCATCTCCATACAGCGGCGATTTGGAGACTTATTAAGGAAGCAGAAGGATCATATAGCATTACTTAAATCTACCATTGATATCACCCTATTCAAAGTCTTTCGAGTATCGGTCCAAATCTTCGTAGACAGAAACGGTCTGAAAGTCAGGTTTAGGTTCAATTTGTCCTTTAAATTGCAAAGAAATTGAACAACTTTTTTTCATGTCAAAATCGACCTGGCTCGTATCCGCTTTCCGCATGCCCTTATTGCTCTCGGGATTCTCGACAAAAGATTCCTTGCTGACTATACCCGTTTGGGTAAAGTGAAAGCCGTTCGATCACGACGATTTGAATGACCAATGGTATCGATGATGTCAAGGGTTGCTCGGACAGTTCATCGTATCCGTTGCTAACAAGTCGTCGACCTCACTTGATACAGTGAAGCCCTGTCCATATTACTAAGCTCTCTTGCTTGCTTTACTAGTAAGAGTTGATTCCATGGTGGACAAAAGCTAGTCGTGCTCCTCTGAAACTGAATATTCTCACAAATGTATTCGGTTATTGAATGTGTGCGAAACATTCTATCTCAGCGGTATAGCCATGAATCCTTAAGGTAGTGGTATACCAATATAAGAAGTTGAAGGTGCATTCGCCTAAAATTAATGATACCTTTTCCACACCCTTTCGTGCCTGAAATTGCCTGCATTTACATATACTCTGGACCTATCCGTGACGATCACAGAGAGGCTCACAATATGACTTCGTCAACTAATAAGTATGCTGGCCTTCCAGACATAGTGTCCCCGCCCTATATCCCAAACTGATAACAGGATCTGGAGCAACAAGACATATATGAGACCGCTGATATCCAAGACGACGTTTCCACCGTTCCTGTCTCGTCCCATTGAAGCAAAGTTGATTTGTTTAGACTTCTCTCTCCGACACAGAAGACCAAGATATCGAACGCGAGGGCTTCTCGATTGAAGCCGCGCGTGCACGATTCGCAAATGAACGTGTAGAGGCCGAGTATGCAGGTAGTCTCCCACAGACCTTGGTTGCTTATCAGACTTCTCGGATACCTTGATAGCGCGACGGAGAGGACAGTCGTATCGAACGAGTCGGGAGGAAGTTCCAGAACGGGAAGAAACGTTGGAGGAAAAGATGGCAAGATTGATGCGTGAAATGGAGGAGGTAAAAGAGGAGATGGCCGTGCAAGGCAAGGCGAGTGAGGAAGTGGAAGAATGGGAAACTTTGATGAAAAGTCACTCTGGTGACGAAAGTGCATCCAAGCTCTTTTCGACCCGATTGCAAAAGACCTCTTCTACCTATGTACAAGAAGGCCAGGCTGTACGTGTGCCCAGTGAAAACCATTGACACTAGATAACATATACGTTATCCTACTCCCCCTCCGAAACGACGCAGCTGTCATCTATATCATCTCGTCTCTCCCATCTAGAGTCTCTCCTCGGCCTCCCTCTCATTCCCACCTCACCGCCCATCCTCCCTACGCTATCCCACCTCTCCTCCAAACTCACCCTCATCGCATCCCCCTCTCACCTCGAAACCCTGCAATCGCGCATAAAGTCTCTCATCACCGACTTAACCCAATTAGAAGAAAAGCGCGAAGCTGCCCGACAACGCGCTCTTCTCGATCCAGAAGATACCCTGATACCAGATCAAAGCGACGTGACTCACAAGATTAATGCGTTGTACGCTGCGCTCCCAACTATTGATACCGTGGCGCCGTTGGTGGGTGGCGTGGTAGAGAGGCTGAGATGTATGGCGAGGGTCCATGCCGATGCGGCTGGCGTGACCGAAGGCGTAAAGAACACGGAAGAAGGGTTACGAAGGTTGGAGGCGGAGGTCAAGGAATGGAGGACAGCTCTAGAGAAGGTTGAAGGGGAAATGAAGAACGTGGAAGGTAAAGTTGGCGGGGTAGTGGAGCGTGTTGAGAAGGTTGTGAAGGATCTAGAAGGACGGGTGAAAGCTGGTGGATTGTGATACCGGGAGGTATAGCAAATTATATTAACTACCTCCATCTATAAATACCAACATCTTTGGGTCCACGCCATATGACCGAAATGGCTTATTGTCGGATAGGGAACTTCTTCTCAGAAAAGACACAATTTCTTGCGTTCATGCCTTTGACACCCCTTCATCGGACGATCTTCACTCGTTTGCGATAGAAGATAAGATCATATTCTGGTTTAAGTCGTCTGGCTCATCGCGCAAGACAGATCAAATATTCTGAAGTTGAGGAGCCTACCAGTTCTATCGCTTCAACTGGGTTAGCCATTTCGTTCCCAAGATCAACCGAATTCGGCAGCGTTCCTCTATCTGAAATGGACACGATCTGACAAGAGTTGTCGAGAATGGCCAATCTCTTGCCAAGGAAACACGAGAATGATAATGGTTGTGGGGAGGTTAAACAGACCTTTGAAGAGCATATTTTGAGATTCGATGCTGCGTTCCCTGAAATTTGCTGTGCCTCAGTCAGGTGACAGAACGGATGACCTTCTTAGGCTCATCGACAAAACCGAAGATGTACCGACCCGAGTCTCCCGAATTGTGTAATACTCGACCTCGACGAACTGACAGTAATTAGATGCTGCGTATTCCGCATTTCAGCCGAAGTGGGAATAATTAACCGACACATGACCACCGGGACCATTAGACGCAAGGACTTAGCCATCTAGGTGTCATATTGAAGTTATTCCGAGGTAGACACCACACTTTATTACGATGGGGTGTTGCCAAGTTACCCCGGATCTGATTCGGCAAAGCGTTAAAGCGGTCATGCGTCATTTGCGACGTGCGGGGAAGCTACCATTCGCAATCGACAAATGTTTAAAAATGATGGATCATGGCCGGAGAACGAGACGGGAACACTTTAGTCGACATGGCCTATCTTCTCACGAAAATCCTGCTTCTGCTTGTCCCCTGCGTTGGCTTCATCTCATGTCGGCCTACGCCTGATCAGTTGAACACACAATCGGGAAACTTGTCACACCGTTTCCAGGGGAACGAGAAATCTGCGCGATAGAGCCATCTCTCTGACCACAAGAGAAATTGCACTTCCCAAATAGGGATACGAAACTTTTGCGGCCCACCTCCAACTCGCCGAGAGACCGAGGCTCGCCAAGCAAGTTTCAGTAACCCCATCCAACTAATGAAATGCGGCGTCACACAAAACACCAAGTACGTATGCTCCCGCCATCGGCAATATATCCCTAGTTAACTCCTCTCCGCAAATATTTCTAAATTCTGTGACCCCTTTTGAGGTGATGTGATACGTTTCACGTGAAAGCCCCTTCGATGACGTACCCATTTTAGGATATTCCCCAAGTTATCCACAATCCCTCACGTCGCCACGAACCGAAACCTTGTCTACAGCTGGAGATTGTATAAATAGTTACAAGTTCGTATACTCCCAATCTCTCCGCAACGTTGACCATGCCGCGCAGTTTTCTAGGAATGACAACACTGACCCCGCCGCGCTCATCTCGAGTTTCCACGCCGTCCCGATCACGTACACCGTCACCCAACACTTTGCTCTCCCTCAAAAATCTCCGTCTCCGTGTGCGTTGTGGACCGTCGTACGACAGAGCAAGTCACGTCAATGTTAACGTTAATGATCCGAATGAACCTACTCTCATTGACTCTGAACATTTCACGGGGCATGTCGTCGTCAGAGTACGCGATTATGCCGGAGTTCCCGGAACAAACGGCGTGGTACCAGAAGATGAGGAGTATTTCTCAGAGACAAGAGATACGTGCAGCATTATGTTTGGAGGATGGTTCCATGTCGAAGGGAAGAATTTAAGTGTGGATGACGTGGTTTTTGGGAATGATTTCGACGACTCGATTGCGGATAAACTACCCACCGGAACGTCACTAGGATTGAAAGCGTTGAGGATGATTGACCCGTCGCTCGATCAAGACCTTTATTCTCAACAGCCGTACTGATTAGTATTGGATTGGATTGACCGTAGATGGGCATATTCTCCCCTGTTGGCGACAATGAATACGGTGCACATGACGTCTGATGGAAAACCTGCCTCGACCCCCGAAAATCCCAAACTGAAGCGCTTGTCCGAATCCACGACTCTGGCGCCTCTCCATAACGATGACAACGGTTCGCATCACCATATCACCTCATCTCCTGAGCGCAGGAAATGGCTCTCGAACCAACAAACTCGAGTCAGTACAGCTTTCCCTTCGTCATATATCGCTGGAGACTTCTGTAACCCGTTTGTCGACTTCAACTCGTTCTCTGTGCAATTGCCTTATGTGGGCCTGAAGATTGATGTACTGAAATATTGGACTAGAGGAGACAAGAGACAGCCATTGAGATACGTATGTCGGACGAGGCCGAAGAATGGGGAGGAGGATGTTGTGTTTTTCGTGGTTTTGTTTGAGTTGGTCGGAGATGGGGTTGTTGGACATAATGAGAGTATGGAAGCAGGAAAAGAAGGTAACGGCCAGAGAAATATTAAGCATAAAGACGATAAATCGGCTCCGGATACACAGAGTTCTAGATCAGACGTAGATGAGATGGGTGTAGATTAGGGTGTACATACCAGGCATTTTTGGATACATAGACGTGAGAGTATAGAGACACATACAATTTTGCATGACTTTTGACAGAGCTAGGCTAATCTTTCGATCACTCCATTTGTCACTTCATCCGTAGTATTTCGGCCTCCTAAATCAGGAGTCAAGATTCCAGCTTTCAGAGTCTCTTGCACAGCGGCCTCGATCTTCTTTCCCTCATCTACCCATCCCAATTGCGCAATCATCATTCCCGCGGACCGAATCGCTGCAATCGGATTTGCTATTCCTTTTCCTTGGATATCTGGTGCGGAACCATGAACTGGCTCGCCAATCACCAAGGTAGGTGACAAATTCAGGCTGGGTACTAAACCCAGAGACCCAACTAAAGCTGCTGCTCCATCACTCCAATTAGCATGACGTAGAAAGGGAAACGGGGGGTTACGAAAGAATATCCCCATACAAATTTGGCGCAACGATAACGTCGAACTCTGACGGATCTCGGAACAGTTTGTAAACCATACTATCGACAATTTGTTCAGAGTATTTCACCCCTTTGTCACTCCACTTGCCCGCATCATAGACTTCCCGACAACAGGTACGAAACAATCCATCTGTCACTGATAGAACGTTTGCTTTGTGTATTACCGTGACCATAGAGTCGCGATTTCCGCGTTGTGCAGCGAGTGCATACGCTGTCTCGGCAATTCGTTTGGACGCAACAGAAGTTACCCGTCTTGTGGCTTCAGCTGTAATATTGCCCTCTGCATCCGTGAATGAACGTTCTTCTTTCACATACTGCGAATCAGCTTTCTCTCGAAATATAAGTTTCGTACGAGGCATTCGGTGTTCTCTCGAACGACCACAAGATCAACTGGTTTGTTCTGCCAGATTCCCTGGACAGGCCGTATATTGGCGTATAGTCCCATTTGTTTGCGAAGTTTGACGATGGGTGAGGTATAGCCCTCAACTTTGTGGCTCGGTGAGCTTACAGCTCCGAAAAGTGCGCAATCCACAGAATTGCGGAGAGCATCGATCGTCGCTTGCGGTAATGCATCACCCGACTTGAGGAAATAGTCAAAGCCCGCATCGAGATGTTGAAATGTAGTCTTTATGCTCGGTAATGACTGCAGTACTTTTTGTGCTGCCTAAGATTTCAGGATGTTGACAAAGTGGAAGGGTACAGGAATGACTTCGTTTCCTATGCCATCGGCGGGGATGAGGCCCACTCGCAGAGGAGCTTGGGAAGTGCCACGGCTTGATTTTAGGGCCGTGCTATAGGTTCTCGAGATGATGTGAGGGAATTGTCGTGATCTCTGCATTGCACGGCCCACCGGTGACTGGAGAGTGTTCGTCTACGAGAAAATCTTTTCCAAAGATCCGCGTGGAGTCGGCATTCCTGTGAATATTTACGTGAATTTACGGAAAAGGGGAAGTCTGATGGGTGAGATCGCGAGATCTAACGACTCCTATGGCAAATGTGACAAGAGTCTAATTAAGATCTCCATTTTCACTTGATTTCGCTATATTCCTCTATATGTGTATAGCCTCTGCTGCGGAAATATGAAATACCGCAGTTCGTGAACCGTCATGCAGTCCGGTACCATATGTGAGCGCAAATGTTTCCAAATCAAGATCGATCAACTGCCCACTTCCGTTAGTACCGACCAAGAGCAACGTCAGCCTGCCGTATATATAAGTTGTGGTTGCTGAACGGGTTCAGTAAACACTTCACCTACAATGGTAAACCTTCTTGCAAACCAAACGGTGGTTGTCATCGGAGGGACATCTGGAATCGGCTTAGAAGTTGCAAAACATGTTCTCGAAACAACCAAGGCCAAGGTCGTCGTGGCCTCGTCGAAAAAGGAACGAGTTGATAAAGCAGTCTCCCAACTCTGTTCTTTAGATAAAAGCCGGGTTCACGGGTATGTGTTGGACGTCAGCGACTCTGCCAATCTCGAACGAGCGGTGAATGAATTCTACGACAAAATCGGCACGATCAATCATCTCGTGTACACGGCCGGAGACCCCGGATTCGAGTTTATGACGATGGAACAACATGATCAAACCCGCGCGGAGAGAATTTACAAAATCCGGTACTGGTCGTTGCTCGAGTGTATCAAGTTGGTCAAATCGAGGATGCCGCAGTCTCGTGAGTCCAGTATTACCTTCACGGCGTCGACCGCGGATGTCAAGCCGGCTGCGGGATGGATTTTGGTGGGTACAGGAGTTACGGGGGCTCTCAAGGCTCTGGCACGGGGTCTTGCGATTGAACTTGCGCCGGCCAGAGTTAATTGTGTATCTCCTGGAATTGTAGACACTTCATTGTGGGATTGGGCATTGCCGGATATCAAACCGGTCGTGTACAAGCAGTATGAGGAGAAGTCTCCCACCAAGAGTGTTGGATATCCTGATGAAATTGCAGAGGCCTATGGATATTGTATTCGATGCAAATATGTAACTGGGACCTCACTCACCGTTGACGGAGGTGCAACATTAGTATAATCGTAGAAGCAAATGGATAAACGTCTACAAGAAAAGTAGGAAAGTTGCATTCACCGTGGTGAAGCTCACTTCTCTTACGACGGTGTAAAATCGGAAAAATCGGGCAAGTGTACGTGGAGAAAGGGAAACCAGAGTCAATCTCAATCGTGCTTCAATTGGCTAGAGAACTATCCATCGTCCATCTCTAGTAATAGATATGTCCACCGTCGACTTTCAAAGTAGCACCACTGCATATTAGGCACTCGTCAAGGAAGGCAATAAACCTGACATAGCTAGCATCATCACTAGCTAAGAATGCCATTGCAGCGGCAATTTCACTCGGATCAGCGAAATAGCCTAGCGGAACCTCGGAAAGGATCTTCTTCTTCGTCTCGTCGTCAAAACTACCCCCGGCCAACATCGGCGTCTGCGTTCCTCCAGGGCATATACAATTGACCCGAATGCCATGAGGACCAAGCTCTTGTGCGGCTGTCACCGCGATACATTTGACAGCCCACTTGCTGGCGCAGTAGGGTCCAATGTACGGTTTCCCTTGCAACCCACCGACAGAGGATGTGAGAACAAAGGAACCCTTGATGCCCGCCTTGATCATGGTGGGGGCGATATATCGGATACCAAGATAGGGCGAGCGGGCGTTAATGTGCATTTGGCGGTCCCAGACGTCTTCGGGGGTGTCCATAATCGTCATCGGTGCATGCGAAACCCCAGAGTTGAGGATACCGATGTCAATTCGGCCATACTTTTCGATGGTCTCATCGACAAAGGCCTTGACTGTCTTTTCGTTGGCGGTATCCGCCACAATTGAGTGAAGCTGAGATGGGGAAGTTGCATATTTCTTCAATGTATTGACGGCTTGGGAGAGCTGTGCACCATTGATATCCACGATGACTACGGTTGCGCCTTCTTGGAGAAACCGAGTTGCAGTACCGAGCCCAATTCCTTGGGCGCCGCCTGTAATAATTGCGACTTTGCTACAAATGTCAGTGGAACGAGCTTAGGAACTACCCCTCTAGTCTTTTTGCAATCCCTGGTAAACCTTTCTGCTGCGATGCCATTGTGGAAGGAGTGAAGTGGAGAGAGATTTTCTGGACACCCGGACTATTGCGGAGAGCCCCGCACCCGCACAACCCCCGCCCACATTGGCGCCACAGCTAGAGAGCCGGACGAATCCGACCCAGTTCCGTTGCCGATAGGTCGTGATACCTCCTAGTAAAAAGTGCTGCTACATTCGCAAAACAAAGAACGGAAGGCGGAAGAGGGGATGATAGAGTCAAAGAAGACTGGTATGCTGCCGATAAGGTTCAATATCTGCGGAAACTTCATCTGAGATCGACCGTTCGATAATGTTCGGCGCCCGATCTCAGCGCTTTGTTGGAGACGGACGACTGCCCCGAAACAGGTGCGCAAGTTAAGAGCAAGGACCAGCAAATCAACAACGTCGGAGGCAATAAGGCATCAAGGGATAACATCCCTGAAGAGGTAAGCAGTTGATCCGAACCACTTTTGAGAAGAGACTATTTAATCCTGTGACATATAAATGCACCGTTCGAGTCATAAAGACCTGTACCAATCATCACATTCCTTCCGTGATCAATAATGGCCCCTGTTCCACCTCCAAACCAGTTGCCGTCATCCTGCAGCTCAGTCGTTACATGCCAGGTATCTTTGTAATTCTTTGCTCTATATAAACCTCGATCCAAAGGGTCTTGGTCGATTCCCTCGGATTGCGGCCGAAAACTGACGATCCAGCTTGGCGCATTCTGTTTTCCTCGAGCACATCTGACCAGGCTGAGGATGTTAGGATGACATCCCGCAGTGATAGAACTCTCCCCCCAATGAGTGTCGTCGACGTATCCATCATCATTGAAATTGATGTTATCCGCAAACCCGTTGACTCGGACAAACTCTTTGAAATGCAGTTCGTCGTCGTCGGTCCGGGCATACACGCCGAATCCTCCTCTTGCCGACTCGGCAATGAAAATAATCTTCGAATCCGGAGTCGCAGTAATGCCATTCGCCACACGCTGTAACGAGACTACCTTCCTAGCTAGCACCTCATCTCCCGAAAGCTCGACAAATGTAGTCCATGCAAGAGGAAGCTGTAGATAACTTTCCAATGCATGGGCGGCAGTTGACTCCGCTCGCCGAAATCGATGATCGTTGGTGACATAGAATGACGTGGAGGACACTGGATGTATAGCGTCCGCGTTGGGAATGAGAGGATGCGAAATTGTTCTTCGCCAGGACAGAATCGGGGGAGTTGCATGGGATACATGGAACATTTCGATGGTACTGCCGTTCCGTTGGGCATTTGTGATAAAGAGGGTGGAATGGCGGGATTGATGGAACAGAGCCGCTCCAAGAGGATGGAAATCTGACCCTTCGGGAAGTTCGAGAGATAGGGGTTCGACAGTTGGAGGAGATTGTTTGTAATCCACCATTACCAATTGTCCCTTCGGATTAGGGTCGGTCAATGGTCCCTACGCTCGTCAATTGCCATATGACATGGTCAAAGTACCATAACAGTGTTCCACTTTCGACGATTAGAGTCGCACGTCAATATCGCTAGTCCCCGTTCCTTCCACTCAACTACGTCCTCACACATACCTCCTCCCGGGACCTGGATGGTCGCACATGTCCAGTTAGGATGATATTGCGACGCGAAATGCGTTGGAAACCAGAAATAGACTTGACCAAAATGGAGGCGCCATAGTGCAAGAAGAAAGAAGGGGATGCTGTTGACGAGGAACCTTTTGAGATTGAAGTGCAAGTTGTATCCAAACACTCGAATTGTTCCTGGGGCCCAGTCGTTCGCCGGACTGTACGGTCAAACAATGCATACAATGCGAGTACATTTTGCCAGGGCTTTCTGGTTGCTTTGAAGGCGTAGAAGGGTCTGACATGATTGAGAAGAGAGGCACAGGGAGTTCAAGGAATCGGGGAGGCTTATTCGGTTGTCATGCAATTGGTAATTCAGTCGGTGTAGGCACCTTGCCCTGCAGATCACTCCCGATTGAGTTC
>Ga0335073_10012717_pt1 | contig 11812 bp, 13 predicted proteins | sample Lox_Sample_22_FD_207093 | JGI IMG/M metagenome (GOLD analysis project Ga0335073, IMG submission 207093) | Soil microbial communities from Loxahatchee National Wildlife Refuge, Florida, United States - Lox_Sample_2.2 | ecosystem: Environmental > Terrestrial > Soil > Wetlands | place: USA... | reverse complement strand
CTAGTGCGATGATGATTGCGATGGCGGCGACCCAGTACCAGTAATCACCGGCTCCGGCGCGCATTCCCGAAGGGGCCGGCGTGCTCGGCGCCTCGGTCCCGACCGCGCGCTTGTCGGGATGGGTGATGCTCTGCCCCATCATGGGTTCGGTTTGCGTCGGCCCGCTGGTACGAGCGCCCGGCTGCGTCGGAACCGGCTGCGCCCAGCCGCCGCTTGATCCCGCAAGCAGCAGCACGAGCATCAAAGCGGGAAGAACATATCTCATGCCTTCCCAACAGACCGCCCAGCGCTTGGTTCCGCCCGTGGGCATACCCCGTCCCCGGACCGCGGCTTGTCCGCGATCGTTAGAGCCGTACACATCCCACGACTCTCCTGCCCTGCCCGTCGCCTTGCCCGCGAAAGAGCGTGTGAAGGAATTGCACGCAAAGGTGCTTTCGCTGACATCGTGCGGCTCAGAGATGGACCCCCGCTTTCGCGGGGGCGACGAATTCTAAAGCAAAATCAAATTAATCCGTCATTCCCGCGAAAGCGTCGCGAAAGCGGGAATCCATACGGTCTCAAAGCGCCACCTTCGTCCACTTCGATTTCTTCACACACTCGAAAGCGGGCATCCCGGGCTTCAAATGCGACGACTAGGGCGCGTGTGGTGCAACACTTTTCGAAATGACGGATAGCGGAAACAAGCGCTTGGACGAAACGGACGATCTAAAGACTCAGCGGGTTACCGGGAAGCAGGTTGATGCTTCCGACGCTGACGCCGTCTCGCCGCTCGAAGGTGATCGTGTTGGCCGACCGGTACATCACATAGCACTCTTCGGCATTGCCGCTGAGCCGCGTCAGCGACGAGCAGAAGCGTCCATCGGGCAGGACGCGCCACGTGCCGATATCGGTGAAATCGCCTTGGCGGAACCGCTCGGTGCCGTCGGGGGTAAAGAAGATGGCATAGGGCAGGCCGTTGGCCGTCGTGCCCTGGGCGGTGTTGTCGGCGAAGGCCGTGGAAATTTCGGCGGCCGACATCCGCATCGGCGCTCCCGGTGTCACCGGCACGCTGCTGCCGGAAAGCGCCGTGGTCGTCGCCGGGGCGAGCGGCGCGCCGAGCGCGCCCGTAAGGCTGGGCGGGGGCGGGGGCGGCGCTACGACCGCGACTGTCTGAGCCGGCGGATAGGGCGCCGTCGCGCAGGCGGCGAGCAGCGCCAGCGCCGGCAAAGCGAGAGGCATCAATTTCGACGCGGACATAAGCACGACCTCGGATGGGTGACCTCACCTCGCCAACAGGCCCAGGAGACGCGCGGTTCCGGCGCGGGGCATCAAGTGCCGTTACTGAAGACCCCCACGGCCATTCGAATTTCCGTCACCGGTTCAGGAAGCGCGCGGCGTATTTCAAGGCGAACAGCGCGGTGACCGCGGCCGAGACGATGACCAGGATGCGCAACAGCCGCGCCGCTTCGCCTTCGGCCCAGAACGTCCCCATCTCGTAACCGATCAGGGCGACGGCAAGGCTCGGCGGAAACAGGAAGGCGACGGTCGCGAGGCTATAGCTCGCCGCGTCGATCGCAGTCAGCCCGAACATGTAGTTCAGCGGCCCGGTCGGAAAGATCGGATTGAGCCTCAGGAAGGCGAGAAAGCGCCATCCCTTGGCCTCGAACGCCTGCTGCACCGCGCCGAGGATGCGGCCGTCGAACCGTCGCGCCAAAGGCTGGCCGAACAGCAGCCGTGCCAGGTAGAACGCCGCCACCGAGCCGAGGCTCGCGCCGACCGTCGCGATCACGCCGCCCCAAAGCGGTCCCCAGAAGAAGCCGGCGGCAAGATTGAACGGCGCGCCGGGAACGCAGGCCACCACGGCTGCCGCATACATCAGCACGAAGAGACAAAGCACAAAGAGCGGATGCGCGAGCAGCATCCGCTGCAGCATCGCCGGCCCGAGACTGTCCTGCCTGCGGAAATGCCAGGCCGCCACCACGACGGCGATAAGGAGCAGCAAGAGCAGCCCCTGGCGCCAGCCGAAGCGGCTGCTGCCGGGATCGCGCGCCACGAGTCGCGCGAGGATGGCGGCCCCGGCAACCCCGGTGGGCTTCTCGCCGGCCCCTGCGCTCTCCATCCTTGCCCCCTTCTCCCAACCGCTTCCACGCTTCGCCAACGCGTCGCCGGGCGAGCTCGCCGGCGTTCCAGCGCAACCCTCCACGAAGGCGCTAATCGTCGGACTGGCCGACCATGCTGCGCGAGCGCGCCGGGCCGTGGCCTTGCTGTGCTGCCTTCCGCGGCGGGCGCCAATACCAGAGCTCGCGCCAGAACTGGAAATAATAGGCGGCGCCCCAGCGGAACAGCTGCAGCTTGCGGTGCCCGCCGATGCGCGGCGGCTCACCCACGCCGACCTCGGCAATCCGCTTTCGCGCCTTGGCCGCCCGGACGGACATCAGCGGCTCCCAACTGATGACCGTGCCGAAGAGCTTTTCGGGCAGCCGATAGGCTGCTTCCGTGTCGAGATCCAACTCGCGGATCAAGGCGCGGGTGAACGCTCGGAAAATCACCATCGCATCGGTGTAATTCCCGCCATGCAGCAGATTCACCGTGCGCGTGAACAGCCAGTTGCCGAAGCCGGTGACGAGGTCGTCGTCATCGCTCGAGGCATCCCCGAGATAGCGCGAGCCGATGACGAGATCGTAGCCCTCACGCATCTTGTCGAGAATCTTCGGAATTTGCTCCGGCGCGCAGTTTCCGTCCGGGCTGAAGGTCAGCACCACATCGCCGGTGATCAGCGGTAACGCCTCGAGATAGGCGAAGCGGATGCCGCGTCGGTTCTGCACATAGACGTCATAGCCATTCGCGCGGCACCACTCGATCGTCCCATCGGTCGAGCCGCCATCGACGACCAGAATTTGCTCGACCCAGCGCCGATCGATCTGCGGCAGGATCGCCTTGACGCCGTGGATTTCGTTCAAGGTCAGAGCGAGTAAACTCGTACGCATCCACTATCGGACCCTTGAGGTTCTGCGACCCTGCCGCGTGGGCCGCGGGCAGCGGCGAAGACTTGCCGCGTCGCTGTGCCGAGGATGTGCTGACCCTCTCCCGCCCGGTAGCATAGCCCGACTTGAATCGGGCGATCAAGCCGAGCCGCCCGAATCGGCCCGCGCAATCGCACTATGGAACCTCTACGGAAAGCGGACGGTATTGTGAGACCACAGAGACAGTGAGGCGGTGAGAAGACCAAGGGAATTGGCGCGCGAAGCGCGCCCGTACTTCTTTCCTCATTGCCTCACCGCCTCGGTGGTGAATCCCTTCCAATGCGATTGCCTTGCCGGACCGGCCGGTCCAGACCGTCTCAATGGCACGCGACGGTATACTTGCCGCCCTGGCTGCGGGCGGCGCCGGGGAACAAAGCGGTCGCCACGGTATAGTGGGCGTGTGTCTCGCGCGCGAAAGCGGCGAACCAGGGAATATCGAGCAGCGGCGAACAGTCCGCCGCGAGCGTGAATGAGAAATCTGGCTCGCCGCCATGCTGCGCCTCCAGCCCTTCGATGCGCTCCAGAACCGCTTCGACCGGGCCGGAATAGACCCGATGCATCGCCGCATGAAGCGTGAAAATCCTGCCGCCGCCGATCAACGCGATGGCCATGATGCTTGCCAGCAGCAGGCGTCGCCGCCGCAGCCCGCGCGCATCGACCGCCGCTTCCGCCGGCACCAGCACGAGGTGAAAGAGCGCGAGCACCAGCAGCAGGGCGAAGATGTAAGCGTAGTAGCTGTTGACGCTGAGCGTCTCGATGATGCCGCGCTCCAGGCTGCGGCCGAGGACGATGATCGCGGTGTAGCTTGCGCCGAGAACGACGAAAGCCCCCGCCGGCAGCCAATCGGTCGCCAGCTGGCGCACGCGGCGATGAAACGCGAACGGGATCGCCGCCCCGGCCATCGCCAGGATCAAGAGGAGATTGACGGCGGACAAAACCGAGAGCAGCGGGAATGGCCGCGCCCCCTGGATACGCGCCCCGGGGACCAGATGAAGGGCTGCCGGCCACAGGCTCGCGCAGAACCAGTATCCGGCCGAAACCGCCATGGCACCGACAAAGCGTGCGGCCAGGCGCGCGATATCGAGCGTCGGCAGACCACCGCCGGCCGCGGTCGCGGCACCGGGATAGTCGAGCCAGCTCCAGAGCACGTAGCCGCACGGTGCCGCGATCAGCAGCAGCCCGGTCGCGAGCAAGACGCCGCGCCGCCCATTTCCCTCCCCGGGCAGGTGGCGGCCCTGCAGATAAAGCAGCATCGCCGCGTAGGCCAGCGCCAACACGTTGCCGAGCTCATAGGTGAAGCAGGCGATGCCGGCGCAAGCCACCAGCGCGGCGCCATGGCGCGGCGCCGGCTCGGTCACCAATCGCTGATAGGCGAGCGCCGCTTGCACGGCGAGCAGGCAGAACAGCAGATAGCCGGCGACATGCTGCCAGGCGACCATTTCGGTTCCGGCGAAGGACAGGGCGAAAAACAGCGCCAGCACGAACGGCGTGGCGGAAGCGCGCTGCGGCGGCAGCTGCTTCAGGCGCTGGCGACAATAGGCGAAGAGGCTGAGGACGATGGCGACATGCAAACCGATGCTCGTCGCTTGCCAGGCAACGAAATCATAGCCCCAGGCCCAGCGCTCGACACCGAGCAGCAGGTAGAGCACCGGCCGAAACAGCAGGAAATCGCCAATCGACCGATTGAAATCGTAGGAGCCGACGGTGAGCGCTCGGAAATCGAGACCCGCCGTGCGGTAGAGATACATCAGCTGATCGGCGCGCGCGACGTCGAAGAAAGCGTAATAGTAAGCGCCGATCGTCGCGAGAGCGAGAACCAGCATCGGCGCGCGGCCGTTCCAGATGCGGCCAAGGCGCGAGCTGGGTTCGGCGATGCCATCGGATCGGTCGGCGCGCACCTGTCACCTCGAATGCCGAAATTTTCGCCGGAATAGGAGATGCATCCGCACCCCGGGTCAAGGGCAGGGCTGTCGCATATGGATTCACCTGAAAGATGGACCACAGAGGCAACGAGGCGGTGCGAAGACCAAGGGCATGGGCGCGCGAAGCGCGGCAGCATTTCTTTCCTCACCGCCTCACCGCCTCGGTGGTGAATCCGCATGGCGACAAACGCGATTGCCGTGGCGTCGCGATGACCGCGATCAGCGGAACAGCACCTCGTTCAGGATGAAGCCGACGCTGCCATCGCCGCCGTCGAGCGGCAGCAGCAGCGAATCGGCCATGCGGTGGGTCTTGTTCACCGGGCGCAGATTGACGGTGAGGCGCGCCATGAGCCGGCGCGTCGCCACCTCGTGATAGATGCCGAGCAGGAATGCGCAATATTCCGGATCCTCGACCGCATAGATTTCGCGCACGGTCTTGCCCGTGCTGTCGCGGCCATAGGCCGCGACGATGTTCGTGCCGATCAGGCGATAGCGGAAATCGCCGAGCCCGGGCAGGCATTCGATGATGTTGAGCGAGCCGAGATGCGCCCTCAGCTGCAAGGGATCGATGTCCTGCCGCAGCGGCAGCGCGTGCTCGCGGCATTTCGCCTGCCAATACGCCACGAGATCCTGGAATCGCGGATTGTCCGAGATGTCGGGATCGATGACGGCGGTGAAGGGCGACGTCATTGCGGTCCCCCAGGCTCCACGATGCAAGCTAGGGGTCGGCGCCCGCGGTCGCAACTCCGCGGCTTTTCAGCGCGCTTTGCCGGCCGCTCCGAGGCTTCGGCCGGCGGCGGCGCCGGCGACCCGCGCGAAATAGTCGAGATAGGCCGCGACCGTGGCGGCTTCCGTGAAGCCGCTGGCCAGACGCTCCGTTCCCTTGGCGCTGAGGCGCGCGGCCAGCGCGCGGTCCTCGAGCACGCGGCGGAGCGCGCCGGCGAGCGCCGCCGCGTCGTCGATCGGCACCAGGATTCCGCTGCCGCTCTCGGCCATCAGATAGCGCGGGCCCGGCGTGTCGGTGGAGACGACGGGAACGCCGGCGGACCAGGCCTCCAGCACCACCAGGCCCAGCGCTTCCTGCCAGCGTGAGGGAACGACGAGGGCGGCGGCGCGTCCCAGCAGCGCGCTCGTATCCGTGCGCCAGCCGAGAAAGCGGATGCGGTCGGCAACGCCGGCTGCTGCGGCGAGGCGGCGCAGTTCCGGCTCTTCTTCGCCCTCGCCGGCGAGCCAGAGATAGGCGTGCGGCACCGCGGCACAGGCGCGCACCGCGAGATCGAAGCCCTTCGAGCGGTCGAAACGGCCCATGCCGAGCACGACCGGCGCGTCGGGCGGCGTGTCGAAGGCGTCGCGCGCGACCGGCGGCAGCTGCGAGTTCGCGGCAAAATGCGGCAAGACGGTGATGTCGCCGCGAAATCCGACCTCCTTGAAATGGCGCACCATATCCGGCGAGGGAACGACCATGCGGTCGACACGCTCGTAGCAATCGAGGCCGCGATACCAGCCGACTTGCGCGACATGGACCCAGGGGCCCGGCGGCACGCGCTGGGCGGCGCGCGGCAACCAGCTCAGCACGATCTGCGGCCGGAAGCCGCCGACGGTCTGCCGCACGCCCCACCAGGACGGCAGATTGCGCTTTTCCAACGCGTATTGCGCCACCCGAACCCCTTCGCGGCGGAGCCACTCCGCCAGTTCCGAACCGCGCCGGGTGATGGCGAGCTGCTCGAGCCCGGCGCGGCCGAGGGCGGGAGCGAGCCGCGCCAGGAAGCTCTCCATCCCGCCGGCGATGCGATCGGCGGTGATGAGATGGACGACGCGCGTCACGGGGCATTCACCAGCTTGATCGGGCTCGAGCGCCGGAAGATCTCGCAGGTCGCGCGGATGGCGCCGCCATCGGCGCGGCCGAGGCCGAGCTGCGCCGCGGCGTAGCGCCAGAACTCTCGCGACGCGTAACCCTTTCCTGCCCGCCGATGCGCGTAGTGCCAGGCGCGGCCCGCGGTCCGGCGCAGCGCATAGCGGCGCACCGCGGTCGGCAGCGCCGTCGCGCGCTCGACGAAGCGGGCAACGGCGAGGTTGAGGTCGTGCAGTTCCTGCGCTCCCTGCTCGGATTGCCGACCCGGCGCTGAGCTCGGCTGAAGATAGATCACGAGCGGCACGCGAGCGAATTGGGTCGCCTGCGCCAGGCGCAGCTCGATCGAGTAGTCCTGGACGAAGACCCCGTCATCGCAGCCGCCGATACCGCGGACCAGATCGGCGCGCGCGAGCCACGAGGATGTCGTCGTCTGCGCCCGCCGCAAGGTCGCATAAAGCGTATCGGGCACCAGCTCGGTCGCGCCGGCAGAGCCGCAGGCTTGCGCCCGCCGCTGCGCTGCCGCCAGTCCTTCGGCGGGGACATAGGTATCGGCGGCGCCGAACGCGACACCGGCGCCGCTCGCCTCGACGGCGCCGATCAGCGCCGCGGTCGCGCCGGGCGTCAGCATGTCGTCGCCGTCCACGGTCTTGATGAAATCGCCGCGCGCCGCGCCGAGGCCGGCGTTCAGCGCCATTGCCGGACCCTGATTTTCCTGCTCGATGATGCGCCGCTCGGGCCATCCCGCCGTGAGCTGGCGCAGCACGGCGATGCTGTCATCGGTCGAGCCGTCATCGACGAAGATGAATTCCCGCGAGAAATCGCCGGTTTGCGCCGCCAGGCCTGCAATGAGAAAGGGCAGGTAGGGCGCTTTGTTGTAGACTGTGACGACATAGCTGACGCAGAGAGCGGACATCGGGTGGTTGGGAGTCGCCAGTTCTCAGTTGTCAGTTCTCAGTTGTCAGTTCTCAGTTCTCAGTTGCAGGTCGCTTCCAACTGAAAACTGATAACTGATAACTGACAACTGAGGACTCCCCCTACCGTCTCGTCCGGCTGTCGATGAGCTCGCGCACTTTGCGTGCTTCCCAATCCGCCGTGGTCCAGGGCAGCATCTCATAGGCATGCAGCCCGTGCAGGCAGACGACCATGCCCCAGCCGATCAGCGGCGCATAGAACCAGGCCGGGCCTGGCGTCGTCGAATCGATCATGAATAGCACGAAATTGATCACGACATAGGCGGTCAGATGGCTGTAGAAGCCGCGCAGCGCGCGCACGCGCCGCCATGCCCATTGCTCGATTTCGGCGAGTTGCGCCGCTTCGCGCGCCCCCGCCCCGGGGCGCAGCTCCACTGGCTCGCTGCCCTGCCCACGCATTGCCGATCTTCCGCCCATGGCCTTTCGACGACTTGCCGAGGCCGCGCCACCAGATTACCGCCAATGCTCACCGGAGTAAAAGGCGCGCTCAGTGACGCGCCGGGCTCTCCTGCGAGGAAATAAAGGCAGAGGGGCGGTCGAGGGTCAGCAAATCCTCGGTCGCGCGGATCCAGGCGGTGAGCGCGTAGCTCTCCACCCATTGATGGAATTCCGCCTCGCGATGATCGAGCTCGGCCGTGGCGCGCCGGCGCGCCTCGGAAATCGGGCTTTTCTGCTCGTTGCGGAAGCCGCGCTCGAACAGACGGGCGATCTCGCGCCGCACCTTGGCCTCATGCCGCTGATGCCAGGCCTTGAAGGCCTCGACCCGCTTCTCGAACTCCTCGCGCGGCAAGAGCTGGGCGCGCGCCTCCGCATCGCGCAGGATGAGTTGGGCCGCTTCGCCGAAGGCGCGCTCCATTTCGGTGGCGTTGGGCTGCTGGGCCGCATCGATAAAGGGCCGCGCCATGTCGCTCGCCCGGCGCTTCAGCGTGTCGATCAGGGCTCGTGTCGCCGTCATGGCATCCCACTCCGCAGTCTCGCCCTGCCATTCCAGGCTAAACCCGGAGATTCCGCGCTGTCCAGGGGGCTTTGGGCCGGCATTTCGCCGCGCCGGGCCGAAAAACGCCTTTTGCCAAATCCCTCCATAATCGCCGCGGAAATTTTATAATGTTGTGCTAGGCTCATAAGTCCGGGCCCCAGGGGGTACGGATTTGGTCACGGAGAACGAAGGCAGAGCCGAAGTATGGGTAGAGGAAGGGATTTCCGCGGCCCGAGACGACGCGGATTCAATGACGACGATTTTCCGCCGCCAGACATGCCTGATTTCGCACCGCGGCGGCCTTATGGTTCCTTTTCGCCGCCACCTATGGCGGAAGGGCCGGAGGTCGACGCGGTGGTCAAGTGGTTCAACGGCCAGAAGGGATTCGGCTTCGTCGAGCTCGGCGACGGCTCGGGGGACGCGTTCCTGCACATCGCCGTGCTACAGCAATCGGGACGTCAATCGGTCTTGCCGGGATCGAAGATGCGCGTTGCCACCGCTCAGGGCCCTAAGGGGCGACAGGTGGCGCGCGTCATCGAGGTCGACGAGAGCACGGCCACGGAGCAGCCCCGGCGACCGCCGCGGGAGGGAGGAGGCGGTGGCGGCGGTTTCGGCCGCGGCCAGCGCGACCTCTCGAACGCCGTCGACATGACGGGCACGGTGAAATGGTTCAACACCGACAAAGGCTTCGGCTTCATCGCTCCCGAAGGCGGCGGCAAGGACGTGTTCATCCACATCTCGGTCCTCGGGCGCTCGGGCATTACCGGGCTTGCCGAAGGCCAGCAGGTGTCGATGCGCGTCGTCGAAACGCCCAAGGGGCGGGAAGCGGTCTCGATCTCGCTGTCGGGCTAAACGATGGCGGCGGGCGGTAAACCGCCCGCCGCTCATTGCTTTGTTGGCGTTGGGGTCCGGCCGAGTTCAATCGGCCGGCTGCAGGTTGCCTGCGGCTTCTTTGCCGCGGTCGACGACGACCTCGTAGCGGATCTTCTGGCCCTCTCGCAGCGAGTTCATGCCGGCGCGCTCGACGGCTGAAATATGGACGAAGACGTCCTTTCCGCCGCCATCGGGCTGGATGAAGCCATAGCCCTTTTGCGCATTGAACCATTTAACAGTGCCGGTAGCCAAGCTGGCCTCCCTTTTAAGTGGTTGGATCGGCGCCACGTTACAGGTGCGGCACCGCGCAGTTCTCCGCCTCTAGCTTCTTGGAGCAACGCCCGGCGGGCGATCGGCAAGGCCGCCGAAGCCGAAACTGGCCACTCAACCTTCGCATTTCTGCCGCCGCTGCACAATCCTTAAGCGGACCCCCGCCCCGAAAGGGGGAGAGGGCGCGCACTCACTCTCCCCGCGTATCCGCTGCCCACGCGTCGCACCGGAGGGGTGCCATGGTAGCATCTGACGACCACGCTTTTTGACCCACGCTCTTTGATATCGTGCAGATGTTTCACGTGTGACACCCCGCGCGCTACGCGGGGGACGCACCCCGAAAAAAAATGTCCCCGGTGTACACCGGGGGCGTAGGTCGCTCCCCGTCCCAGCGGCGCGCAGGCGAAGAGCCTTATCGTGCTTCATCGCGCCGGCGCGCGCGCCGACCGAAGCGTGACCAGCGGCGTTCCGGCCGGCGTCGAAGCCCTATCCTTCAGACGCGGCTCTGCTAGACTGCGCCGGGCCGGCGGGGGCGTCGGCCCGGGATTGGGGGGAGACGCGAGGATCATGATTCCCGTGCTGTTGGGCTCGGTCTTGAGCCTGTTGTTCTTCTCCGCCGTGCTGGCCAGCGAAATTCGCGGCGGCGATCACCGCCGCATCCGCGAGCTCGGCGTGCTCGTCGGCATTCTGACGCTCGTCGCCGCCTATGCGAGCCACGCCGTCATCGCCACCAGCTGGCCGCAAATCGCCAGCGTCTCCGCCCTGATCCTGCGCGGGGGGTAAGGCGGCGCGAAGGTCCCGTGCGAGCGCGGAGCGCTCGTCACGGGCGGCGTCAGCGGTTGCGCAGCAACCGCGAAAGCTGCACCGCTCAAGCAAAGACCCGGTTCCTCTAAACCTGATTCAACGGTCGCAGCACCTTGCCCTCGAGAAAGGCGCGGATGTTCTCGACCGCTTGGCCATAGGCGAGGCGATAGCCCTCCTCGGTGACGTATCCGAGATGCGGCGTGATGACGACGTTATCGAGCCGCAGCAGCGGGTGGTCGCGCGGCAGCGGCTCGGGCTCGAAGACATCGAGTCCGGCGCCGGCGATGCGCTGCCCCTCGAGACTGGCGAGCAGCGCCGCCTCGTCGACGATCGGTCCGCGCGATGTGTTGACCAGGAAAGCGGTCCGCTTCATCTGCCCAAGCTCGGCCGCGCCGACCAGGCCGCGCGAGCGCGGGCTCAGCACGAGATGGATGCTGACGACATCGGCGCGCGCGAACAGCTCCGCTTTCGCCACCAGCGTGGCGCCGGCCGCGGTGGCACGCTCCGCTGTCAGATTCTGGCTCCAGGCGATCACCTCCATGCCGAAGGCCTGACCGACCCGGGCCACCTGACCGCCGAGCCGGCCGAGGCCGAGGAGTCCGAGCGTCTTGCCTTTGAGGCCGATGCCGAGCGTCGTTTGCCAATGCCCGGCGCGCGTCGCCCGATCCTCCCGCGGGATGTGGCGGAAGAGCGCCAGGATGAGGCCCCAGCTGAGCTCTGCGGTGGGATAGGGCAGCATCTCGGTGCCCGAGACCTGCACGTTGCGCTCGCTGGCCGCGGCGAGGTCGATCGCGGCGTTGCGCATGCCGGCGGTGACGAGGAGCCGCAGGTTCGGCAGCTTGGCAAACAGCGCGCGCGGGAAGGGTGTGCGCTCGCGCATGGCGACGACGCCTTCGAAGGCGTGGAGGCGCCTTGCCACGGCGTCGAGGTCGTCGAGGTGATCGGCGAAGGCCTCGATCGTCACCTGGGGGTGCAGGCTCCGCCAATCCGCCATGGCGAGCGCCACACCTTGATAATCGTCGAGAATGGCCACCCGAAGCATCGCCGTCCCTCCCAGGTCATCAGTTTTCAGTCATCAGTTCTCAGCGCCCCCTACTGATAACTGAAAACTGACGACTGACAACTTCCTTCAGGAAACTGAC
>Ga0335073_10012716_pt1 | contig 11813 bp, 5 predicted proteins | sample Lox_Sample_22_FD_207093 | JGI IMG/M metagenome (GOLD analysis project Ga0335073, IMG submission 207093) | Soil microbial communities from Loxahatchee National Wildlife Refuge, Florida, United States - Lox_Sample_2.2 | ecosystem: Environmental > Terrestrial > Soil > Wetlands | place: USA: Florida... | reverse complement strand
GGTTCCGCGGCACGTGCCGTCTCAGCATGTTTCTTGACCATCTTATTGCGCGCCGAGCGCAGCTTCAGAAACGTTTTGGCCTCATGATACAAACGTTTGCGCTCATGGCCATCAAAGGCGGCTTTGCGCAGAATGCGGATGACGGCCTTCGGCCGGAAATAATATTCGTCGTAGAAGCGGTGCACCGCGGACAGAATCTCATCGGCCGGTAAGCCCGGATATTGAATGTGCGCGAGTTGATGGCCGCCCTCGTCGACCATCTTGCTGTCCGCGACCATGAATCCGTTCTTCACGGCGTAATCGTAGAGCTCCGTTCCCGGATAGGCATGCGCCACCGAAACCTGAATTGTCTCCACGTCGAGTTCTTTCGCGAATGCAATTGTATTGTTGATCGTCTGGTGCGTCTCGCCGGGCAATCCCAGAATGAAGTCTCCGTGAATCACCAGTCCGAGTTTGTGGCAATCTTTCGTGAACTGCCGCGCGCGTTCGACGGTCGCACCTTTCTTGATGTTCTTCAGAATCTGCGGATCACCTGATTCATACCCGACGATCAAAAGCCGGCAGCCCGCTTCTTTCATCGCCTTCAGCGTTTCATAATCGGTAGTCACGCGCGAAGTGCAGGACCATGTCAGACCCAGCGGCTTCAGCTTCGAGCACAGCTCGATCGTACGTGCCTTTTGAATGTTGAACGTGTCATCATCAAAGAAAAATTCCTTCACATTCGGCCAATATTCTTTGGCTCGCGACATCTCTCTCGCCACGTCGTCCGTCGAACGCTTGCGCCACGGATGCCCGCTCAGCGTCTGCGGCCACAAACAGAAGGTGCACTGTGCCGGACAGCCGCGCGTGGTATAAAGCGCCACATAAGGATGCAGCAGGAACGGCACGTTGTACCGCGTGACATCGAGATCGCGCCGGTAGATATCCGTGACATGTGGCAGCGCGTCAAGATCCTGAATCTGCGGCGCATCGGGATTATGCACGACCTTGCCGTCCTTCAGAAACGAAACGCCGGGAATTTCCTCGAGTGGCCTACCCTTGGCGTAGTCGACCACCGCATAATCAAATTCCTTGCGGACGATGAAATTGATAGCCGGGCAATCACGCAGAGATTTCTCCGGCAGAACGCTGACGTGCGGGCCCACGAACGCAATCTTGATCGCCGGATTCGCGTCTTTGATCGCAGCGGCCAGACGAATGTCTCCGGGGAAACCGGGCGTCGAGGTGAACAGAACTAAGAACTCGTAGTCTTTGGCAATCTGAATCGTTTCTTCGCCGGAAACGTGGTGCGGTGGCGCATCTAGCAGGCGAGCGCCTTCCAGCATCCCGGTCGGATAGGCAAGCCATACCGGATACCAGTAGCTCTCAATCTCGCGGGTGGCAGGCCAGCGTGAGCCGGCTCCGCCGTCAAAGTTCTCAAACGATGGGGGATTCAGAAACAGCGTCTTTAAGGGCATATTTCTTAGATTCTGATTCTAGCATCTGCGGCATGGCCGATTGCGGAGCACGCCGTGTCAGCGCGGGTTCCGGAATCCGGGCACAACCCCAACTAGGCCTAAGTGCTTGATTCCAAGGCTACTCGCAAACCCGAACGAGAGCATGCAAAGTAGGCTGAGTGAGGGTTTCCCTGCAGTAAAGGGTGAAATTCAGCGCTAAATGGGAGGCGTTACCCGCCTTCGCTGTACTCATCCGGCACACTGAACGTAACGCCGCGATCCTGATTCGCTTTGATCGTAGCCGGGATGTCGAGCTCCGACAGAGGAATCTTGACCGTCTGCTGCGGAGCGAAGTTCCACAGCGTGTCGCCTACGATCGCGTAATTCTGGATTTCCTCTTTGTGCTGATTCCGGAATACAAGCAGTGTCGAACGCATGATGGAGTCGGCCGTCTGTTCATGGCTTCGTTCCGCCTCCTGCATGCGCTCGGGATCGAGCGGCGGACGAACATAAGCATATTGGTTATCGCGATCTGGCTGGCTCTGACCCTGCGCATCCGCATATCCCTGGTTGTATGCATTCTGATACGCGTCCTGATCGCCATCCATCTGTTCCTGTTGGAGCATCTGCTGCTCGCGCAGATTGTCCTCGTTCATCTGCTCGGCGACGGCCAAATCATTCTCGTAGTCGCTATTGTCGTAATTGCTGTTGTCCTCGGAGTCCCACCAGTACCACCACGGATCGAAGTAACCCCAACCCCCATAATACGGATAACCCCATCCGTATCCCCAACCTGAGTACGGATATGTCCGAAAGCGCAAGCCAATTCCGCCATGGTTGCCGTTGCGCCCAAATCCATTGCGGCCCAAACCGCTGCGCCCAATGCCACCGGGCCCGAACCCGCGACCGAACCCTCCCCGGCCAAATCCGTTGCTTGCGAAAGGCTGACGCACGAGTGGCGAAGTAGGAGGCGTGAAGCCGCCTGTGGGCGGATGATTAAAGCCGAATGTGGGTGGGAGTTGAGAAAATCCGCGAGAAAAACCAGGACCACTGAAGCTACGTACGCCGGGGCTACCGCTGAATCCGTGTCCAGCGAAGCCGCCGCCGCTGAAGTGGCCACCAAAGCCGCCGTGGCCGCCTCCGCCGAAGCCACCGCCATGACCACCGCCGCGCTGGGCCCACAAAGGTAGGGCCAAGATCAGGGCGAACGCCGCAATGGCCATCCCACGGCGCATACTAGCCTCATTATAAGCCCGCATGGCAACACCCCGAACTCTCTCAAATCTTTAGATGCACCGACTTACATAACAGCGGATTTGAAGTTATTGCAGTGGCGATAACGATTCGCAAGCTGCTTCGCTGGGAATCCCAGATCCGCTGGGTTGTACGCGCACGACGGCATCTTCAAACGAGCAAAAACTGCGAATTCCGGTCTGGTTCACTGCTTGAGGTATCGCCGTCGCATAATATTGCACCGCCGGCGGCCCCCCCGATCCAGTTGCTGCGAAGTTATAGCCGGCCTTCACTCCCGAAGCGAGCACGCTGTCGATCAGGCACGCGGTCGTCTGGCTCGGCGTGCATGGCGACACGCCACCCAAATTGGCCAGCGTTGCGGCGTAACCCACCGTCGGATACGCCGACTGATAGCTGATCATCGCCGTGTTGATCGTCTGCATTGACTTTACGGCCGATGCCTCATTGGCCGCCATTTTCGCGTGCAGCAGGTTGGGAATTGCAATCGCAGCAATGATGAGAATGATCGCCACGACGATCAGCAATTCGATCAGGGAAAATCCGCTCTGTCGGAAATTTCGAGGTGAAACTGTCATTTTGTGAACCATGGGAGAACCGCCCCTTCCGCCGCAATCCGGCGCCTCAAGCTTACCACCGAATGCTCCTTTGCGGGGCGAAATCGCCCGCCAGAAGCGGCATTTAGCCCGTTCCCTGAGGCTGTCGAGAGGGCATCCGGCCAGGCTGCTCGATATCCTCTGTCACATAGAATCGCGCAACATCCGGCTCTTGCAAAATTTTTTGAGTGCTGGGATGGTAGCTGGGACTTAGGACTCCGGACTCACGACTCAGTTTGGATACAGGGCTAACGAATGGCGCAAATTCCTTGACTACGGACTCTACCGGATTGGCCGCATTTACGCCTCTGTGAAGAAATGCTCCCTTTGCTGGACGGGGCTGGGAACTTGACTCCCGCGGGCGCGCTTGGGAGCTTTCAACAAGCGCTTCCGATAGCGCTGGGTCTTTAGTCCTGCCTCTGTCCGGATCGACCTATTTTTTCTTCTTGTTTTTCTTGCTTGCCGGCTTTTTAAGGTGTGCCGCCTTTTTGTCGGTTTTTGCTGCAGGCTTCGCAGATTTCCCAGCAGTTTTAAGAGTAGTTGGCTTGCTGTCGATTTTTGTGGGCCTGGTTTTTTCCGGCATGACAGGCGGTGCCGTTTTCGGCGCACCAGGAGCATTGCTTGCCGCGGCCACAGATTTCTTTCCCTTCGGTCCTGGTTTTCCGGAAGTTTGGACCGCTGCGGCTTCCGCCGACACTTTCGCAGCCCGTCCACGTCGAGGTGCAGGCGGGGGTGGCGGAGGAGGCGGGGCGAACGGTTTCAAGTATTTCAAAATCTCGGTTCTGGTGCGCAGCTTGCCATCGAGCAGCAGCATGAACACGTCACGGGCAATTTTCGGATACTCAGGCAGCTGCGGCGTGATCAGAAGTTCGGTCATCTCCGGCAACGGAATCTTCTGCTGCACTTGCCGCCACTTGGTCAGATAATTCTTGATTTTCTGCTCAACCGATTGCTGCCTGGCGGTCACGGCGAGAAACAGCACCATCTCCGGCCGCGCGTTGCTCAGGAGCTGCCACGTGCGCGAGGGAGTCGATGCTTCTTTTCCCATCAGCCGCTTTGCCAGCTCTTTGGCATGATCTTCGATATCTCGCCAGGCCTCGACCAGATCTCTGCGCGGAATCATGCGTTGAATCTCAGAGATATCCTTTTCCGGCATCCGGGCGGTGAGGAAGTACATGACGGCTGGTCCGGCGTCTGGCGCGTAGCCGAGATCGACCATCTGCTGGCGCGTCTTCATCAGAGCGCCCAAACCCTCGGCATCGGCTTTGGCTGACGTCCACCGCGGATGCAGTACCTCGAGCCAGCCTTCCTTTTCCAGCATCTTAACGACGAGCAGCGGATCATCTTCATGCGCCAGGGCTGCAATCTCGTGCCCGATCGAGCTGCGCAGGATGTAATCGATGTACTTGCCTTCCTTGGCCGCGGCGTAACGCGCCTGCGTACGTTCTTCGAGCGGCCAATGGAAACGGGCAGAGAAGCGCGTAGCACGGATCAGACGCGAAGGATCTTCGAGGAAGGCGTAGTTCTGCAGGATCCGGATTAGCTTGGCTTCAATATCGGCGACGCCGTTAAAGGGGTCGAGCAGCAGCCCGCGCGACCCTTCATTCAGAGAAAGAGCCATCGCGTTGACTGTGAAATCGCGGCGGCGGAGGTCTTCGTGGATTGTGGCCGGCGCTACAATTGGCGGTTTGCCGGTTTTCTCGCGCTGCTCGGTCCGCGCCATGCTGATTTCGGCGCGGGCATTTCCGGGGAGCGAGACGAACAGCGTGCGGATGTCTTCTTCAATCGCTGTGATCCGGGCCCCAGCTTTCTCCAGATCCTTCTGTAATTTGAGTGGATTCCCCTGGATCGTAAAATCAAGGTCGCGGATGGCAAAGCCGCTGATGATGTCGCGAATGGCGCCACCGGTCAGATAAAGGTTCAACCCGGCCGCCCGGGCCACTTCCTGTATCAGGTTGACGCCTTTAAGTTGATCCGGCGTCAGCCGAAGCTCCATCGTGTAAATGTAATCAGCCATTCGCGTTAGCGGCCCACAGGCCGATCATGCAACGCTCGACGACTATTCCTTTTCCAGACCGGCTCGAATCGTAGGAAGTACAGATTTCCACAATTTTTGCACAGTGCAAGGTGCGAATTGTCCGCAAAATGTTGCTTTCACTGTGCAAGTATCGGTATATCAAGCGTTTAGGAAGCAATAATACTTTGCAGCAAGCTATTGAAAATAACACAAGGTTTACGGTTTGGCTACTGGCAAGGCGGATTCCGCGAGTTTCTCGGCGAAAAGTGCGAGAATCGAAGCGCAGGGATTAGGGGACGAGGGGTCAGTAGCCAGTTCAACTCGCCCAGGTTCTGACGTCCGACGACCGCTGATTCCTGGCCCTGCTTTTCATGCCCTCGACTCACAAAAAGGTGATCGTTCGCAAGATGGATCGCGATTCCGTCTCCGGGTACGTGTCGCCGGCGGAGTACGTCCGCGAGGGCAAACTGGAATTGCTCAATACCTCCGGCACGGTGATCGCGATCGATTTGCATGAGATCAAGGGCGTGTATTTTGTTCGCGAATTCGGCGATTCCGAATCGCTCACGCGCAAGACATTTACCTCACGCCCGCGCTCAGAAGGACTCTGGGTGCGTCTGCGCTTCAAAGACAGCGAAATTTTGGAAGGTCTCATGCCCGCCGATCTGGCGCAAACCATGCCGGAAGGATTTCTGATAAATCCTCCGGATCAGCGCTCCAACACGCAGAGGATTTTTGTCCCTCGCACGGCCTTGGAGTCTCTGACGGTGCTTGCGGTGATTGGCGCGAGCCGCCGCAAACGCCGCCCGGAGGATCAGCGGCAAGTGCCCATGTTTGAAGAGTGAGGTTGAAGAGTGATTTTCGAACCGTGATCGGGCGCACACCCGAGTCTCTTGAACGCCGCGTCCAAGGCGCAAATCGGGCGGTGCGGAATTCGAAAAATCATTGAACTACGGCTCTAGGTTGATGTACTGTGTGATCGCCACACGGGCATCTGCCCGCCAAGATACGGCCGGTGTTCCCCTGTTCCCCGCTGCTCCGGTCGCCTCGCGTGGAGACAACTGAATACTCGGGTCCCGAGGTGTGTCGATGAAAGCGAGCGTTTCTTCGTCTTCCTGTCGTCATTCCCTGTCTACTGCCTTTTCGTTTCTGACTATAGGCACCATCCTTCTCTTCAACCGCGCATCGCTCGCCCGGCAATCGGCGAATGCTGGGATTTCGCCCAGTCCGCAGCCGTTGATCACGCAAGCGATCGATGAAACGCAGCTGACTACACTTACAGGCAACACCCATCCTCTTGCGCGCCCGCAATTCGATCTCGGGACTGCTCCCGCCACATTGCCGATGGAGCGCATGCTGCTGGTCCTGAAACGCAGTCCACAGCAGGAGGCGGCGCTCCAGAAACTGCTCGACGACCAGCAGGATAAGAACTCGCCCAATTATCACCAATGGCTCACGCCCGAGGAGTTCGGCAGACAATTCGGTCCCACTGACGCTGATATCCAGACGATCACCGCCTGGCTGCAGTCGCACGGATTTCAAGTGGGCACTACGAAAGGCCGCACCGTCCTTGAGTTTTCCGGATCAGCCAGCCAGGTTCAGCAAGCCTTTCACACTACGATCCACAAGTATCTGGTGAATGGTGAGCAGCACTGGGCCAACGCCAGCGATCCACAGATCCCGACGGCGCTGACCCCGGCAGTGGCAGGCATTGATTCGCTGAATGATTTTCCGCGCCACCCGATGAATGCTCCCGCGGGTGAATTCAAGCGCGATCCAGCAACGGGAAAAATCGAGGCCGTGAAGCCTCTGTACACTTTTCCTTCGGGCTGCATTCAGGACGACACCAGCCGCAACGCTTGTTATTACGGTGTCGGGCCTTACGATTTCGCGAAGATTTATAACGTCCAGCCCTTGTGGACCGCCGGGACCAACGGTACGGGCCAGACCATTGCCATCGTCGGGGAAACGAACATCAATCCGCAGGACGTCGCCAATTTTCGCAGCCTGTTCGGCCTCGCTGCCAACCCCCCGAATATCATTCTGAATGGCCCGGACCCAGGTATCGTGGGCGACGAATCAGAAGCCGACATCGACGTGCAGTGGTCTGGGGCAGTGGCGCCCAATGCCACGATTGATTTCGTTGTTTCGCAATCGACCGAAACGACTGCCGGAATTGATTTATCCGCCTACTACATCATTGAAAACAACCTCGCGGGCGTCATGAGCGAGAGCTACGGCTATTGCGAGTTAGGACTGGGCACGGCCGGCAATCAGTTCTACAGCAACCTCTGGCAGCAGGCCGCGGCACAAGGCATCACTGCGTTCGTTTCCGCGGGAGATGGTGGCGCGGCTGGCTGCGACAACTTCAACGCGGCTCCCCCGGCGCCCGCGCAGTACGGTCTCCAGGTCAGCGGATTTACTTCCACCCCCTACAACGTCTCCGTCGGCGGCACCGATTTCAACGACTTCAGCAATCCCGCAACCTACTGGAGCACGACCAACAACTCGACCACGCAAGCCTCGGCTCTCAGCTACATTCCCGAAACTACCTGGAATGATTCCTGCACCAACTCGATCTTCAGCACGCTCGGCTTTAGCACGAGTGCGGAAACCAATTGCAACAATTCGCAGTTGCAGGGTTTCGTCATTCCCGAGGGCGGATCAGGAGGCATGAGCGCCTGCACCACCCCGAGCGGTGAGACGCCGGCCAGTTGTGCTGGGGGATATGCGAAACCAACCTGGCAATCTGGAACCGGCGTTCCCAGCGACGGCAAGCGCGATATACCCGACGTTTCATTGTTTGCCAGCAACGGTTTCGTCGGCAGTTTCTACATCATCTGCCAGTCTGACGAGACTCCTAGCGGGACGTGCGATCTGAACGCTCCGTACCAGGATTTTCTCGGATTCGGCGGGACATCGGTGTCGTCCCCAGCGTTTGCCGGAATCATGGCGCTGGTGAATCAGCAGTATGGCCGTCAAGGCAACGCCAATTACGTGCTCTACAAGCTGGCGGGAAAATCCGGAGCAAGCTGTGCTTCCGCTGTCGGTAATGGCACGAGCTCGAGCTGCATTTTCAACGACGTCGTCTCGGGCACGAATGCGATGCCCTGCGCCACCGGTTCGCCGAACTGCACAACAAGTCTTGCCGGCGATGCCTACGGCGTCTTGACCGGCTACGCCACAACCGCGGGATACGACCTTGCTACCGGTCTGGGATCGGTGAACGCGCAAAATCTGGTGAGCAAGTGGAATTCAGTCAGCCTGCTGCCGTCAGTCACAACCTTGAGCACTTTGACTCCTACGACCATCACGCACGGGCAATCGGTTAATTTCAGCGTGACCGTGCAGCCGAAGTCCGGAACGGGAGCGGCTCCAACCGGTCTGGTTTCGTTGGTTGGCGGATCTCCGAGCGGTCCCTTCGGTGCATTTAATCTGACCAGCAGCGGCGCATTCTCGGGCACCACCGACATGCTTCCCGGCGGAACATACACCCTCACTGCTCATTATCCCGGCGACTCGAATTACAGCTCCAGCGATTCGAGTGGGATCAGTGTGACCGTGAACAAGGAAAATAGCCAGCCGCAGATTTTCCTGGTGACGCTTGACTCCAACGGAAACGTCATCAACGGCGATACCACAACAGCAACCTACGGCTCCCCGTACATTCTCCGCGTAAATGTCCAAAACTCGGCAGGGCAGATGTGCAACCCCGTGGCGACCTCCGGAACAACGCAAACGGCCTGTCCCACCGGAACGGTGACGATGACCGATAACGGCAGTTCTCTCGATGCCGGCACATACACGCTGAACAGCTACGGATATTTCGAGGACTGGGCGGTTCAGCTTCCCGGCGGGACAGACAGTGTGAAGACCGTCTATTCAGGGGACAACAGCTTTAGCACGAGCACGGTGACGACACCGATTACGATTACGCCTGCCACAACGAGCATAGCTCCGCCCGCCACCTCGGGTGGCACGGTCGGTGGGTTGTTCACTTCTAACACAGCTGTAACCACAACCAGCTCTGGCGTGGGCCCCACGGGCACCGTGACTTTCCTCTCGAACGGCACTGCTATCCCAGGAAGTGTCTCCTACGACATATTGAATGGCTCGGCATCTTACCCCGCCGGCCTTGCCGCCATCTTCGTAAGTTCCGGCTATCCGTTCTCGTCGGCGGGCACATACAGCATCACGGCGGCTTACAGCGGAGATACGAACTATGCCGCTGCGACGTCAGCCCCGACCACTATCAAAGTGCAGTACCCAAGCCCGACGGTGAATATCACTCCGGCGACGCAAGACGTAAATCCTGGAGCCACCGCTACTCTCAGTGCTCTAGTCGACACGACGAACAAATCCATCTATCCCACAGGAACGATCACATTTGTCAACTTAACAGGCAACGGCGGGGTATTGTCCGGGCCGACCGCCTGCGCTAGTACAAAGGACAGCAGTGGCAACTATGCCTGTCAGGTTTCGGCAAGTATCACCGCGACCAGTGCCGCCTTGGTACAGGCGCAATACAGTGGTGACACAAACTACCCTGCGGGCATCTCTGGAAACGCGCAGATCATCGTGAACGACTTCTCGCTGACCGCCGGTTCGATCACAACAACCCAAGGCACCTCGGCGCAGACAACGATTAACGTTTCTGCTTTGGGTAACTTCAACGGAACGGTCAGCGATTTCTCCTGCTCCGGCTTGCCAACGGAGGCGACTTGCAGTTTCAGTCCGACTTCCGTCTCGGGCGGTCAGGGCTCGACCACATTGACCATTGGCACGGCGGCCGTAGGTCAACTGCGCCATCGCGCTTCAAATGAAAAACGCAGACTCGGCTGGATGGCCGCGATTCTGCCCATCGCTGGAATATTTTTGATCGGCATCCCGGCCCGCGAACGCAAAAAAGCCTTACTTGCATCGCTGCTCATCTTGGCGGTCATTGCGATGTTCCCAAGTTGCGGCGGGAGCGGTGGCGGGGGCGGCGGAGGTAACCAGAACAACCCCGTTCCTGCCATCACGTCGTTGTCTCCGACGCAGCAGGCGGCGGGATCGACGCCTCAGAATCTAACCATCAATGGAACAGGCTTTGTGACCAGTTCTACCGTGACGTTCAACGGGGCAGCCCACTCAGCCACTTACGCAAGCGCGACGCAACTGACGACATATCTGCTGCCAGGCGACCTTGCCGTGGCTGGCAACTTCCCCGTTGTAGTGACTAATCCGGCACCGGGCGGAGGAGCTTCTAGCCCCGTGAACTTTGACGTGGTCAGCGGGACTCCAACGGGTACCTTTACCGTAACCGTTACCGCGTCCAGCGGGTCGCTCACACACAGCACGACGTTTACGCTGACAGTGCAGTCGGCAAATTGAACTAGCTCGGAGTTGCAGATTGCAGGTTGCCCCACCCTTGTCTTTCGTTCTTTGGAGGACAGAGCCTGCCCTGAGCAGGCGAAGCCCGCCGAAGGGGTGGGGATTTTGATTTCAGGCTCTGGTGTACGATCTATTCGTCTCCTCTCAAAAAATGATGAAACTCTCTGCCATTGCTTCTGAGCTCGGGGCGCGCCTGGAAAATGGTACTCCAGACACTGAAATTCACGGCCTCAATGGAATTGAACAAGCTGGGCCGGGCGAACTGACGTTCGTCTCGAATCCCAAGTATGCCGCGGCGGCGCGGAGCACGAAAGCATCGGCCGTAATTGTCGGAGAAGATTTTCCCGCGATCCCCGCGGCTATGCTGCGCGCGAAAGATCCGTACTTGAGCTTCGCGCGGGCGCTGGAGCTGTTTCATCAGCCGATCCGATATGCGCCCGGAGTGCATCCGACCGCCGTTGTGCATGCGACTGCCAGGATCGGCGCCAACGCGCACATCGGACCCTACGTCGTCATCGACGAAGATGTCGAGATCGGCGCGAACGCAGTTCTGCTCGCGCATGTCGTCATTTACCGGGGCGTGAAGATAGGCACCCACTTCTTCGCGCACGCGCAGGCAGTTGTCCGCGAGAACTGCCGCATCGGTAACGATGTGCTCTTGCAGAACGGAGTTGTCATCGGCGCTGATGGATTCGGTTTCGCGAAAACTGCCGACGGACGCTGGCACAAGATCCCGCAGCCCGCGCCGGTCGTGATCGGCGACGATGTCGAGGTGCAGGCGAACTCGTGCATCGATCGGGCCAGCGTGGGTGGAACGCGGATTGGCCGCGGCGCGAAGATCGATAACCTCGTCCAAGTCGGCCACGGATCGCAGGTCGGTGAAGACGCGTTGCTCTGCGCGCAGGTTGGACTGGCAGGATCAACCGAAATCGGAAACAAGGTCATTCTGACAGGTCAAGTTGGCGTGGTCGGTCACTGCAAAGTCGGAGAGAACGCCATCGTCACGCCGCAGAGTGGAGTCGCGAATGATATCGCCGCCGGAGCGCTCGTGAGCGGAGCACCCGCCGTTGATCACAAAGCGTGGCTGAAGTATTCGGCGATCCTGCCGCGGTTGCCGGAAATCGCTCGCGCGGTGCGAAA
>Ga0335073_10012713_pt1 | contig 11814 bp, 9 predicted proteins | sample Lox_Sample_22_FD_207093 | JGI IMG/M metagenome (GOLD analysis project Ga0335073, IMG submission 207093) | Soil microbial communities from Loxahatchee National Wildlife Refuge, Florida, United States - Lox_Sample_2.2 | ecosystem: Environmental > Terrestrial > Soil > Wetlands | place: USA: Florida... | reverse complement strand
CTCAACTGGAAGGCGGACGGCAATATTTCCCAACCTTCCTGTAACTTCCCCTATGGGCAGTTGTTCAACTCGAAGAGGGGCAATAGTTTGGTGCGATGATCAATGGCATTAAGCATCGCGCGTTGCGCCAACATTCAGCAGACGGTTTCGACCTCATCGCTTGCGAATGTCCCACGTGCAAAATGTTGCACTGGCACAAAAGCCGCTCCAAAGAGCGAAGGGTTTGTCCGTTTTGCAGCGCCGGGCAGCCGGACTATGTATCGCGAACTGTACCGGAACCGGTGCCGGTGAGGGAAACGGTGTGGGACGAAACGGTCCCGAGCGGCGAGTCGGATGGTTTCTGCCCGTTTGTGCTGGAATTTTTCATGGTCCAGGGAAATGGATTTCGTTGCATGGCGTATCGTAACGCGGACGGCAAATGGCGCGGGGCATTTGACGACGAAGTATTGCACGGAGCCGTCCGGGTATTGGGATAATTTGATTTCCGCAGGAGACGTTTGCAAAGGTGAAAGAGGCCGGACCTGTTGGTCCGGCCTCTCTATAGTGATGAGGTTTAAACGCCGTCACTCCGACGCTCAGAAGGGCGACATGACCTGTTTTGGGGGTCGCTGTCCCGGCCACGTCGCGAGCAAAACCTCTCTGCCAACCCTAAACGGACAGCGAAATTCAAACATCTGAAATAATAGACCGTTTGGGGATTAATGCCGAATGAACGATATATTAAAATTCATTCATAATCCCCGGAAAAAAGCCGCCTTTTTTGACAGGCAGGATGCCTGTCCTGCTATTGCCCCGCGTAATGTCTCAATCGTTCACGAATTGAATCTTCCAACGCGGTGTTATTTTGTGCCCGTGCCAGAACCAGAGCCTGTTGCATCTGCTCGATGGCTTCGGCCAGTTTACCCTGGCTGGCCAGAGCGATGCCTAAATTATTGTAGGAAGAGGGGTCATTCGGGTTCAATTGGATTGCCCGGTTGAAGCACTTAATGGCGTCGTTCAGCTTGTGCTGTCTGGCCAGGATAACACCCAGGTTATTGAGGGTATTCGGGTCATCCGGCTTGAGGTCAAGCGCCTGCTGATAGTACCCGGCGGCGGCGTTGATATCGCCTTGCGCAGCCAGGGCGCCACCCAGATCATTCAGGGCATCGAGGTATTGAGGTTTTAGCTGGATGGCGCGCTCGTATTGTGCGATGGCGTCGTTTAACTTCCCTTGTCGTGCCAAGGTCAGTCCTAAATTGCATCGGGCTTCGGCAAAGTCAGGATTGATTTCGAGAGCGTGCTGGTAATTTTGAGCGGCGTCGTCGTAGTCAGCTCGCGCGGCGTAAATGTTGCCGAGGTTATAGCAGGTGTTGGCGTCTTCGGACTTGAGAGCAAGGGCGCGGTCAAGGTCCTGGACGGCTTCAGTTACATTGCCCTGGGCAGCCAGGGCGACGCTGAGATTGTTGAGGGTTCGAATATTCTCAGGGTCCAGTTGAAGCGCTTGATGAAATTCGCGAACGGCCGCGTCCAGCTTTCCCTGGCTGGTGAGAACTTTGCCGAGATTATTCATGGACTTGACGTCGTCGGGGTTAATTTCAAGAGCGCGATTAAAATGCCGAACCGCGTCCTGCGTATCTCCCTGGGCAGCCAGAGCAATGCCTAGATTGCAATGAGCGATATAGCTCTGCGGCCAGCGCGAGAGCGTGCGCGTCCAAATCGAAATACTGTTTTTCCAATAGCCGGCCTGGACGCGTGCGGCGCTTGAGAGGGCGGCCAGAACGGTGACAGCGGCACAGCCCAATAGAATCCTGCGGAAGGGCAACGGCCGGAACAGGTCAGCCGCGCCCCAGGCGATGAAAATAAACAGGCCAATCTGAGGCAGATATGTATATCGGTCAGCCCGAGCCTGGTCGCCGGTTTGCATGATATCGATGACGGGCAAAAACATAATCAGATACCAGAGCCAGCCGGCCAGGAGGCCGGGACATCTTCGCCGTAACAGAAAAGACACCGCCGAAATGATAACGAGGATGGAGACCGACAATCCCAGTTTCAGCCCGGGCAGATGATCCGGAGGGTGGGGATACAGGAGAGACAGTCCAACCGGATAAATGGAATGCTGCAAATAATCGACATACGCGATAAGCGCGTTGCCCAGACGCCAGGGCCAGGTGAAATGCCGGACCGCGAGAACGACGTGCGGCTGGGTCAGCACCGTCACGGCGCACCCTGCCGCGCTTAGTAAAAAGAAAGGCCATTTTTCCAGGAGCAATTTAGGAAAAGAGAGCCGGGTCAGTCGCTGAAGCGGCCAAAAATCCAGAAGCAGCAGGATGAGGGGCAGGGTGACGATCATTGATTTGGACAGGATACCCAGAACAAATAACGCGAGCGCCCAATAATAAGCAGGCGTCCAACCACGCGGATCGATGGACGCGATGGCGGAGTCGGGCTTTTGGCGGGCTGTTTGCGACTGGACGTGACGAATCCACGCCCAAAGAGCGAGCATAAAAAATAATCCGCTCAGGACGTCTTTTCGTTCGGCAACCCACGCGACCGATTCGACCCGCAGCGGATGAATGGCGAACGCCGCCGCGAGAAAGGCGCTTCGCCAGAGGGCGCCGGTCATAGCTTGAAATACGAGGAAAAGCGCGATGGCCGCAGCGGTGTGCAGCAAAACATTGGTGAGGTGATGTCCGCCGGCATTGGGCCCGTAGAGCTGCCAATCCAGCATATGGGAAATATCAGAGACGGGAAACCAGGAGTCGCGGCCGTTGCTCTGGGTAAATACGCAGCCGATCTCGTGCAAATCCAGGCCACGCGTGACAGCCGGATTGTCGTAGACGATGGCGTCGTCGTCGTAATTGATGAAATCGAAATGAACGGTTTGGCCAAAGACCGCCCAGACAGCCAGCGCCAGGGCAAGGCAAATACCGGCCGATTTCCAAATCGTTGGCGGCTGAGCTGCCCGGCCGGTGGCGTGATCGTTCCGGACGAATGGAGCAGCGTCACCGGCCGTCATGGAGTTGCTTCGATATTAATCCCGAGGCGGTCGAGGGTGCTGCCTTCCTGCGAATAAAGAGTGGCGAGGGCCTCTTCGTAGTTGGCCAGCGCGCGGATTTCCTGGCCGCGGGCCGCGGTGAGGTTGTTTTGATACGTCAAGACTTCAAACGTTGTGGCCTTGCCTACGGCGTAGGTTTTTTGCTCGGCATCCAGGGCGGCTTCGGCGTAAACGCGGGCCTGTCGAGTCGCATCCACGCTTTCGTAATCGGATTGGGCGGTCTTAACGGCGTTATCAATTCCGACCAGGACGCTTTGCTCATATTGTTTTAGTTTCAGGACTACTTGTTTATAGGACACTTTGTCGGATTTGAATTGATTGCGAGTGTATTGACTGGCCAAAGGCACGGACAACTGGCCGCCGACACTGTAATAAGGGGCGCTGCCCTGGTTGATCTGACCGAAAGCTCCATTGTAAAACAGACCATCGCCGTTCCAGCCGTACGTGCCTATGACGTCGAGCTCGGGAAAAAGCTGGTTGCGATCGAATTTGAGTTGGATGCCGGCCTTCTCCACGTTCAGCCGATACTGGATCAGGTCGGGCCGCTTGGTCATGCCGAGGCTCCAACTGTCCTGTAAATTGAAAAGCACCAGCGGCGCCGAGAGTGTTTCGGCAGGCTGAATATCCGAACTGTGCCAGGATGAGTAATCGTCCGTAATGAGGTTCTTCAACGTGTTCTGATCGGTCTCGATGGTGCTTTGAGCGGTAATGACATTGGCCTGGTTTTGGGCGACCTGCGAGCGGTCCTGTTGCACGCTGAGTTCTGCCAGCGTTCCGATTTGCAGGCGCTGCAGGTCCTGATCCAATTGAGTTTGGGAAAGGGTGAGTGCCTCCTGCTGCACTTTCAGATTCTCCAGGGCGTAAATCAGCTCGTAATAGGCGGTTTCGACGGAGGTGACACTGGTGATGACCTGATAACGGAAGCCCTGTTCACTGTTTTGCATGGTGTTTTTGTTCACCAGGATTGTCAGGCGGTCCTGGTCGATCCACATATTTTTGAGCAGGGGCTGAGTCAATTTGACGCCTATGCTACCGATACTGTTTGGAGTCGTTATGCCAGACTCCAAAATATGCTCCTGATAGATATTACCGCTGAAATCATATTGTAATCCTGTCAACGGGAGTTCTCCGCCAATGCCGGCATTGAAGGTGTCTATTTTGACCGTCTCGGGAGGCAAAGGGATTCCATCGAAAAAGCCGCCCGGCTGAACGTTGAAATTATATGTGCCGGAAGCGTTTAAAACAGGATCGTAAGCCGTGCCGTAGGAAGCGCGCAGTTCGAAAAGATCGATGGCCGGATTATACCGTTGGATTTGTACGTCGAGGTTGTGTTTGAGGGCTTCAGCAATGCAGTCCTGCAATGACATCTTGCGGCCGTTGGGAACGGTGTTGGTTGCTTCGAGGCTCGGATTTGTCTGCGCGGCGGCGGTGACAACGAGCAAAGCATAGAGGAGAACAACGCCGAGATGTTTCATAAAGGCGGAATATTGCGCGTTTGCGCAAAATCCGTCAACGGCGGTCTGAGGCATAATACTAAGACACCTCTGTAACCAAACAGTTACGCTCCCTCTGGCTTCGCCGGCACGGTCTCGCCGGTCGCGTTCTGCTCCAAAAATTCCATGACTTTTTCATGGAGAGCCTGGTCGTATAGCTCGCGAACGGCGTCGCGCTTCTGCAGATCTTTTAGAAACTGGTCGAGAGGAATTTGATTCGTCGCGGCGATCATTCGCGCCCGCATCAGGACATCGTCCTGGGTGACGGAAATCTTTTCCTTTTCGGCGATGCGCTGGACCAGAAACATCAACTTAACGCGATCTTTGGCGTTGGCTGCGGCGTTCGAGTAAATGGCGTCTTTTTGCTCCTCGATCATTTCGCGGGAGATGCCGCGCCGGCTGCTGTCGTGGACGATGTCATAAACGACATTGCGGGTGACATTGGCGACCGGGGTTTCCGGCAGGTCAAATTGCACGCGGTCAAGCAAAGTGCGCACGACTTGTCCGCGGATCGAACGCGCCTGCGAATGTTTGAGCTCATTCTCCAAATCGACGCGGACGCCGGCGCGCAATTTCTCGAGATTTTCCGCGCCATATTTTTTGGCAAATTCGTCGTCAATGGGCGGCAACACTTTTTCTTTTACTTCGAGGATTTCGACTTCAAAGACGCCTTTTTTGTTCTGCAACTCTTTGGTCACGAAATCCGCAGGGAAGTCCACCGTCACCGTCCGTTTGTCCCCGGCTTTGGCGCCGGTCATTTGGGCGGCGAAACCTTCGATGAAGGCGTTTGGCTCAATGTCGAGCCAGAAATTTTTCTTTTCGGTCAATCCGCGGGCCGTTGGGGCCGTTTCGGTAATGGGTTTGCCGTCGCACGTGCCGCTGTAATTGACAACGGCGATGTCGCCCATGCGAAGTTCGCGCTGGACGGTTTCAAATTTCACGTGCTGTTGCGCCAGTAGTTTGATTGCGCGATCCACGTCCTGGTCGCTCACAGATTTGTCCTCGCGTTTAGCGGGCAGGCCTTTGTATTCGGGAAGCTCAAATTCCGGCGAGGTTTCGATGGTGGCGGCAAACTGAAGGTTTTGTCCGCGGCCAAAAGTGATTTCTTCGATGTCCGGGTAGCCGATGACGCTGAGTTTCTTTTCTTCCAGGGCTTTGCGGTAGTTATCGCCGATCAATTTGCGTTTGGCTTCATCGGTGATTTCGGCGCTGTATTTCTTCAGGACGAGGTCTCGCGGCGCTTTGCCGGGGCGAAAGCCCGGCAACGCGGCCTGCTTCTGAAATTCCTTTGTCACAGAATCGAAGACCTCATCGACGGCCTTCGCTTCGACTTCCACCCGCATCAATTTTTTGCACGGGGCCAAATTTTCAACGGAGATATTCACAATAAACCTCGTTAAACGAGCCGTGCAACATAACAGAAGTGCCGTAGTAGAGTCAATGGTTCTGTTCCGTCCCCCGGAACGCCAAATCGAGTATAAGGCAGGGCGCGGCGACGAGCCGCCGGGACCGGGCTCGAATCGGACGCGGCAAGGGCGGGCAGGCTCAAGGTGATTGCGGATGTTCCGGGAGGAGATTCGGCGCCTGTTCGCGCGCAGAGGTGAGTTCGCTAACGTTCAGTGGCAAAGTCCTGTCTAATGCCGATCCGGTATCTCCGCTTCGACAAGTTTGGCCAAAAGTTCGAGCAATTCCTGCCAGCCGAGATAACAGGCTTCGGCGGGGATAGCTGCCGGAATGCCTTCCTGGACGATGTTCAGATCCGTGCCGCAAAAGACCTCTTTGAGCGTAACGGTCGTTTGAAATTCACCGGGCATGTTCGGATCATCGAATTTGTTCGTGTAACGAATACGCTCGTGCGGTGTCAAATCAAGGTAGATAGCGCTGAAGGAATGGCTTTTGCCGATGCCGAAATTGGTAAAGGACATGTGGTAACCGGCGCCTACGCGGGCGTCCAGGCGATGGACTTTGCCGGTAAAGCCGTTTGGCGGCAGCCATTTGGCCAGTGCGTCGGCGTCCAGGAAGGCCTTATAAATCTTCTCCGGGGAGGCGCGGAGGACGCGGTGCAAGCGGACGGTATTTGACATATTCACGTTTGGTTAATGGTTCGTGTGCCGTTTCATTGGTACGACGAATGGGCAAACGCGGAAAGGACAAAAGATTTTTGATTTTTGATTTTCGATTGTCAAACTGGATTCATATTAGCGGCTACTGGAATGAGTGATTCTCCTCAAGAGCCCGGAGGACGCGCGATTTGGCGCGCGATATTCTTTATATTATTGGGCTTCTCGGTGCTGGCCTGCCTTTTTTGGCTGGCGCTGGACCTGGCGTCAAAAAAGGGCCTGCTGCGGTATGAACGGCAGCAGGATTTTAACTTTGCCGACTTTATACCCAAACCGGTGCAGGACGAATCGAATTTTGCGCTCGTGCCTGTTGTGGGAAGCAGAATGGAGATTTATGATGGTGGCTCGCAGATCAAGACGCCGGACAATGGCAATTGGCAGATCGGGCAGCCGACCGATTTGAAAGCGTTCCAGGACTACTATCGGGCCCTGGCTACCAACGCGAATGGGTTTCCGGTCGCGGATGAGCGGCAGTCGCCGGCAGCCGATGTGCTGTTCGCCTTGAGCAAATACGATGTGACCATCGAGGAATTGCGCCAGGCGGCCACGCTGCCGGAGTCGCGGTTTCCGCTGAAATATGACAGCCCGTCACCCGCCGCGATTATGCTGCCGCATCTGGCCGTCCTTAAAGGAAGCAGCCAGGTGCTTGAGCTTCGCGCCGCTGCCGAGTTGCAGGATGGCCAAAGTGACAAAGCCGTGGCCGATGTGAAAGTGATGTTTCGGCTGGTGTCATCGATACGCAACGAGCCATTCTTGATTTCGCATTTGGTCCGGATAGCCATGTTGAACCGAGCGATTCAACCGATATGGGAAGGAACGCAGGAACATCTCTGGTCGGACGGTCAACTCAAAGAACTGGACCGGGATTTGGCCGGGCTTGATTTTTTGGCCGATTATGAGTTTAGCATGCGAGGGCAGTGTGCGTGTGAGATAGCGAATATCGAGTTCTTGCGGCGCACGAGGAGTGTGGCCGGCCTGTTCGACGGCAGTATGCCGCCGGCTATAGAAATCGAATTGCGATTAGCGCCGGACTTCATTTATTACCATAACGAATTGCTGGTTGCGCGGGCAGTCCAGGATTGGATTTTGCCGATTGCGGACGTAGAGCGGCACAGCGTTTCACTTGCAGATGCGGATGCTGCCGTGACCAATATTGACGGGATATGCGCTAGACCGGCACTCAACAATGTACTGGCCGCCATGACGCTTCCGGTATATGAGAAAATTGTAGAAAGATTCAGCCGGGCGCAAAGCTGGGTGGATCTGGCGCGCATCGCCGTCGCGTTGGAACGCTACCGGCTCGCTCATGGTAAATATCCTGATTCCCTGAATGCTCTTGCGCCGGGGTTCATTGAATCTGTTCCATCCGATATCATCGGCGGCAAGCCGCTGATATATCATCGGAGCGCAGACGGGCGATATGCGCTTTATTCGGTTGGCTGGAACGGGACGGATGATGGCGGAAAGGTTATCTTTCACGGGGGCTCGAAAACGCAGATTGATTACGATAAGGGTGATTGGGTTTGGGCGGGGCAGGTCATAGGGCCATAGACGGCTGTTGACGGGATTGATTTCTGGAAGAATGGGCAGCCTGACCGACAATACCAGATTCCAGGCATTATCGAGCAAAGTCACCACCATCGGGTCCCGTTGGGCCGATTTTCCAGACTCTTTTCAAATTCCAGCGATAGAGAAGAAGCGATCGCCAAAGTGGCGCGAAAAAATGGCTGAAACTCCGGAGTCAGCCATGGACACGGAGCAACCAACTGAAGAGCCATATGGCCATGAAAGACATCAACGATTCACGCTGATTGTCGTTAAGTATGTTGGATAGGTCCGGTTGAGGTTACGGAACCGGGTATTCTTCGACGACGTGGCCTTGGGCATCCGCCCGCCAGGCTTTTTGCAGTTTCCATGAATCATCTTTGGCTGTTCGGGTGAAGGTGTAATGGTAGAAAAATGAATCGCCATTTTTCTGGCCGGTCAACGTCACCGAATCAAGGTAAGGAGAATCATTAAAATGATAAGCCGTCAATTTTCCTTCGTCACTTTTTGATGCGCCGGGCAGCCGGTTTTGGTCGTACAGTTGCCTCAAACACTTTATGGCGGATTCAAGCGCCAGACGCGCCGCTGATTCTTTGTGTTTACTGACCGGGCGATAATCGCTCACGCGTTTGAGATAGAGCGTGTGTTTTGGAAAATCCAGCGTGACCAAATGCCGCGCCAAAAAATTCAATCCAATTCCATCCGCGTCATCAACATATTCAACATTCAAAGAGACATCGTGATATTTTTCTCCATCAAACACTCCGTATGGAGAATGAGCTTCACTATCTGTCAGGGGCGATGCCAAATTCGTCCATTGCTGAAAGGACTTTGGCCTCAGCCAGCCATCCGACATGTAACCGGAATCAATCAATGAATGCGGACCTTGCGCGCCCAAAAGATTTTGCGCAACGAAAGGACGCGTATCCGCGTTGTTCGCAATGATGGGAAAAGCTTTGCCCCAATTTTTCTTATCAGCCTTTTCGTCATCCAAAAAACGTATTTTGCCGGCGTCAAAATCCAATTGGATGCAATAATGTTCCAGGGTATTCATGCCGAGAATACCTTTGATTGGATGGCCTGTTTCAGAAGAGAGTTTGCTCAAATCCACCGTTGTCGTATTGCTGCCTGATGTTTTTAACAAGACATTCCCTAAATAAAGATTCGGGGTAAGATAGAGGTCAGATTTTATGTATTTTCCCCAATGTTCAGTATTTCCCATATTAATATCGCCAGTTTTCTTGCCCAACTGCGGTGCCAAAGATTTGTCAAAAAGTGTGATAGACGTTCCTGTATCTACAATAAATGGCAATGGTTCGCCGTTTTCCAATCGAAGCGTTGTCATCAAAAAATCGCCGCGCCCGGCGCCTTTGTTCATCATCACGTCGTCTGGAAGTTGGGCACGGTTTGGATTCTGCGTCGCGCAGGAACACAAAAGCATCAGGCAGACGGCGATGGCGACGGAAATTACGTGAATAGGTTTGAGTTTGTCGCGCGCTGAAAGCATGGGCGAATTCTATTTGACTCGTTTTCAAACCGAAACCCATTTTGACAGCGGGTTAGGTTGAGGGCGGCGATCGTGAGATGGGCCGGATTGACATCTGCGTCATTTAAGCGCCCTCCTGGCTCCGCTTTCATCCCGTCGACCATATCAATCCATCCCAAACCCGGAGACGCAAAGCCAGGCGGTCAAAATCCCATTTCCATCCCCGTTCAGCCGGTTGTTCTACTTTGTTCTACTTTTTGTTCTGGTAAGACGGTGCCTAAACCCATCAAATTTTGTTCCTTGACTTTGGGAAAGTGGCGAAGCAGGTTCCGTAGATTTGGACAGGCGATTATGAAAAAATGCACATATTGTGGAAAAGAGTATCCCGATGAAGCAACACTCTGCGAAATAGATACGGAGCCTCTTTTTGACCCGAATGCGCCAATGCTGCCAGCCAAAGTTGCAAGAACCTCCGCAAGTGATATGGAAAATAAGAGACCCAAAATGCCAGACGAAGGGCTAGGCAAGTTTTGCATCGTCGCGGGATGCGCGATGGCGAGTCTTCCATTATTTTTGTTCCGAATAGATTTGGGGCAGAGATTTTCCGCAGCAGCATTCGGTTTTGCGGGATTGTCATGGGGATTGAAACAAGTAACTGGCGCAAAAAAGTGGAGACAGAACTATGGAGAGCCAACTCCTGAAGAGCTGATGGATACAAAAAAGAACCATTCTGTATCATGGCCTATTTGGATTCTCGTTGCGCTTGTACTTATTGGTCTAGTTTATGCGGCGCTAACCGGAGCGCACCGGCGTTGACGCTGTCAGTTCCGCTCTGCAGTCAGGCACCTCCTAACCGCACGGGAGCCACTGGTCGGTAAGGAGGCAGCGTTGCCGCCAACCCCCTCCCAATACGAAGTCCCCCAAAACCTTAAACGCAACGCCAGACGCAAAGAATCCCCATTCCCTTCGGCGCACTTTGGTTTTTTTTGGTACCTGTTCTTTTCGTGCGACGTTACCAATCCCGATGGAAGACGTGATTTAACCCAAAGGCCTTGATTCCATCAATATCTTCTGAGCAAAGCCACGCCCATTATAAATTTCAGTGAATATTATTACTGTGCCACGGATGGGGCTCTGCTAATTATCAGAACTGAGCTCATGAAAATTCATGAATATAACGTTAGGCATCATTGAAGGTTTCGCAAGATGCCAAAACGCATAAGAATACGGCTGAAATGGTTGGGTTTGGTGTGCTTGTTTGCACCGCTTTCAAGCTTCATCTTCATTAAGCCGGATTGGTTGGCGAGGCTGGTAGCCGTTAATGGCTTCAGTTTGGCTTTGACTATTTTGGTTTTCATTTATGGATTGAACCCCAAGTCTCACATGTTGGGTAAGCGGGCGTATTTACATAAGGTTTCAGACCCGAAAAAAAAGAAAATCGAATATATTATGAGAGGCATTGTTGTCCTGTTTGGAACAGGACTGCTTTGGTTTATAATAAAGCCTTTGATTTGCGATGATATTCAATTTGTCCGCCAGGGTTTAGCCTACGCGAGGAATGTGGACGGCAGTCTTGCAGCAGACAACAGCACGATTCGTGGCATGTATTTTCTCTATCAAGGCTTAATCATCAAAAGAGATGGGCAACAAGTCGGAAACTCTTACTCGGCCCTTTTTTTTACTCGTTTTGTGCATTTGGGAAGAGAATATCATTTTATTATTGCGCCCAAGAGTGGGGTCGTTTTGGATTTTGAGGATGTGATGCCTAACACTTCGCTGGGGTCAACGACCACTGCCCGTTGAGATTCGGATTGACCATTAGAATTAGGTCATCCCGTTGCGCCTGACCGCCGGTGGCGCGTTTCCGACGGTCAGACCTTGTGGAGACGTCCAGAACCCCAGAAACCACGCCAACCCTCTAAAATCCCCGTTCCTTCAGGTTGTTCTACTTTGTTCTACTTTCTGTTCTGGTACGACGGTGATTTTGACCGATTTTCTCACGACGTGACCGAGCCGGTTGGGCATGTGGTTCTCTCAGAGCCGTTTCTTTGCGAAGGCGCGTCCGGAGGAAGATTTCAAATAGCGTTCAAAATCTATGGCGCGTGCCTTGTCCGTAAAAGCAATGGCAGTTTT
>Ga0335073_10012712_pt1 | contig 11814 bp, 11 predicted proteins | sample Lox_Sample_22_FD_207093 | JGI IMG/M metagenome (GOLD analysis project Ga0335073, IMG submission 207093) | Soil microbial communities from Loxahatchee National Wildlife Refuge, Florida, United States - Lox_Sample_2.2 | ecosystem: Environmental > Terrestrial > Soil > Wetlands | place: USA... | reverse complement strand
ACCGACGGCCGCTTCAGCGGCGCCACGCACGGCCTGATGGTCGGCCACGTGGCTCCCGAAGCCGCCACCGGCGGCCCGATCGCGTTCATCCGCGACGGCGATAAGATCACGCTCGACGTTCGCGCCCGCCGGCTCGACGTCGAAGCCAATCTCGAAGAACGCCGCGCGCAATGGAAAGCGCCCGCGCCGCGTTACGTGAGCGGCGTCATGGCGAAATACGCAAAACTCGTTTCATCGGCGTCCGAAGGAGCCGTAACCAACGCCGGATAAAATTTCCGCAATTTCCTAAGGAGAAAAACACAATGGCAAAGATGTTCTGGGAGAAGGACGCAAATCCGCGGGCGCTCGAAGGCAAGCGCATCGCCGTGATCGGATACGGGAGCCAGGGCCGCGCGCACGCGCTCAACCTGCGCGACAGCAAGCTCGACGTCGTCGTCGGCCTGCGCCGCGGCGGCGCGTCGTGGGCGCAAGCCGAACAGGACGGCTGGAAGCTCGTCGGACCGTCCGAGGCCTCGGAAGGCGCGGACGTGATCGTGATGCTCGCGCCGGATATGGCACAGCCCGCGATCTACACGCACGAAGTCGCGTCGAACCTGAAAGCCGGCTCGATGCTGCTCTTCTCGCACGGATTCAACATTCATTACGGCCAGATCGCGCCGCCCAAAGATATCGACGTCACCATGGTCGCCCCGAAGGGCCCGGGCAATCTCGTCCGCCGGCAATACGAAGCGGGCCGCGGTGTTCCATGCTTGCTCGCCGTGCACCAGGATGCTTCCGGGCACGCCTTTGATCGCACGCTGGCTTACGCGCACGCGATCGGCGGCACGCGCCCCGGCGTGATTCAAACTACCTTTAGCGAAGAAACCGAGACGGACCTCTTCGGCGAGCAGGCAGTCCTTTGCGGCGGCGCGCGCGCGCTGATTCAAGCCGGATGGGAAACGCTCGTCAACGCCGGCTATCAACCGGAATCCGCCTACTTCGAGTGCCTGCACGAGCTCAAGCTGATCGTTGACCTCATCTACGAAGGCGGCATCGCCGAGATGCACAAGTTCGTCAGCGAGACCGCGAAGTACGGCGACCTCACGCGCGGCAATCGCGTGATCGACGAGCATGTCCGCGCCGAAATGAAAAATATCCTCGACGAAATCCAGACCGGCGCCTTCGCGAAGGAATGGGTTCTCGAAAATCAGGCGGGGCGCCCGCAGTACGCCAAGCTCCTCGAACGCGATAAGAATCACCCGATCGAGGCGGTCGGCAAAGAGCTGCGCGCGCAGATGTCGTGGATCAAGCCGGAATCGACAGCGGCGGGCCGTGGCAAGAAGTAAGTTTCTCGCGATTCACATGATGACGCGCGGCGGCGCGGCGTAAGCGATGGCTTCGACCATTCCCTTTCGTCGCGTCGCCGTCATCGGCACGGGCCTGATCGGCGGATCGTTCGCCCTAGCCCTGCGCAAGCATTTCCCCGACATCATCGTTGTAGGGTACAGCCGTGCGGGCTCGCTCGAGCGCGCGCTGGAACGCGGCGTAATCCAGGAAGCCGTCTCCGAAATCGGCCTCGCCGTGCGCGGCTCCGATCTTGTCTACATCTCGCTGCCGATCGGCGCGACCATCGATGCACTCAGCGCAATTGCCGCAGCCGCGGAGCCGCATGCGCTGGTCACCGACGTAGGCAGCACGAAAGCCGCAATTTGCAAGGTAGCCGCGACTCACTTCCGCAGCGGCGCGCGCTTTCTAGGCGCGCATCCCATGGCGGGCAAGGAAAAAGCTGGAGTCGATTACGCCGACGCGGAGCTTTTTCGCGGCGCGTCCTACGCGCTCGTCGCCAACGAGAATGACAACGATCCCCGCGTGAAGGCGTTCGCCGAAATCGTGCGCGCAATCGGCGCGCAACCAGTGTGGACTGACGCCGACACGCACGACTGGGCCGTCGGTATCGTCTCGCACCTTCCCCAGCTTGTGTCGATCGCGCTCGCGCAAGTCGTGCGCGACGAAACCGACGAGACCGGCATGCCGCTCACGCTCGCCGGGCCGGGCCTGCAGGATATGCTGCGGCTCGCCGGCAGCCCCTACAACATCTGGCGCGACATCCTGCTGACCAACACGGACAACGCCTCGCGCGCCCTCGACCGCCTAGCGCAAGCCGTCGATCACCTGCGGCGCAACCTTGCGAGCAAGGAACTCGAACAGGAATTCAACGCTGCCAACGGAGTCTACAAACTCCTTCGCAAATAGACCCGCGAGATTTGATTCTGCGTGGCACGAGGATTTGCGTTTATCGGGAGAAAACAGGCCCATCTCCAGGTGCTCGACTAGTGTATCCGCATCAAGCGGAAAGTTCCGTCGGCGGTGCGCAGATCTAGCCGGGTTGGATTCACAAAGGAGAATTCGTACGTTCTCGGAGTTTCATCTATGTAGGTACGAGGTGCCTCGTCCATAAAGGACGTGCTGCCAAAGTCGAGCTTGAGATGCGAGCCGTCCAGGATGGTGTACGTTCCAACGTGCGCTTGGCCCCAGTTGCCCTGCCCGCGCCGTTCGTTCAGCGTCACATTCCCGTTGCTCAAAAACTCCAACTGAATGCCTGTCAGCGGGAGGATCCATTGCCCAGGCCGCGCTGTAGGAGGGAACTCCTCCTGCCATACGCCCAAAATCTTGCTTTCAGGCCGTTCCACAGAGGCGCAGGCAATGAACGAAACGGCCAAAGCCACGCTAAGGGGCAAGCGGAGAAAGCTCATAGGACGCTCACTTATATCAGAGTCAGAATAATTTATCAGGATGCGGGCTAAGAAATCACTCGCCTACGCATCGCTTGGCCCATGGCCCGAGTTGCCTTCAAAACAAGAAGTAGCGCTGCGCGAGCGGTAGGACTTTCGCGGGCTCGCAGGTAATCGGCGTGCCGTCGACGGTAACTTCATATGTCTCCGGATCGACGTGAATATCGGGCGTGGCGCTGTTGTGCAGCATGTCTTTCTTGCCGATCTTCCGGCAATTCTTCACCGGCGCGACAATCTTCTTCAATCCCAGCTTCTGCGGCACGCCAGCCTTCAAGCTCGCCTGCGAAACAAAGGTGATGCCGGTCGCAGCCGTCGCGCCACCGAACGCTCCGAACATCGGCCGGTAAAGGACAGGCTGCGGCGTCGGGATCGACGCGTTCGGGTCACCCATCGCACTCCACGCGATGAATCCGCCCTTCACGACCATCTCGGGTTTCACGCCGAAAAAAGCGGGCTTCCACAACACGAGATCGGCCAGCTTGCCCGGCTCGATCGAGCCGATTTCCGCGGCCATGCCGTGCGTGATCGCTGGATTGATCGTGTACTTCGCCACGTAGCGCTTGGCGCGGAAATTATCGTTGCGCGCGGAATCCTCGACGAGCGGGCCTCGCTGCGTTTTCATTTTGTGCGCCGTCTGCCAGGTGCGCGTCACCACTTCGCCGATGCGGCCCATGGCTTGCGAATCGCTCGAAAGCATGCTGAGGACGCCGAGATCGTGCAGGATATCTTCGGCTGCGATCGTCTCGGGACGAATGCGGCTCTCGGCGAACGCGACGTCCTCCGGCACCTGCGGATTCAGATGGTGGCAGACCATGAGCATGTCGAGGTGCTCGGCGATCGTGTTCACCGTGTACGGGCGCGTGGGGTTCGTCGACGACGGCAGAATATTCGCGAACGACGCGATGCGGATGATGTCGGGCGCGTGACCGCCGCCCGCGCCCTCCGTGTGATACGTGTGAATCGCGCGGCCGGCGATTGCGTCGACGGTAGCTTCGAGAAAGCCGGCTTCGTTGATCGTGTCCGTGTGGATCGCCACCTGCACGTCGAATTCGTCCGCCGCCTTCAGGCACGCATCGATCGCGGCAGGAGTGGTGCCCCAATCTTCGTGCAGCTTCAAGCCGCAGGCGCCGGACTCGACCTGCTCGGCAAGCGGCGGCAGCGCCGCGGCATTGCCCTTACCGAGAAAACCGAAATTCATCGGCCAGGCATCCGCGGATTGCAACATCCGCGCCATGTTCCACGCGCCGGGAGTGCAAGTTGTCGCGGCCGTGCCGGTCGCCGGACCCGTGCCCCCGCCGATCATCGTGGTGATGCCGTTCGAAATCGCTTCGTAGATCTGCTGCGGCGAGACGAAATGGATGTGGCTGTCGATGCCGCCCGCGGTGACGATCAGGTTTTCGCCCGCGATCACTTCGGTGCCCGCGCCAACCACGAGATCGGGATCGACGCCATCCATCGTGTCGGGATTTCCAGCTTTGCCAACCTTGACGATGCGGCCGTCTTTCACGCCGATATCGCCTTTGACGATGCCCCAGTGATCGAGAATCACGGCGTTGGTGATGACCAGATCGAGCGCGCCGTGCGGACCTTCGCGCTTCGCGCCGCTGCTCTGCCCCATTCCATCGCGAATCACTTTGCCACCGCCGAAGGTGACTTCGTCGCCGTAGTGCGTGAAATCTTTTTCGACCTCGACGATCAGCTCGGTGTCGGCGAGGCGGATGCGGTCGCCCTTCGTGGGGCCGTAGAGATCGGCGTAGGTGCGGCGCGGGATTTTCAGGCTCACGATTTTTTCTCCCCGCCCGCGAAGCCGAAGCCCGCTTTTCGCGCCTTCTCAATCGCGCGTTCGCGCGCGCCGGAAGCTTCGAGCGGCCCTTCGACCAGCGCGTTGAGACCGTGGATTTTGCGGGCGCCGCCGAAGACGGTCAGCTCGATTTCCTTTTCTTCTCCGGGCTCGAAGCGGACGGCGGTTCCCGCCGCGATATTGAGGCGCATGCCGTACGCGGCGCCGCGGTCGAACGCCAGCGCGCGATTCGTCTCGAAAAAGTGGTAGTGGCTGCCAACCTGGATCGGGCGGTCGCCGGTGTTCTTCACGACGACGCGCGCCGTGCGGCGGCCCACGTTCGCTTCGATCGCGCCCGCCGCCTCATCGAGAATGTATTCGCCCGGCTTCATCGCTGTCGCCTCAGTGCGCCCCCGCCCCGCTGATCGGGTCGTGGATCGTAACGAGCTTCGTCCCGTCGGGAAAAGTCGCCTCGACCTGCACCTCGTGAATCATCTCCGCCACGCCGTCCATCACCTGGTCGCGCGTCAAAATCTTGCCGCCGAACGACATGATCTCGGCCACCGTCTTGCCGTCGCGCGCCGCCTCCATCACTTCCGCCGTGATGATCGCGACCGCCTCCACGTAATTCAGCTTCAGCCCGCGCGCCTGCCGCCTGCGCGCCAGATCGGCCGCCACCACGATCATCAGCTTTTCTTGTTCGCGCGGCGTCAGATGCAAAACATCCTCCGAATGGGACACAAATATAAACGAACGCTTCGACTCGCGCCCATGAAAATACCCGCGGGAACGGATCGAAGACTTTAATGCACCTTGCGCGGCGGCGCCGCAGCGCGCCCGTACAGCCGCAACTTCGCAGCGCCCCACAGCGCGTGCAGCCCCGCGACCATATCGCGCCCGCGAACCGCAAGCCCTCGCGCGATCAGCCCATCCGCCACGAGCGTGCTGACGCCCCACAGCGCCTCGCCCGGCCGGCTCAAGCCGCGCGCCGTCTCGCGCAGCACCTCTTCGGCGGCAAGCCACGCCGCCGCATCGGTCCCCGCGCGGCAAATATGGAACGTCGCCCAGTATCGATACTCGCCCAGCCGCGTGATCGATCGCAGCCCCGTGCTCTGCGGCTCGAGGCAGATATTCTCCGCCGCGATCAGCCTGCCGCCCGCGGCGATCTCCGTGCGCATCTCCAGTCGCTCGTACGCAAACACTTCCCCCCGCGCTTCCCTGCCCGGCGCGACGATCTCCCACCAGAAAAGCCCCGCCCCCTGTGCGAGTTCGATGCGCGTCCGCTGCGCGAATCGCGCGCCCGCAAAAGGAATGATCGCGTCGGGAACATACTCGAGCACCGCATTCTCCCCGACGCGAATCGCATTCGTCTGCGTCGTCGCCGGCGCATCCTTTCGCGGACGATAAATCCGCGTCGCTCCCGTCGTCGTCAATTGCGCGCTCGCACCCGCGCCGACGCTCACCGCCAGCGCCAGCCGGTCCCCGCCGAGCAGCCCGCCCGACACATTGTGCAAGTGCGCCAGCGCCGCGCCGTCCTCCAGCTCGAACGCGCGCACCACCCGCAGCGGCGGCTCCTGCACGCTCGCCGATAGCACGGTGTGGCCCGCTGCGGCATCGCGCGCGAAATCGAGCGCCAGCGTCGCCGCAACGCGTGGCGCTGCGCCGCCCGGGAAATGTTCTGCGTTCGTCGCTGCGGCAGTCGCGGCCATCGGCAGGTTCTCAGCTCACGAAAAGCCGCGTCTCGAGCGCCGGATGCTCCATCGCGCCCCAATCGAGCAGCGGCACGAAACACGCGACCGACTCCGGATCGTTCGCGGCGCTCCGCGCGGCAGCTTCGATCATGATCGGCTTCAGGTTCCACAGGATGCGCGCCGCTTCGGTCTGCCCGAGCGGCAGCAAACGCTGGCACGCGGAAACGAAATTCGCAGTCGACTGATGCAGATACGCGAGTACCGCGCGATCCTCGTCGAATCCGAATGCGCCGCTTGCCAGCCCGAACGCGAGCGCATGGTGAATCGTCACCGCCGGCGGTCGCCGGGCCGCTTCGAACGCCTCGCGCAGCGCCGGCCGATCGCCCAGCGCCAGGTTCAGGTTCAGGAAGTTCCGGCCCAGCGCCGCGCTCCCGGCTCGACTCTCGCGCGCCGGCTTGAGCGAGCCCAGCCGCGCATTCAAATCGCGCCAGCGCTCCGCATCAAAGCTCCCGGCCGCGCCACCCCCCAGCCGCAACGCCGCGCGGCAAAACACCGCCTCCATCGTCCCGGCCTCCTCGAGGTAGCCTCGCAGGAAACCGAAGATTCCGTTCACATCGAGGATCTCGCTCGCCACCAGCGTTTCGAGCCCAAACGAGTGCGCCAGCGAGCCAATCGGCAGCGCGCTATCGGCAAGGTGCAGTAATCGTAGTTCGGCGAGTTCTTCCGGTGAGCCAAAAGCGCTGCGTCGGGGCGGGTCCGAATCCGCGGGCATCGTCAGTCCGCTTCGTGATGGTGTTCGTGCGAATGCGAGTGCGAGTGCGACGCCGAGTGCGAATGCCCGTCGTGCTCGTGGTGATGATCGTGCTCGTCGCCATGCGAATGAGGATGGCCCACGTACGGCGCGTGCGCATCGATCAACGCCCGCCGCGGCTGCGCGATCTTCTCCTCGGCCCACGCCAGCACGCGGTCGAGCCCCACTTCATCGCGCAGGTTCGTGAACAGAAACGGCCGCTCGCCCCGCATCTTCTTCGAGTCGCGGTCCATCACCTCGAGCGACGCGCCCACATACGGTGCCAGATCGATCTTGTTGATCACCAGCAGGTCCGAGCGCATGATGCCCGGCCCGCCCTTGCGCGGAATCTTGTCGCCCTCGGCCACGTCGATCACGTAAATCCACACGTCGACCAGCTCGGGGCTGAACGCTGCTCCCAAATTGTCGCCGCCGCTTTCGACAAACACCAGCTCGAGCCCCGGAATCGTGTCCTCGAGCTCCGCGATCGCCTGCAAGTTCATCGACGCATCCTCGCGTATCGCCGAGTGCGGGCACGCGCCCGTTTCGACTCCGCGAATCCGGCTCGCCGGCAGCGTTCCTTGCCGCATCAGAAATTCGGCGTCTTCCTTCGTGTAGATGTCGTTGGTCACCACGGCGAGGTTGTAGCGCGGATACAAATGCTGCGTGAAGCGGTGCACCAGCGCCGTCTTGCCCGACCCGACCGGACCGGCGATGCCAATGCGAAACGCGCGCGCCTTCTCGTGGTTTTCCATCGCGTCCCTCCAGCCGGTTTCCTGCGGGGCTACCTAGCGGCGGTGCGCCACTTTGGCGGCTTCGTTATGATCCCCCGAGCCTCCGCCTACGCCGCCCACTCCCTGCCGCGCCAGCGTCACGAAAGCCGCCGCCGAGCGCGGCAGCGTCCGGTCGCGCCGGTAGACGATTCCGAGCTCGCGCCACACTTCCATGTCGGAAATCGGGATCAGCTTCACCTGCCCCGAGCGCACTTCGTCGTTCGCGAAGCTTTCGCTGATCAGCGAGACGCCCAGCCCCGCTGCCACGAACTGCTTGATCATTCCGACGCTCGGCAGCTCCATCGTCACCCGCAGCCGCGAACGGAACGGACGAAACTGCTTGTCGAGCACCTGGCGCATGAATCCCGTCTTCGGGAAAATCAGCGGCTGGTCGGCCACGTCGGCCGTGCGCACGCTCTTGTACGATGCCAGCGGGTTATCCGGGCTCACCATCAGCATCAGCCGGTCGCGGAAGATCGGGTGCACGCGCAGGCTCGGCGATTTCACCGGCAGCGTCACGATTCCCACGTCCACCGTCCCGTCTTCGATCTTCTCCAGCACCTTGTGGCTGAAGTTGCGGTAGATGCTGATCTGCACCGACGGAAACTTCCGGCTGTATTCCGCGAAGATGTGCGGCAGCACGTAGAGGCACGTCGCTTCGTTCGCCCCGATCGCAAGCGTCCCCCGCGGCGTGCTCGATTGGTCGGCGACCGCGCGCAGCGATTCGTTGCGCAGCGTCAGCAGGCGCCCGGCGTATTCGAGCAGCGTCTCGCCCGCCACCGTCAGCCGCACCGATTTGCCGACGCGATCGAAGAGCTTCTGCCCGTATTCCTGCTCGAGCTGCCGGATCTGCGCGCTCACCGCCGGCTGCGAACGGTAGAGCTTCTGTCCCGCGCGCGAGAAACTCCCCTGCTTCGCAATCTCGAGAAAAGTGATGAGGTGGTCAAAGTCCATAGACGATCAGCGTTCTCTTCCCTGTACAGCCGGCTATAGGTACTAGTTCACTTTTGAATGGCTCGGATTATAGCAAAAAGGCCCCACGGGGCCAGAACCAAAGGCGGCAACCCGGAATATGCCGCCCTTCGCCCGCGCAAGCAGCCTGCGCGGAGACCTACTCTTCGTCCGATGAAAGCTCGTCTTCCGGGCGCTCGTGCACCCGCACCTCTCCCTGATCCGCGTCCGGCGCGTTTTCGACCCCGCTGATGGCGTCGGCCTCGAAGGCCTGCCCTTCTTCCACCAGCTCCTCGACGCTCTCCGAATCCACATCCTCGGATCGCGAGAGTCCCTGGACGTCGCCCGATTGCCCCGCCGCTTCCTCGCCCAGGCCTCGCCTCACCCGGGGCGCCGCCGTCTCAAACGTGCCCCGCCCCAGAGACGAGCGCTCGCTGCCGGACGAAATTTCGCGCGGTTGCCTCCGCCGCCGAATCGCCTTGGGCGCGCGGCTCGCCTTCTTGCCGCGCCCGGCCTTTGCGCGGGCCGCTGTCTTCTTGGCCGCCGCCTTCTTTTTCGCAGCCGGCCTCTTCCCCGCCGGCTTCTTCTTTTTCGTCGTTTTCTTCTTGGCCATAGTCTCCGCAGTTCCCCTCAATGATTCCAACCGCAGCCGCATTCTACACCCTCCGACGTAGCGCCGGCGTCCCGCCGGCTCTTTCTCGCTGCCCAGACACCTCGCCTCGCCTTCCCGCTTCAGCGCGACCCGGCCGCGGCCCGCTTTTCGTGGGAACGCCATTTCCTGATTGGCCCCGCCTGCCCGGTCACTTTTCTCTGCCCACTCAGGGACGGAATTTCTCCGGACACGTGTTGTCGGCTTCGGTCCAGTTTCCGCCACCAGTTCGCACGCACGCCAGTCCTGTCATTCGGAGCGGAGTCCCGCGCGTTTCTCATCGCGCGGTGTATGCGCGCGCGGGACGCAGAGAGGATGCTGTAAAGGGCTGAGAGCCGCCTATCCGAATTACTTCCAGATACAAAGCAGTTCCTGGGAGCTTTGGATTCCACTCTTGCGCGAAAGCAGTAACACAACGCGAGGACGAAGGACAACCGAGGGAGAATTTACACCGGCTCGACGGTTTGCTGCGTGTCTTCGGCGTGCAGCGGATCGGCGATCTCGAGCGGATTCACTTCCTGGCGTTCCAGGCGCGCGATGATCGGTTCCCAGGTCTGCGAGATCGGACACGGCAGGTGCACCGGCTCGATGCGCACCAGCGGCAACTGGTCTGACTTGAGCAGGCGCCTCGCGCGCGGGCTGCCGGTCAGCCGCAGGTGCTCGGCGAGCACGCGGCGCAGCCACGCCTCTTCCTGTTCGTCGATCTGGTCCTTCACGTGATCTTCGATCGCCGTACAGCGGACGAATTCGCGGTTGTAGTTCCCTTCCACGATCGACTTCCGCAGCGCGTAGATCAGGCCGCCCGTCATGCCGGAGCCCATGTTCACTCCGGCGGGCCCCAGGATCACCGCCACGCCCGAGGTCATGTACTCGCAGCCGTGATGGCCCACGCCTTCGATCACCGCCAGCGCGCCGCTATTGCGCACCGCAAAGCGTTCGCCGGCGCGCCCGGCGATGTACAGCTCGCCGCTCGTCGCGCCGTAAAGGCAGGTGTTGCCCGCGAGCACGTCGCCGCGGCGCGAGGCCTCCACGCCGGCCGTAATCGCGATCGTCCCGCCGCTCAAGCCCTTGCCGACGTAGTCGTTCGCCTCGCCCAGCAGCCGCAGGCGCAGCCCGGGGATCGTGAACGCGCCGAAGCTCTGCCCCGCCGATCCGCGGAACTCGCAGTCGATCGTCGCGTCGCGAAGCCCCGCATAACCCGTGCGCCGCAGGATCTGGCCGCTCAGGTACGCGCCGATCGTCCGGTCGGAATTCGCGATTGGGAAGCGGATCGGCTTCGACGGCGACTTGGCCTGATCGATCGCGCGCAGCAACTTCGATTGCAAACCGTTGGGCTCGCGCGCAGGCTCCGGGAATTTGCCCGTGGGTTCGGGGATCGTTTCGAGCAGCGCGCCGAGCGACCGCGAAGCAACCTCGTTGCGCGGGCGCAAGTGGCTCACCGCGCCCCGGATTTCGTCGAGTGACCGCGCGCCGAGCGCCGCCAATCGCTCGCGAACTTCGCCGGCCATGCCGCGGAAGTACGCCACCACCATTTCGGGATTGCCCGCAAAGCGCGCGCGCATCGTCTCGTCCTGCGTGGCGATGCCCGCCGGACACGTGTTCAAGTGGCATTGCCGCGCCATCACGCAGCCGATTGCCAGCAGCGATGCCGTGCCGAAACCGAATTCATCGGCGCCCAGCAGCGCCGCCACGATCACGTCGCGCCCGAACTTGAATCCGCCGTCGGAGCGCAGCCGAACGCGGCTGCGGAATCCCGTCGCGATCAGCGCGTTGTGCGCGTCGCGCAGGCCCACCTCGCCCGGCAAACCCGTGTTCTTGATCGAAGTCAGCGGCGAAGCGCCCGTGCCGCCGTCGAACCCGGCGATCGTGATCACGTCCGCGCCCGCCTTCGCCACGCCGGCGGCGATGATGCCCACGCCGTCGCCTGAAACCAATTTCACGCCGATGCGCGCCGTCGGATTGATCGACCGCAGGTCGTAAATCAGCTGCGCCAGGTCTTCGATGCTGTAGATATCGTGGTGCGGCGGCGGAGAGATCAGCGACATCCCCGGCACGGCATGCCGCAATCGCGCGATGTACGAATTCACCTTCGCCGCGGGCAGTTGGCCGCCTTCGCCGGGCTTCGATCCCTGCGACATTTTGATTTCAAGCTCGTCCGCGCGCGAGAGATACTCGGCCGTCACGCCGAACCGCGCCGAGGCCACCTGCTTGATCTTGTTGTTTGCTTCCGGCTCGAACCGGTAGATATCGGGGTCCTCGCCGCCCTCGCCCGTGTTACTGCGGGCGCCGAGGCGGTTCATTCCGATCGCCAGCGCGCGATGCGCCTCCGGGCCCAGCGCGCCGAGAGACATCGCTTGCGTGCTGAAGCGCGCGAGGATCGACGCCTCCGACTCCACCTCTTCGAGCGGC
>Ga0335073_10012711_pt1 | contig 11815 bp, 7 predicted proteins | sample Lox_Sample_22_FD_207093 | JGI IMG/M metagenome (GOLD analysis project Ga0335073, IMG submission 207093) | Soil microbial communities from Loxahatchee National Wildlife Refuge, Florida, United States - Lox_Sample_2.2 | ecosystem: Environmental > Terrestrial > Soil > Wetlands | place: USA: Florida... | reverse complement strand
CCGGTTTGACGATGTGGTCAATGAGGGTCGGACCCTTGGAGCTGTAGCTTGCGATGAGATCGTCGGCGCGGCTCACGGTGCCCATGTCTTTCATGGCGCCGACGGTAATCACGTAGGGGTCGTTACCAGGTGCGCTGATGGTTCCGTAGCCCGAAGTATTGGCCGAGTTGTTCCTGCCGTCGTTGCCGGCCGCAACCACGACGACGATGCCGGCTTTCCAGGCCTGTTCCGCGGCCTGGCACAGAGGGTCGCTGGCATAAGAGCCGGAGACGGGGCGGCCGAGGGAGAGGTTGATGACCCGGATGTTGTAGGTGGATTTGAGCTGAATGGCGCGCTGGATGGCGGCAATCACACTGCTGTCCTGGCCGGCGCCGTTGCCATCCAGGACGCGGAGATTGATCAGCAACGCGTTAGGCGCGATGCCACGGAAGGTGTGAGTATAGGTCGGGCCGTTGGACTCGACGGCGTCGCCGGCGGCGATTCCGGCGACATGCGTGCCGTGTCCATACCGGTCAAAATAGTCATTCCCGATATTGGGCACGAAGTTTTCGTTGTAGACGATCCGGTTCATGATGTCGGGATGGGTCATGATTCCGCTGTCGATGATCGCGATTCCGACCGCGGTTCCGTCGTAATTGTGTTGGAAGGCGATATTGGCATTGATGGCCGGCTCGGCGAATTGCAGCGTGCCCTGGACGGCGTGATCCGGGGAGATGTACTCGACGGCGGGATCCGACGCCAGTTCTTCGAGCCTGCCGGCGGCCATGCGGTACGCGCCCCCTTTTACCACTTCCAGTGTGCGCCGCACGGAGCCACCGCGCACGAGGATCCTGGCATGTTGCGCAAAAGTGGGGACCTGATTGTAGGTCACGATGATGTCGACCGGCTTATCAGGGCTCAAGCCATCCAATTCCGGGGAGATCTTGGGATGGGCGCCATAACTGATGCCCAGCGCCAACAGGCCCATACAGGCAACGCTGAGGGTCCGGCCAAGGTAACCACCCGACTTACGAAACGTAACTTCGTGCCAAGGATTCATTTTCTTTTTACTCTTTATCTCTCGCCGTTAGCGGCAATACTCACCGGTTGCACGGCGTCCTGATTACTGGAACGCCAGGCTGATATCGAGCCCCATACGGCGGTCCAGCCCCATACGGCGGTCCAGCCCCATACGGCGGTCGAGCCGCAGTCGAGCCGGCAAACGGTTGGTATGCCGTTGATGGTTTTGTTCACCGCCGTGGGCGACAGCGCGCTGCCCGGGGTTGCCGGAGGGATATCGTTGCTCGCCAACGCGGCTGCAATATCGGGGTAGCCCGCGCCGACGGCGCAGATCTCGTACTGGCTGGGATCGGAGAGGCGCGTCGCCGGATCAAAGGCGGCGCTGAACTGGGGAATGTCTTTATAAGACGTCTTCATGAGAATCGCCTTCACCTGGTCTGGAGTCAGATCCACTACTGGAAGCCATGGTGTAGCAGGTTCAGTACCTTTTGTGTTTTTATTGAAACAAATGGCCTTATCGTGCGAAGGAAACGGCGATTCGGGACGGCTTGTCACCGTGGTACCAGGGTGATCGGACAAGGTGGCGATCTGGTTGGAAAGGTACCGGTACCTAGGAGACGGCGTGGGTCTGCTCGACCGGGCAGGCTTCCGAGCTCGGGGTTTGCGGAGGTGGGGCAGCGGCGGAAAAGGGGGTGGATCGAGGAGTTCGAGGCAAGATAACGAAGAACGTACTGCCCCGGCCGACTTCGCTGGTGACGCCGACGCGTCCGCCTTGCGCCTCTGCGATGTTCTTGGATATGGCCAATCCGAGGCCGGTACCGGTTTTGGACTTTTCGCTCGCCCCCAACTGACCGAACTCGGAGAACAGCCGGGGAAGGTCTTCGGGGGCGATTCCGATGCCGGTATCGGTGACGTCGATGCGGTATGTCACGCTATCCTCGGCCCGGACCGTCACGGTGATGCGGCCGGCGTTCGGGGTAAACTTGAGCGCATTCGACAGGTAATTGTAGAGAATCTGTTTCAGACGGAAGGCATCCGCGGATACGGTATTGATTTCGTCGTGCGGGTGGAAGACGACGTCAATCTGTTTGGACTTCGCCAATGTCTGGAGCGTATCGATAACCTGCCGGATCAAGTTCGGCAGAGAAACGGCCTCATAGGTGAACGTCATCTTACCGGACTCGATTTTAGCGAGGTCCAGCACGTGGCCGATGAGCAGCCGCAGATGATTGGAACAGCTCAGCATGTCGCCGAGGCATTCCCGCTGCAAGTCATTTACGGGGCCCAGGACACCGTCGTACATCATTTCGGCGAAGCCGACAATGCCGTTGAGCGGGGTACGCAATTCGTGCGACACGCCGGCCAGGAAACGGGTCTTCAACGAGCTCGCCTCGCGCGCGGCTTCCAGGGCTTCGATGGTGCGCTGCTGCAAGGCATTGGCCAGCTCAATCTTCTTCTTTTCCGCTTCGAGGTTATCCAGATACATGCGGTAGGAATAATAAATCACGTAGATAACCGGGAAGAGGACGATGACGTTCGCCCACTGCTGGCGGACGTCCACACTGCGAACCACCCAAACCAGGGATGCGGCCACCATGTAGAACGGAAAGGACCAGAAATAGCATTCTTTCCAGGTGGAGAGTATCGACTTACGTTCGGTCAACGCGATCACGATGGCGACGCCCGCGGTATTCATGCCGAAATACAGCAGCGAGCTGGCGGTCAGAGCCAGGAGAGTCCCGAATTTCATCTGCTGGACGAGGGGCCAATGGTAGAAGGCATACGATACGGTGACCGCAATGGCCACGTTCATGGTACTGAAGGCGACCTGCACGGGTTGGACCCGCCTCTTGGCGTGCCAGATACATTGGACCAGGGCGCTGCCGCATCCGATGAGGATGGCTTCGCCGCCGGTCATATCTGTGACGGCGAGCAGAATGAAGAGGTAATTGACGGAGAGAGTGCCGAAAATCCCCGGCAAACTCACCTTCATTCCGGACGCGAAGAGAGCCACACAGAGGACGCAGGCGAACTCCCATGGCCTGAGAAAGTGCCAGCCGGCACGGGCTACGCAGACCGCTCCTGTGAGCAGCACGAGCCCGATGTATCCTCTGGAGGCGGGTCGCATGTTAAGTCCGGATCCAAAGCCGGGCAATCCCCTGACCTGAGAATTCTATTGATGCCAACGCGCGCGGCTTAGTCGAAGCCGTCATCCATATCACACTGTGTCATGCCGATGTCGACCGGACACCTGTTAACAAGATAATAAGACGCGGCAAGCAATAGCAAGGGACCACGGTAAGCTATCCAGAGTTAGCAGGGAATCAACAACTAATGATAAGCTGCCGAGATTGCGCACCAGTACTCCCGCGCGTGTCCTTGGACGATTCCTGGCGCTCCGGCGCCGCCGCGCCGGTTCGCTTCCGTCCCAGGCGGCATCCTCCATCGCGGGCGATCTACGGATGGACCATTTTTGCCGGATCGACGACACGGTCGAACTGCCCGGCCGTCACAAAGCCAAGCTTCAGCGCGGCCTGCTTCAGCGTGAGGTCGTGATGCAGCGCATAATGCGCAATCCGGGAGGCTTTGTCGTAACCGATCACGGGCGAGAGCGCGGTGACCAACATGAGCGAGTTATCCACGTACTCCTGAATCTTCTTCCGATTCGGCCTGGCGCCCTCCACCAGGAATTTGCGGAAGTTGGCACAGCCATCGGAGAGGACTGTTATGGAATGAGCGATGTTGAAGATCATGAGCGGTTTGTAGACGTTCATCTCGAGGTAGCCGCCGGCCCCGGCGAAACCGACGGCGACGTCGTTGGCCATGACCTGGACCGAAATCATGGTCAGCGCCTCGACCTGGGTGGGATTGACCTTGCCAGGCATAATAGAAGAGCCCGGCTCGTTTTGGGGAATGATCAGCTCGGCGAACCCGGCGCGCGGGCCGCAGGACATGAGGCGGATATCGTTAGCGATTTTGTATAGCGACACCGCGAGAGTGCGCATCGCACCGGAGAGCTGAACGAGAGCATCGTGCGCGCCCTGCACGGTGAACTTGTTTGGAGCGCTGACGAAGGGCAGGCCGGTCAAGCCGGCGATTCCGGCCGCGGCCGCATCGCCAAAGCCGGGCGTGGCGTTCATCCCGGTTCCGACCGCGGTTCCGCCCAGAGCGAGGTGGTAGACGCCTTTGAGCGCATGGCCGAGCCGATCGAGATTGTCGCTGAGCATCCCCGCATAACCCGACCATTCCTGACCGAGCGTCAATGGCGTCGCATCCTGCATGTGTGTGCGACCGATCTTGACAATGTCCCTCCACCGGCCGGCTTGGCGAGCGATGGCGTCACGCAGGGCGGTTACGGCCGGCACGAGGCGTTGGTTCACGTTCGTCGCAGCGGCGATGTTCATGGCGGCGGGGAACGAGTCGTTGGAGGATTGAGACATGTTGACGTGATCGTTGGGATGAACCGGTTTTTTGCTGCCAAGAGGCGTTCCGGCAAGTTGGCAACAGCGGTTGGAAACCACTTCGTTCACGTTCATGTTGAATTGCGTACCGCTGCCAGTCATCCATACGTGAAGAGGAAACATGTCGTGGTGGCGACCGGCTAAGATCTCGTCGCAAGTTTGAACAATAAGCCGGTATTGGCGGTCGCGGAGGCGGCCGGCGGCGTGGTTGGCGGCGGCGGCAGCCTTCTTGAGGATCGCGTACGCGGCGATCATCTCGCGGGGGATCAGGTCGTGACCGATGCTGAAGTGTTGCAGCGAACGCTGAGTCTGCGCGCCCCAGAGCTTGCCGGCCGGCACTTCCACTTCACCCAGGCTGTCCTTTTCCATGCGGCTCCCGTGACGGGGCCGTGGAGGATTGGTGTTTTTCATTCCATCACCATGGTTCATACGGTTTTCCAGCGGTGTGACTCCGCTGAAGAGCACTTGCAACGGAGCCGCCATCGCAGAAGTCGGGAAGATGTACGTTACGCGACCACTCCGTCACCGTCGCGGCTCAGGGGGCCGTCCTGGCGCCGCGCCGCATCATCCGCATACAGAATAGAACCGCATTTCGGTCGCGGGTGATGTTCGAGGTGGAACGCCAGAAGAGTGACGCGACGGAAACGGAATCAAATGTCGAAGACTTCACAATCGGCGAATATCTGCGGGGGCGTCTCATGCCGGTGGAGGGCGCGATCCCGCATCTTGACGGGATTGAGTTGTATCGCAAGCCGGCGCCGGCGGGAACCGGCGGCGATCTGTTCGAGTGCATCGACTTCCAGCGGCGTTACGATCTCGATGCGCGCATCCGCCACGCGCTTCAGGCATCCAAGAGCTGCCTGGAGGCACATCCGGCCGAATCGGGCATCGGGCGAGCGTGCGCCAGACTACCGGCGGCTCGGGTAACTGTAAACCAAAGTTAGCATAAGTGGTTTCTGTTATAAGATATTCGGCACGTTATACTCGGAATTTAGAGGTTGCTCGGAGGCTTGGCGGATGCCGACACTCGGATCCTATCAAGGCCGGAATCGTGTTCACGATGAATCGGGCGCTACACGACCAGAGGGAGGCAAGGCGGCATGTTGTCGTGGTTTGACAAGCGGGAAACAAGGCGCAAGACTATCCAGTCGACGCTTCACAAAGCGGACGAGCCACCGCAAATACCAGCGATTCTTGACGGTGATGAGGAAAAGACAACCGCGGTAGAAGACCGGATGCTCGGCAAGCTGGCGCGCCTGCAACCATTCAGCCCGGTTGCCATCCGGCTTTTGCGCCTTTTTGACCGGGACGACGCCGACATCAATCAGATCGTGAAGCTGGTGCAATCGGACGCCGCGCTGGCCGCCGAGATCCTGGCGTACGCGAACTCGCCGCTCATCGCGGTTCGGGGGGTCGTAGTGGATCTTCACCACGCGATCGCCGTACTGGGCGCTAATCACACCAAGAACGTGGCCACCACCCTGGCGATGCGTTCGATGTTGAAGAAAGCTCCGAAGCCCGGGGTCGTGCGGCGACTTTGGCAGCACAGTATCGCCACCGCCGTGATCGCCGCGGAACTGGCGCCGACATATGGGGTCAACGCCGACCTTGCGAATACCGCGGGCGTATTGCACGACGTGGGACGCGTGGGGCTGCTGGCGCAGAATACCGACTACGCGCAGTTCATTATGAGCGTGTACGAGGATGTTCCGGCCATTCTCCAGGCCGAACGGGATCTGTGCGCGCTCGATCATTGCGATGTGGGAATGTACCTGAGCCATGCCTGGAAGCTGCCGGATGTGTTTCGCGATGTTGCCAGCCAGCACCACCGCGCAGAAGGGCAGACCGATATCGTAGGCCTCATTCATCTGTCCTGCAGTCTGGCCGACGACCTGACTTTCTCGGCAATCGCTCACCGCGCGGGATTGCCGCTGGAAGATCGATTGGCGCGTTCGGTTCCGGAGGCGCTGCGGGACGGCGTCAGGAACTGTTGGGCCGGCGCCGAAGACCGAATCCGGCAAAGGGTTAACGCTTTGGATTTCTGAGCAGCCGGATCGAGCGCCGAATCGGTCTCTTGCGGAGCCGCGAAATGGCATACCATGAGGCCCGTGACCCGATTCGAACTTCCGCCCGCTCCTCCCGAAGAGGCCGGCCCGGTGAGAGCCTGGGCTCAGCCAGTCGCCATTCCGGCCTACGAGCCCTGCCCGCCGGATCCGAATCCGATGTTTCTCGAAACCCGCGTCTACCAGGGCAGCAGCGGCGCGGTATATCCGCTTCCATTCATCGATCGGATCGTAACGGAGCCGGTGGAACGATCCTGGGAGGCGCTACATATCGAGAACGAATTCCTGCGCGCGATGGTATTACCGGAAATCGGCGGACGAATTCACGTGGGGCTCGACAAAACGAACGGCTACGATTTCTTCTACCGGCAGAACGTGATCAAGCCGGCGCTGGTGGGTCTGGCCGGGCCATGGATCTCGGGTGGGGTGGAATTCAATTGGCCGCAGCACCATCGTCCCGCCACTTTCATGCCGGTCGAGTATTCGATCGAGGCACACCCCAACGGATCGCGGACGCTATGGTGCAGCGACCACGATCCAATGAACCGGCTGAAGGGAATGCACGGTGTCTGCCTATATCCCGGCCGCGCCTACATCGAGCTCAAGGTGCGGCTGTACAACCGGACGCCCTTCGTGCAGACGTTCTTGTGGTGGGCGAACGCGGGCGTTCGCGTGCACGACCAATATCAATCTTTCTTCCCGCCGGACGTGCATTATGTGGCGGACCATGCGCGCCGGGCAATCAGCAGGTTCCCGTTGTGCGAGAGCACCTATTACGGGATCGATTACGGCGCGCGGCGAAAGCAGAAAGATGGCGGCCGTGCGGCCAACGATCTCTCCTGGTATGCGAATATTCCCGTGCCGACGAGCTATATGGCTCTCGGTTCGCGCTACGATTTCGTGGGCGGATACGATCACGCGCGGCGCGCCGGCGTGGTTCACGTCGCCGACCATCACATCTCCCCCGGCAAGAAGCAGTGGACCTGGGGAAATGCCGGGTTCGGCCGCGCCTGGGAACGCAACCTCACGGACGAAGACGGGCCGTACATCGAGATCATGGCCGGCGTGTATACCGACAATCAGCCCGACTTTTCTTTCCTGGCGCCTTATGAGACCAGGACCTTCAGCCAGTATTGGTATCCCATCCGGGACATCGGCCCGGCGCGAATGGCGAATCTGGAGGGCGCCATCAGCCTGCATGAGGAGAAAGGACGAGCGCGCCTGGGCGTGGCCGTTTCGCGCCCGCATAAGCGCGCAGTCATACGGCTCAAAGAAGGGGACAGGCAGATCGCCCGGTGGACGACCGGCATTGCCCCCAACGCGCCATTCATCCGTGAGATCAAGCGCGCCGGAACCGGAGGGTTGAGCGCGATCGTCGAGGGAGACGACGGAGTCGAACTGGTTGGCTGCGCGCCGGAACCCGTCACGAAGCATGAGCCGCCGGCGCCCGCGACGGCGCCTCCTTTGCCGGGAGACCTTTCCAGCCTCGACCAACTCTACTGGACAGGCGTGCATCTGGAGCAGTACCGCCACGCGAGCCGGATGCCGGAGGATTACTGGCGCGAGGCGCTGCGGCGCGATCCCGGAGATTCGCGCTGCAACAACGCCCTGGGCCGGTGGCATCTGAGGCGCGGACAACTGACGGAGGCCGCAAACCGGTTTCGCGCGGCCATTGCCAGGATCACGGAGCGCAACCCCAACCCATATGACGGCGAAGCTTACTACAACCTCGGAATTACGTTGCGCTACCTGGGCGAGGACAATGAGGCCTACGACGCCCTGTACAAAGCCACGTGGAATCACGCCTGGCGTCCGGCTGCCTATCTCGGACTGGCGGAACTGGACGGCAGGGCGGCACGCTGGAGCCAGTCGCTGGAACATGTACAGCTCGCCCTGCGATGCGACGCGGACAATCTGAACGCGCGTTCGCTCGCGGTCATCGCCCTTCGCAAGCTCGGGAGGCATGAGGAAGCGGAACAACTGCTTTGTGAAACTCTGCGGCTCGATCGGCTGCACTGCTGGAGCCGGCACCTGGCCGAGGGAACGATTCCCGCCGATGACCAGATGCGATTGGATCTGGCCTTTGACTATATTCGGGCAGGCCTGAAAGGAGAAGCGGCTGCGATCCTGGAGCGCGGCGGCGAGTCGCCGATGATCTTCTACACGCTCGGATCTGTCACCGGTTCGGGCAAGGCATACGGCAAAGCGCGCCGGGCCCGCACGGACTACTGCTTCCCCAACCGGCTGGAAGAGATGCTGGTTCTCGAAGCCGCGATGCGTGTGAACCCCGAGGATGCGATGGCTCCTTACTATCTCGGGAACTTTTTATATGCGCGCCGGCGTCATCGGGATGCGATTACGCAGTGGGAGCGGGCAGTGCGTCTCCGCCCGTCCCTGGCTATTGCCTGGCGCAACCTGGGGATCGCCTGCTTCAACGCGCTCGGCAACCAGTCAAAGGCTGCCGCCGCGTTCGACCGGGCGGTGGCGGCGAACCCGCGCGACTCCCGGCTGGTTTACGAACGGGACCAGCTCTGGAAACGGCTCGGCCGCACTCCGCGGCGGCGCCTGGCGGAACTCGAGAAGAAGCTCGACCAGGTGCACATGAGGGACGATCTCTCGGTGGAGCTGGCTGCGATTTACAACCAGGTTGGCCAGCCGGAGAAGGCACGGGACCTGCTTGCATCGCGCCGCTTCGCGCCTTGGGAAGGAGGCGAAGGACTGGTACTCGGTCAATATGCGCGGACGCAAATCGGCCTGGCCCGGCGCGAGCTTCGAGCGGGCGACAAGGAGGCCGCCCGGCGGCTTCTGGAAGCCGTGCTGGAGCCGCCGCAGTCCCTGGGAGAAGTGCGTCATCCGCTGGCGAATCAGAGCGACGTCCATTACTGGCTGGGAGTCGCTTGCGAGCCCGATGGCAGCGCGCGCGAGTGGTTCGAGCGGGCAGCGGCCAACCTGGGCGACTTCCAGGAAATGAGTGTCCGGGGTTTTTCGGAGATGACTTACTACAGCGCGCTGGCGCTGAAGAAACTGGGCCGCGTCGAAGAGAGCCGCCGGCTGTTGCGTGAGCTCCTGGTCTACGCGCGGCAACTCCGCCGCCAGACGCCGGTAGTGGATTATTTCGCGACCTCACTGCCTGCCATGCTGCTGTTTCACGACGACCTCTCGCGGAGGAACCTGATTGCATCCCTGTTCCTGGAAGCACAGGCCCGGCTCGGGCTCGGCCGGAAGAAGCCGGCGCGGCGCTTACTGGACGAGGTACTGGCGCTGGATCGCAATCATGCCATGGCGGCGGATCTGATGAACGAGGTGATGGGGTGACCTTCAACGCGCGATACGTCTTCGCGATTTCCCTGGTTGCGGCGCTGGGCGGCCTGTTGTTCGGCTACGACTGGGTGGTCATCGGCGGGGCGAAGCCATTCTATGAAACGTACTTCGATCTGAACACCGGGCAGCAAGTGGGCTGGGCGAACAGTTGCGCGCTGGTGGGTTGCCTGCTGGGTTCGATGGCGGCGGGCAGGGCCAGCGACCGCTTCGGCCGCAAAAGGCTGCTGATCGCAGCGGCCGCGTTGTTCGCTGTTTCTTCGGTGCTGACGGGCTGGGCGCACACCTTCCTGGAATTTGTCGGCTGGCGAATCGCGGGCGGCGTCGCGATCGGAATCGCCTCCAATGTCTCCCCGGTTTACATCGCGGAAGTCAGCCCGGCGGCGTGGCGCGGGCGGCTGGTCGCTCTCAACCAGCTGACGATCGTGGCGGGAATCCTGGCGGCGCAACTGGTGAACTGGTGGATCGCACGGCCGGTTCCCGCGGACGCCACCGCTGAAATGATCCGGCTTTCCTGGAACGGGCAATTCGGCTGGCGATGGATGTTCACCGCGGTCGCAGTTCCCTCAATGGTCTTCCTGGCGGGCGCGTTCGCGGTACCGGAGAGCCCGCGGTGGCTGCTGGCGCATGGCTCCCTGGAAAGAGCGCGCCGTACGCTGGCGCGGATCGGCGGAGAATCCTATGCCGACCGGGAGTTTCAGGAAATCCAACAGACCGTGGGCGAGCTGCCCGCAGCCGGATGGGGGGAACTTCTGAATGCGCGCTTGAGGCGCCTTCTGGGAGTCGGCATCCTGCTTGCGGTGTTGCAGCAGTGGAGCGGTATTAACGTAATCTTCAACTACGCCGAGGAGATCTATCGCGCGGCCGGGTATGGCGTGAGCGAGATTCTGTTTAACATCGTCATCACCGGCGCCATCAACCTGGTGTTCACGCTGGTGGCGCTCGGCCTGGTCGACCGGCTGGGACGGCGCGCGTTAATGCTGGCGGGATGCGCGGGCATCGCGATTTCGCATTTCCTGATCGGGGCCGCTTATGCGAGTGGCGTGAAGGGCCTGCCGGTTCTGATCCTGACGCTGGCCACGATCGCCTGTTACGCGATGTCACTGGCGCCCGTGACTTGGGTGCTGATCTCGGAGATTTTCCCGAACCGTATTCGGGGCGCGGCCGTGTCGGTGGCCGTGTCGGCGCTGTGGGTCGCCTGTTTCGTACTGACCTTTACTTTCCCCGAGCTAAACGCTGCGCTTGGACCGCAGGGGACGTTCTGGCTCTATTCCGGAATCTGCGCGGCCGGGTTGGTTTTTGTGTGGCGGCGTGTGCCGGAGACGAAGGGAAAGACGCTGGAGCAGATCGAGCGCGAGTACGCGGGAAGGGAGCCGGTTCGCGCACTCTGAGGGATTACAGACGGCCAGGGCGTCACCAGGTCGGCTACACTGCGAGAGGCGAGGGGATGCCTATGAAAACGGTTCTGCTGGTGCTGGTCTGCAGCCTGGCGGCGCAGGCCCAGGAGGGAAATCGCGGAAAGGAATGGAACCGTCAGGCGGCGGCCAGCTATCTGGATGGCCGCATGACGTGGTGGGCCGCCTGGCCGAATGCGGCGCGCGATCACGATACGTTTTGTATCTCGTGCCACACCACGCTTGCTTACGCGCTCGGACGGCCGGCGCTGCGGAGCGCGCTGGGCGAGCAGGGGCCATCGGCCCCTGAGCGCAAGTTTCTCGACAACCTGACGAAGCGCGTCTCGATGTGGAATGAGGTTCTGCCGTTCTACAACGAGAAGAGCGGACCGGACAAAGCGGTGGAATCGCGCAATACGGAGGCGGTGCTGAACGCGCTGGTCCTGGCGCGTTACCAGTCGCCGGCCGCGGCGGACGCCCTGCGCTACATGTGGGCGCTGCAATTGAAAGATGGCGAACAGCGCGGATCGTGGACCTGGCTCAATTTTCACAATGAGCCCTGGGAGGCGGACGATTCGGC
>Ga0335073_10012710_pt1 | contig 11815 bp, 10 predicted proteins | sample Lox_Sample_22_FD_207093 | JGI IMG/M metagenome (GOLD analysis project Ga0335073, IMG submission 207093) | Soil microbial communities from Loxahatchee National Wildlife Refuge, Florida, United States - Lox_Sample_2.2 | ecosystem: Environmental > Terrestrial > Soil > Wetlands | place: USA... | reverse complement strand
CCAGGGCGGCGCGACCCGAGCCATCCAGGCGGTGCAGCGCGTCCGACCGCAGCAGCGTCCCCCAGCGCACTGTTCCGCCCCCGCCCGCGCCTCCCCTGCCCGCCACCGGGTAGCCGCCTACGTCGCGAAGGTTCACGGTTCCCGGCAGCCTTATCCTCCGGTCGCGCTCGCCGTGGCGGCTGCGGATCTCCATGCGGGCACGCTCCGGGTGCTAGGGGCTGTCCACCGCAGGATGCCACGGCCAGCCAGCGCGCACTACTTGGTGCAGGTGGTGCTCGACGATCCGAGCACCGGCATCCGCCACGCGGATGCAGCGGCGGCGATCACCTGGGCGGTATCACGCATCTGCTGCGCGCCTGCCACGTCCTGGTGGGCGAGGAAGCGATGCGCCATCCGGTCCACCCCGTAGTCGCCGAGCAGGCTGCCGTGCAGCGCCGACACCACGATGACGTTGCCGGGCAGGTCGCACACGGGCAAGGTGACGGCGTCGGCCAGCGGCACGACCGCGAGCCAGCGGATCTTCTGCCCGTTCTTGACCGCGGCGGCGGCGTAGGCGGCGCCGTCGCTGCGAACGGAGCTGATCAGGTGCTGAGCCCCGGACGCGCCGAACGGGGACAGCGCGCCGGCGACCTTGACGAGCTGAGTGAGCGCGTCGCCGGGCACCGGGTCGCCATTGCCACCCGGCGCCGCGGCCCGGTCGGCCTCGCCGGCCTGGCCCGGGTCCACGATCGGGCTGAGCAGCACGACCGACCGGACCGGGACACCCGGGTGCTCGGCCAGCATCGCGTACACGCCGAGCGTGCCCTCGCTCTCGGCCACGATGTCCACGGGCCGTCCCGTCTCCCGGTGCAGCTGCCACACCTGCTGGGCTATTCGGTCGCCCAGCACCGACAGCGGCAGGTCCGTGGCATCCAGCCCGTACGGCAGCGGCCGGCCGCCTGCGCCGAGCCCGACGTAGGAGAACGGCCGGACCAGCGCGGACGGCCCGATCAGGTTGCGGCTTTCGGACGGATAACAGCACGATGACCCGAATCCTGGGATCACGAGCACTGCCGAGGTGAGCCTGCCCGAGCCGTGGCTCCCCTCCGGCGCGGAACTGGCAGCCATGATCGCCGCTTTGTTCGGCACGGAGGCGGGGCCGCCCGCCAGCGGGGTGGTCCCGGCGAGCACGAAAATCAGCCGCGTCGCGCCGACGAGCAACGCCAGCGCCACGGCGGCCGCCAGCGGCGACACCGGGGCGGGGAGCACGCGCGAGTGCAGGTGGCGCCGCCGGGCCCGCGGGTCATCGGCCGGCAGCGCCTCCCTGCTCACGGCGGCGGCCACCCCATACCAGGCGCGGGCGTTGAAGAGGCCAACCAGCACGCAGACCGTCAGGGCGGCGGGCGTGGTCAGGCTGCCGATTGCCGCGGCGGCCACCGAGAGCACGATGAAGCTGGCCAGCAGCCAGCCAACGGCGCGCAGCGGCGGCAGGGTCCGCCACCAGGAGCCAAGCATGCCGCTGTGCGCCAGCGGGATCATGATCAGCAGCATGATCGGGATCGCGGCGAGGTACGGCCACGAGAACGGGAGCAGCGAAACCCCGAACAGCAGGGTGACCACCGGCAACAGCAGCACGCTCGCCACCACGGTGTACACGATGCAGCGGGCGAACGTGCCACCCCAGGTGAGCACCGGGAGGTCGCGCGGCCAGGCCAGGCGGATCAGCGCCGCGCTGATCGCGGCGCGCGCGAGCACCAGGCCAGCGTAGGCGAGCACAAAGCCGTACCACGACCTGTTGTAGCCGAACAGCCAGCGCAGATCATGGAACACGGCGAGCGGCGGGAGCGCGGTGGCCTGCGGTGCGAGCGGCCGCGCGGCCGGGGCCAGCGCAGTCAGCAGGCACGCCTCCACGAGCGCACCGCCAGCCGCAAAGGCGATGAGCCCCCGATGCCGCAGGAACCCGTCCGCCGGCACGCGGTGCCCGGCGGGAATGGTCCGCACCCGCTGCGCTTCCACCTTGGCCGGTGCAACCTAAGATCGGCGCCGGACATTCCGCGTTTGCCCGGCCCGGTCCCACCCGCTTGTCCCCGGCCACGTCGCGCCCGGGAATGGACGTGCATTACCCGGCCAGCCATGCCTTAACCAGAAATTTCCGACCTGCGCTGACTTGCCGGTCGACGACGGGTGCGAGCCGCTATGCCCGAGCCACGCCATTGCCCCTCCCCCACCCAACCCCACGCGACCGCCTGGGTGGGCGAAGATCGACCAGCCTGTGCCAGCATTGTGGTCGCTGCGATCTCCGGGAGGACCCATGGCACGGCTAGGCAACATGTACGGGCCCGATGCCACGTTCCTTGGCGTGCCACGGGCGGATCTGACGGATCCGGCCGGATGGGCTGGCACCGACATCATGATCATCGGCGCCCCGTTCGACGGGGGGACGTCGCACCGGCCCGGCGCCAGGTTCGGCCCTCAGGCGATCCGGTTCACCGACTACCTGCCGCACGACGGCTCCCGGCCGCACCTCGCGCTTCGCGTCGACCCGCTGGCGGAGCTCCGGGTCGCCGACGCCGGTGACGTGGAGATGCCGTCGGGGGACACGGGGCTGTCGCTGCAGCGGCTCGAGGAGGCCGTGCTCCAGGTCTGTGCCGGCGGTGCGATCCCGGTAATCCTCGGCGGCGACCACACGATCGCGCTTCCGGACGCGACCGGGGTCGCGCGGCACGTCGGCTGGGGCCGGGTCTCGATGATCCACTTCGACGCGCACGCCGACACCGGCGACACCCAGTTCGGCTCGCTGTACGGCCACGGCACGCCGATGCGGCGGCTGATCGAGTCGGGCGCGGTGCGCGGCGACCGGTTCCTGCAGATCGGGCTTCGCGGCTACTGGCCCGAGCCGGAGACGCTCGACTGGATGGCGGGCCAGCGGATGCGCAGCTTCGAGATGACCGAGGTCGTTGCCCGGGGCCTGGACGAGTGCCTGACCGAGGCGATGAGCATCGCAACCGACGGCTGCGACGGCGTGTTCCTCTCCGTGGACGTGGACGTGGTCGATCCCGGCCTGGCGCCGGGCACCGGGACCCCCGAGCCCGGCGGCCTGAGCAGCCGCCAGCTGCTCGACGCGGTGCGCCGGATCGCCATGGAGATACCGCTGGCCGGAATCGACGTGGTCGAGGTCGCGCCGCCGTACGACCACGCGGAGGTCACCGCGTTCCTGGCCAACCGCGTGGTGCTCGAGGCGCTGTCCGGTATCGCCTGGCGCCGCAAGAACGCCGCCCCGGCCGGACCCGGTGGCGGCCACGCCCCGGATTCCCCGCTGCTGTCCGACCGCGCTGCAGGCGACGGGTCTAGCTGAGCAGGCCCGCCAGCAGCCTGGTCATGGCGCGCTCGAAAAGGCCGTCCTCCTGCCCGGCGTTCGTCGGCGGCGCGCCGGCGAGGGCCGCCGCCAGGTGCGGGTGCTGCCCGGCGGCCACGACCTGTGCGAGATAGGCAGCCAGCCCGCTCTGCCACTCGGCGGCGTCCTGCCCGGCCTGCTGCTGGTCGATCTCGGTCTGCGCGAGCAGCCTGACGACCCCGGAGAACAGCCCGATCGTCTCCAGCTTCGCCGGCCCGGGCAGGTCCACGCCGGAGACCGCGGCGAGGCAGTGCTCAATGAACGCGACGGCGTTCGGGCCCGGGAGCGGTGCGGCCGGGATACCGAGAAGCCACGGGTGCCGCAGATACAGGGCGTGGCCTTCACGGGCGATCGATAGCAGCCGGGCGGCTGGCTCGCCCGAGGCTGCCCCGTCATAGGTGAGTTCGCCGCGCGCCTGGTCCGCCATGAGCTCCAGGAGTTCGGCCCGGTTCGCGACGTACCGGTACAGCGACGCGGGACCCGTCCCTAGGGCGGCCGCGACGGAGCGCATGGTCACCGCGGCGAGGCCGGCGGCGTCCGCCAGCGCGACGCCAGCGGACGCGATCTCGTCCCGGGTGTGCTCGGGCGCCGGGCCGCGGGCCGAGCGCTCGGGCCGGGTCCAGATGCTGCCGCCAGGCAGCGTTGCCTCGGTCATTGCGAACACTGTACTCAGTAAGCTAGGCTGGCGATACAGCGAACGTTGATCGCAGTTATTCATGAGGAGTCAGCCATGGTGGCAGCAGGCGATCCCGGTTCGTGGGCCGGCCTCTGGACGCCGGTGCGGTACGCGCGCAACGGGAACGTGGAGATCGCCTACGACACGCTGGCCGGATCGGAGGGCGAGCCACTGCTCCTGGTCATGGGCCTGGCCGTGTCGAGGTTCTGGTGGCCGGCCGGCCTGTGCCAGGAGTTCGCCAGCAGGGGATTCGCGGTCGCCCGCTACGACCAGCGCGACGCCGGCCAGTCGACCCGGCTACCCGACAGCGGGCGCGGCAACCCATTCCTCGCGGTGGCCCGCAGGCGCGGCGCCTACTCCTCCGAGGACATGACCGACGACGCCATCGCCGTCCTCGACGCGCTCGGCTGGAAGCGGGCACACGTCTTCGGCGCCTCGCTCGGCGGCATCATCGCCCAGCGCATCGCCCTGCGGCACCCGGACCGGGTGCTCAGCGTCACCTCGATGGCTGGCGTGCCCAGCGACGTGTCCGGTCTCGGCGTGGGACGGTATGTCCGCTTCGGCATGCTGGCGAAGCTCGCGCGTGCCAAGGTCCCCGAGGGCAGGGACGGCGACATCCAGCTTTCGCTCACGCTCGCCCGCGCCGTGGCGTCCCGCGTCTACCCGTTCGACGAGCACGCCGCGAGGGAGTGGATCGAGCGCGAGGCCGACAGCGGCCCCCGCGACACCGAGGCGCAGAGCAGGCAGGCCGGTGCCGCCTGGCACGGCCCGAAGCTGCGCGACCTGCGCAAGCCCGTCCTCGTCCTGCACGGCGACCAGGATCCGCTGCTACGCGTCAGCGCGGCCCGCGCCACCGCGAGGGCGATCAAGGGCGCCCGCCTGGTGATCCTCCCCGGTGCGGGTCACGACCTTCCCGCGCCCCTCTGGCCCATGATCGCGGACGAGGTCCGCCAGCTTGCCGATCAAGCCGAGGGCCGCTAGCTGGTCAGATAAACGTAGCCCCGTCGCTGGGGCGAAACAATCGAGGCGATCTATACTCGGCGCATGCTGGACGTGACCAGGCTCCGCGTGCTGGTCGCGGTGGCCCGGTACGGCTCGGTCACCGCAGCGGCGCAGGCGCTCAACTACGCCCAGCCCTCGATCAGCCATCACATCGCCCGGCTGGAGGCGGAGACCGGCGCCCGGCTGCTGCAGCGGGCGGGCCGGGGTGTGCGCCTCACCGACGCGGGCAGGCTGCTCGCCGAGCGGGCCGAGGAGATCATCGGCCGGCTGGATGCGGCAGAGAACGAGCTCGCGGCGCACGTCGGGCTGCGGCAGGGACGGGTCCGGCTGGCGTCGTTCCCCTCCGCGCTCGGCACGATCGTTCCGGCCGCCGCGGCCAGGCTGGAGGCGGAGAGCCCCGGCATGGACCTCATGCTGGCCGAGGCCGAGCCGCCGGAGGCGCTGCGGATGCTGCGGGCCGGCTACGTGGACGTGGCGCTGGTGTTCCGCCACTACCAGCAGGACGCGGACCCGGAGCCGCCCGGCCCGGACGAGGAGGGGGCGCGCGGGCGGCTGCTGCTCGACGAGCCGGTGCACCTGGTGACCCCGGCCGAGAACGGTGGGCCAGGCGGGCACGAGACGGCGGGCGAGACCGGACCGGACCTTGCCGCGTACGCGAAGCACCGCTGGATCGCGGGCTGCGAGCGCTGCCGCGGCTACCTGGTCCGCCAGTGCGGTCTCGCCGGATTCACCCCGAAGATCGCGTTCACGACCGACGACTACGTGGCGGTCCAGGCGCTGGTGGCGGCGGGGCTGGGCGTCACCACGCTGCCCGGCCTGTGCCTGCGCGCGGCCCGCCACCCCGGCGTCTGCACGGTGCCGCTGCCCGGCGCCCGCCGCCACGTTTTCGCGATGACCTACGGCGAGCCGCCGGACCCGCCGGCCACCTCGCGCCTGATCGACGTGCTCGCCGCGGCGGCCGGAAGCGGCTCCCTCGCGGCCTGACCGGCACCGGCACGCCCGGGCCGCCGGACCGCGCGATCGCGGTGGCGCGGCGGCCGCTCGGCCCGGCGGAAAATGATCAGCAGGATGGCGAGCGCCGCCGCGAAGACCGGGAGCCAGGCGATGCGCTCGGCCACCCACATGGCGCTGGTGGGAGCGGTGTGCAGGCCGGGCAGCCGGCCGGCGAGCAGCCCCGTCATCGTGACCGTCAGGAACGCGGTCTGGCTCCACAGGAACAGCGTCATCGCCGACAGGTTGGCCGTCGCGACCACTGCCCACGCCGCCGGGCGGTGCATCCACCGGGCCAGCTGCTCGCGCAGCAGCAGCGCGAGGCCGACCTGGGCGATGCCGAACGTCACCACCGCGAGCGTGGGCGGGTTCAGGTTCGAGATCCTGGCGCCGTTCACGCCCACCATGCTGGCCGGGTACCCGGCCCAGAGGACCAGGGCGGCGGTTGCCGCCGCGCCGCCAGCCAGCATCAGGGCGGGAACCCGGCGGCCGGTGAACGCCCCCCGCGCCCATCCGATCCCGAGCAGATACGGGACCAGCCAGCCGGCGCCGACGTTGATCCAGCCGACCCACGCGGGACCGCCGAGGCCGAACCGGATCGCGTCGTCGATCGCGACGACCGCGAACGGGATCGCTGCGGCGGCGGCGCCGAACCGCCGCACCAAGGCGACGGCCAGCGGGGTCAGCGCGGTCAGCACGGCAAACACGCCCAGGAACCAGAGCGGGTCGAGCACCAGCGTGAGCACGGTGTGCAGCGTCGAGGTCGAGACGCCGCCCAGGTACAGGCCCGTGCCGACCAGCGCCCAGACCGCGACGAGCGCGACCACCGGGCGGGACAGCCTGGCAAGGCGCTTGCCCAGCCAGGAAAGGTAGCCACCGCGATAGCTGCGGGCCGCCGAGTAGCCGCCAACGAGGAAGAAGATCGCGAGAGTCTGGAAGATCCAGGACACCGGGGTGAGCCAGGGCATGCTGGCCAGCGGGCTCGCGTCGTGCAGCACGTCACCCGACTTGCCCTTCGTCAGCACCAGCGCTGTCACCATCCAGTGGCCGAGGATGACGCCGGTGATGGCCAGGGCGCGCAGCGCGTCGACCGTGCGGTCCCGGCTGGCGGGAGTGGCCGCGTCGATCCGCGCGGCCAGCTCGCGGACCCTGGAACCGGGATGTGCGAGCGCATTCACCGGGTCACCGCCGCGGGGTCACCCAGGGAGATGTACGCGAGGTTGCGCAGGGCGATGCCGCCGGGCTTGAAGTAGCCGCTGTGGCCCCCGGACCCGGCGGCGAACAGCCGGGCACCGAACGCCGGGGCCAGAGGGTCCTGGCCGAAGCCGAGCCCGAGGAACTGAACGTGCGGCACGTACCGGATCCAGTCCGAGCCGCCCCGGCCCGCCCACACGCGCGCGGTGGTGTGCATCGCCCGGACCGAGGAGACGTCCATGCCCGGGCTCCCGACGACCGCGATGTCGGTGACCGGCAGGTGCGGCGCGGCCAGCCCGCACACCACCGACCCGTAGCTGTGGCAGATCAGCGCGACCTGATGGCCGTGCCGGACCAGGTCGTCCACGAACGGCCGCAGCGCGGCCGCGCCCTGCGCGGCGTCGCCCGAGGTCAGCACGCCCGGGCTGAGCGTGGCCGGGTCGCCATAGCCGAGCCAGGCGATGACCGCGAGGCGAGCACCGGGGTCCAGCTTGCGCACCTGCGCGGCGAGAGCCCTGGCCGCGCCACCGGGTGACGCCGTGCCACGGGAGTCGAACGTGGCCAGGGATGTGTCGGACCCGGGGACGAGGATGGCCACGCGCCTGGCCCGGGCCAGGTTGCCGAGCACCTCGACGGCCAGGCCCTGCCCGGCGGGGTTGAAGCCGATGAAGTGCCCGCCGCGCATCGCGTCGAGCGAGCGGGCGAGGCCCTGGTTGCCGGTGCGCGCGGCGGTGCGCGCGGCCTGAGAGATCATGCGGGAGTCGGTCGCGTAGCGCGCGGCCAGGGCCGGGGCGGTCAGAGCAGGGAGCGGCTGGGACCGGCCGACCTGTGCGCTGGGGAACGTGGCGGCCGTTGTCCCGGTCACGGCGGCGGCAGCGGCCACCGCGACGGCGATGGTGCGGCGGAGTCTCATGGGAGAGCGTCCTTTCTGTCCAGCTGAGTGCTGGCCAGGACGCTATGGACGCGGCCGTGTGGTCGGCGTCACGCTGCGGAGCCCATTGCGGAACTGCCTCTGGGGTATTGGGAAGGCCTCCCCATCACCGCGACTGGCCGGCTGGCGTAGCCCACCCCTTACTCAGGTACGACGTCGCAGATGCACCTTCAGGGGCACGAAATCCGGCCGGGGCGGACCTACGCTGGGGGCATGTCTCCGCCCCCGGCGAGCCGCGCCGCTTCGCTGGCGAGCCGTGTCCCGGTTCTGCTGAGCCGCGTTCAGGCCGTGCTCGCGGCCGGGGTCACCGAGCCGCCCACGCCGCGTTCGCCGCGCCTGAAGTTCCGGGGACTCGACCTCGTCTTCCTCGTCGACGCGGCCACCGCCCTGATCCTGTTCGCGATCTCGAACAACATCCTCGGGAACGACAACGCCCGCCACGGCAGCCCGCACAGCTCGGGACTGATCGTGCTGGCGTCGGCGGTGCTCTGCGCCCCGCTGCTGCTGCGCACCCGCCTGCCACTGACGGCCTGGACCTTCTCCACCGTCGCGATGTTCTGGGTCTCCCGGGTGATCCCGCCGTTCTCGATCTCGAACAGCGCCTACCTCAACACGGGAGTCATCGTCTACCTGCTGTGCCTGTACGCGGTGGCGCTGCGCTGCAAGACGTGGGTGGTGGTCACGTGTGGCCTGGTCACCGTGTTCGGAGCGGCGATCGTCGCGTCCGAGTCCGCCGTGACCGCCGCCTTCCTCGCCTCGATCCCGGTGGCCGCCGGGGTCATCATGCGGTCGCGCCGCGGCAGCCGCGAGCAGCTCGCGGTCGTCGAGCGGCGACACGAAGGAGAGCGGGCGCTGCTCGAGGAACGCCAGCGCATCGCGCGCGAGCTGCACGACGTCGTCGCCCATCACATGTCGGTGATCGCGATCCAGGCTGAGGCCGCGCCGTACAAGTCCGCCGACCCGCCGCCGGAGCTCGTGGAGAGCTTCGCCGAGATCCGCGCCAGCGCGCTGAGTGGCCTGAACGAGCTGCGCCGCGTGCTGGGCGTGCTGCGCAGCGAGCGGGCCGACGTCTCGCCGCAGCCCGGGCTCGAGGACCTGGACGAGCTCCTCGGGTCGGCACGCACCGGTGGGGTGACGGTCACCTGCGAGATCAGCGGTACCCCGCAGCCGCTCCCGGACGGCGTCGATCTGTCCGCCTACCGGATCGTGCAAGAAGCGCTGAGCAACGCGATGCGGCATGCGCCAGGATCGGCGGTCCAGGTGAAGCTGCACTACGGAGAGGCCGCGTTGGTGATGGAGGTCCGCAACGATCGCGGCGTCGGTGCCCAGCTGAAGAACGGGGACCAGCCGGCTGCGGCGAGGCTCGGCGGCAGCGGCGGGCATGGCATCATCGGCATGCGTGAGCGCGCCACGATGCTGGGCGGGCACCTTCGTGCCGGCCCCACCCCCGACCACGAGTTCCTGGTGACCGCCGCGCTGCCGCTCGGCGCCGGCGCCGGTGAGGATGCCCCGTGACCGCTGCGTCCAGCGGGGGCGACCCCGCTATCTCTCCCGCGCCGCCCTCGGGCGGCCCGAAGATACGCGTGGTGATAGCCGACGACCAGGGAATGGTGCGGTCGGGATTTTCGGTTCTGCTCAACGCCCAGGCGGACATCGAGGTCGTCGGCGAGGCCGTGAACGGCCGGGAGGCCATCGCGCAGGCCGCCGCGCTGCACCCGGACGTGATCCTGATGGACGTGCGGATGCCGGTGCTCGACGGGCTGCAGGCCACGCGCGAGATCACCGCGATGCCCGGCCCTCCCAAGATCCTCGTGCTGACCACCTTCGACCTCGACGACTACGTCTACGAGGCGCTGCGCTGCGGAGCGAGCGGCTTCCTGCTCAAGGACGCCTCCGCGGGCGAGCTGGCGGACGCGGTGCGGCTGGTGGCGGCCGGCGACGCGATGCTCGCCCCGGGGGTAACCCGGCGCCTCATCGCCGAGTTCGCCCGGATGGGGGGGCCGCGCGGGCCGAGCCGCACGCTCGAGGGGCTCACCGACCGGGAGTCCGAGGTCCTCACGCTCGTGGCACGCGGGCTGTCCAACGCCGAGATCGCCGGGCACCTCATCGTGGCCGAGCAGACCGTGAAGACCCACGTCAGCCGCATCCTGATGAAGCTGGGGCTGCGGGACCGGACCCAGGCCGTTGTCCTGGCCTACGAATCCGGCCTCGTGCGCCCCGGCGGCTGACGCGGCGGTGAACGAGCAGCGGGCTGCCGTGGCGTACGGGGCCGTCCTCGTCGCGTACAACAACGTGATCGGTGCGCAAGGGTGGCACGGCCGCTGGTACACGCCGGTCAACGCCGGCGCCGCCGGGGCGTCGCTGGCGGTTGCCGCGGCGAGCGGGCTGACCGCCGCGGACCTCGGGTTCGGGCGGGGCCGGTGGCTGCCCGGACGGCTGGGGTCGGTGCTCGCCGGGGCCACGGCCGCGGGGTGGCTGGCGGCCGTCATCGTGCCGTCAGCGCGCCCGCTCCTCGACGACAAGCGGATCAGCGGGCTGACCGGGCGGGGTGTCGCCTACCAGACGCTGATCCGGATCCCGGTTGGCACCGTGGCGTGGGAGGAGATCGCCTTCCGCGGGGTGCTGCAGGCGATGCTGCGGCGCGTCATGTCCGAGCCCGCCGCGATCGCCGTGACCAGCGGCGTGTTCGGCCTGTGGCACGTCCGTCCCACCGCCGGGGCGCTGCGCGTCAACGGCCTGGCCCGCAGCCGGGCGCAGGCGGTGACCGGCGTGGCCGCCGGCGTCGCGGTGACCGCCGCGGGCGGCGCGCTCTTCTCGTGGCTGCGGGCGCGCTCCGGCCGCCTGGCGGCGCCCGTGGCGCTGCACCTGGCGATCAACTGCGGCGGCCTGGCCGCGGCCTGGGCCGCCACCACGGCGCCCAAGGGCCGCCCGGGCGGCCAGACCCGCCCCGGGCGGTAACGTTCCGGACCCTAAATCGAGGTCGCGCGGTCCTGCCAGTACGGGTCGCGAAGACGGCGCTTGAGCAGCTTGCCGCTGGGGTCGCGGGGCAGCTCGCCGGTGAAGTCGATGCTCTTCGGCCACTTCATCCTGGCCAGCCGCCCGTCGAGCGAGGCCAGGATCTCCGCGGCGAGCTCATCGTCGCCGGTGACGCCCGGCGCCGGCTCCACCACGGCCTTGATCTGCTCGCCCCAGTCCTCGTCCGGGATCCCGAACACAGCGACGTCGGCCACCTTGGGATGCATGATGATCTCGGCCTCGACCTCGGCCGGGTAGATGTTCGTGCCGCCGGAGATGATCATGTCGGACTTCCGGTCGCACAGGAACAGGTAGCCGCCGTCGTCGAGATAGCCGATGTCGCCGACGGTGAAGTAGCCGCGCAGCCGGCTCGCCGCGGTCTTCTCCGGGTCGTCCTTGTACGCGAAGTCCGACAGCCCCATCTTCATGTAGATCGTGCCCGGCTCGCCGGCCGCGCAGACGTCGCCGTTCTCGTCGGCGATCATGACCTCGCTGATCGGCCACGCCGTGCCGACGGTGCCCGGCCGGGTCTTCCAGTCGTCGGGCGAGGCGATCGTCCCGCCGCCCTCGGTGGCCGCGTAGTACTCCCAGACGCACGGGCCCCACCAGTCGAGCATCGCCTGCTTGATCCCGA
>Ga0335073_10012709_pt1 | contig 11815 bp, 9 predicted proteins | sample Lox_Sample_22_FD_207093 | JGI IMG/M metagenome (GOLD analysis project Ga0335073, IMG submission 207093) | Soil microbial communities from Loxahatchee National Wildlife Refuge, Florida, United States - Lox_Sample_2.2 | ecosystem: Environmental > Terrestrial > Soil > Wetlands | place: USA: Florida... | reverse complement strand
ACCGTCCAGGCTGCCCGCTCCCGGCGGGGGCCACGGCCCGGGGGTGGGCCCCGGGGCGGGAGCCAGCGGGCCGCCCGTTGGGCAGCCCATGGATGCCGGCGCGCGGCGGGTCGTGGCCGCGGCTCTGAGCGCGCAGCCGGGCACGCTGCACTACGTGGCCGAGGCGGACGAGCAGGCCACCGTGTCCGGTGTGGCCGGGCCGATCCCGGTGACCGCGTACCTGGGCAGCGCGGGCTGGACCGGTTACGGCATGATCAGCGGGCGCTGGTACAGCGGCCCGGGCCAGGTGGACGTGCCCGCCTACTTCCTGGCGGTGACCGGCAAGGCGGTCGGGGACACGGTCACGATGACGTTCGCCGGCCGGCAGATCCCGGTGCGGATCGCGGGCGAGATCTTCGACAACCAGAACAACGGGCTGGCGATGGTCACCGACTGGCAGACGCTGGCCAGCGCCGACGCCGGCATGACAGCCGGCCGGTACGACGTCGGCCTGCGCCCGGGCACGTCGCCGACGGCCTACGTGCGGCAGGTCCAGGCCGCGCTCGGCCAGGGGTACGTGGCGGGTGTGAACAGCAACAACAAGGGCCTGCCGCTGGTGCTCGGGCTGATCGGCAGCCTGGCGCTGCTGCTGGCGATCGCGGCCGGGCTCGGCGTGCTCGCCGCCGTGGTGCTGCAGACCAGGGAGCGCGCGTACCAGCTGGGGGTGTTCCGGGCGGTCGGGATGACGCCGCGGCAGACGATCGCGATGGTGGTCTGCTCGGTCGCCGGGATCGGCCTGGCAGCCGGCGTCATCGCGATCCCCGCCGGGATCGCCATGGTCCGCTCCCTGGTGCCGGTCATGGGGGCCGCCGCCGGGACCGGCATGCCGCCCAGCTACCTGGACGTCTACAGCGCCGGGGAACTCGCCGGGCTGGCGCTGGCCGGGGTGGTGATCGCGGTCGCCGGGGCGCTGCTCCCCGCCACCTGGGCGGCCCGCGGCACCACCTCGTCCGTGCTCCGCGCCGAGTAAGCCACGGAGCGCCTGTGCCCCAGATTGATCTCGAGGGTGGCGGCCTCCAGCAAACAGATTAGGCATTTCGGCCCCTGCCGACGTACCGGCTCCGCGGAGGAGCCTGTGACCGATGGCGAGATACGAGTACCGCCATCAGGTTGGCAGGAGGCGGCGAATGTACGTCCGGTCCCGCAGCAATACACCGTTCATCGAGCCCCACGCCCTGATCCGCACCATCGCGTACCTGCTGGCCTGGGCGGTGCTGCTGGCCGCCATCGGGCTGATCGCCGCGTACGTGAGCCCCGCCCCGGCGGGCGGCGCGCGCATCGAGGAACCCGGCCCGCTGCACACCTCGGCGCCGACGTCGGCGCCCGCGCCATCCGGCCCGGCTGCACCGGCCCCCGGCTCCCCGATCTCTCTGGTAAGCGTGGTGCGGGGAACGTCGCGGGCTGCGACGGGTGCGTATTAGACCAGGCCGGCCTGCAGCGCCAGCCTGGTTAGATCAGCGCGGCGACGGCAGCTGGTCTTGTCCCGGATCCGGTCCAGGTGGGAACGGACCGTGCTCACGCTGATATACAGGTCACCAGCGATCTGAGCGTCGGTGCGGCCCCGGGCTACCAGCGTCACCAGTTCCTGTTCACGGGGGCTGAGCTGTACCTGCTGCCCGTCCGGCTCCACTGGCACATCCGCGGCAGCCGGCAGTCGCCCGCTGGGACTGGCTGCCATCAGGACAAACTCGGCCGCGGTGTCCAGGGTCATCGCGGTACCCCGCTGCTCGGCCCTGTGCACTTCGCCCGGGGTCAGTTCACCGGCCGCCTTCCGGGTCAATTCGTCGCGGCGGGCAGCGGTGTGCGGGTTATCAGCAACCGGGCTGCCCGCCTCCTCGGCAGCACGGCGCGCGGCGTAGACGGTCACCAGGTCTGCCCAGCGTCCGGCCGCCGCGCACAGCTCCGCGCCGATAGCCAGGCAGAAACCGAGCTGCAGCCGGTGCTGGATCTCCAGCGCGAGTTGCGTCGCAGGGCGCAGATGTTCCCAGGCCCTGGCGAGGTTGCCGGACCGCAGTTCCACGTCAGCCAGCAGATAGAGGCCGACCGCCTCCGACGGCAGGTCGCCTGCCTGCCGGGCGAGCGCGAGTACGGCGTCGGAACTGTCGCGGGCCGCGTCCAGGTCGCCCACCTCGGTGAGCGCAACCGCCAGCATCGTCCAGCAGTCCCTGGCAAAGTCGCCCGGTATGGTCGCCGGGTCGATCCGGCTGGCTTTCCGGGCCCAGGCGATCGCGCCTTGCAGGTCGTTGGCGCACTGGCAGGCTTGTGCCAGGCACAGGAGGGCGAAAACCTCGGCATTCGGGTCGGGGATCTCGCGGGCCAGGGACAGAGCCCGCTCGGCGATGACCGCGCTCTCGTCGTAGCGGCCCAGCAGGTTGAGCGCGTTCGATTCGCCAGCCAGCGCCAGAGCGAGCGTGGCCGATGGCGGCTTGCCTTCGAGGGCCGCGCTGGCGGCCTTGTAGTGAGCCATGGCAGCGCCCTGATCGCGCCTGCCGACGCACTGGGCCATCATGTACTGCGCCTCGCACCACGCGGCCGTTCCCGGGACGGCGTGCTCGACCGCCGCACTCAGCTGCGCATACGCCTCGACATGGCGGCCCCGCACGTTTCGCCAGTAAGCAAGGGAAATCGCCAGCCGCAGCGCGCTTTCGCGATCACGATCCAGGGACCAGGCCAGGGCCTGGCGCAGGGAGGCGTCCTCGGCGTCCAGCCAGTGGCCCGCCGCCAGTTCACCGGCGCTGGATCGGGCGGCGGCCGAGGCATCTGTGGCAACCGTCAGGGCGTACTGGGCCATCCCCCGCGAGGCCGCGCCTTCCTCTCCCGCTTCGGCGAGCCGGTCGCGAGCGAACACACGCACGGTTTCGAGCATTGCGTACCTTGGCCGAGCGTCGGGGCCGGTCTGCGGTGGAGTGAGCAGCGAGCAGTCGACCAGGTGCAGCACGGCTGGCTCGGCGTCGTCTCCGGCGACGGCAACGGCCGCCTCGAGCGTGAACGGGCCGGGGTAGACGGCCAGGCGGCGGAACACGTGCTGCTCTCTTTCGCCCAGAAGGCGATAGCTCCAGTCCACGGTTGCCGCCAGGGACTGGTGCCGGTCTGCGGCTGCCCGGTCGCTGCTCGTCAGCAGCCAGAGGCTGTCATCGAGCCGCGCGGCCAGGCGGTCCAGGCCCAGCGACTCGGTGCGCGCTGCCGCCAGCTCGATCGCCAGCGGCATCCCATCGAGCCGGGCCGCGATCCGCGCCACCAGCGGTCGCGTTCGTTCGTCCAGGCAGAACCGCCGGTCGGCCTTGCGGGCCCGGTCCGCGAACAGGGTCACCGCGTCGCCGCCCGCCGCTAGGGGCTGCAGCCGGTATATAGCCTCGCCAGCGACCCGCAGCGGTTCCCTGCTGGTCGCCAGCACCCGCACATCGTCGGCGGAGAGCAGCAATGCCCGGCATATCTCCGCGGCCGCAGCCAGGACGTGCTCGCAGTTGTCCAGGACCAGGAGCAGCTGGCGGCGCGCGAGCGCAGTGCATAGCGAATCAACCGGGGACTCCGGGCGGTTCTGCGGCAGGCCCATGGCGGCAGCAACCGCCGCTGGGATGAACGAGCCGTCCTGGACGGCACCCAGCTCCACGAACCACGCGCCGTCGGCGAACCGGCAGCCCACTTCCCGGGCCACCTCGTCGGCGAACCGGGTCTTGCCGACGCCGCCCACTCCTGCGGCCGTAACCATCCGGTGCACACCCAGCAGCTCAGCCACCTCGGCGACCTCACCGGCACGGCCGACGAAACTCGTCAGCGGAGCCGTAAAGCCATGCATCCCTCCCGTACCCCCCACAGCCCGATCATAAGGTCGGTCAGGCCGGACTCGCCTCCGGCGCGAGCAGCAGCTACTGGCGGGCCAGGTTGGGGGCGCCGTCGCGGAGGACGAACTTCTGGATCTTGCCGGTCGCGGTCTTCGGTAGCTCGGTCACGAACGTCACGCCGTGCGGGGCCTTGAAGTGCGCGAGCCGGTCCCTGGTGAACGCGATCAGCTCCGCGTCGGTCGTGCTGGCCCCCTCCCGCAGCACGACGAACGCGTAGGGCGCCTCGCCCCACTTGTCGTGCGGCAGGCCGACGATCGCGGCCTCCTGCACCGCCGGGTGGCGCAGCAGCGTGCCCTCCACCTCGACCGAGGAGATGTTCTCACCGCCGCTGATGATCACGTCCTTGATCCGGTCGCGGATCTCCGCGTAGCCGTCGGGGTGCACGACGGCCGCGTCGCCGGTGTGGAACCAGCCGTCGCCCATCGCCCGCTTGGTCGACTCCGGGTCGTTGTAGTAGCCATCCATCACCACGTTCCCGCGGACGACGATCTCTCCGAGTTCCTTGCCGTCGGCCGTCACCTCGCGGCCCTTGGAGTCGACCACGCGGAGTTCCCCGGAGGTGATCAGCTCGACGCCCTGGCGCGCCTTCATCACCGCCCGGTCGCCGGGGGACAGGGCCTCATGCTCCGGCAGCGGTGCGCAGACCAGGATGAACGGCGCGGTCTCGGTGAGCCCGTAGACGTGCGTGACCTCCCAGCCGAACTCGCCTTCCAGCCGCTCGATCGTGGCGGCGGCCGGCGGCGCCCCCGCGGTGACGACGTGCACGCCGGGCGGGACGTCGCCGCGCACCTCGGCCGGGGCGTTCGCCAGCGCGATCAGCACCGTCGGCGCCGCGGACAGCCAGGTCACGTGCTCGTTCCTGATCAGCCGGAACACCTCGGCCGGCTCGACCCTGGGCAGGCAGATGTGCGTTGCGCCCGCCGCCGTAACCGTCCACGTGTAGGTCCAGCCGTTCGCGTGGAACATCGGCAGCGTCCACAGGTAGCGCTCGCCGACCGCGATCGGCAGGTGCAGCAGCGTGCCGATCGTGTTCATGGCGGCGTTCCGGTGCGTGATCATGACGCCCTTGGGGCGCGCCGTGGTGCCGCTGGTGTAGTTGATCGTGAGGAGGTCCCGCTCGCCGATCTCCGGCCGGGCGAACTCGGTGCTGGCCGCGGCGATCGCGGCCTCGTAGTCGAGCCAGCCGTCCCGCGCGCCGCGCAGCGCCACGAAGTGCGCGACGTCCGGCATCTGGTCGCGGACGCCGTCCACCGTGTCCAGGTAGTCCTGGTCCACACAGACCACGCTGGCGCCGGAGTGGTTGACGATGTAGACGAAGTCGTCCGCGGTCAGCCGGTAGTTGACCGGCACCAGCACCGCACCGATCTGCGGCACCGCGTAGAACGCCTCCAGCTGCGCGTGGGTGTTCGGGGCGATGGTCGCCACCCGGTCCCCCTGCCGGACGCCGAGCCCCTGCAGCGCCGACGACCACCGGTCGCACCGGCCGAAGAACTGCTCGTAGGTCATCCGCAGGTCGCCGTCGACAACCGCCTCCCTGGAGCCGTGCAGCCGGCGGGTGCGGCGGGCGAAGTCGACGGGCGTCAGGGGTGTTTCCACGGGATACCTCCACTGGCCTCGCGGAGCGGCGGGACGACCCGCCCGGCCGAACGCTACTGGCGTTACCGATGTTTTCACGAATGCCCGGCTCATGACCTGGCCGGGTCTGCGGCAGGATGCTGTGCATGAGGGACTGGGCAGCCTGGCATGCCGCTTACGACGATCCGTCTTCGTTCCTGAACGTGCGGCTGCGCAAGGTACGGGAGCGTCTGTCCGACGCGATCGCCGCGGCGCCTGCCGGGCCCGTGCGCCTGGTCAGCCTCTGCGCCGGCCAGGGCCGTGACGTCATTGGCGTGCTGCCGGGCCATCCGCGCCGCGATGATGTCCGCGCCGTCCTGGTGGAATCCGACCCTCGCAACGCCGGGACGGCCAGAAGCGCGGCCGCGCAGGCCGGGCTGGGCCAGGTGGAGGTGCGCGAGGCCGACGCCGCAGTGGTGGCCGGCTTCGCCGATGCGCTGCCGGCCGACGTGCTGCTGCTGTGCGGCATCTTCGGCAATATCAGCGACGAGGACATCCGGTTCACCGCCGAGGCCGCGTCGGCCATGTGCCGCCCAGGCGCGACCGTGATCTGGACCAGGCATCGCCGGGCCCCGGACCTGACACCGCAGATCCGGGCCTGGTTCGCAGCGAGCGGCTTCGACGAACTGGCCTTCGAGGCCCTGGACACTGACGACAGGCTGATGAGCGTGGGAGCAAACCGCCTGCGCAGCGCCGGCACCGCCAGGCTGCCCGACCGCCCGCTGTTCACCTTCCGCTCGTAGCCGCGCCTGGCTGTCCGTTCGCTGGCTGCGGTGAGCGGGTCAGCGACTGCAGCAGGCTGGTCAGGCCGCCAATGGCCTGCGCGTCGCCGTCGAACCGGAGGTCGCCGGACTCGGCGGCGCCGGAGATGGGGCGGATGCCGAGTACCACGGCGTGGAGAGTCTCAGCGTCCGTTGACAGGATGGCCCGGGGATGGTCGGCGGTACCGCGCCGCACGCGGACGGAGCCGGCGGTGCCGTCGATCGTCAGGACGTCGGCGCCGACCCGCAGCTCGTACCGGCCGGTCACGGCCGCTGGGTCGGCGGCCGCCTGCAGCGCGATCAGCAGCGAGTCCAGACTCCAGCCCGCGCCCTCGGGCAGCGGCGCCTGAGTTCCCCACTGGCCGAGATGCACGATCACGGGCTCGAGCTCGCGCCCCCAGCCGGTCAGTTCGTAGACGCCGACCCGGGCGGGCGGACCGAGGTCGCGGTGGCGGATGACGCCGCTGCCGGTCAGCTCGCGCAGCCGCTGGCTGATCACGTTCGGGCTGGCCCCGGGCAGCCCGGCCAGCAGGTCGTTGAAGCGCTTGGGCCCCAGCAGAAGCTCGCGGACGATCAGCAGCGCCCACCGCTCACCGATGACGTCGAGGCTGCGCGCCACCCCGCACTGGTCTCCATAACTTCGATTCACACTCCTACTCTAGCATCGGTAAGTTGACATTAACAATCTTAACTCCTAAGTTAGGAGCATCGATTCTGAAGGAGGAGTCAAGATGGACGTGAGGGACGGGGCCAAGCCCGCGAAGAGCAGGGCCGACAAGGCGTTCGAGGGATTCACCGACGATGAGCGAGCCGCGATGAAGGACCGCGCCCAGGAGCTGAGGACGGCTTCGCTCCGCGGCCAGCGCGGGGCCAGGGCGGACGGGGAAAGCGACGTGCTCGCGAAGATCGCCGAGATGACGGAGCAGGATCGCGCGCTGGCTGAGCGTCTCCATGCCATCGTCAAAGCCAGCGCCCCGGACCTTTCGCCGAGAACCTGGTACGGGATGCCTGCGTACGCCAGGGACGGCAACGTCGTCTGCTTCTTCCAGAGCGCGCAGAAGTTCAAGTCCAGGTACGCGATGCTCGGCTTCAGCGACAAGGCGAACCTCGACGAAGGCTCCATGTGGCCGACCTACTACGCGCTGGCGGAGCTGAACGCCGGTGTAACGGCGAGGATCACCGCGCTCATCAAGACAGCGGTGGGCTGAGGGCCAGGCACATGCTCGCCGCCGAGTTTCGCGCAACCGTCTCCCCGGTGATCGCAAGTCCGGTGCTGCGCCGGCTGCTTCCCGCGTTCGCGGTGTCGGCGATCGGCGACGGCATGAGCGCGGTCGGCGTGGCGTGGCTGGCGATCCGGATCGCCACGCCCGCCGACCGCGGCCTGGTGGTGGGCGTGGCGGTCGCCGCCTATACGCTGCCGGGGGCGGCCGGGGCGGTGCTGCTGGCGAGGCCGCTGCGCCGGCTGGCGAGCCGGCACCTGGTCGCCGCCGACGCCGCGCTGCGCGCGGCCACACTGAGCATGATCCCGCTGCTGTACGCGCTCGGGGTCTTGCGGGCCGGGCCGTACGTGGCGCTGCTGGCCGTGTCCTCGCTGCTGCATGCCTGGGGGATCTCGGGCCAGTACACGCTCGTCGCCGAGCACCTGCCGCCGCAGAACCGCACGACCGGGAACGCGCTGCTGTCAGGATTTTCGATGGCCGCCTACGTCATCGGCCCGCTGCTGGCTGGCCTGGCGGTGGCGGTTGCGGGGCCCGCGGTGCCGGTTGCCGCCGACGCCGCGTCCTTCGCGATCCTGGCCGTCGCGGCGGCCACGGTGAAGGGCTATCCCCGGTCCGCCGGGCCCGCGGATGCCGGGCAGCCATACCGGGCACCGGGCTTCGCGGCGATCGCCCGCAGCCGCGCGCTGACCGGCCTGCTCGCGCTGACCGTCGTCTACTTCTTCCTGTACGGGCCGGTCGAGGTGGCGCTGCCGCTCTACGTGACCGGGCCACTGCACGGCAGCGCCGGGCTGCTCAGCCTGTTCTGGGCTGTGTTCGGGATCGGTGCCACCGCAGGCAGCATGGTCGCGGGACTGACACGGCGCCTCCCGGTGTGGCCGGTCCTGATGGCAGCGGTCATCGGCTGGGGGGCCGCGCTCGCCCCGCTCGGCCTGCTCGCCCTGCGTATTCCGGCTCTGGCGTGCTTCGCCGCTGGCGGCCTGCTCTACGCGCCCTACCCGGCCCTGTCGGCCACCTTGTTCCAGCGGGAAAGCCCCCCGGAACTGCTTTCGCAGGTCCTGGCCGCCCGCGGCGCGCTGACGCTGCTCGCGACCCCGCTCGGCACCGCGCTCGGCGGGCCGCTGACCGCGTGGCTCGGGGCCCAGCGCACCCTGCTGGTCTCGGCGGCGGCCACCGTCGCGTCCGGCCTGATCGCCACCGCGATCCTCACCGCACGCCGCCGGACGCAGACCCGGCCCATGAACGCCTCCGATCCCGCGTGTGAACGGGCCGGTGTGGTCAGCCCTTAGCCCTCTGGCGGAGAGGCCAGCTGGCTGCGGGGGACGATCCGGGGCAGGGTAGTCATCCCTTGTTGGCCGATGGCACCGGCCGCGTTCACAGCTCGCCAGTGTCGGGCCCGCCTGCCAAACTGGCGCGATGGTGCGGATAGACACGGTGGTCATCAACGCGGCCGACGCCCGGCGGGCCGCGGAGTTCTGGGGCGAGGCGCTGGGATACATACCGCGCAGCGAGGGCGCGCTCACGCTCGTCCCGGAGAACGGCGACGGCCCTGCCGTGAACCTGGACGAGACCGACCGGGCGCATCTGGACCTGCGAGTGGCGAACGCCGCCGAGCAGCAGGCCGAGGTCGAGCGGCTGATAGCGCTCGGCGCGCGGCGGGTGGAGTGGGAGTACCCCGACGGCGCCAACTTCGTCGTGCTCGCCGACACCGAGGGGAACCCGTTCTGCGTGGTGAATGCCGACGGGGAGTAACACGGGGCCAGCCGCCAGACACTAGGAAGTGTGGAGAGCCCTGTCACCGTTCGCATCGCCCATGCCAGGCCGTGGCCGGGGGCCGTCGGCGACCGGAGGGTCATCGTCGTGGGCTACCTGGTCGTGCTCGCCGACGACGCGGGACAGCGCGCGGTGCCCGTGTGGCTGCTGCACGGCGACCGGGCGGGTGGCGGCTCGCTGCCGCAACTGACCGACGAGCCGGATGGCGTGACCGTGACGGCCGGAGTGCCCGAGGAACTCGGCGCCCGGCTGCTCCGCGCGGCGGGGGGCACGGTGACCGGCGTGGACATCGAGATGACCAACGCCGACACCTGCGTACTGGCGGCCGAGTACGCCAGGGCGCGGATCGAGGTCGGCGGGCGCGCGGGAACCCGGCAGGTAACCGCCCGGCTCGGCCTTGGCCTGGCCGTGGCCGCCGCCACCGGGGCGCCGGTCCGGGTCCCGGGCGCGGTGCTGGACCGGCTCGCCGTTCCCGTGCCCAGTGACGACGCGATCGGCCCGATCCTGGATCAGATACCGCCCGACCGGCGATTCACAGAGCGCAGCGCACCGCACGCCCCGGGCGGTGCTGCCCCCGGATCTGGTGTGCGCCCCCGCTTTGAGCCGCGCAATCTTGCGTTCGCCGACGGCCTTGACTGGTGGCATCTCGGCTTCGATGTGCCTGACGGGGCGGGGGAGCCGGGCGAGCGGGACTACACGTCCGCCGCCGACGACGGTTCGGCGATCCTGTCCGCGGCCGTGGCGCGGCCCTCCGGGTCCGCGGCCCTGGCGCAGACGATCTTCGCCGATGACTACCGCGGCGGCCCGGTCGTGTTCCGCAGTGAGGTCCGCACCGAGGGCGTATCGCAGCGGGCCGGGCTGCGCCTGGAAATCTTCACCAGTGCCGGCCGGGTGAAGGCCGGGCCCGTCGGCCGCGACGGGGAGCTGCGCCCCGAACACGAGCAGCACTGCGTCACGGTCTCCGGCAGCAGTGACTGGTCGAGACAGGAGGTCACCGCGCTGGTTCCCGACGACGCCGAGCTCATCCGGTTCGGCGTCACGCTGACCGGTCCCGGACTGGTCGCGCTGCACTCACCGGAACTGGCCGGCGAAGCCTGAACGGCGACGGCTGTGGACATCTCCGACGGCGACCTGGTACGGCTGGCCCGCGACGGCGACCCGGTCGCGTTCCGGCTGCTGGTGGAGCGGCACCAGCCGATGACGCGCGCCCGCGCCGCCAGCCTTAGCCGCAACCGCAGCGACGTGGATGACATCGTTCAGGAGTCGTTCCTGCAGGCGTTCGTCGCGCTGGACCGGCTGCGCGACCCGGAGCGGTTCGCGGGCTGGCTGGCCGGCATCGTGCTCAACGTGAGCCGGAACCTGCAACGGCGCGTCCCGCCGGTGCTGCTGCCGGAATGGCCCGAGCCACTGCACCCGGCCGCCACGGACGCCGTCCCGTCGGCCGACGACCTCGACCTGGTGGCGGCGATGCGCGCGGCCGTGGCAGACCTGCCGGCCGGGCAGCGGCGCGCTGTCGCCCTCTACTACTACGCGGACCAGCCCGCGGACCAGATCGCCGAGTCGCCCGGAGCGGCCCGGGCCAGCCTGCACAAGGCCAGGCTCCGGCTGCGCGCATACATCGCTGAGCGCCGGCCCGACCTCATCCCCGCCGCATCACGGAGGAGCCACATGACCGGCGTCCGCATCGCGCGCTCCGAGCATCGGCCCGGCCGCGCCCGGCAGCCGCAAGGGCGCGTGCCCACCCATCTGGTCGTGCTGGCCGACGACTCCGGCGGCCGCGAACTGCCGATCTGGCTGCTGGACTTCGACGGCCGGCGCGTGGCGCAACTGCTCGAGCGGGACCAGGCCGACCCGGCGGGCGCCGCGACCGCTGACGGGCTCACCGCCGAACTGCTCCGCGCCGCCGGCGGGCGGGTGACCGGTGTGGACATCGATGAACTTGGCCCAGAGGTGACAGCGGCGCGGATAAGCCTGGCCGGTCCCGTTGGGCCGCAGCAGGTCGCCGCGCGCCTGGCCGAGGGCCTGGCCGTCGCGATCGCGACCGGAGCGCCGCTCCGGGTGGCCGACGCCGTGATGGACCGGCTCGCCCAGTCACCGGCACCGATCGGCGTCGAGGCCGCACAGGCCCTGGATCGCGCGCCGTGGCCCGGCGCGCCGGAGCGCGAGCCGGCCGCTCCCGCACCTGGTGCTCCTCGGCGCCGGCCCCGTTTCGAGCCACGCAACCTCGCGTTCGCCGACGGCCTGGACGGCTGGACGTTCCTCGGGAGCTTCTTCGAGCACGCCAGCGACTCGCACTGGCACGATTACTCCGCCGCGGCGGAGAACGGCTCGGCGGTGATTTCGTCGGGGGTGCCGGAGCCCGCCGGATTCGCGGCGCTCGGCCAGGAGCTGTTCTCCGACGACTTCCGCGGCGCTGAGATCACGTTCAGCGGCGAATTCCGTACCGCCGATTCCCCCGGCCGCGCCGGGCTGTTCCTTCGGGTGAACGAGGGCCAGCCGATCCGCGGGCCGATCACGGATCGCTCCGTCTTCGCCGACCCGGACAACAACATCGTGACGATCCCGGCCA
>Ga0335073_10012708_pt1 | contig 11816 bp, 10 predicted proteins | sample Lox_Sample_22_FD_207093 | JGI IMG/M metagenome (GOLD analysis project Ga0335073, IMG submission 207093) | Soil microbial communities from Loxahatchee National Wildlife Refuge, Florida, United States - Lox_Sample_2.2 | ecosystem: Environmental > Terrestrial > Soil > Wetlands | place: USA... | reverse complement strand
GGTTCGCTCCGGCGAGCGGCGATCCTGCCCCGCGCACGCGGGCTTGCAGCGATCAGATCCCGCGCTGGAGCGCGAGCACGAGCAACGCGACCGCGACTACCGACGCGATCAGGACGATCGCCAGATTCGTGGCGACGGCCATCCGAAGGGTGCGGGCGCTTGGACGGGATTCCTGTTCATCGCTCTGGTCCGGCTCAACTGAGGTGGACAGGGCCTGCGTCACGTACCGGTTCAGACTGAGGTCCTCGCGTTCGGCCGCGTGCGCGAGCTGCTCGTGGAGCTCGCTTGGCATGCGCACGAGGATGCGACCGCTGTAGCCGGTCGGGGATTTGGATCTGGCCGACCGCCGGCCGGCAGGCGCCGTCTCGCCTGCCACCGGCTGACCGCTCGCCGTTTGCGTGTCGCCTTGACCGTCTCGCCCGTTCTGCCCGCCTCGTTCTTCTTGCCCGTTCGCGGGTGATACCGCCGCCGACGCGGTGCTATCACCGGCTTCGAGGCCCTTGCCCGAGCTCGTGAGCTCGCTGCGCAGCTTCGCCAGAGCGCCCTTGAGCAGCCGCGACACGTGGGCCTGCGAGATGCCGAGTTTGCTCGCGATCTGTCGTTCGGTCATGTCGGCGTTGAAACGCAGGAACACGATCTGGCGCTCACGTTCGTCGAGCGCCTGGAGACTACCCTCCAAGAGGAGACGGGACTCGCTTTCGGCTTCCGGTTCGGGGTCGCCCGATAGGTCGGTGGCGCCTTCGATGCTGCCGACGTCGTGCGGCATTTCGTGCCCGGCGCGCTCGCGCAGATGGCGCCGGATCTCGCCCTCGACCGCCGGCGCGGCAAACGACGCGAACGCGATCCCGCGATCCGGATCGAACCGCGACGACGCCCTGACCAATCCGAGCGCCCCCGCCTGGACGAGATCCTCGAGCTCGCCGCCGCGGCCGCCGTAGCGTCGCGCGATAGCGCGAACCAGCGGCATGTGTGACCGCACTCGCTCGTCCCTCGAGTCGCCCGGAGCCTCCGGACTCTCCGCACCTCGCGGCGTCGCCGCCGCCGCCCGTCCACGCCCATTCCCACCCACGTCGCCACCCCCAAAGTGCGACCGATATCACTTTCAAAGTATCAGAGATAGCGCAGGGATAGCGCGCATTTGGGCGCTTTTTTGGGATCAGATCGGCGGATATTTGAGACATAAAGGGCCAGGAAGCTGATCATGGCTGATCTGAATTTCCGAAAGTTGATGGGGCAGCGGCGCTGGTTAGCGTCCCTGGTCGCGCTTCTTGTGAGCACGATGATCGTGCCGGCTACCGCCCACGCCTCGGCCGGGGCCGGGATTGCCGGAGTTGCCGCCATGCCCGCGAGCACCCAAGGTGCAGTCGACGCCGCATTGGCGCAGGCGCGCCAGGTTGCATCGGACGCCGCGGCCGCGGTGGCGGCGCCGGTGCCGCCGGCCCCGGCGACCGTCCCTGCCACGCCCGTCTCACCGGCGGCCGCCTCTACGTCCGCGCCACCAGCCTCCGCGCCGTCATCCCCGCCTTCGCCGCCCGCCGTCCCGTCGGCGAGCGCCGCGATCGCGACGGCCAGCTCGCAGCTCGGGTCCTCCCCCCCAGGGCTACAAGGTCCGCCGGCGGCTGAGGCTGGGCAACTGAGCACCGCCCACTCGACGGTGCCGGTCGGCCTCCCGGCCGGGGCGGTGCCGGCGGCGGCCGTGGCCCGCGGGTTCGTGCCGGGCACGTTGTCGGGCCAGGCCCGCGGCAGCTCGCGCCGAGCGCCGCATCGCTTGGCTTCTGGGGGTCGGTCACCCGCCTCGCCCCGTACGCGCTCGTATCGGGTCATCCCCACCGCCGAGCGACAGCCGAACCTGCGCGGGTTCCTCCTCTTCTCGCCGCGCCGCGTGACCGACCAGCCGGGCCACCCGGCTGTGGCCCGGGAGCATCGTCCTGCTGCGCGGCCAGGAGCTCCGCGACTCCGCACGACCAGGGGCCCCGCCGCCGGCGCGCCCGCGGCGACGGCGGCTCTCGAGCTCGGCCCAGCAGCCCCGGCCTCCCTGCCCCCGGGCGGCTCGGGCGGTCCCGCCGGCGGCGGTGGCGGCGCCTCGCCCGGCGGGACCGCCGTCGCCCTGCTCGGGCTCGCGGCGCTCGCTCTTGTTCTCTCACTGACGCCCGGATTGCTGGCCTTGGATCTGTTGCCATGGCGGTCGGCGCTCCTGGCTTCACCGCTCGAACGCCCCGGTTAGCGCTGGCTGGAGTACGCGAGTACTCGCCGCGCGCCAGTGCGCGCGGCGATCCAGTCAACCAAGGAGAAATGAGCAGCATGAGATCTAAGTTCATAGCTGCCGCCATCAGCATCGCCGCGCTCGCAATGCCGGCGACAGCGATGGCTGGCACCAACGGAGGCGGCAGCGGCTCCGGTGGCCTCGGCCAGCTGCAGCTGGCGGGTCAATCCGCGCTGACGCTGCAGAAGGCGGTCTCGTCCGCCAACGCCCAGCAGAGCGCGACCAATTCCAACGCACCGGTGAGCGTTGGCGGTGGCGCGCCCTCGGGCGGCAAGTCGTGCGGATGCGGCCAGCCGGGCGGCAACAAGCCGTGGGGCAACCAGCCGACGGGCAAGCCCTCGGGCGGCTCGAACAAGGCCAACCAGGGCGCGTTCAACGGGGCGGCCAGCGGCGCCGGCAATAACAGCAACACCAAGCAGACCAACAAGCAGACGCAGTCTGATCCGACCGGCGGTGCCGGTCTCGGGTCCGGCGGCGCCGGCCAGGCTCAGGCCAGCGGACAGCAGTCGATCACCGGCCAGCTGGCGGGGTCCTCGGCGAACGCCAATCAGACCGCCGTCAACGGCAACTCGCCGGTGAGCAGCGCCGGCGGCGCCATGTCGGGTGGCAAGGGCGACGACCCCAGCGCCAACCAGCTCGCCGTCAACGGCGCGCTCAGCGGTGCTGGCAACAACAGCAACACGACCCAGAAGAACACCCAGAAGCAGTCGGCTAGCTCCAGCTGCCTGATCGGCTGCGGCGGCGCGGGTCAAGCCCAGGGGTCGAGCCAGAGTGCGGCCACGCTCCAGGGAGCGTTCTCGCAGGCCAACGCCAACCAGACCGCGGTCAACGCCAACGTCCCGGTGAGCGTCGCGGGCGGGAGCATCGCTGGTGGCTCCAACAGCGCCAACCAGGGCGCCCTCAACGGGGCGGCCAGCCTCGCCGGCAACAACAGCAACACCAAGCAGACCAATAACCAGACCCAGTCCGCCAGCTCCAGCTGCCTGATCGGCTGTGGCGGCGCGGGCCAGGCGCAGCTGAACAACCAGCAGGCGGTGACCGGTCAGCTGGCAGCGTCGAACGCGAACGCCGACCAGACCGCGGTCAACGCCAACGTCCCGGTCAACATCGCGGGAGGCAGCATCTCGGGCGGCTCGAACAGCGCCAACCAGGGTGCGGCCAATCTCGCGTTGAGCGGCGCCGGGAACAACAGCAACACCACTCAGAACAACAAGCAGACCCAGAACGCGAGTTCGAGCTGCCTTGCGGGCTGCGGTGGCGCCGGGCAGTTCCAGGGCTCGAACCAGAGCTCGACCACGCTCCAGGGAGCGTTCTCGCAGGCCAACGCCAACCAGACCGCGGTCAACGCCAACGTTCCGGTGAACATCGCAGGCGGGAGCATCTCCGGCGGCTCCAACAGCGCCAACCAGGGCGCCCTCAACGGGGCGGTCAGCGGCGCCGGCAACAACAGCAACACCAACCAGAGCAACAACCAGAGCCAGACCGCCGGCTCCAGCTGCCTGATCGGCTGCGGTGGTTCCGGACAAGCACAACTGAGCGGACAGGAGGCGCTCACAGGTCAGTTGGCTTCCTCGTCCGCTTGCGCCAACCAGACCGCGGTCAACGCAAACGTCCCGGTCAACATCGGCGCTGGCGACGTCTCGGGAGGCGACAACAGCGCTAACCAGCTCGCTGTCAACGGTGCGCTCAGCGGCGCCGGCAACAACTCCGGCACCACGCAGACTGGGGGGCAGACCCAGTCGAGCACCTAGCCGACCTCCCAGTCGACCCGCATGCGCGGAGTTGACCGGGACCCCTAGCCGGACCCGCACCCGGCCGGCGCCCACGGGCGCCGGCCGGGGCCCGGCGAGGCCGCCGCCAGACCGTTCCTGATCGCCCGGATGAGCCACCGAATGAGATTCGTCCATCCCGTCAAGCTCGCGCTGGTCCTCGTCACGATCGTCGTGGCGCTCGTGGCCGTGGGCCAGGCCCAAGCCGATCAGTCGGGGGGATTGATCGCGCCCTCCACCCCGGTGGGCGAACCGACAACGCCGACGGCATCGAGCGCACCCGTGGCTGCGGCAACGCCAGGCCAAGCCTCCACCGCCACCGCCGCGGCCTCCCCGGCCGCGACGAATCCGACCGTCACGACGCCGACGGCAGCCGACTCGACTCAGCCGGCGACCCCCTCCGTCAGCAGCGACAGCGGCGGCAGCGACAACAACAGCAGCGAGAGCGCCACCACGGCCACCCCGCCGAGCGCCACGAGCACGCCGCCGTCCGGCACGGCCAGCCCGGCGCAACCTGCGGAGTCGCCGGCTCAGCCAGCGAACCCGTCCGACGCCACCCCAGCGCCGGCGGACTCCGGAACCGATGTGGCGACGCAGCCGCCGTCGGCCGACGCTGCGACCGCGCCCCAGCAACCGAGCGCGCCTCCGAGCCCGACCCCCGCGTTCTCCGCCACCACCACCCAGACCATCACCCAGATCCAGATCTCGGGGTGCATCTCCAACTGCCAGGGACTGGCGCAGGTTCAGACGGCGCAGCAGCAGTCGGTCACCGTCGAGATCGCGCCGGCCCAGGCCCAGCAGGCGGGCTCAGCTCTGGCCCAGGGGGAAGGCGCCTCGACTCCACAGTCGACGAGCACGACCACGCAGATCCAGCTCGGATGCGTCACGCAGTGCTTCGACGACACGGCGAGCAATCCCGCCGCGGCCGCCGTCAGCCAGCAGATCCTGGCCGACCTCAGTGAACTGCTCACCGCGCCCGGCGCGTCAGTGCCCACTCCGATCCCGGGTGCCGAGCAGAGCGTCACCACCCAGGCTTCGTGTCAGCTCCAGAGCGGGGAGTCCACCACGGTGGCGCAGGTGCAAAGCGCCACCGAGAGCAGCACCACGCTCCAACTTCCCGGGATCGCGCCGACGCTTCCGGCGGTGATCGAGTCAGCCCTCGAGGGAGCGCCCTCGCTCGCAGCGCCGTCCAGTCAGACGGCGCAGGGCACCTGGCAGCTTCAGATCGGATGCCTGTTCTACTGCGTCGACACCGTTCAGGTTCAGGAGGCATCGCAGTCGAGCACAACGGTGGAGCTCGTGGACGGGCCGTCGACCGGACCCGACACAGGCCTCGTTGACATCGTCACGCAGACGATCTGGCAGGTGCAGATCGGCTGCCTGGCCTGGTGCTACGACACCACCCAGCTTCAGGAGGCGTCCAGCCAGAGCACCGTCGTCGCGATCACCCCCGCCCCACCGCCGGCTCCCACGCCGGACCCGCCGGCGGCGACCGATTCGTCGACCGCGGCCCAGCCGGCGGCGGCTCCGGTGGAGAGCGCGCCTCCGACGCCGGGGCCGCCGACAGGTCCACCGGACAGCGCGACGCCGGCGACGATGGCGGTCGCGGCCCCGCCGGTTCGCCTGCGCTTCCCGGCCTCCGTAGGCCGGGGATTGCTCGCCGTCTCCGGCCTCACGCCTGGCGAGAGTCCGGTCGCTCGTCTCATCGCGACGACCGGGCGGCAATCCTGGACGGCTTCGGTCGAGCGATGGGACGCCCCGGATCCCGTCGGGCCAGCCGCCGTCTGGGTGGCGCGCGCCGGACGGGCCGAGCGGAGGCCGGCGCATCAGGCCGGTGCCGTCGACGAGAACCACCCCCGGGTGGCGGTGCTCGCGGCCCGCGCCACCGGGCCGGGCGCCGGCCAGGGCCTGCCGGCCGCCTTCGTGGCGTTCCTCCTGGTCGTCGCGTTCTCTGCCTGCGCCATCCTCGGCCTGAAAGGCCTCGCCACCCGCAACCGTTGATTTAGCAGGGACGAAAAGCGTATGGTTAATACGCGATAGCGAGAAAGTAGGAAGGGCCGTTGCGAATGGCACGTGTTCACGTAACGCAGCGGTACGGGGGGCACAAGGACGCTGGTTCTAGTACCGCGCGAATCCTCACCCGATTGGGCGAGCTGGCGGTCGTGGCCCTGTTCGCGTTGACTTGCCTCGCCGTGTGCGCCACCGAGGCGTCCGCGAACGGTCGCACGGCCGATCCGTCGCCGCAACCAGCGCCGGCGGCGAGCCACAGCACTCCGGCCCCCGATCCCGCCCCCCAGGCGGACACGCGTGCGGTCTCGTCCCACAGCTCGGCGCCCGCGACGCCATCGACTCACGTGACGACTCCGACGACGGCGTCGGGCACCCGTAGCGCGGAGTCGCTCAGCCCACACATCGTCGCGGCCGGTTCGGCATCGGTGCCGCCGTCCACCAGCGCGCGCTTGCACCCGGCGTCGAGCCCGTCACGCCACGCGTCGCGCGCGCCGGTTCACCGCGTTCGCGCCGAGCGGCACGCGGCGGCTCAACTGGGGTCGTTGGCGTTCCCGCTGTCCCTGCCGAGGGATCTGCTGCTCTTCCCGCGGGCCGCGCTCCGGGCCGGCGATCCGACCCACCGAAACGGGGTGCTGTTGCTGCTGAGTTCGGTGGCGATGGCCGTGGTGGCGGTGGCGAGCTTCACGCTGCTCCGGCGGCTGAGGGGGTTGGAGTCGGCATGAGGATCAAGGTTGCTGCCGGAGCTGTGGTCATCGCGTTCTGCCTGGTCCTCGCCGGGTCCGCGTGGGCCGATCCGGTTCCACTCTGCAACGGTCAGCAATGCCTTCCCGTAGGCTCGTGGTACACGTCTCCGGTCTCAGTCACCTGGAGCTTCGGAACCAACGGCGGCGGCTGTGCGCCGCAGAACTACTCAACGGACACGAACCAGTTGTACCTGTTGAGCGAACCTATGGCGGACTGGCCAGAGTGGACGTATTGCAACGACACCAGTTCCGACGAGCTGAAGTACTACTTCATCCAGGTCGAGGTTTCCTCTCCCACCGCCACCGCGACCCCGTCCCGCGCTCCCGACTCCAACGGCTGGTACAACCACCCCGTCGCCGGCGCCGTGAGCGCCACCTCCTTCTCGGGCATCGCGTCCTGTACCTCGACGACCTACGCCGGCCCGAACACGACCAGCGCCACCGTTACCGGCACCTGCACCGACAACGCCGGCAAGACGGTCACGGTCACCAGCGCCCCGTTCGCCTATGACGCCACCGCCCCGACCCTGACCGCCACCGCGACCGCCAGCAGCGCCGGCGTCGCCCTGAACTGGCAAACCACCGGCGACATCGCCCCGCTCGCGTCCGTCGATGTCGTGCGCACGACGGGCGGCGACCCGCAGACCGTCTACAGCGGCACCGGGAGCGGTTACACAGACACGCGGGTGACTGACGGCACGCAGTACACGTACACGATCACGGCTCGCGACGCGGCCGGGAACGCCGCGGTCCGGACCGTCGTCGCGACGCCGCCGGCGCCCGTGGTGACGACCGCAGCCACGACCGCCCACATCACGTCGCCCCCGCTCCTGCGCTGGAAGGCGGTGCGGAGCGCCACCTACTACAACGTCCAGCTCTACCGAGACGGCAAGACCAAGGTGCTGAGCATCTGGCCCGGGAGGGCCCACCTACAGCTGCGCCACACCTGGCGCTACGACGGGCGGTCGTACCGGCTCAAGCCGGGCCGGTACAAGTGGTACGTGTGGCCGGGATTCGGAAAGCGCAAGTGGGCCCGGTACGGCCGCATGATCGGCACCGGCACGTTCGTGATCGCGAGCTGAGCCGAGCGCTCAGCCGGACCGCTCGATCTCGCCCACGTGGGCGATGTTCTCGGCGTCGCTCGGATCCTCGCTCGCGCCACCGCGGAACCAGGCGTCGAGGATCTCCCCCAGCTCCGCCTCCGAGGTGGTCCGCAGGCTGAGCGCGAGGACGTTGGCGTCATTCCACCGGCGCGCCCCGTCCGCAGTCTGGGCGTCGGCGCAGAGCGCGGCACGGACACCCGGCACCTTGTTGGCCGCGATCGACGCGCCGGTGCCGGTCCAGCAGGCGACGATCGCCTGCTGGGCGCGCCCATCGGCCACATCCCGGGCGGCCGCCTCGCTCGCCCACGCCCAGTCAGGACGCTCGGCGTCGGAGTAGGCGCCGTGCAGCACCGGCTCGTGGCCGCGCCGGCGCAGCTCCTCGGGCAGCGCCTGCGCCACCCCGGTCAGCTCGTCCGCCGCGACGGCGATCCGCATGCGCGGAGATCAGACGGCCGCGATCGCCGGCTCGGGGCTCTCGACCGGCTCGCTCGTCTCGCGCGAGGCGCCGCAGTCACCCAAGAGCCACTGGGACCCGTAGGCCCGCATGTCCTCGATCAGCGGCACCAGCGCGCGGCCCTTGTCGGTGAGCGCGTACTCGACCCGCGGCGGGACCTCGGGGAACGTCTGGCGCTCGACGATGCCCTCCTCCTCGAGCGCGCGCAGGCGCAACGACAATGTTCGCGGGCTGATCCCATGCAGCGAGCGCTCGAGCTCGCAGAACCGGGAGCGACCCTCGGCCAGGTCGCGAATCACCAGAAGCGTCCATTTGCCGCACACGATCTCGGCCGTCCGGCACACCGGACATGTGTCATTTGAAGCCATCAACATTCGAGTCTAGCGCAATGCTTCACGAACTGAAGTAAACGATCGCCCGCACCGACGTGGGCAACCTGCCCCCGCCGCGGCCGACGCGCCGAACGATCCGCAGGCTCAGCGGAGCATGCCCGGCGGCGGCGCAGAGACCCGGCCGTTGGCCGGCGCCGTGCCGTGCCCAGGCGTGGGCCGTCCGCCGACGGACGCCACCGACGGCGCGGGCGAAGCGGGCTCGGGCGAGGCCGGCGGCTCGTCGGCCGGCGGCGCAGTCTCGGCCGGCCGCGGCGGCGCGCGGTGCTCGCCACCGTGCAGGTCGGCCATCGAGGTGGAGGTCCGGCCCTCGCCGGCCACCAGCAGCTTGAAGTCGTGCGGGCTCGAGGCGGCGGCGAGCGCGTCGTCGATCGCGACCCGACCGGCCTGGTAGTGCTTGAGCAGGGCCTGGTCGAAGGTCTGCATCCCGTAGTACTCGCCCTCGGCGATCACCTCGCGCAGGCGATCGGTCTGTTCGGGGTCGAGAATCATGTCGCGCGCCCGGCCGGTCATCCGCAGGATCTCGCATACCGCGACCCGGCTGTGGTGATCGGCGGTGCGCACCAGGCGCTGGGAGACGACCGCCTTGAGCGTGCCGGCGAGCATCGCGCGCGCCTGGCTCTGCTCGTGCGGCTGAAAGAAGTCGATGATGCGGTTGACGCTCTCGGCGGCGTCGAGCGTGTGCACGGTCGAGAGCACGAGGTGGCCGGTTTCGGCGGCCGACAGCGCGGTCCGCACGGTCTCTTCGTCGCGCATCTCGCCGATCAGGATCACATCGGGGTCCTGGCGCAGGACCCGGCGCATGGCGCGGCTGAAGGACTCGGTGTCCATCCCGACCTCGCGCTGGTTGATGATCGAGCGCCGGTCGCGGTGTAGGTACTCGATCGGGTCCTCGATCGTGACGATGTGCCGCGCCTTGGTCTCGTTGACGTAGTTGATGATCGCCGCCAGCGTCGTCGACTTGCCCGAGCCGGTGGTCCCGGTGAGCAGGATCAGCCCGCGCTCTTCCTCGGCGATGTGCTCGATCGCCGGCGGCAGCCCGAGCTCCTGGATCGTCCGCACCGTGAACGGGATCACGCGGGCGACGATCGAGACCGACCCGCGCTGGCGGAAGGCGTTCACGCGGAAGCGCGCCAGATCGGGCACCGTGTAGGAGAAGTCGATCTCGTGGTCGCGCTCGAACGCGGCCATCTTGTCGGCGTGGCTCTGGAGCATCTGTCCGAGCACCCGCTCGGTCTCGGCCGGCGTCAGCGCGTCCGGATACTGCTCGAGTGGCTCGAGCTGGCCCCGGAACCGCGCCATCGGCCGCGCCGGCACCTTGACGTGAAGGTCCGAGCCCTCGTTTTCAACGACGTAGCGCAGCGCCTCGTGGAGATCGAACATCCCTTACGAAATCGACGCATGTGCGGCTCGGCTTGAGCGGGCGCCCGCCACGGTGGACGCGCGCCGAGGGCGCGCGTCAACCGCTCCTTCGAATTTCTAGGCGACGTCGCGGAGCTTCTGCGCCTCGGCGAGAGACTGCAGCTTCTTCAGCGACTGGTTCTCGATCTGCCGAATCCGCTCGCGGGTGACGTTGAACGTCCGGCCAACCTCGTCGAGCGTCCGCGGGTGCTCGCCACCGAGCCCGTAGCGCAGCTCGAGCACGCGGCGCTCGCGGTAGCTCAGGTTCTCGAGCGCCTCGCGGAGCGCCTCCTTGGTGAGGATCTCGGCCGCCCGCTCGTACGGTGACTCGGCCCGCTCGTCGGCGATGAACTGCCCGAACTCGGACTCCTCCTCGTCGCCGACCGGCTTCTCGAGCGACACCGGCGCCTGCGCCGAGCGCTTGATTGACTCGACCTCTTCGGGCTCGATCCCGGTCACCTCGGCGATCTCCTCGGCGGTCGGCTCGCGACCGAGCTCGGTGACGAGCTTGCGCTCGGCCCGCCCGATCTTGTTGAGCTTCTCGACCACGTGCACCGGGATGCGGATCGTCCGCGCCTTGTCGGCGAGCGCGCGGGCGATCGCCTGGCGGATCCACCAGGTGGCGTAGGTAGAGAACTTGAACCCCTTGCGGTAGTCGAACTTCTCGGCCGCGCGCACCAGCCCGAGCGTTCCCTCCTGGATCAGGTCCAGGAACGGCAGGCCCTGGTTGCGGTAGTTCTTGGCGATGGAGACGACGAGCCGGAGGTTCGACTCGACCATCTTCTGCTTGGCATCGAGGTCGCCACGCTCGATCCGCTTGGCCAGGTCGACCTCCTCCTGGGCGGTGAGCAGCCTGACCTTGCCGATGTCCTTCAGGAACAGCTGAAGGGAGTCGGTGGTCATGTCCGGCTTGAGGTCCAGCGCCGTCTTGGGCTTGCGCCGGCCGCGCTTGTCGGGCGCGCGCTCCAGATCGGCCGCCGCGATAGCCGGGTCCAGCTCCTCGACGAGCTCGATCTCGGCGCGCTCTAGAAAGCCATGGAGCTCCTCGACATCCGCCTCGTCGAGATCGAGCTCCGAGACGGCGCCGGCGATTTCGGCAAAGGTGAGGACTCCGAGCTGCTGGCCGCGGGTAACGAGGCCCTTGATCTCTTCGAGTTCCTGCAGATCCGCTACTGACATCTGATTCCGTTTCCCGTCGTACCCGCCGGCGCCTGGACTAGGCCGGCCTGAGAGGTGAGAGGATGGCGAACGGGCGGCGGCCCTAAGGACGCACGCCCGCTATCTAAACATGCGACGAAAGTCTAGTCGCTATACTTTTTGAAGTCAACGATCGTGGGTTTGCGGGTAGGGTGCGGCTGGTTGGGGCTTTGTTGCGTGACTCTGGTTGGCGTCCTCGCCGCGGGGGCACCAGCACTGAACTCGAATCCTCGCGGCTCGCGTTTGCCACGCATGGCGCGTCGCCGAACGATCGCGCACTTCTACCGCTGACCCAATACCTATACGCCCGTCGGTCAGCACGGTTTCAACCGTAGTTCGGATTTTCCTAAGAGCGGGCGCCGGCGGGACGTATTCCGCCATCCCGTCCTACGGCGATCGCCTTCGTGCGCCATGATGTAGCCCGTGAGCGACGACCGCCCTGCTGACGTCCTGGGCTCGCTGCCGCGCCGGCGTCCGCACCGCCGCA
>Ga0335073_10012707_pt1 | contig 11817 bp, 15 predicted proteins | sample Lox_Sample_22_FD_207093 | JGI IMG/M metagenome (GOLD analysis project Ga0335073, IMG submission 207093) | Soil microbial communities from Loxahatchee National Wildlife Refuge, Florida, United States - Lox_Sample_2.2 | ecosystem: Environmental > Terrestrial > Soil > Wetlands | place: USA... | reverse complement strand
CTGGAAGCCGAGAGAGTCGCACGTCAGGCAAAAAACCCTGAGACTGTTCCAAACGGAGTGATTGCAAATGGTCAGGCGAGCAGAGCACTGGAACGGGAGACCCAAAAACCAAAGATACCTGGTGCCTGGCAGGATGAAAATGCTTCGGTCAGTCAGCCTACTCCTTCTGAGAATCCTCCTCCGTATTCTCCGACTCCTGAACAACCGTTTCAGAACGATGGTCGACCGGCTGGGTTTATGAATTCTATTCGAAATGCTTTCGGCATTCCTGAAAGACCACAGACGGAAATAAGACCTCCACAAACAACCGGGGGATCTACTCCAAGCCCTTCAATGTCAAAAGCCGCAATTGACAACCAACTCCGACATGCCGTTGGTGCAGTTCGACCATTCAACCAGAGTTCGCTGTTTCATCCTGCTACGTCATCTTTGGTTCAAGAAGCTCCTCGCAGTTATTGCGATAACACTGAAGCCAAAGATCTTCAACTTTTCGATAACGCACCGAAATGGGGATTAGAAACTTTCTATGCAACTCATGACCGAGACCAATTCAATAAGATCATTGCGACTCGAGAAATAGACGTCCAGACTTTTGCAGACTTGTTGAAGAAATTGGCAGAAGTATATAAAGTACGAGTAGACAGTTTCCATTTATTCTACGATTCCCAAGGTCGGACGATCGCATTCAACAGAAGTGGATCCATATTCTTCAATATTATGTATGCTTCTGCTATGTCATGAAACTGATTTCATAGTTATTTTCTGAATCTGCATACTCGAGAAGGAGGATTCACGAGAGATGCACCGGTATTTGCAGTTTGTGGATGCTAGCTGATTGTAGGCGTATTGGTTTACGGTTATTGCGCATGAATTGGCGCACAACATGGTCCAAGTCCATGGAGCGGACCATTCTTTTTGGACAGAGGCATTCATTGCTTCATACATGCTGGGATTATGGGAGCGGTTTGAGGCATACACCAGAGAATAAAGCATACAAACAAAGAGTAATAGCATTATAGACTATCATGCTGGTGTGGGTTTGGAAAGGAAAGGGTAATTTCGAGAGAGCAAGAACTAGAATGACTACGGAAGCATTCCGTTAGAATCAATTACATCTACCACCCTAACGCATCAAGGACAGTAATCCTACGTGCAAACTCCCAGATGAGACTTCCTGATGAATACATATGCCAACTAACCTCCAGCTTGATCTCTGAGAAGTTTTCTCCTCGTAGTTTGAGCTTGGAAACCGGTCTTAATCGCAGATACAGATCGTTTACTTCCACAGTTCTCGCAAGTAATAAACCACACTCTGTTCTCTTTGCCCAACACCGTATCCGGGCTCTTACATGTTTTGCAGGTGACATACTCGTGTATATACCGACGAACAACGTTTTCAAGTTGCTTCTGTTGAAATCTACCTTTTAATATAAGTCGATTTGAGCCGTCAACACTGCCGTTAGTTCCCAATTCGGCGAAAAGGTAGTCTTTGAAGTGGTCGAGAGGTCGATGAAGACGGACTGCCATGTCATTGATGTTGGCGAAGATTGTGCGCTTGGAGCCTTCACGGTAGACAACAGGAGGTGGTAGAGTGACTTTCTTTCCGAGACCAAGCGAAGGATTATGCTCGTGAAGAATGCGGAATATGCGATGAAGCAGCTAAATCCCATCAGAAACAAAATCCAAGTTATTGGGGATGTACCTCTTCATAAGTATAATCTCGGTCGCTCTTGAGCCATGCTTCTTCCTCCTCTTTACCCTCCTCGGCAGTAATGCCTTCCTCAACTTCATTTTCACCGATTTCTTCAGTTTCATCTTTATCATCGAGTACTCCAGCTTTTTCGAGTTGAGCGTCGAGGGAGGCGACTTGATCGTCAATAACGCGCTTCTTCTTCTTTTTCTTCAAACTCGAAAAGTCGAGATCAGTTGTATCTTCTGTCGCTTGGTCTGCACCTTCAGCAGGGGCAATTTCGTCGCCACCAGCATCTTCTGCATTGACCAAGATCTTCTTTGCCTTCTTCTTCTTACCAGCAAACAAGTCCGTCTCCGCAGCGTCGGCTACTACGTGTTAGGACTCGATTCTAGAAGGAGGATATACCTGTTTGTGCTTCTGCGTCTGGTATGATTTCAGCTGTGGATGGATCTTCGAATGCAACGCTCTTCTTCCGTGCTGATGACTTCTTCTTCTTCATCATTGGATCAAACGATAGTTCGTCCATCTCTGCAGTGACTTGTTCGACCTGTGCCTCTGCAGCCATCTTCAACGGGTCTTTCAAAACTTTGTTTGGTGAAGTGTAGTGTATGACTCTTGAGAACAATCAGGACTGATTTGTAACTATTTTTTCGATTTACAAATTACGTCGAAATTTTACGTTCGAATTTTCGATTCGGAGAAATTGGCAAATTGTTTTCAGCTTTTTTGCTGCTTCGTCTTTCCTTCATTCATCATCTCAGATCAATCACCCAGTCGCGCAATGGGCTGGTTCTGGGCTGACGAGCCTCAAAACAAGGCAAATAGCGTACAATATGTGCCTTCCGCATCGTTGCCATCAGATTCAAGCTGTCCACGACACAATCGTCGCTCTCGAGGCTGTCCGGTAGACCACTCCTCCACCTCATTCTTAGGCTGTCCAAGACATGGCAATACCCGTCAAGACCGTCTCAATCCCCGCAACAACATGCCCGATCTCCCAAATTCTTCCGAAAGTAACTTATTATATGGGAGTGTATCGCTTCCTACTACTCGTGAGTCATCGACTATCCCTATGAACGCAGACGGCGAGTTATGGCAATACCCTTCACCTCAACAAATGCTTAACGCAATGGCTCGTAAAGGTTATGAGGGAACAAATCCGGAAGATGTTCCTGCTATGGTTGCAGTGCATAATTGGCTCAATGAAGGATCTTGGGAACAAATCCTAGAATGGGAAAAGAAATATTTTCCGTAATTCCCGCGGCTTAGTTCTCTGCAGGGATTGCTAACATTTGGATGTAGAGAGAATACAGATCCTTGGCTAGTCAAGTTCAATGGTCGTCCTGGAAAACCTACTCCTAAATCCTATTTCCTGTCAAGAGCGGGACTGTGTCCCAGAGCTTTCGATCATCATGAATGGTATGTTTCGACTCCGGACGGGAAGACACGACGATATGTATTGGATTATTATGATGTTGATGATTTGACGTTTTCAGTTGATGTGAGACCCGCTGTGGATGATTTTGGTAGTTTCAGGGCACGAATGCAGAAGTTTGCAGAGGATATGAAATCGAGAATATCGAGAGACAAGAAGGGTGGAGAGTAAGGAGTTCAAAACTAATACTATGTTTTGGTGTTATGGAGTATTGTAGTAATGGGATATTGAATTGTACTTTATCTGTCTCGACTCAACATGGGACGTCTAGTAATTCATTCCTTGTGAATCTTAATGCCCTGTGGTGAAGCTTCTGAAAGTGGATTTCTTGGCTGAATTTGATCGGCATTTGGAAAGTGCGAAATTTCGCCTTCTGCCTTTTCAACCTCCTGAAATTTCCCGACTCTTCATTAGACATGGCCTCGAAGCAAGTATAAACCTCATAACGAAGAAATGGCTTCGAAAAGGAAAGCAGACGGTTCCATCGCCGGCTCTTCTTCAGCCAACCTAAGTGAACTCTTCTCCCGGCTAAGCCTTGTCGCATCCTCCCACGACTATGAAAAAGTAGTCACAATCTCAGACCAAGTTCTCGCATCGTCCCCCACCAACATAAAAGCCGCAAAACAAAAACTAGATGCCTTGATACGCCTTGACAAGTACTCGGACGCTCTGATCTTCCTAGAAAACGCTCCATTTCTGGATATAAAGGAAGTTATCTTGGAAAAGGGATATTGCTTGTATAAATTGGGAAAGGGAGAAGATGCTGAAAAGGTTTTAGAACAGGGATCTGGAAGGGCCATATTGCATATACGAGCCCAGAATGTAGTATTCTTGAAAGAGAGCTGGAGACTGATTATAGGCATATCGCATGGAGAAATTTGATAAAGCTATCAAGCTTTATACGGAGCTGAAGAAGGAAAGGGGACTTATTGATCACGAAGCAGAGGACATTGAGTCGAATTGGTCTGCTGCGTGTGCTCAAAATGCATTAAGTACTGGAACGGCGACTACGGAGAAACCTGCTTTAGAAGCATATGAAATTTATTTCAACTTTTCGTATGAAATGATAGCTCTGGGGAAACTATCTGAAGCGATTGAAGCACTACAGCATTCACAAAGTATGTCTTCTTTAGGATTTGCGTTCTAATATATCTAGGATTGTGCAGTCAATCGGGTCTGAGTGGTGAAGAGTTGAAGGCTGAGCAAGGCATCATTCTCACTCAACTGGCATATGTAAAACAACTCCAAGAGAATGACCAGGAAGCCTTAAAAATTTATTCCGATGTTCAGGAACAATCGTTAGCTTTCCCCTTCAAATAAAACTAATTTTGACAGAAGCGTCGATGCTGCGACAAGGGCCGTTGCCATAAACAACTCACTCGCCATCAAACCATCTTCCAATCCGTTCTACAACCATCGGGTCTCCGAAGCCATCTCTACAGACTTCCTTTCGTCAAAACCCTTCTCAGCGCAATCCCGTCCGTTCTCCGTAAACTCAATACTCCTCGCCAACCAAGCATACAAATCCAACATCGCATCTGAAATTAAACGACACCGTCAGCGATTCCCACTAGACTATTCGGTATCCCTAATCCGCTTGTATAATGACTTGAACGGGACATCTTCCTCGACAACAATGAATAAACTAGTCGCTGCCTTTCATCATGATGAAACAGATGTTGCTGTTGCCTTGCTGTTATTGCAAGTTCAAATAAAGGAGGGTAATATTCAAGGTGCTGCACTTACCCTTGGGAAATTGTTTTCTGCACTTAAAGAGGAACTTGATGTTAAATATGCGCCTGGATTGATTAGTCTTGCATTGTCTGTGTTTCCCAAGGCTGGGATGGAAGATAGAGCGATTCGTTTATTGATGGAAGCTAAACATCATTGGACTGCGAAGGATATATCGGTTTGTCCTTGTTCATATGATTGCTGACTTTAGGATGCTAATATCATGGCGTTGAAGAATTATGCTACGCTTGTACGTATAGATCAGCTTTCGGAATTACCGGCCTCGTCGACGCATTCTCAAGAAATTGAAAGGATGATTGATGAACGGAAAGCTTATCTCAAGGGTAATCCTGACGATATAAGCTCCTATGCGATTTTAGCGGCGTTACATTCGTGGAATTCACCATCTGAAGCGAAACAATATACATCTTCTCTCCCTCCCATCTCAACATTCACTAAATCAGTCGATGTCAAACAACTTGAAGAGCAAGGCATTCCATCTAACGTAGTCACCACTCAAGTCAAACGTGCAACCGAAGGTCGCCCTCGCAAACGTCGTGTACGAGGAGGAAAGACGTTCGATCCGTCCAATCAAGTAGATCCGGAAAGATGGCTTCCGTTAAGGGAACGCAGTTACTATAAGCCATCGAAGAGTAAGAAGAAGAAAGCTGGCGGTGCAACGCAGGGCGGAGTTGAGAGTGCTGAGATGAGTAGAAATGGAAGTGAGGTTGTTGAAATTAAGAAACCTGAAACTGCAACTGCCAAGAAGAAAAAGAAGACGAGGAAGTGATGACAAGATAGGAAGAGATCATATGCAAGATAGTATTTCATACAATTTAACATCAACTCATTAAACGCTATGCTTCTCCTGAGTTGACTGTAATCCTCTCACCGGTTCACTTTCCTCCGTTTCCTCCGGTTTGCTCCCATGTCATACAACTGTTGGTGCTAAACTCATGATCTTATTTGCATTCGTTTTCTCAAGAACTTCCCTTGCAATCGGACCTGAACAATAAGTACCACTGACAGCAGGAAACAATACCCATAATTCTGTTTCCCAAAGGCTCGCCTTTGTCATCAACTAATACACAGGCATTATCGTCAAATCCGATAAACGTCCCATCCTTTCGTGACACCTGCTGTTTGACCCGTACAACTGTTGCACGCTTTATCTCGCCTCTATTAACTTTTGGTAAGACTGATGTGACATTCTTTTTAATTTGTTGTTCTGTTTGGAGACGAATTGTTTTGACTACGACGACTATTCTGTCTCCTATCGATGCTTGCTTGCCTCCGCCGAGGACATGAATACACTCAACAAGGACAGCTCCCTGACGACAATTAGAACCTTCACAAGGGAATAGTCCAGGAAATGGGAGATGTACCGTATTATCAATGCAATTCAGTATTGTCTTCAGTTGTATCATTGTCGACTGCAGCGAGAAGACAAGGGAAGGAACTAAGGCTGATCCCGAAAATTTGTAGAAAACGTAAAATCGTAGAACTTGAAATTCGCGTTCACGGTTCCTGTCCCTCGTAATTTGATCTTGAAGAACTCATGCCCGGTTAGGTGCCAGAGACCGCCCGAATGACCGACACCGTGCCATTTGCGCGACGTATTGTTCTGAAATACATAAAGTTCGCTCCATTCCTAACGTATTTGCGCTCCTTTGTACACGCTCACTCTCTAGATTGTTATGCATTGTTGTAGGATGCTCGTGGCTGTTTGTACTGCCTCTCGATGACTTTAGTCGTAAAGCATATATCTCAGAAAATGCTTTACTTCCAGGGCAAGTTGAAGCGTATTTTGGGGGGAGTGAAATGAATATCATCAGAGCGTACCGTGCAGAAGTTGACACTTGGATTGATGCTGACAATCCGAATTTGTATGACCTACCTAGTTTCGCAACTTACGATGACAGGTACGCTGAGAACTTCGAGAAGATATTAAAGAGTTTCCACCTGAAGACAGGATATCAAACATACGATCTGTCAGAGGAAAGATTTGGAATTGGGGTAAATGGGACGAATGTATATGGCATACTACGGGCACCCAGAGGCGACGCTACCGAAGCAATCGTGTTATCCACGTCGTGGAAGACAGTGGAAGGGGAAATTGACATTGGAGGAGTTTCACTATTGCTGGCACTAGCAGGATACTTTAGACGTTCATCATTCTAGAAATCTCTCCTAACTCTCTTACAGGTTGGTCGTTATGGTCCAAGGACATAATCTTCCTACTCGTTGCTGAGCCCTTAGCTGGGACTTCATTATGGCTCGAAGCCTATCATTCCAACCTCCCGCGATTCACATCATCTCTCCCTCTCAAGTCAGGAGAAATCCAAGCAGCAATACAAATCTCACATCCTGAAGGAACCCATTTCGATAAGATCTCCATTGGGTACGAGGGGATTAATGGTCAATTGGCAAATTTGGATCTGATCAATTCTGCGATTCATATAGCTGGAGCTCAACTGCGAATACCGACTCTAATCCAAGGAATTCAGAACCCCGAAGGTACTTATAAAGGTCGTCTGGAAACATTATTCAAAGGCATGGTACAACAAGGCCTTGGATTGAGTAGTGGCAGCGGGATATTTGGAAAATATAAGATTGATGCAATTACATTGAAAGCTGTCGGTGGCCATGGAGATCATGATGACATCGCTTTTGGACGGTAACAAGCCTCTCAGTCTTACCACTGTTCTAATATTGTTAGAGTTGTTGAGTCCCTTTGTCGAAGTCTTAACAATTTACTCGAACACTTGCATCAGTCGTTCTTCTTCTACTTCGTTCTCTCACCGAACGGAAATTCGCTCGTAGAACCTGGACGATTCGTTTCAATTGGTACATATCTCCCGGCCGCAATGATCCTCGCAGCAAGTTTTACCATCACTGCAATCTCGCTGTGGATACGCTATTCATCTACACCAGATTCATCGGTCGATGTAGTCGAGAAAACGCCACCTGTCCTTCAACCTCAGAATTCATCGAAACCAATTAGCTTTCCTCTGGGAGTCGTCGTAATTCTGCATGGTATTGGTGTCATTGTGTTTACTTGTTTTGGTTCAGTGCAAAAGCTTCGGCTTCCTGGATTATCGGTATCAATTTTTAAGATTCATCTGACGTCTTTTAGGGAGTGTCTCTCTTCTGTAGTGGATTACGACTGCTGGAAGGTGTCATACCTCTGGTATTTCGACGAATTCAACTCTCAAGATGGACTCAATCGCCTGAAACAACCTCAACTGACAGTCATCTCATCAAAACATTTTCTCTTTTGGTTCTAGGCATGTGGCTGTCGACGCTATCAACTTTGAATTTTTCCCTGGGATTCTTTATTGGTGTTCTGTGTGCACCACTGGCATTTATCCAGCCGCTATGGAACAACGATGCCAAGGGGACTGGACTCACTATACTACAGCTGCTGGTATTGCAGTTAGTAAGTCCGTTGAATTGGTTTTATTTGGTCTCAACACTTGAGTTTGGGAGAAATGTATCTGAGTTGGCGAAACTTTATTTGTTTGCATGGAAGGTGTGGGGAGCATGGACTTCGTTGGTATGGTGGTGTATTTGGTGGCCTGCGTGGATGACTGGGATGGTTGTACTTGCATTCCCAAAATAAGAGAGTTATATGAATAGGAGTAGAGTTGAAAATAATAGGATTTCAAGAGGTGGCGCTGAAGAGCTACGCTGGACGCTAGCATGAATTAAATAACGAATTGCCCCATTGAAACCTTGTAACTACATTTAACTACAGTCATTATACAACGGTCAATGACCCAACAGATAAACACTTTTCAATTACTTTGCAGCTCTTCTTCCTACTCGCCGTGGTCCCGCTCCCTCAGCCAGGATCCTCGCAGCTTCCTGCTCCTGATGAGCCGGGAGATTATTTGGCACCTCCATCGCAATTTCTGGCTCAGGGTCCATATTAGCAATAGCATTCAACTCAATGTGATTATTCTGCAACTGTTGCACGTGCGGTCCAGCGATCCTTCGAATTTGCACTCTATTCGACCTCACCGCTTCCAAATTTCGTCTCAACGCATCAGCACTCCATCCTCCAATTTTCCCACCCTCCCCGATTTCAACAGGCTTTTCAGGTAATCCAACTAATTCGAGACCATGCTTTTGTAAGTATGGACCGAAGAAACCTCGAGGAAGACGAGTTTTTTGCGATTGTGAAGGGAGATGACTGTTAAGTAATGTCAATAACAGACGACGAAATTCGGCATCATGGTAATCTCGTGAAATGTTGGACTTGGATTTCTTCTTGAGGTGACTTAGAGATTCAATATCTTCGCCACCGAAAGTAGGAAATCCATCGATATCGCCAGATTGTTTGCGTTTTCGTGCAGCGATTAGTAAATTTTGTTGCGCTTCTTCAGAAGGTTGATGTGATTGCACAAAAGCCGTGAAATTATGAGGTCCACATTGTCGACTTTGAAGGAATTCAATATATTGACTTCCAATAGTTGACCCAACAATCCCAAATGCCTCGCCTTCATTAACACTTGGAGTATGTCCATCAGCTTGAACTTGAGGTACCTCCCTTTCCGACCAAAACACCAATGTCTCCACACCAAACTCAGTTTCCAATTCCGCTATAATGCGTCCCAAAGTATCTAACAACCCCACTCGTTTCCTACGTAACTTTTCAACAGGGCGACTTACTGCAAGAGCATCATCTTCACTGGCACGTTGGACATACGCTTCCTTTGCAGCAGGAGAGAGTTTCTTCCACTCATTCGCCGCATAGGACGAAAATCCCGTTCGTTGCCGTGCGTTTTGTTTTGTTGCAGGCGGATTATTAGCATGATAAATTGCGAACTGCTCTTTATAAAATGCGTTCCAGCCCGATCGTTTTCTGATCAATGGACCTGCACGTTTGTTTTTGATGGGAGTTTTTTTCTCAGATTGGCTGGTATCTTCTTCTGGTTCTGGAATGATTCCTGCTGCTGCGGCGGCGGCAGCTGCTGCGATGGCAGCGTCGTTTTGGCCTTGGATAGCGACATTGGCGAGTTGGAAGGCAGTAGGATCATCGGTCGCGTCATAAAAGAGCTCTGTGGGTTGTATATGGGCATGTTGAGGATCGAAGGAAGTGTCAACAGGAGATCGAGCAAGGGAGGGATCGATTGATGGATCGGCTGACATGTTGTTTGCTTATTTCGTTGAAAGCCGTATAAGGTTGGATATGAAGATGGGTTTGTTCTGGATTTGCGGCGAGGAGTGTTTAATCCTGGAAGTTGGCGCTGAGACCGGCGATGTTTGCTGAGACTTTGTGACCTGTGATGCACCGCACCAAGTGGCTGGCTTTGAATCATTTCTTAGGGTTAGGGGAAACCAAAGCTAGATAGCGTGGCCAATCAGTGATAACGCCTGACAACATTCTACCAAGAGGGTTAGGTTAAATCTTCAGACTTTATTTTGAACTTTTCGGCCCTTGACACTTTCTGCGCGTCTTCGACAGTGCAACCCGGCAGTCCTCACGGAAGTCCATGGTGGTTACCTTGTTATGAGGCAGCCATTCATGTGCATTGCCGTGTATTGCGATTTTTGATGCGTATACAAATATCAGGGCTTTTAAGAACTCGCTGGTTCAGAAACTACGGATGCGCGAGTGTCAGATAGTCCGCACATTGTCCGCCTTCTTTTCCGTCAAGAGTCTTAATTGAGAGAGCGTTCCAAGACCTTGCCATGATCCATAGTGCAAGGTGTCTCACAAGTCGGCTAGCGTATTTATTCAATCCGAGTATCAGGCCACAGCCTCCCGTTCCCGAAATTCTACCTCGATCATATCAGAAGTTGGCAAACTTCAGTGGAAGGGAATGACAAAACTGATATGGCAAGATAACACTGTTTCTATGAATACTGTATATGCATATCAACTGGATACGAGACTATTTAATACATATTCTAGGAGGCCATCATGAACAGTTTCTCAACACTCATAAATAGTTGCCCAAATTGACGTACACAGCTTTCACCTGAGTATAATTCTGCAATCCATACTCTCCCAATTCACGTCCAATCCCGCTATTCTTGTACCCTCCAAAAGGCATCTGGAAAATATTATCCCCAGAAGAATTAATCCAAACACTTCCAGCCTGCAATTTCCTCGCAACACGATGACCACGAGTGATATCCTTCGTGAAGATCGATGCAGCAAGACCATAATCGGTATCATTAGCAGCATCAATAACTTCCTTCTCATCCGTAAAGCTCATAATCACACAAACCGGTCCGAAAATTTCTTCACGAGAGATCTACATGTTAGCATGGAGAGGAAGAAGCGGATAGTACTCTCATAGAGGGTTTGACGTTTGTGAAGATGTGTGGTTGAATGAAGAAACCGTTATCTGGGGATTTGGGTTCTTCGCCAATGATCAATTTGGCGCCTTCTTCCTTGCCCAATTTGATATAGTTGGTAACTCTATCGAATTGAAGTTTGGAGATTTGAGGACCTTGGTAGGTATCCTCGTCAAAAGGGTTTCCAACTTTATTTTGTTGGGTATATTCAGCAAATTTCTTGGTAAACTCATCCTTGATTTTCTCATGGACATATATCCTAGTCGTAGCACAACAGACTTGTCCTTGATTATAAAACCTAACAATTAGCTTACACAGGAATAGGAAAAGTACATTCCATTGTGACTCCATTTAACAGCTTGATCGATATCTGCATCTTCAAAAATAATGTTCGGACTCTTTCCGCCAAGCTCAAGAGTGACCTTTTTCAATCCAGCTGTTCTGACGATTTCTTTCCCGACAGCTGTTGAGCCCGTGAAAGCAATCTTGTCGACTCCGGGGTGACGAACGATGGCAGCACCGGTAGTCTTTCCAAATCCAGAAACCACGTTGATGGCACCCGGTGGGAATCCTGCTTTCTGAACGAGAGTGCACAAGTACAATGCACTCAGGGGAGTTTGTTCTGCAGTTTTCAGAACGACCGTGTTAC
>Ga0335073_10012706_pt1 | contig 11817 bp, 9 predicted proteins | sample Lox_Sample_22_FD_207093 | JGI IMG/M metagenome (GOLD analysis project Ga0335073, IMG submission 207093) | Soil microbial communities from Loxahatchee National Wildlife Refuge, Florida, United States - Lox_Sample_2.2 | ecosystem: Environmental > Terrestrial > Soil > Wetlands | place: USA: Florida... | reverse complement strand
CCCTGTTCGCGCAGCCGGCTGATCAGCCGCTCGACCAGGGCCGATTCCTGCACGCCCAGGGAGGCGGTCGGCTCGTCGAGCAGCAGCACCCGCGGATCGTGCGCCATGGCCCGGGCGACCGCCACCATCTGCCGCTGCCCGCCGGACAGGGACATGACCGACCGCGTGGTATCCAGCAGCGGGATGCCGAGCCGCTTGAACAGCTTGGCCGCGTCGCCGTGAAGTGCCACGTCGGAGAACAGGTGCCTGAGGCGCTCGTTGCCGAGCATGACGTTCGACGCGACGTCGAGGTTGTCATTCAGCGGGATGTCCTGCCAGACGATGCGCACGCCCAGCCGCGCGGCCGCGGCCAGATTCGGCGTGACCGGCCGACCGCCCAGCCTGATCGTTCCTGAGTCGGGGGTGACGTCGCCCGCGATGGCGCGGATCAGCGTCGTCTTCCCGGCGCCGTTCTCCCCGGCAAGCGCCACGAGCTCCCCTGCCTGCACCGCCAGGTCGACTCCGTCTAGCGCTGTAAGCGAACCGAAACGCACCGTAAGCGAAGAGACCGTCAGTTCCGGCGCCGCGCCGATGGCGCCAGGCTGCACACTGACCGTCACGGTGTCGATTCTAGGAGGTCACCGCTGGCCGGCGCGCCTGTGCGCGAGAGGACATCGATACTTGGGGGTCCGGGGAGAGGCTTCCCCCGGATAATGGAACCGTGTCGGAATCCTCAGCGCGCCGGGTCAGGCAAGGTCCTGCCCGGCGCGCTGTGCATAAAGAGGTCAGGTTCGGGCGGGCTGAGCTTGTGCCAGACCTATCCAGAACGGGCTCGTGGCTCCTCTTCATCGACGGCATCCCGCAAAGCCAGGTAGACACCGAGGATCCCGGCTACCTGGAGTTCGAGTACGTCCGCCGCATCGGGCACATCGCCGACCTCGCGTTCCCCGCGGGCGAGCCGCTGCGCGTGCTGCACCTCGGCGGCGGCGGCCTGACGCTGCCCAGGTACCTCGCGCAGACCAGGCCCGGGTCGCGGCAGCTGGTCGCCGAGGTGGACGTGTCGCTCACCGAGCTGGTGCGCAAGTACCTGCCGCTGCCGGCCGGGCACCGCATCCGGGTGCGGGCCGCCGACGCCAGGGAAGTCCTCGAGTCCGTCCGCGCGGCCAGCTACGACCTGGTGATCAGCGACGTGTTCGCGGGGGCCAGGACGCCGTTCCACCTGACCACGGCGGAGGCCGCGCGCGCCGCGGCGCGCGCGCTGCGGTCCGGCGGCGTGTACACGGTGAACGTGGCCGACGGGCCCGCGCTCGGGCAGGCGCGCCGGGCAGTCGCGACTATCCGTTCTGAATACAAGGAAACCTGCATGATCGCCGAGCCGGCAGTGCTGCGCGGACGCCGGCTCGGCAACCTCGTGCTGGCCGGAAGCGACCGCCCGCTGCCGTACGCGGCGCTGCGCCGCGCGGCGGCCGGCGACCCGTTCCCCGCGCGGGTGCTGGACGGCGAGGAACTCGCCCGTTTCGCCTCAGGGGCAACAGTAATCACAGACGGCGCCAACAGGCCGGGCACTACTCCGCCGTCAACAAACTGGTAACCCCGCCAGTTCGGGCACGTCGCCCGGCTGCCTGCGTCTACCCTTGCCAGCATGGACTTGCCGCCCTCAGGTTGGTACCCGGACCCGTTCGGGGTGCCTGGACTGCTGCGCTGGTGGGACGGGTCGACCTGGACCCACCACACGCACGCCGACGCCGCGCCGGACGCCGGCGGCGGCGGACCGGCTGCCGCGGTGCAGCAGTCGGGCACTGTCCAGGCCACGGCGGTGCAGGCCACGGCGGTGCAAACGACGACCGTGCAGCCGACCACGGTGCAGGCCACCTCGCTGCACGCGGCGGGGCAGCTCACGGCCGCGCCGCCCGCCGCGAGCACGCTGGCGACGACCGTCCCGCAGCCGGTGCTGCTGCCGACGGCCGTGCAGCCCGCCGTGGATGCGGCGGCGGCTCAGCCGGCGGCCTTGCAGCCAGCGGGCGTGCAGCCGACGACCATCCAGCCGGCCACGGGGCAGCCGGCCGGGCAGCCTGGCGGCGTCCAGCCGACGACGGTCCAGCCGCTCGCGATGCAGGGCAACGGGGCGCTGCCCGGGGCCGGGCGGGGGCACGACGGCAACGGCACCCAGGTGCTATTCCTTGGCGACAACGCCTGGTCCAGCGGCCCTGGCCCTGGCGGCGCGGCGGGCGGCGACCTGTACGGATACCAGCGCGCGCAGCGGCGCCGGAAGATCTGGGTGGCGGGCGGCCTCGCGGGCGGCACCGTGGTCGCCCTCGGAGTCATCGCGCTCGTGGTGAACACCCTGGGGCAAAGCTCGACGAGCACGACCGCCACGCAGGCGCCCACGCCGACCGCGCCGGTCGCCGCCGCGACGTCGGCATCTCCGACCCCGAGCGCCACGGCCACCGGGGCCGCCTCGACGCTCACCGACGGCCAGACGGGACTGTCTTACTCGCAGCTGGCCACCCCGTGGCAGCCCACCTGCCCCAGCAACCTGAACAGCCAGGGCTTCGCCTGGACGGCCGGCGAGTCCGCCGTCGCCGGACAGGTCAACAGCGGGCAGACCACCTGGTACGGCGAGGCCTGTTCCGCGCCGCTGCCGCAGCAGTACGGCTACAACGGCGTGGCCGACCTGGCGAACGTCACGACCACGCTGGCGAACCAGTTCAACAACGCCTACTACAGCGCGCTGAGCCACAGCTACGCGCAAGAGCTCAGTGAGCCGGTCCAGGTCAGCGGGCACGCCGGGTGGGAAGTCAAGTTCCTGGTCACCTACACCAACGCGGCGGGCCAGGGGGTCGCGTGGCCCGACGAGATGGGCGCGGTGGTCGTCGCGGACAGCGGCACGGGGACGGCGCCCGCCGTGTTCTACGTGTCGGTCCCCAACAGCCTCGGCGAGACCAACGTGGACACCCTGGTCTCCTCGCTGCAGCTCAGCGTGACGCCGCAGATGCAAGCCTCCGCGTCCGCCTCTGCTGCCTCCGCCGCCGCCGCGTCAGCGTCGGCTTCGGCCTCGTCGGCCGGGCCTGGCAACGGCGGGGACGGCAACAACCCCTAGCTTACCGGCGGTGCCGTCTGAGGCGGTGCCGTCTGACGCGGCCCTGGCCAGCGCGGGGAGGGCGGCGAGCAGCGCCGCGCCGCTGAGCACGCCCGCCACGACGTACGCGGCGCGCAGGCCCGCCGCATGCGCGACGAAGCCGCCGGCCAGCGCGCCGAGCGGCATCAGGCCCCAGCCGATCATCCGGTACGCGCTGTTGACCCGGCCCAGCAGCTCAGGCGGGACGATGCGCTGCCGCAGGGTGACGGTGACGACGTTCCACATCGTGACGAAGAACCCGTTGCAGGCCATGAGCGCCGCAGCGACGGCGAAGTCCGGGGCCAGCCCGACGCCGGCGTCGACGGCGGCGAACGCCGCCATCGCCACGGTCAGCGACGGCAGCAGCCCCAGGCGGCGGGTGATCGCGGGGTTCACCAGGCCGCCGAGCACGCTGCCGACGGCGGCAGCGGTCCACAGCAGCCCGTAGCCGCGGGTGCCGACGTGCAGCACCTGGGTCGCCAGCAGCACCAGGGTGGCCTGGCCCATCTGACTGCTGAAGTTGCTCACGCCGAGCAGCAGCGCGACGGTGCGCAGCAGCCGGTGCCCGGCCAGCCAGCGCACGCCCTCGGCGATCTGGGCGCGCATCCGCTGGTTGCTGCCCACCCGTGCTGGCTGCCTGGTGCGAGGCAGGCGGGCGAGCAGCGCCGCCGAGCCGGCGAACGAGAGGGCGTCGAGGCCGAACGGCAGCGCCGCGCGCACCGCGAACAGCGCGCTGCCCAGCGGCGGTCCGGCGAACGTCTCCCCGATTGTCAGCACGACCTGCTGGTTCCCGTTGGCCCTCGACAGCAGGTCGGCGGACACCAGTTGCGGCAGCGCGGACTGCTCGGCGTTGCTGTACACCACTTCCGCGCAGCCGACCAGGAAACCGGCGGCGGCGAGCACGGCGATGCCCGCCGTGTGCATCACGACGAGAAGGGTCAGCACGGCCATGACGGCGAACTGAACTGCCTGCGAGCGCCACATCAGCGCCACCCGGTCGTGGCGGTCGACGATCGCCCCGGCCGGCAGCGACAGCAGCAGCCACGGCAGGAACATCCCGGCCGTAACCAGTGAGATCAGCCGCGGGTCCTTCGTCACGGTGATCGCGAACAGCGGCAGCGCCGACACCATGACGCCGTCGCCGGTGTAGCTCACCGCGTTAGCCCACCACAGCCGCCAGTAGGCGGGACCCAGCCTGGTCATGTCCGCCAGCCTGCGGTGCGACCGCGGCGGCGTCGACGTTTTAGAGTTACGCTAAATCGTGATCCGGTTTGAGATCGGGGTGGCGGACCTGGCCGCCAGCCGGTTCGCGTTCTCGCCGCTGGACGAGACCGTGATGGCGATCCGGCTGCTCGCGCAGCCGGGCAAGTCGGCGGTGAACGCCCCCTGGGTGCGCTGGGCGCAGGCCGAGCTGGCCCGCTGCCCGCAACCGCTGGCCCGGGTGTGGCCGCTCGTGATCAACGGGCTGCCGTATTACCCGGAGTTCCTGATTCCTGCCCCGCCAGTCCGCTGCCCCGCCCTCGGCACCGAACTGGACCGGCTGCGCGCCACCCCCGTTGAGGCGGTGCGGGGCAGCCTGGGGCGGGTGTTCGGCGGCACGGCCTGGCCGGCCAGCGCGGTTGAGCTGGCCGCGCGCCCGCGGCCCACGCTGGCGGCGATCGCCGATGAGCTGGCGGGATTCCACGACCGGCTGATCGCCCCGCACTGGCAGCGGATGCGCGCCGTGCTGGACGCCGACGTCGCCTACCGGGGCGGGCTGCTGGCCGACGGCGGCGCCCGGGCGCTGCTGCACGACCTGCACTCTGACCTCCGCTGGGACGACGGCGTGCTGACGATCAGCGAACCTGACCCGCAGTTCCACGAGGTGACGCTCGAGCCTGGCGGCGTGGTGTTCATGCCGAGCGTGTTTGGCTGGCCCGACGTGTCGGTGCGGAAGCAGACCAGCACGCGGACCACGCTGCACTACCCGGCGCGCGGCGCCGCCACCGTCTGGTATGCCGACGGCGGCGCCGCGCGGGATGCAGGCGCGGCCGCCACCGTGGAGCTGCTCGGCACGGTGCGCGCCCGGCTGCTCAGCGCGCTGCGCTCCCCCGCGACGACCACCGCGCTCGCCCGGGCCCTCGGCGTCACCCCCGGCGCGGTGTCGCAGCACCTGGGCGTGCTGCACCGCGCGGGGCTGGCCGGCCGGACCCGGACCGGCCGGACCGTGCTGTACCAGGCGACCGACCTGGGCCTGGCACTGCTCGACCCGCCGCGGTGAGGGCCGCCTCGGTGAGGGCCGTCGCGGTTAGGAGTTCACCGGGAAGCCGAGGTTCACCCCGCCGTGGCTGGGGTCGGGCCACCGTGAGGTGACGACCTTGCCGCGGGTGTAGAAGTGCACGCCTTCCGTGCCGTGCACGTGGGTATCGCCGAACAGCGAGGCCTTCCAGCCGCCGAACGAGTAGTACGCCATCGGCACCGGGATCGGCACGTTGACGCCGACCATGCCGATCTCCGCCTCGGAGACGAACCGGCGGGCCGCTCCGCCGTCGCAGGTGAAGACCGCCACGCCGTTGCCGTACGGGCTGTCGTTCACCAGGCCGACCGCCGCCTCGTACGACGGGGCCCGCAGCATGGACAGCACCGGACCGAAGATCTCCTCCGTGTAGCAGCTCATCTGCGGGGTCACGTGGTCGAGCACGCTCGGCCCGAGCCAGAAGCCGCCCGTCTCGCCCCCGGTGACCGGGTGCCGGCGGCCGTCGATCGGCAGCGACGCGCCCTGGGCCACCCCGGACTCGAGGTAGGACGCCACCTTGTCCCGGTGCGGCCCGGTCACCAGCGGCCCCATCTCGGACCGCTCGTCGGTGCCGGGCCCGACGATCAGCTTGCCGACCCGGTCCTTGATCTTCGCCAGCAGTTCGTCGCCGATCGGGTCGACCGCGACGAGGGCGGAGATCGCCATGCAGCGCTCTCCCGCCGAGCCGAACCCGGCCGACACCGCGGCGTCGGCGGCCAGGTCGAGGTCCGCGTCGGGCAGCACGACCATGTGGTTCTTCGCACCGCCGAGCGCCTGCACCCGCTTGCCGTGGGTGGTGCCGGTCTCGTAGACGTACCTGGCGATCGGCGTGGACCCGACGAAGCTGACCGCGGCCACGTCCGGGTGGGTGAGCAGCGCGTCCACCGCGACCTTGTCACCGTGCACCACGTTGAACACCCCGTCGGGCAGCCCGGCCTGCTCCCAGAGCCTGGCGAGCAGCAGCGACGCGGACGGGTCCTTCTCCGACGGCTTGAGCACGAACGTGTTGCCGCAGGCGATCGCCAGCGGGAACATCCACATCGGCACCATGGCGGGGAAGTTGAACGGGGTGATCCCGGCCACCACGCCGAGCGGCTGGCGGATCGAGTAGGAGTCCACCGCGGTGGACACGTTCTCCGAGTAGCCGCCCTTGAGCAGGTGCGGGATGCCGCAGGCGAACTCCACGACCTCCAGGCCGCGGGCGACCTCGCCGGCCGCGTCCCCGGCGACCTTGCCGTGCTCGGCGGTGATCAGGGCGGCGAGTTCCGTGGTGTGCTCCCTGATGAGCTCGCGGAACGCGAACATGATGCTGGCCCGCCTGGCCAGCGACACGCGCCGCCAGGTGGCGAACGCCTCGGTCGCGGCCCGCACGGCCGCGTCCACGTCTGCCGCGGAGGCGAAGTCGACGTGGCCGGCGACCTGCCCGGTGGCCGGGTCGTAGACGTCGCCGTGCCGCTCGGCCTCGCCCGTCCAGGGCTTGCCGCCGATCCAGTGCGTTATGTGCTTCACGCCTTCGTCGCCCCCTTGACGGCGTCCGCGTCCACGGCGCGCAGCGCGCCAGTGAGAAGGCCGAGGCCCTCGCGCGCTTCCGCCTCGCTGAGCGTCAGCGGCGGCGCCATCCGCAGCGTGGCGCCGGTCAGGCCGCCCTTGCCGATCAGTACCCCGCCCTCGCGCGCCGCCTCGAGCGCCTTGCCTGCCAGCGCCGGGGACGGCTGCTTCGTGGCCGGGTCGACGAGGTCGACGGCGAACATCAGCCCGCGGCCGCGGACCTCGCCGACCGTGCTCAGCGTCGCCGCGGCCTCCTTGAGGCCGCCGATGATGATCTCGCCGCAGGCGGCGGCGTTTTGCTGCAGGTCGTGGCTCAGCACGTAGTCCAGGGTGGCGTTGGCCGCCGTGGTAGCGATCGGGTTGCCGCCGAAGGTGGAGATGCCGTTGCCGCGGATGCCGTCCAGCAGGTCGCCGCGGCCGACGACGCCGCCGATGGCGAAGCCGTTGGCCAGGCCCTTCGCGAACGTCATCATGTCCGGCACGACGTCGTGCGCCTGGATGCCCCAGAAGTGCGCCCCGGTGCGGCCCCAGCCGGTCTGCACCTCGTCGGAGATCAGCAGGATGCCGTGCTCGTCGAGCACTTCCTTGTAGGCCTTGAACAGGCCGTCGGGCGCCATGGTGAACCCGCCGACGCCCTGCACCGGCTCGGCGATCAGCGCGCCGACGTCGGCCGGGTGGATGCCGCCGGACAGCAGCGCTCGCAGGTCGGCCACGCAGGCGTCGATGAGCTGCGTGTCGGTCAGGCCGCGGTAGGCCGGCAGCTGCCGGTCCGCGCCGTGCAGATAGCTCACCCCGAACGGGTAATTGCTGCTCAGCTTCCATGACGCGTTGCCCGTGATGGCGACCGTGCCGAACGTCCGGCCGTGGTAGCTGCCGCGCATCGCCAGCACCTGGTTCGCCTTCCGCGCCGCCAGGGCAGCCGCGAGCGCGGCCTCGTTGGCCTCGGAGCCTGAGTTGGTGAAGAACACCTTGGCGTCCGGGATGCCAGAGAGCCTGGCGATCTTCTCCGCGAGCTCGACCTGGCTGCGGATCAGGTACAGCGTGGAGGTGTGCACCACGCCGGTCGAGATCTGCCGCTCGACTGCCTCCCGCACCTCGGCGACGTCGTAGCCGAGCATGTTGGTCAGGATTCCGGCGAAGAAGTCGAGATAGCCGCGTCCCTGGGCGTCGGTAACGTGGCAGCCTTTGCCACTGACGATCTCGATCGGCTGGTCATAGTAGAGGCCGACCCAGTTCGGGATGACTGCGCGGTGGCGTGCGAGAAGATCAGACATACCCCTAGTCTGCCAGCACGCCTATGGTGCGTAAACGCGGACGTAGTCCAGTCAGGCGAGGCGGGCGGGGAAGCCGCCGGTCGCGACCGGGCCCCAGCGGCGCGGGGTCACCCGGAGCAGCGACTTGCCCTGCTCGACCATGGCCGCGCGGTATTCGGCCCAGTCGGGGTGCTCGCCGGAGATCGCGCGGAAGTAGTCCACCAGCGGCTCGACCGCCTCAGGGACGTCGAGCACCTCCGCCGTGCCGTCCACCTGGACCCACGGGCCGCCGAAGTCGTCGGACAGGAACAGCACGCTGACGTGTTCCGGGTCGCGGCGCGCGTTCCGTGTCTTAGCGCGCTCCGGGTACGTGGCGATGACGATCCGGCCTTGCTCGTCGACGCCGCAGGTCACCGGCGAGGCCTGCGGGCCGCCGTCGGCGCGGGTCGTGATCACGATCGCGTGGTGCCTGGGCCTGATGAACTCGAGCAGCTCGTCTTTGCCGACAGTGGTATTCGTCGCGATGTTCCTGGCCATGTTTCATGACCCTATACGGCACAGCCCGCGTGCCTCCGAGCGCGACGATCTTGACTTAGGGACACAACGTTACGCTTTTCTTGCTGTTATCCGGCCTGAGACGTAATTTTCTGTCCCTAAGTCGCCGAGCGCACGGCGGGGCGGTATGACGGGCGAGGCTTGGCGCGGGGCCACCGTGGCCCGACTGAGCGAGGGGATGTCCGGGGTGCCGGAGAGGATCATCAGGGTGCGCAGTTCCTCGGTGAGCAGCTCGATCGTGCGGCGGACGCCATGTTCGCCGGCGGCGGCCAGGCCGTAGGCGGCGAGGCGGCCGATGACCACCGCGTCGGCGCCGAGGGCGAGCGCGAGGAACACGTCGGCGCCGGTCCGGACGCCGCTGTCGAGCAGGATGGGGACCCGGCCCGCGACCGTCTCCGCGATCTCCGGCAGCGCGTCGAGGCTGGCGGCGGCCGGGTCGACCTGGCGGCCGCCGTGGTTGGACACCAGGATCGCGGACGCGCCCGCGCCGAGCGCTGCCTCCGCCGCCTCCCTGGTGAGGATGCCCTTCGCGATCCACGGCAGGTCCTGGCGGGCGGCCGCCTCAGCGAGCTGGTCCCAGGTCCAGCCCTGGATGATGCGGTTGCCGTAGGTCTCGGAGATGTTCGGCGTACCGTCGTGCACGACGTTGCCGCCCCAGACCGCCCGGTCGGGGCGGAACCTGTTCATCCTGCTCCTGACCCGGAAACCCATCGCCGCGCAGTCGACCGTCACGCACAGCGCGCTGTAGCCCGCGGCGTGGATGCGCTTGGCCACGGAATCGAAGGAGTCGTACGGGTGCAGCTGGCCGATCCGCGCCGCCGCGGGGGCCGCGGCGGCGACCTCGGCGTAGGAGAACGTGCCGACTTCCGGCACGATCGAGGCGGTGCCGCAGGCGGCGTTCGCGCGGGCCACGGCCAAGTGGCCGTCGGGGGCGAACAGGCCGTCGCCACCGAACGGGGCGGTCAGCACCGGGGTCGCCAGCGGGATGCCGAGCACCTCGGTGCTCATGTCCGGCGCGGTGACGCCGCTCATCGGGCGGGGCTTGATCACCCAGCGGGCGAACGCCTCCCGGTTGGCGCGCAGCGTCTGCTCGGTGCCCGCGCCGCTTTCCAGGTAGCCGGCGACCTCGGCGGGCAGGGCGCGCAGCGCCGCGTCGTGGATCTCCTGAAGTGCCCGGAAGTCGGCGTCCGCTGGGTCTGTCGGCGTGCTCGTCACGCCTGCACACTACTGCGGGTCGGGGTCTGGGCTGGCCCCTGGCCTGGCGAGGAAGCCGAAGTCGCAGCCCTCGTTCGCCTGGGTGATGTTGTCGGTGTAGAGGGCACCGTAACCCCTGCCGTACCGCTGCTCAGGGGGAGTCCAGTGGGCACGGCGAGACGCGAGCGTACGTTCTGGCAAATCTAGTGAAAGGGCGCGGGCGGGGACATCGAGGGTGATGAGATCGCCCGTCTCGACGAGGGCCAGCGGGCCGCCGACGGCCGCCTCCGGGGCGACGTGCAGCACGCAGGCGCCGTAGCTCGTGCCGCTCATCCGCGCGTCGGAGATGCGCACCATGTCGCGGACGCCGTGGGCGAGCAGGTAGTCGGGGATGGGCAGCTGGCCGTACTCGGGCATGCCGGCGCCTTTCGGGCCGGTGTTGCGCAGCACCATGACGTGGTCTTTTGTGATGCCGAGGGCGGGGTCGTTGACGCGCTTCTTCAGGTCGGCGTAGTCGTCGAAGACGACCGCGGGGCCGGTGTGCTTGAGCAGCCGCGGGTCGGCGGCGATGTGCTTGATCACCGCGCCGTCGGGGGCGAGGTTGCCTCTGAGCACCGCGATGCCGGCCTCGTTCGCCAGCGCGGTGTCCGGGCTCCTGATGACGTCCTCGTTGTAGACGGGATGGTCAGGGACGCTCTGGTGCAGCGCGCCGGGCACCCTGGCCAGCTGGGCCAGCAGCGCGGGCAGGCCGCCGGCGTAGTAGAAGTCCTCCATCAGGTACTCCCCCGATGGCTTGATATTGGCTAGCCACGGGACGCGGCGGGAGATGGCGTCGAAGTCGTCCAGGGTGAGGGCGACGCGGGCGCGGCCGGCGATGGCGATCAGGTGGATCAGCGCGTTCGTCGAGCCGCCGAGCGCGAGCACGGTCGCCGCCGCGTCCTCGAACGCCTCGCGGGTCAGGATCGTGTCCGGGGTCTTGTCGTGCCAGACCATGGCGACGATTTCCCTGCCCGTGTTGACCGCCATCCGGTAGTGGGCGGAGTCGACCGCGGGGATCGACGCCGCGCCGGGCAGCGTCATGCCGAGCGCCTCGGCGGCGCTGGTCATCGTCGACGCGGTGCCCATCGTCATGCAGTGGCCAGGGGACCTGGCGATGCCTTCCTCGAGGTCCCGCAAGTCGCAGTCGGTGGCGACGCCGGCCCGGTAGTCGTCCCACACGCGCCACATGTCGGTGCCGCTGCCGACGGGCTGGCCCCGGTAGTTGCCCCGGAGCATGGGACCGGCCGGGACGAAGATCGCCGGGACGTTCGCGCTCGCCGCGCCCATGATCAGGGCGGGCGTGGTCTTGTCGCAGCCGCCCATCAGGACCGCGCCGTCGAACGGGTAGGAACGGAGCAGTTCTTCTGCCTCCATCGACAGCAGGTTGCGGTACATCATCGGGGTCGGCTTCTGGAACGTTTCGCTGAGCGTCGCGACCGGCATCTCGACGGGGAAGCCGCCGGCTTCGAGGACGCCGCGTTTGACTTGTTCTGCGCGCTCGCGCAGGTGCTGGTGGCAGGGGTTGATGCCGGACCAGGTGTTGAGGATGGCGATGATCGGCTTGCCCTCGTGCTCTTCTGCCGTGACGCCGAGGCCGCGCATCCGTGAGCGGTGGCTGAACGCGCGGACGCTGTCGGCGCGGCTGGCGCCGAACCAGCGGTGGCTTCTGAGCTCTGCGGGGGTCTTCATGCCTGGTATCGTCGGTCGCAGCATGCGGTTGCGTCTAGGGTTCCGCTGGTCGCCTGCGCCCTGATGCGGGGATTCTTACAACGAGGGCGGCCGGGGCTGGACCGAGCGACGCCAGGAGCCGGGCTCTTGTTTTTGGCTTTAGTTTTTGGCCCGGCGAACACCTGACG
>Ga0335073_10012705_pt1 | contig 11818 bp, 6 predicted proteins | sample Lox_Sample_22_FD_207093 | JGI IMG/M metagenome (GOLD analysis project Ga0335073, IMG submission 207093) | Soil microbial communities from Loxahatchee National Wildlife Refuge, Florida, United States - Lox_Sample_2.2 | ecosystem: Environmental > Terrestrial > Soil > Wetlands | place: USA: Florida... | reverse complement strand
AGCAGAAAAGCAAAAGCTAACTCGACCGCCGTTCTTTCACCTGGGAATCGACAAGGTCGGTAGTACCCAGTAGATTTGAGGCGTCGTGGTAGTTTCCATTGAGGCTTGTAAAGCGAGGACGAAACTGCTCTGTACGACTTTGCACTGCTGCGCATACGAACGTCTACAGGATACTGGTAAACTCAAGAAGTTGCTAGCCAGCTACCTCGTTCCTCAGCGCATGTTCATGCACGACTGGTCGAGGCTTCTTCCATTCTCTATGAAGCCGTACTCTTGTCAATGCGATGCCACACTTCATTTGACCGGATTGTAGACAAGCCGTGCTGTTGTGCCAGCCGAAAGATTTCGGACGGTAGAGTACTGTCCACATCGAGTAACACATCTGAAAGAACCACGAGACTTGCGGCACATCGGAGAATTCGGTTTGAATCTCCACCAGATAAAAATACGCCTCGCCCGGTCGCCCGCGGTAGAACGGCTCCCACGAGCCAATTCGTCGCAGCCACTCAATATAGTGTGCGAAAAAAAAAATATTGAACGCCCACCCCCTTTAGTCCATCTTCCGCATGTTTCAACGGTGACCAACATATCGTCGTACGGGCGAAGCTCAGCATACTTTGTACTTCTGGCTTTCGGGCATCATTCTGCATCAGTCCGTTCTATGTACGCTTATTTCAAACGTTATGGAGTTGGAGACAGAGCTTTGTAAGGAGTGGTCCAACTTCGGTTTTTGTTTTTGCTTCAGTCACATTTTACGACCACTTCTATATATGTATTCCTTGTATGAACCGGGGCTATTCTGGGATCGTATCATTACAAGAACTTGGACGCCAAGCTCATCAGACCGCCACCACCTGATCCACCGCCACCCATCTCACTCTTCATGTACATTTGTAAAGCCATCTTCGCGGCAGACGCAATGGCGGCTTGCTTCCCACCAGCTGGGGCGTTACCTTGAGCAGACTGCTGCTCAAAGAGCTTGGAAGCTTCTCCCATTGCCATGCCAATGAACTGATTCTGGCTCGATCCGCCAGAACCACCTCCGCCGCCACTTCCTTGTCCACCCGTGAACATCTTCAGAGCTTGCATGGCAGCAGCCACGCCCATATTCTGTGGGCTGGCTGGACCTCCGCCTCCAGACTGATTGCCGTACATCTGTTGATGCGCCTGCACCGCTTGGCCTTCATCGATGGGCTGATTTTGGAGGTGTTGCTTTTGACCGCTTAACATGCCTAGGGCCTGGTTGAACATGTTTCCATCGCCGCTGTCTCCGGCATGCTGTTGAGCGTGATGCAATGCGCCAGAATAGTCATCATTGCCACCTCCGTAACCCCCTCCTCCGCCGTATGAAGTTCCTGTATTGGATCCATATCCGCCTTGGTCTTGTCCATATCCCTCTTGACGGTGTGGTCGGTTCTCCCCTCCATAACCTCCATCGTTGCTTCCATATCCGCCCTGGTCTTGTCCATACCCTTCTTGGCGGTGTGGTCGATTCTCTCCTTCGTAACCTCCCTCATTGCCTCCGTATCCGCCTTGCTGTGGTCTTGCATACCCACCTTGATCAGAGCCTCCTTGACCTCCGCCATATCCATCATTTCCGCCACCATACCCGCCCTGAGGGCGAGAGCCATAGTTGTCACCTCCGTAGCCTCCACCTTGCTGCCCGTAGCCGTCACCTTGTTGTCCGTAGCCTCCTCCCTGTCGACCGTAACCTTCTCCTTGCTGCCCGTAACCTTCGCCCTGCTGACCGTAGCCCTCACCTCCCTGCTGGTGATGGTGATGATGCTCTCGGCGCTCACCACCCTCTCCGTAACCACCGCCGCCCTGGTAATCGTCGTTGTAGGACATTAGCGTCTACCTAGGCGTCAATTGTCAGAATGTGAATGTAATTGACATGCGAAAGCTGTTGTGCATGGCCAGATAGACACTGGAAAGTGCACTTATCAAAGTGCTGCAGAGCTCCGCTCAATTGAAAGTCTACTGCGAAGATCTCATGCAGAGAAGGAGTATATGGTCACTTACTCGGCGATGACTTTAATATGTAATGCGAACTTCGAGACCAGATATGAAATATAAGAGGAAGGCGTTGAAGACGGAAACAGGAGCTACCTGATCTACTTCTACCCTCGCAAGCCACGTCGCCAAGGGAGGGGGGCTGAGCGGTCAAACTCGGTTTGCGTCATGCAACGACGCATGCTAAAAAATGGTGGGGCTAGGGCCACAGCTGTGAGCTACAGATCGAGGCTGCAAGGCCGCAATATTTCTCAGCCTTCCGATGTTTTACCGACTGGTTCCAAAAACGTCGCTGCTTTCAACGGTGTGGTGTTGGAGCTGGCTTTGTCGAGGAAATCCTTCCAGTGCGACAGCTTCGCCCGTGCGATGGTCCTTGTCCACTCTCTTCGCTTCTTGCGCATCTCCACAAACAGCTCAGTTGTTCACTCATCGTCTTTGCCTCTGTTGGCAAAACTTGCTTGCCAGGTTCTTCGGACCTTGTTGAGAGATCTCTGGTGTTGCTTCAACTCCGGTGTGAACCGCCTTTTCGAGTATGGCGATGGTCTCAGTAAAGGCGTGTTGGCCTCCACTGCCAGTTGCACGGTTCTAGTCAGGTGGCTCACTACGCCATCGAGTTGTTCTGCGGTGATGACGGTGTAAGAGATCAAGGAAGGTACATGTACGGAGGAGAATGGAGACTTATAAGCTACCGCAGCTCCTTTCAATCCGCACGTATGCTAAATAGCTAGTGAGAACAACACATTCAAGCACAATCACAGATACCAATCCATCACAGGTGCTATCCATCAGAGATGGGCTCGTTCCTTGCCTATGGCGATCTGAACCTCCTGAACAGCTTTGCTCCATTTTATCCGGTCGAATGCCTTACGGAGTCTTGCTTCGGGCCGTGCGGACGGTTGAGTGTCCTACTCTAGGTATGTGCCTCGGTGGTCCGATCCATAGTTCTCATGGTATTGCCGGCACTCAAGGATCTTCTCCACGGCATCTATCAGCTTCAAGTCGACGAGAAGCCGCCCTTGGCAAAATATGAATCTCGTCGACGTGCAGTCTTAGAGACACCACCTCAGCTGATGCTAGGCTGTTGCCAACGGGATACATCGATGTAAGTCGCCCGCGGAGTATGCATATTTGAAAACCACGTAGCCTGGACATCGAGCTCTGTCGGACACATGGGAGAGCTACAGAGAAATTTCCCACACTTGCAGTATTCTTCCATCATGTCTTTTGTAATAAGCCTAACACAAGCTCCTTCCCCGGACTCAAGGCTCTGCAGCAAGTCTTCCATGTTGAAATTTTCCGAAACCCATGAGTCGTATACATTTTGGCGACGATAAGTCAACATTTCCGTTTGGACAGCGGCCCACAGCTTTGCAAGGTCACGATTCATGCCGAATGCGCTCTCTTCCCAGCCCCATTTGAAGGACTCTACAAGGTCAATTACTTCGTCAGAGTGTAGCACGGAGCAGGGGATATGAGGATTCTGAGGGCTCAGAGAAATTGTTGATGTTTCCGAAGAGGTTTCCAAGATTTCCTCTAACCATATGTCTTGCATCACGGAATCAAGGGCTTCGTCTTGTGTCCGGTCAGGCCCGAGCATCCATTCTAACTCAGCGTGTACCAACACCCAATGGCATATACGCCACCCGGTTACAAGCTTCGGCGACCAACTAGCGGAAAATTGAGCAAGGATCCTTTCTGCAAGCCTGGACGGAGTTAACGACTCGTGTGAGCATTGGTCGTCGTTGTATATGTTGTTGAATAGTGCGTCAGATATCTCTGCGGTCTTGGAAGGGTCGGCATGGTTTACCAGGAGGCACAGAAGACAAGCAAGAATTCCGAACAAATCTTCATCATCTTTACCGTAAAGGGAGAGCTGTAGCGCAACTAACATGAGCGTATGCAATGGGAGAATGTCCAGTCGCCCTCCGCAGTGGCCACAACTTCTCCGGAAAAGCCCGCTGGGAGCATTTGGATCCAGGGGATACCTAGCGAAGCAAGATAAAATGAAGGATATGGAGTGGCATATTGCTAATGCCGACGTGTGGCAAAACTTGTGCTTCCATTCAAACGGGATTGTTCGTTTTCCAGAGGCGTATAAAGCCCGAATGCATTCAGAATCGGCAGCCCATCGGCCGCATATATCGATGTCCTCTCCGAGAAAGTGGATTTGGCCCTTGAGCGCTGGATCAACTATTCCGGGGTCGCAAGCAGAATGACATCGAAGGATAGTCATCATGAGTGTATCCAAAACTGTATGCCCCAGGTCGTTGATGTAATCGTCTCTCAAGATGTCGTCTGTTTCAAACAACAAGCAGTCAAAAATCGAGCAGCATTGAACCGCTCCATCTAAATACGTTGCAGCTAAGTGGAGCGGGAATATTCCGTCAATGTTGACTTTGGACTCTTTAGCTTGCATAAGGAGATCCAATAGTAGTTGCATATTACCGCTCATAATTGCAATCCGAACGGATTCGATAATGAACTGCTTTGGAACTCCTTGACATTCTTTGGCGACATAAGCGGTGGAAATAGGTAGCGATGCTTGCGGTAAATTGCTGAATGAATTGGACTGAAGATTTCGGATAAGTTTCTCGGGAAATGGGCCAACCGCAACCGCTTCTTCGTCTGTCCACGCATCTTCCTCTACGTGAAGCTCCAATAATTCAGAGTATCCATGAATAGACCAGAAGCATAGCCTATCCGGCTTCAATTTTGGGTTCGCATCCGATCCAAGGATGATCTTGTTAGGATCAGTGTCCGGGCGAGAGTTTTCATCGGTTCTAGTATCATCCTGCAAGGGCTCCAAGTCTATGGGATCATTTCCAGGCGTGGAAGGTGAACTTTTGAAATGTGCAGGTAGGATGTTAGCATGCCCAATTAAATCTTGCGTCCATTCTTTCGGTCCACGACCCCAGTATTTAGCAGTTTTGTATGCATGGAGCCAAAATTGATACATCCAAGAGCTCATAGTTCTAGAATGTATTAGCGGCATTAACACTTAAACTTCTGGGCTAGTGTACCGTCTTTCCAATTTGTTCATAGATTGGAGAAGACTGTTATAATCCCCAGCCACGAGAAGACGAGCTCTGTCGGCGGCAATTTTCTGTTGGACCGCAGACATGAGAGACAGGGGTAGCTGTTGCGGAGGCGTAGGCATTTCTGGTGGCGGCGTTCCATTGGGAGATGGTGTCCATCCATCTTTGTGTAGAGCAAAGATCGGGCTTTGTTCCGATCTTTGTGCCCAATTGAGAGGGCCCCATGGAGTGCACCACGACAAGGATCTCACATAAGTGGTCAGCATCTGTCGAGATTTCGAGATAGGACTTACAATTGAACAAAAGGTACTCCACTTCCTGAAGTGTGAGATTGCATGCCGATTACCTGGGAAGATGGGATTGCTAGACACGAAGCATGAGTTCGTTTAAGATGACGGATAAGTTTCCTCGTCGTGATTGCGTCGCACGTTGTGGGTGCGCTCGGCATTCCCTGCAACACCGTCTTTTGAATAGATGCTATCATTTTTTCCTTTTGTCGAGCCGTTAGGCGTTTCTTAAGGGCCCATTTCTTGTTGGTGTGGTATTTGTATTGTGCATCCCTTTGAAAGAATGAACACATCAGTAGAGGTACTTTGGACGTCCCACGAAATAAAATTGGAATCTTCTTACGTCGCATAAAATCCAACTTGCTCCCTCAGCGCCTTCGCAATCTGCGGGATGGTCTCCCGTTTCTCGATGAAAAGATACTCAATGACAGGCCTTAGAACCTCCCACTTGGCTTCATAGGGCTTGCCGCTAAGCTCTTCTTGTAGGTGTTCAAAGGTGTGTCGATCCATGATGAAGCGAATATCATGAACAGCGGCGTGATGGTTATCACAGAAGGGAACTTGGATTTTAAATATATATTGCAGGCAGTCAGTTCTGACATTCAACTCTCAGCCTTTGCTGGGAAAAAAATATCGCACGCACCAAAAGTGACCTGGCCAATAAAGCAACGACGCAGATGCAGCCACAAACCTTCAAAAGGTAACAGGCCAATCGAGTCGCCGCACGCTTCCTTGAGCGTCTTATTAGACTGCAGCCACCAATGTGGTCAGTTACCGTAATCTGATATGTGAATCCGGTGACTGCACATCTCCTAGGACCAATGCTATCACAATACTCCGTACTGTGTCTTCATACTTTTTGAATTACATAAGAATCGCTCTTGGCAAGCGTGTATCCAACGAGCTGACAGCCATTTCCGAGACTTGGAAATTCATTGCGCCAGATTCGACGAGGGAAAACCAATCCGCCAACTTTCAATGCAGAGGTTCGCACAAAAATCGACAAGTTTGACACACATTTACCTTACCTTTGTTGGTTCGTAGCGCATAGTCTTTTGAGCTGAGGTTTTGGAATTGCTAGGAACTATCAAAGTGGGTGTCCACTGAAGTTCTACCGTGGTTCCTAGTGGTGGCTCCCTTTGGCAAGCTCAGAGCGACGATGCTCGTAGTGAAGAAGCCAGTCCTTGAACTCTACTATGAATCACGGAATCGATCCAGAATTTGTCGCATATAATCGTTCCCATCCCCGTCGCTCCTCATTCCAGCATTTTCCATCCATCTCTTCTCAACTCTCAATGGCGCCCAGGTCGCAACAAGCCGCTTACTAGCTTTTGTCTTGCATCGGTGCTGCGGCGTTTTGGTCACTTGTTGGACCGCTTGCAGCTCAGAAACAACCGTTGCTTTACGAATCGATCCCCGTCGCGACGTTTATACCCTTAGTTTGCCTCGCCTTACAAAGACCCAGTACCCACTATATATTGAGATGGGCGGTTGGGGCACTTTACGTCAGCCTCTTACTAGTTGAAGCCATTTCGCTAGGTTTCCTTGCCAGGACCATCTACGAACACTGCTCACAGAATCCCGACGATGATCCTCTCAAGCATAGCATTACCGTCCAAATGCTCTTGGCGCGACTCGCCTTGGAATTCGTAGGGCACCTAAAGACCCCAGTGAGTAACTGAATCTTATCGATTCGTCGTAAAGTACGGGCTCGGATGAATTGAGAATCCCTAACCTCAAAGTGAATAGGAATCAGACTGGAAGAACAGTTTTGCGCCACCGTTTCCTCTTCCCACAAGCATTAAGAAGGCTATAGCGATTGTCATTATTTTGTCCGCCTGGCTTGCCCTTACCATCGGGTTCCAAAGGCTTCTGACATACCTTGCGTTCGGGACGAAGGCTTCAAAGTCACGTCTTCTCTTTAAACCTAAGCCTTTACCAATTTGCGATCCAATATGTAGCCTCTTATCGGCTTCCTTACTTAGCTTATGGAGCCTGGTACGCTGCATATCGCAACAGAGTGTTAGGGCAGGAGCGGTGGTGACGGTTATATCTTACCCTTCCACACACTTGTACTTGGCAACAACATCGAACTACAATCAATACAATCACCATGATCACGGCTCGCTACCCATAACACAGAGTTAGAGATGTCTTGCTAATATAAGTCAGGTTCTGGGCCCAATATCCTTTGAGGCGCTGGGACGATGGGTGGATCGTGTTACGGAGGATGAGAAATAAGTACTCTTGGCTATCAAGTGCGAGCTCGGTTGAAAGTTGTTGTGATATTTACAGTTTTGTTATGGCAGGTGCGGTGGCGACGGTTATATCTTACCCTTCCACACCATTTGTACTGAACAACAGCACAATTCAATCAATACAATCATCATGATCACGGCTTTGCTGCTCATAACAAGTTTAGATTCAAAGATGCACAAACTACGGGCTCAGAAGTGGGAAGGACAGTCTCGAAAGTGGAAGTATACAAGGACGTAACGGAGAGCACGAGGATGAATAGGACAGAACATCTAGATCTAGAGTATCAAGCGGAGAGGAGACAAGGAAGTACACTTGATGGAATGGAAAGGACCGGGAGCGAAGTCGCATAGGTGAAAATTGAGATGGAAAAGACATTGAATCACGAGACAAACATAGCAACGCAGGCAGCTGTATCGGAAGAGAAGGATAAGTAAGGATTAATTGTCATGGGTAGGAGATTGGAGATCGGAAAGAAGGCTTACAAATTGCAGAAAGAACTCAAACTGACGATGAAGTAACTACGATCAGAAGAGAAAGAGAGCTAGCTATAAGGTGCAGGCGTAAATACTCTACGATAGAGTATCGTACTCCGTACCTTATTGGTTGCTCGGTGCGGAATTACTAAGTGCCGAGCTGCCTAATAGCCTAAAAGTGACAATAATCTTCTTTGCTTAAAAGTTCGCGGCGAATGTCAACACAACAAATATTTACTTGCCGCCTCCTCACCCTCTCCTCCATCTAATATCCTCTCCTACGTGTCTTACTGACTAAATCAACCTGTAAGGCGACCGCTAAATCTACGGATTTTACCCTGTGAACTAACTAACTATGGCCAGAAGTTCATAATCCCCAGACCCATCCTCTTCGCCCTCGTCCGCTGAGGGAGGTGTTCAATCTCAGGTCTTCCCAATGGCGCCTAAGGGTCAGGCCAAAGGTGGCCAAGGTCAAGATGGCGCCAACAACTTGGCTCAGTTCAAATACACAGCCATGTCGAATCTTGTACTTCAAGCCGACCGTCGATTCGTATCACGACGGAGTGACGAGGCCACTGGCGATCCAGAGTCGCTAGCAGGACGTATCAGTGTGGGTGATATGGGTTCGCGAAATCTACTAGAGCGTGGTCGACCTCAGAAGCCGTCATCGCTTGGAGCAGTGAAAACCGCCAACCGCCAGTCAGACATGGCCATCCTTCAGAAACAACAGAAAAAGGGTGCAGCGCCTCAGCGAGGTATCTCAGGCGCGCCGATCCAAGCCGAGCTGGAAATCGAAGGCTTGAACTATCTTCCGCGAACTTCAGCTACCCGAGCGACCTTTGAACTGATCACCACGATTGTAGCGCAGAAGCTCGGAGAAGTGCCTGACGTCGCACTTAGGAGCGCGGCAGATGCTGTACTTGAGTTTCTGAAAGACGAAGAGCTCAAAGACTTTGACAAAAAGGCAGAGATCGAGGACATACTTGGAGTGACATTGACCCCGAAGGAGTTCAATGAACTGCTTTCCCTCTCGAAGAAGATCACAGATTACGGCATTCAGGAGGAAGATGAGCGGGTCATTCGTATCCAAGGCAAGGACAATGATGCCGAAGATGTACAAGGTGTCGCCGTCGACTTCGATTCCGATGCTGGAGACGATGACCCTACCGGGCCGACCTTCGAGGTGGAATCTGCCGACGAGTCTGATAGTGAAGTTGGTGCCGATGATGAGGGCGCAGCTGATTCTGATGCTGAAGCCAAGACGCGAGAGATCGACGTGGAGGACGAGCTTATGATTGGTGCTGATCCTGCCGGAATCCAGGCCTCGGAGGCTAGCATCACCCTTGTGCCCGCGTACGAAATTGATTCATACTGGCTAGCTCGAGAGATTGGCAAATACTATGAAGATCCTCACGTTCGGCAAGAAAAAGCGACTGATGCATCAACAATCCTCAACGCATTCAGCGACGCCGATGAAGATAAGCCTCTACGAGAGCTTGAAAACGAACTCATGGAACTCTTTGATTATGAAAATCATGAACTCGTTCAAAAATTGATCCTTCATCGGGACAAGATTGTCTGGGCCACCCGATGGTTTAAAGCTGGAGCAGACGAAGAGGCGCAGGCAGTTGTTGAACGACAAATGGTAGCTGCAGGCCATCGGCAAATTCTTGTAGAGTTACAAACTAGACAAGCCGCGTCTGATGGCAATGCTGCCACCGACAAGAAGTTCAAGATTGGCCAAATCAAAGTTCAAGAACCCATCAACCCAGAACCTACACAAGGTCGCGAAGGAAAGTTGATCGGTGGACTTCAACCCAAGAAGGTGGTCGATTTGGAGAGTCTAGCTTTTTCACGAGGCAACCACGTGTTGACAGCTACCCACGTCAACCTTCCTGAAGGAACGACGCGCCGTGTTCTGAAGAGCTGGGAGGAAATCCGTATAAAGGCTCCCACACCAAAGCACAGCGCCAATGAACCACCTGATAAGCTGACCTCCGACCTTCCAGCATGGGCGAGAATTGGGTTTGGTTCGTCGCAGAAGCTCAATCGAATTCAAACCGCATGCTATCCCACAGCCTTCGAGAGTGACGAAAATATGCTCATTTGCGCTCCAACTGGATCTGGAAAGACAAATGTTGCCATGCTTACGATGCTTCGAGAGATCGGCAAGCATCGCGATCCTCACACCGGCAACATTATGCTGGATGACTTCAAAATTGTCTATATTGCACCCTTGAAGGCACTTGTTCAAGAACAAGTCGGCAACTTTGGCACTCGGCTGGCTCACTATGGCATTACCGTGGCCGAATTGACCGGAGACCGACAACTTACTAAGGAGCAAATTACCAACACACAAGTGATCGTAACTACCCCAGAGAAGTGGGATGTCATCACTCGCAAAGCAAGTGATACAAGTTATACGAATCTTGTGCGCCTCATATGCGTCGATGAGATCCATCTCCTTCATGACGACCGCGGCCCGGTTCTTGAGAGCATCGTTAGCCGAACCATCCGTCAAACGGAGCGTAGTGGCGAACCTGTACGCTTGGTGGGCCTTAGTGCCACCTTGCCCAATTATAAGGACGTCGCAGACTTCTTACGAGTTGACCCTGAGGTTGGCTTGTTCCATTTTGATGGTTCGTATAGACCATGCCCGCTCCGACAGGAATACATTGGCATCACGGAAAAGAAAGCCATCAAGGCCTTGAAGGCTCAGAACCAAGTCTGTTATGAGAAAGTTCTCGAACATGTTGGTGAAAACAATAACCAGATGCTCATATTTGTGCACTCTCGGAAAGAAACTGCCAAGACTGCGAAATTCATACGCGATCTTGCTGTCGAAAACGGTACCATAGGCAGAATCCTCAGGAATGACGCAGCTAGCAGACAAATTCTCAAGGAAGAAGCAGAAACGGTGAAAGATGCAGACCTCAGAGATTTGCTACCTTACGGATTTGCCATTCACCATGCCGGAATGGACCGACCTGATAGGACTTCAGTCGAAGACTTGTTCGCTGATGGTGCAATTCAAGTCATCGTTTGCACTGCTACGCTTGCTTGGGGTGTCAACCTACCAGCTCACACCGTAATTATCAAAGGCACACAAATCTACTCTCCGGAGAAGGGTGGCTGGGTTGAACTCAGTCCTCAAGATGTTTTGCAGATGCTTGGGCGGGCTGGCCGTCCGCAATATGACACCTACGGCGAGGGTATAATCATCACCGGCCAGAATGAAGTACAATACTACCTGGCTCTACTGAACCAGCAGCTGCCCATCGAAAGCCAGTTGATGAGTAAGCTTCCTGACGCTCTGAACGCTGAGATTGTCCTTGGCAACGTTCGAAGCCGTGATGAAGCTGTTAACTGGCTCGAATATACGTATCTCTATGTCCGCATGCTGCACTCACCTGGACTTTACGGAATCACTGAGGATTACGACGATGATGTTGCGCTGGAGCAGAGGCGTGTCGACCTGATCCACTCTGCTGCCACAGTTCTCGAGAAATGTGAACTCATCAAGTACGATAAAAAGACTGGACGACTGCAGTCAACTGAACTCGGCCGAATTGCGTCACACTACTATGTCGCACCTAGGTCCATGTTCACGTACAACCAGCAGCTGGCAGTCGGCATCAACGACATCGAATTCTTCCGCATCTTCTCCCTCAGTGATGAGTTCCGCTATATTCCGGTTCGTCAAGACGAGAAGGTGGAACTTGCTCAATTGATCAACAAAGTCCCCATTCCG
>Ga0335073_10012704_pt1 | contig 11819 bp, 9 predicted proteins | sample Lox_Sample_22_FD_207093 | JGI IMG/M metagenome (GOLD analysis project Ga0335073, IMG submission 207093) | Soil microbial communities from Loxahatchee National Wildlife Refuge, Florida, United States - Lox_Sample_2.2 | ecosystem: Environmental > Terrestrial > Soil > Wetlands | place: USA: Florida... | reverse complement strand
TAGGGCCGGAAGTCGAAGTGCAGGTCGTCGAAGACCACCGGCGAGAACAGGTGCCCGCTAGAGCTGACGGACACGATCCGCGCGCCGCGCGCGGCGACGAGGGCATCGTGCAGCCCTATGATGAGCGCGAAGTGGCCCATGAAGTTTGTCGCGAACTGCATCTCCCACCCCTCGGCGGTGCGCTCCAGTTCCGGTAGCGCCATGATCCCGGCGTTGTTGACCAGGATGTTCAGGGGTTCTTGCCAGGCCGCGGCGAACGCCCGCACGGAGTCCTGATCTGACAGGTCAAGGGCGCGAACGGACACCGCGGCATTCCCGGTGTCCCGGATGATGCCAGCGGCGACCTCCTCCGCCGCGTGCCGGCGTCGCACGGCCAGCGTTACCGCTGCCCCGGCGGACGCGAGGGCCCGGGCGGTCTCGATGCCGATGCCCGAGCCCGCCCCGGTGACGATCGCCGTCCTGTCCGACAAATCGGTGCCCTCGATCACCTGTGAGGCCGTCGAGGTGCGACTGAAGGGAGTCTGGCAAATCTGCGACATGTGTGCTCCTTGGAGACCGGATGGTCCGCGCGCTCTTTAGGTTCGATTCGCTGCCTTGGTACAGCTTGCGGGTCGTTTCTCAGGAGTGATCTTGCTGCCGGAGAGGCAGGGCTCGTATCCGCCAGCGGCCAGTGTCCGCCAAGCACTGTCCGCTGGCGGATACGGTCCGGCCCAGCAGCCATGACGATCGAAGAGAACCAACCGCCGCGCAGCGAGTAGCTGGCACGAGGGCCTGGCTCGTGGCTGGCGATCAGACGCACGAGGAGAAGTCATGTCCTACGTCACCGTCGGCACCGAGAATGGTGCCAATATCCGGATCTACTATGAGGATCAGGGCAACGGCCAGCCAGTGGTCCTCATGCACGGCCAGGCACTCAACGGGCACTTCTGGGAACGCCAACAGCAGGTCCTGCTTGCGGCCGGGTACCGCGTCATCACCTACGACCGTCGCGGGTACGGCCGCTCCAGCCAGCCTGCCTCCGGCTATGACTACGACACCTTCGCTGCCGACCTCGACGCCCTGCTTGAGCACCTAGACGTGACCGGAATCGCGCTCGGCGGCTTTGCAGAGGTCACTCGTTACCTGAGCCAGTACGGATGGCGGCGTGTGTCCAAGGCAGCGATGTTCGGAGTGATCCCCCCGTTTCTGCGAGTGCCCGGCCTCGTGAAGTACCTCCGGCTGACCACCGTCGACGGCGGCCTCCAGAACATCGGCTGGACACAGCCTGACGAGGTCAACGCCGCGCTGCTGGACTTCCTCGCAAGTTAGCCACCCGCACCCGGGTGGTGTGGCGTCAGCTCAGGGTCCATTCCATCGGGTTGGCCCCCGGCGCGGGGGCGAGGGGTCTTCCAGAGCTCGCTAGGCCTGCGGTAGACGAACTCGCGGAACTCGCGCCAGTAGCCGTTCTGGCCGAGGATCTGCTTGGCGCGAGGGATGGCGCTAGAAGACGGCCGTATTGCCCGGGAGGGCGCGGTCGAGCTGGCTGCGAGAGGTGATGCTGAGCTTGGCGAAGACATTTCCCAGGTGGTACTGAACGGTGCGAGGGCTGAGGAAGAGCCGGGCGCCGATCTGGGAGTTCGTCAGCCCGTCACGGGCCAGCCGGGCGATCTGGGCCTCCTGGGCGGTCAGTTCCTCGGTGCCCGGCACGGCCGGGCGTCTGCGGGCGGTCTCGCCGGTGGCCTTCAGCTCGTGTGCGGCACGGTCAGCGAATGCCTCCATCCCCATCGCCTCCAGGATGCCGTGCGCCGCGCGCAGCTGCGCGCGCGCCTCGCCGCGGCGGCGCTCGCGGCGCAGCCATTCCCCGTGCAGCAGCTGGGCGCGGGCGAGATCGGGGCGGAGGCGGGTGCGGGACAGGAGCTCGACCGACTCGCGGTACAGCCGGTCCGCTGCTTCGCCTTCGGCCAGCAGGGCCCGGCAGCGCGCCTCGATGCCCAGTGCCCATTCGGTGCCGCTCGCGCTCGTCATTTCGGCGAGTCTGGCCAGCGCCTCAGCCGCCGTGTCGCTCTCTCCGCTGCGCGCCGCAGCCTCGACCAGCTCGGCCAGGGCCCAGCCCGGTGCGACCAGGTCACCCCCGCCGCCGACGGCCTGCCGGGCGGCGGCCATCGCCTGCTGGTAACGGCCGAGGCCGTTGCTGACCAACGCGTCCGCCCATCCGGTCACGGTTATCGCCATCCCCTCGCCGCGGCCGACCGCATCGCGCATGATGGCCTCGCTCATTGCGGAGACCGCGCCCGCGTCACCGCGCAGCGCGGCCAGGAACAGGGCGGAGTAGGACGGTCGGCTCGTGCCTGTCGCCTCGCCCACCGCGCGTTGCTCGCCGGCCAGCACAGCGGCACTGGCCAGTTCCCCGGCGTGCAAGAGTACGAAGGCGCGCGCGGGCAGAGCGAGCGGGAGCGAGCTCAGCGACCCCGCCTCGCGGGCCAGTTCGAGGAACCGGCTCGACAACTGTTCCCAGCGATCGTCGTCCCAGATGTGCAGCGCCGCGACACACGCCAGCCACAGCCAGCGCAGCTCCTCATCCCGGGGCATGTCGTCGCCGAAGGCGGTTAGGGCTTGGCGGAGGATGGGCAGTCCGGCGGCGTACCCGTCGTTGTAATGGGCGGCGAGCCCTGCGAGGAGCAGGTCGGGCGGGCGGGGTGCGTGCAGCGACTGGGGCGCAGCGGCGGCGGCGCGGGCTACCTCTAGGAGATCGGCACCGGGACTGGCGAGGCGGCCAGCGAACTGCGCGGCCGCGAGTGAGTCAAGGTAGGTGGCGCGAGAGAGGCCGGGGTCGATGGGCTCCAGTTGCCTGGCGGCGTTGAGCAGCAGTGGCGGAGCATCGCTGCCCCGGTTCGTATAGAACGCGATCTGGGCGCGCAGCAGGCCCGCGTGAGCGCGCTGGAACGCGCTGGCCGGGCCGGCTTCCGCCACAGTCAGCAGGTCAAGCGCCGCGCCGTACTGGCCTGCCTGGGCCTTGATCCGCGCGGCCGCTAGTGCCCGGCCGGCGCGGCGGGCGCCGTCGAGCGTCAGCATGACGGCGCGCTCGAGGAACGCGGCCGCGGCGGCCAGTCCGCCGCGCGCCCGAGCCCGGCCAGCCGAATGCTCAAGCTCAGCGGCGACCTCTTCGTCTGGCCCCGGCGCGGCCATCGCCCGGTGCCAGGCGCGCCGGTCGGGATCAAGCTCACGATCGATGCTGTCCGCCAGGGCCCCGTGCACCAGCCGCCTCTCCCGGTCGGGTGCTGGCCGGTAGACCGCCGAACGAACCAGCGGATGCCGGAAACGCAACCGCACCCCGAACTCGGCCAGGCCCGCATCGGCCGCCGGTCCCGCTGCCTCGGCCCCGATTTCGAGCCGCTCAGCGGCCCGCCACACCAGGGCCGCGTCCCCGGACGGGTCGGCGGCCGCGAGCAGCAGCAGGCGCCGGGTCTGGTCCGGCAGTACCTCCACCCGCCGCCGGAAGCTGTCTTCAAGGCTTCCCGACAGCAAAACCGGGCCTGCCAGGCCGAACCCGCCCGCCAGTTCGGCCGACGTCAGCGCCCGCGGCAGCTCCAGCAGCGCCAGCGGGTTCCCCCGCGTCTCGGCCACGATCTGGTCCCGGATCTGCACGCTGATGGGCGCGGTAAGCGCCGCATCCAGCAGTGCGCGTGCTTCGGCCTGCGGCAATCCCTCGACCGCCAGTTCCGGCAGCCCTGACAGCTCACTGTCTGGTACGCGGGCCGCGAACACCAGGCCCAAGGATTCCGCGCCCAGACGGCGCGCGACGAACCCGAGCACCTGCGCTGAGGCGTGATCAGCCCATTGCTGGTCATCGATCAAGCACAGTAGCGGCCGTTCAGCGGCCCCATTGGACAGCAGGCCCAGCACGGCCAGCCCGACCAGAAATCGGTCCGGCGGCGGCCCCGCGCTCATGCCGAACGCGGTCCGCAGCGCTTCACGCTGCGGACCAGGCAGGTCAGTCAGGCCATCGAGCAGTGGAGCGCACAACTGGTGCAGCGTCGCGAAGGCGAGCTCCATCTCCGTCTGGACACCGGCCGCGCGCGTCACGCGGCAGCCCGAGGCCCGTCCCTCCAGGTACTCCAGCAGCGCCGTCTTGCCCACGCCGGGTTCCCCGTGCAGCACTACGACACGGCTTTCCCCCGCCAGTACTGCCGCGACCAGCCGGTCGAGCAGCTGACATTCAGCCTGACGGCCGACGATCTGTGTCACCTGCCCACCCCCGGGGGCTTGCCGACACTCGAACGGTATCGAAGCTATCGCACAGCCACGCTGGCGGGCGGGCAGCGGTACCTGGCTAGCGCTGCTCGTCGCCGCGCCAGTGGCTCCAGGGTGAGGGCCGCAACCAGGAACAAGATGGCTTCTGCACCGTGCATGCCGCTGTCCTCGCCTGTTCAGGCCTGCTCATCGGCAACCTCAGAGGCTGCTGCGGGTGGTGAGCAGGCTCTCCAGGCCGATGCGATGGAAGAAGTCGACCCGCATACGGTCGGCGACCGCCGAGACGACTTCCGCGCCGTCCTTGGCAGGGTCAAGGTGAACCCGGAAGGGCCGCCGTCCGGCGGGCTGGTCCACGACATCGACGATGGCGCGTGCGATGGTGCCAGGGTCGGCTTCGTCGGGCGCCAAGGCGCCCAGCTTGGGCTGGACCTGGACCATGAGCTCGCCGTATTCCTCGTCGTAGGCGCTGGCGCGGTTAGTGTCCGCTGGCTTGCTGGCATGCGCGAAGTGGTTGGTCCCGCGGGTGAACGAACCGGGGACCACGATCGTGGTGTCGATGCCGAACCTGACCAGTTCGGCCGCGTAGCTGACGGCGAGAGAGTCCATGGCGGCCTTCGCGGCGAAGTACGGCGCGAGGAATGGCGGAGTGCCGCCCCGCGTGCTTGACGAACCGACCCAGACAAGCAGGCCGCTGCGCTGGGCGCGCAGGTACGGGAGGGCGGCGCGGTTGACCCGCTGGGTCCCGATCACGTTGACGTCGTATTCGTCGGCGTACTGCGCGGGGGTGAATGCCTCGGCGGGGCCGAGCACCATGTGGCCCGCGTTGTGCACGATGACGTCGATGCGGCCCTGCTCGGAGATGACGGCAGCGATCGCCGCGTCGACCGAGGCTTCGTCGGTGATGTCCATCTCGACCGGGCGCAGGTCCGGGCCCCCGTTCGCGGCCTGTGCCTGCAGGTCGGCCGCGACCTGCGCGTTATGCCCGCTGACGTCGCGCATGGCGGCATAGACGGTGTGCCCCGCTTTGCCGAGTTCGTCGACTGCCATCCGGCCGAACCCGCTGGAGGCGCCGGTAACGATGATGATTTTCCCCTGGGACGGCATGGTGCCGGTCATGATGTCATTCCAATCGTGAGGTGGTGTCGCTTGGCGGATGAGGGCTCAGCAGCCTCAGAAGGCGATGACGCGGCGTCCGCCGCGTACGGTGCCTGCCGCCATCCCGGCTAGGGTTTCCGGTGCCTGCTCGAGCGTGACGGGGACGACGTCGGGCAGGATGTTGTGCGCGGCGGCGAAGGCGAGGGTGTCGCGCAGGTCGTGCGGGGAGCCCGACGGGTTCGCCATCGCGTGGAGGCGGCCGAGCACCATCGGCATGGTCGGCAGCTGGAGTGGTTCGGTGGGCAGGTAGCCAAGCAGAAGCAGGGTGCCGTCGGGGGCGAGACCGCCGAACGCGGCCTGTGCGGCCGCCGTGCTCGGTGCGCCGTTGACGATCACGTCCGCCCCGCCGTCCCAGGCGCGCAGGGCCTCAGCCGGATCCTGGCTGTCGGTTGCCACGTACTGCTCGGCGCCCAGCGTCTTGGCCGTGTCCGCGTCCCGCTGGGACCGGCCGATCACGGTGATCCGGGCGCCCATCGCCACGGCGAACCGGATGGCGAGACCGCCAACTCCGCCCGCGCCGATAATCGCCACCCGTGAGGTGGACGTGACGCCGGCCTGGCGCAGCCCGTTGAATGCCGTCAGCCCGGCGCACATCAGCGGCGCCGCGGCCACCGGGTCCAGTCCATCCGGCAGCGGCGTAACGTATCCAGCGCGGCCGACGAAGTACTCGGCGTATCCGCCGTCCACGGCGATACCGGTGATTACCTTTTTCTGGCAGAGGATCTGGTCGCCACGTGCGCAATAGTCGCAGGTGCCGTCCGAATGGTGCAGGAACTGCGCGCACACCCGGGTACCGACCGCTGGCCAGTCCACGCCGGATCCCAGCGCGGCCACCGTTCCCGTGATCTCGTGGCCCGGTACCACCGGGAAGCGGGCGAACGGGTACTCACCGTGGAACTCGTTGACCTCCGTGAAGCACATGCCGCACGCGATCACCTTGACCAGGATCTCGCCCGGTCCTGGCTCAGGCACCGGGCGCCCAGCGAGCGACAGCGGCCTTTCCGGTCCATCCATTTGTGCTACGCGCATTTCAGACATCGGGCATCCCCCTCGTTCGATGTTCGGCTTCGGTGTCGTTCCTGCCCTCCAGGGTGCGGCGGACGCGCGTTCGTCGTATCCGCCAGTGGCCAGGGCCGGACGCGGACTGGGACGCGCCATGGCGCAAGAGGAATCCCTGAAGGGAGTCTCACTGGCCTCTGACAGCCTGATCGGCCAGCACGGGCATGCCCTCGGCGCCGCGGATAGAGTCCGATCTGCCGGCGCCGACGGTGGGGCTTGGCGTCAGCCCAGGAGGCCAGGAACGACGAAAAACGACCACGTCACCCGACCGAGCAGGTCACCTAGCGTCGTCGTCCGGCCGGGCCTGCGAGCTGGCGTTGGTCTGGGCGATATCCTGCGCCGACCGGCCGGTGCTCGCCAGGTAGGCCATCGAGTCCGAGTGATCCTCGGGATTGCTATGGCGATTCACGATCCGGGGAATGACGATAGCCGCTGTGCTGAACAAGACCCCCAGCACGGCGGCAACGATTCCAATGACCACGACGAGTCCTCTCTCCTGCCCGCGGGTGCGGGGACTGACGGTCCGGTGCGGGAGCCAGCGGCGCGGGCCGGTGAGCGGCCGGTCATACGCCGGCGCTTCCGCTGCTCGCTTCGCGGCTGTTGGCATGCTCGCGGCCGCCGTCACGATCGCGGCTGCCGGCATGCTCGCGGCTGCTGTCGTCCGGCTCCGGCGCCGGGATCAGCAGGCTGACCCGGTCGCCGACGCGCAGCGTGATCTCGCTGTCTGGCGGCCGGAGGCGGCGGTCGTGCAGCACGGAGACGAGAGTGCCGGCCGACGGCCAGGGGACCTCGCCCAGTTTCCGTCCGGCCGCCGATGAGTCAGCGGTCACGGTGATCTCGATGACCTGGTAGCCGGGCAGCGGGACCGGCGGATTACGCAGCATGGCCTGCGCGTCGCCGTGCTCCCAGTCGGCGGCGGCCTGCGCTTGCACGGTATCGGCCTGGCTGCCCGTGACATACCGGGCAAGGGACTGCAGCACGCCCGCCCCGGTTACCCAGCCTTCCACCTGGCGACCGTCCGGGGACAGCACCGGCAGGCCGTCCCGCCCGTAGACTTCCAGCTGGCGCAGCGCCTGGCTGAGGGATTCGGAGGCGAACAGAGCCTGCGGGTCGTGCCGGTAGCTGACCGGGCCGGGGACGGCATCCGGTTCCGGCGTGCTGCCGTTGCCGGCCGGTGAACCGCCGTGCGCGGCCGGTACCGCGCGGTCCGGCGGGACCGGCAGGACTGGCCGGAAGGGGCGCATGACGTCGGTGATCTTCAGGTCGCCCACAGCCCGCCACGGGGCGGCACGGTCGATGTCGGTGCCGCGGCGCAGCAGCTTGGTGGTGTAGATGGTGCCGTAGGACAGCGCCCGGGACACGGTGGAGGCGATGGCGACCGCGAGCATAACCGGCAGCGTGAGGGAGAAGTCGCCGGTCATCTCGACAACGCTGGCCAGCGAGGTCAGGGGGGCGCGGGCGGCGGAGGTGAATACGGCGCCCATCGCGATCACCGCGTACAGCGCGGGCTGTCCCGCCGTGGCACCGAACAGGTGGTTCACGATGTCGCCGTAGGCGTAGCCGGAGGTGACGCCGATGAACAGCGAGGGGGCGAAGATCCCGCCAGAGCCGCCGATCCCGATCGACATACTGCACGCGAGGATCTTGCCGAACGCGAGGATGATCAGGAACCACAGCGCGTAGCTCCCCGCCGTAGTCTTGTACATCACCGGGTACCCCACCCCGTACATCTGCGGCAGCGCGAGCAGCAGCAGGCCGAACGCGAGCCCGCCCACGGCGGGCCGCGCCCACTCGGGGCGGCCCTTCCACAGGTAGTCCCACAGGTCCTCGACCTTGTACAGCACGCTCTTGAACGCCAGCCCCATCAGCGCCGCTAGCACGGCGAGAATGGCGACCAGCAGATAGTTCTGCGGGTGGTGCAGCACGATCCCGGACGGGAACCCGGATAGGAACGGCTTGTCACCCAGGAACGGGATCGCGATGACGTCGGCGACCATCGCCGACAGCATGACGGTGAACAGCGCGTCGACCGCGAACTCGCGCAAGATGATCTCGACGCCGAAGAACACCCCGGTGATCGGGGCGTTGAACGTGGCGGAGATGCCGCCGGCCGCGCCGCAGGCGACCAGGATCCGAAGCCGGTTCTCCGGCATCCGCACCCACTGGCCGATGCTGGAGGCGAGCGCGGAGCCGATCTGCACGATCGGTCCCTCCCGCCCGACCGAGCCGCCGGACCCGATGCACAGCGCGGAGGCCAGCGACTTGACCACGCTGACCTGCCAGCGGATCCGACCGCCGTTGTCGGCGACCGCGATCATCACCTCGGGCACGCCGTGCCCGCGCGCCTCGCGCGCCCAGTTGTAGATCAGCGGGCCGTACAGCAGCCCGCCGATGGCCGGGATCACCACGAAGAAGCCAAGGCCGAGCCACGGCAGGTGGCTGCTGCCCACGTAGCCGGCCTGCCCGAATTGGCTGTGACCGGTCGCCAGCCAGGTGAAGAAGTAGATCAGGTACCGGAAGGCGACCGCTCCCAGCCCGGCGCCGGCCCCCACCAGCAGAGCGAGAACGAACATCCCGCTGCGTCCCGCTCGCAGCCACGCCGCCGTCCGCGCGAGCGCCGGCCTGCCTATCTCGGCCGCCGTCATGACAGCTCCTTGGCGCTATACAGAACCGCTGGGGCCGGCGGAACGGGGCCGGCTAGCCGCGCGTGCGTTCGCGGTTGCGGCACCAGCGCCTCCCCGGCGAGATCGACCAGCCGCCGCGGGCCCCGGGAAGCCAGCACGACCAGCGCCCGGTACTGCGGCATCGTGGTCTCCTCAGCCACCGGGCCGAGTGACCTCGTGGCCACCGCGACCATCGACCGGCTTGCGGTCAGCACCATGTCGACAGCGGCCAGGTCTACCTGCGGTTCTCCCATCGCGTGATCATCCGTATCGCTTGCATTAGTCAATGATTGCAGATAGCAATACTTGTATTGTACACCCCCTGATTCGCGCTGCTCAGGGCTGACAGCGCCCAGGACAGCCACCGGCGCCGAGGCAAAGCTTCGAGCGCCGCTGGCGCGTGAAGCGAGTGCGGGCGATGACGCCTAGCCTCACAGTGGCACTGGGCGGTGGGCGGTGACCCCGTAGTCATCGCCCGCGGCGTCAACCAGCAGGCTGAGCCCGGCGGTTACCGCAGCCTGCTGCGACGGCGTAAGCCGCGCCATGATCTGGGCGAGCTCCCGGCGCCGCCATGCGTCGGCGGTCGCCACCAAGTCCTGGCCGCTGGCGGTCAGCTCGAGGGTAACCACGCCGCGATGCCGCGGATCCGAGCCGCGGGCCACATGTCCCGCGGCAACCATTCGGTCGGCCAGCCGGGTGATGGTCGAGGGGTCCAGACCCAGCGCTCGGGCTGCCTGTCCGGACGGGACCGGTCCAAGGTCGGCGATTACGGCCAGCAGGCGGAACTGCGGCAGGGTCACCGCGGAGTCGAGCACGTCCAAGCTCCGCAGCGCTACGCCGGCCAGCGCCCGCGTCGCAGCCTGCAGCACCTCCGCGGCCCCCGGTGCGAGGGCGGGAACGTCGCGGCTCTCTGTCGATCGCATTCCAGCCACCACCCTACCGTCTCGCGGTCTCTCGTTGAGAACGAGATTGTATCAAGCAATATTTGTACCATACAAATATTGAGGGTGGTGGCGAAAGTGCGACACTTCAGGTACAGGGCGCTGATCACGCTCGACCCCGTCCATTCGCGGCCGGGGACGACGAGGAGCCGCTGGCCCCCGGGCACAGTATCCCTGTGACCGTCAGGGTGACCGACGATAGCGCCGACGACTACCTCGCCGCCGGGCAGCGATTCACCCTGTGGTCGGGCGGGCAGGTAGGTCACGGCATCGTGTACCGAAAGGTCTTCACCGACCACGGTCCGTCCTGAAGCGGCTCTTCGGCCACCGGACAACTCGGCCGCGGCCTGGTCGCCGAGCATGACGAAGGCGAGCCGCACGAGCCCCGGGCCCGGCTCTCGATTTGCGCCCGTCCGCGCGCGAAGATGGGGCGAAGGTCCCGCATCCGGGCTCGCATAGAGAGGCGCTCCCATGGCTAGTGGTGCACGCTCGGCGGAGGTCGCCATCATCGGATCCGGGGTCGCGGGTCTGCACCTGGCCCTGCTGCTGCAAAAACAGGGCATCGCCGCCGTCCTCTACAGCGACCAGACGGCCGCGCAACTCGCGAGCGGGCGGATGCTCAACACCGTCGCCCACCACAACACGACCGTCAAGCGCGAGCAGGCACTCGGCGTCGACCACTGGGACCTCGCGGAGTACGGGTACTTCTGCCATCACCACTACGTCGGCGGGCCGCAGCCGCTGTCCTTCCCAGGCGCCTTCGGCGCCCCGTCGCGGGCCATCGACTACCGGGTTTACCTGCCCCGGCTCCTTGAAGACTTCCAGGAGCGCGGCGGTGACTTCCGGGCCGGGCAGCAGGCCAGCCCGGAGGAAGTCACGCGGCTTTCCGAGGAGCACGACCTCGTAGTCGTCGCCACCGGCAAGGGCGGGCTCAGCGCGATGTTCCCGGTCATCGCCGGCAAATCGCCCTACAGCCGGCCGCAGCGCCGGCTGTGCGCGGGCCTCTACCACGGCATCGCGCCATCCGAGCCTAAGGGCGTGACGATGAGCATCGCGCCGCCGCATGGTGAACTGCTGGAGATTCCCACCTTCTCCGCTTCGGGGCATGTCACGGTGCTGCTGTTCGAGAACGTGCCGGGCGGCGACACCGAGGTGCTCGCCGACGCCAAGTACGACGAGGACCCGGCGGCGTTCGAGCGGCTGGTGCTGGACAAGGTCCGCACGCACCACCCGGAGGTTTTCGAGCGGATCGAGACCGCGCGATTCGGGCTGACCGGCCCCGAGGACCTGCTCCAGGGTGCCGTGACGCCGGTGCTGCGCGAGGACTACGCCGTCCTGCCGAACGGAAGGGTCGTCATCGCGCTCGGCGATGCGCACTCGGTCGTGGACCCCGTCGTCGGCCAGGGCGCCAACTCGGCGTCCTACTCGGCCTGGGAACTCGGCACCGTGATCGCCGAGGACCCGAACTTCGACGAGCGGTTCGCGCAGAAGGTCGCCGCCCGCCGCGCCGACCGGGTGCGGGCGATCTCGGACTGGACGAACCTCATGGTCGGGCTGCCGCCCGCGCCGCACCTGCTCCAGCTGATCGGCGCGATGTCCCAGAATCCGGCCGCCGCCGACGAGTTCACCGACAACTTCAACCAGCCGGAGCGGCAGTGGGACATCCTGGCGACCCCCGAGCGCACGAGCGCCTTCCTGGCGCGGCACGGGATGTAGCGGCGGTGAACGCGACGTTCGCGCAGTCGCCCGGGTTCGGGCCAGACTCCCCGCT
>Ga0335073_10012700_pt1 | contig 11820 bp, 11 predicted proteins | sample Lox_Sample_22_FD_207093 | JGI IMG/M metagenome (GOLD analysis project Ga0335073, IMG submission 207093) | Soil microbial communities from Loxahatchee National Wildlife Refuge, Florida, United States - Lox_Sample_2.2 | ecosystem: Environmental > Terrestrial > Soil > Wetlands | place: USA... | reverse complement strand
TGGGATTGAAGCCGGTCCTGGGCAGCGGCTTCCAGCCTTCTGATGAGCTGCCCAACGGTCCGCGCGTGGCCATGCTCGGCCAGGGATTCTGGAAGCGCCGCTTCGGATCCGATCCGTCGATCGTGGGCCGCTCCATTACCCTGGATGGCCAGTCGACCCTCGTGGTCGGGGTGGTTCCGGCTGATTTCGACCTGCTCGGCCAGGGAGACATCTATACACCGCAGCGCATCGACCCCAAAAACGAAATCCGCCTTAACCACGTCATTAACGTCTTCGCCCGGTTGAAGCCCGGTGTCAAGCTGGCCCAGGCGCAAGCGGAGATGGACGCGATCTCGATTCACAACGGCCGGCAGTATCCGGAGATTCGCGACTGGGGCATCCGGCTGATCACCCTGTATGACACGTTTGTGAGTCCGGACCTGAAGACGGGACTGCTCGTGCTGCTGGTTGCCGTGGGATTGGTGCTTCTGATCGCCTGCGCCAACATCGCTAACCTGCTGCTGGCCCGCGCCTCCACGCGCGAAAAAGAGATGGCCTTGCGCACGGCGATCGGCGCGTCGCGCGGCAGCCTAGTCCGCCAAACGCTGGTGGAGAGCGGGACTCTTTCGCTTGCGGGAGGGATTGCGGGGCTGCTCGGCGCAGTTCTTTGCGTGCGCCTGATCAATCGCATTTTGCCGCAGAGTGCGCTACCCATCCCCGACATCTCGATGGACGCTACCGTGCTCTGGTTCTCCTTCGGGCTCACGATCGCGACTGGGCTAGTCTTCGGCATTGCTCCGGCGCTGCGCAGCGCCAGCGTCAACCCTGAAGAAGTGTTGAAGCAGGCAGGCCGCGGCGCGAGCGGCGGAATTCGCGGCCGGCTCCGCGACGGCCTTGTCGCCAGCGAGTTGGCGCTGGCCACGGTACTGCTCATTGGCGCAGGGCTTCTCGTCGAAAGCCTCATCAGGCTCCAATCCGTCGCGCTGGGCTTCGAGTCGCGCGGGCTCATCACCTTCGAACTTTCGCCGCCGCCGGCGAAGTATCCCCCGGCGGACAAGGCGCCGCAGTTGTACCAGGCGCTGCTCGACTCGCTCGGGTCGATCCCCGGCGCGCGCGGCGCTGTGGTCACGAGCGGCTTGCCCTTCGGCAATGGCGGCCATCCCCGGCACCCGATGTTGACCACCGGCCCATCCGTGCTGCCCCCGGGAACCAAGGTACCCATCGACTGGGAAGCCGTCAGCCAGGGCTACTTCAAGTTGATGCATATCCCGCTGCTCATGGGGCGCGACTTCACGAACGCCGACAACCCGCCGGTCGCCGGCCGGGACTTCACGATTGGCAACAATCTCAACCTCAATGCGCCCAAGGTCATGATCGTGAGCCAGTCGACCGCGAAGAAGTTCTGGGGTAACGACAATCCCATCGGCCGCGTGCTGCGGCCTTCGGCGAAGCCGGAGCTTGCCTACACCGTGGTCGGCGTGGTGGGCGATGTGCACGACACGGCGCTCGACCAGGCTTCGAACTCGCAGCTCTACTACCCCATAATGGCCAGGCCGTCGGGTCTGATCGACGTCGCCGTGCGCACCGAGGGCAAGCCCGAGGCGCTGATGCCCGCGATTCGCGAGAAGGTCCACGAACTCGATCCCGAGCTGGCGCTGGCCAGCGTGCGCAGCGAGGACGAGTGGGTGCAGAACAGCGCCGCGCAGCCGCGCTTCAACTCGATCCTGCTGGCGACCTTCGCCCTCGTCGCGCTGCTGATGGCCGCCATTGGCATCTACGGCGTGCTGGCCTACTCGGTGAATCAGCGCACCCGCGAGATTGGCGTAAGAATGGCCCTGGGCGCGCAGCGCAGCAGCGTGCTGCGCCTGATCGTGGGCGAAGGCATGAAAGTGGCGCTGACCGGCGTGGCGATCGGGCTCGCGGGAGGACTTGCACTCGGCCGTTTTCTCTCCAGCCTGGTCTTCGGCATCACGGTACGCGATCCGCTCACGTTTGCAGCCGTTGCCGTCGTGCTGAGCGGCGTGGCTTTCGCGGCATGCGTCCTTCCCGCGCATCGCGCTTCGCGCGTCGATCCTATGGAGGCCCTGCGCTACGAATGACTGTTTCCAACATTGCTGGATGCCCCAGGTCTCGAGTTTAAGACCTGGGATACCTCGATAAAACAAGAACAAATTCATGTGGTCAGGGAACTGCCTCTTGCTGGGCGCCTCATCCTTTCGCCATCCGCGCCGGCGGATGACGAAAGCGCGGGAAAGCGCAGGCTTGCGAGTGCGAAGTGCAACCGTGTAGGGTACCTGTCATGCATTGGACAACCCCGGAAGAGCGCCGAAAAATGGGCCACGCGCGGCGCAAGCAGGTAGGCCGGCAGGATCACTGCGAGCACAATCCCAAGGCGCGCCAGGCTTCGGCGTTCGCGCTCATCGAGCGCTCCATGAAGGGCCGCGTGCCGGCCCTGATCAAACTGAAATACGACCTTATGGAAGCGTCGCCTTTCGGCTACTTTCGCGGCGCGGCGCCGGTGATGGCGGCCGATCTTTCGCTGCTGCCCAACGCCGGCATCATGGCGCAGCTCTGCGGCGACGCGCACGTGCGCAATCTCGGGGCTTTTGCCGCTCCCGACGGCCGGCTGGTCTTCGACATCAACGATTTCGATGAGACCGTTCACGGCCCTTTCGAATGGGATCTGAAACGCATGGCTGCTTCGTTGGTCCTCGCCGGCCGGGCTTCGGGTCATAAGGAATCCGCCGCGCGCGCTGCCGTGGAAAAGTGTGTCCTTCGCTATTGCGCGCAGATTCGCGACTTTGCCAAAATGCCGCATCTCGAAGTGGGCCGCTTTCAGGTTCACCGGCTGGGGCTGGTTGCGCCGGTGCATCAGGCCTTGTCGAAGGCCGAGCGGGCCACTCCCAAACACACGCTGGAGCAACTCACCGAGTCCGCCTCGAACAAGCCGGGCGCGCCTCGCCGCTTCAAGGAAAGCAAACCGATGCTGACCCGGGTGACCGGCTCGCAGGCCGAGAAGGTGCTGGCCTCGCTCGCCTCCTATCGAGAGATGCTGGAGCCGCAGCGGCAACATCTGCTCACCTTTTACCGGCCCATCGATGTCGCCTTCAAAGTCGTGGGCACGGGTTCTGTAGGCTGGCGGGACTACTGCATTTATTTCGAGGGCAACGGCGCCGAGGATCCGCTCTTTTTGCAGATCAAGGAGGAGCCGGCATCGTGCTACGCGCCGTATCTGCCGGATGCGCACACCAATCACAACGGAAAGAGAGTTGCCGATGGGCAGCGCGCCATGCAATTGCAGAGCGACCCGTTTCTGGGATGGACGCAGATCGGCGGCCGCCATTACCTCGTCCGCCAGCTCAACGACCACAAGGGTTCGATTGATATCGAGGATCTGACCAGCAGTGCGCTCGAAGCATACGGCGAGGTCTGCGGCGAGCTGCTGGCGCGCGGCCACGCCCGCTCCGGCGACCCGCTCGTGCTCGCCGGGTATCTCGGCTCCGGCGCAGGATTTGCAGAAGCGCTGGGCAAATTCGGCTCGTGCTATGCCGACCAGACCGAGAAGGACTGGGAAGATTTGAAGAAGGCGCGCAAGACGGGCGCCGGCGCGAAACCGTAGGAAAGGATCGTTGGAGAAATAATGTTGGGTGCCCCATCCTTGCGACAGTCGCCGCGGCGACTCGCAGGGGGTGGCACAACAAAGCTAGTCAACCAACCAGGAGGGATCCATGAATCGCCGCAGATTTGCGCAAGCCTTGGCGACGGCTGCACTGAGCGCTGCTGTACCGGAGCTGCCCGCAGCGCCTGAGACGGGTGCGCTTTCGCCCCAAACCGGGCAGGGAGCGCCGGCAGGCGGCGCAGGATTTTCGCTCTCCGTGATGCTTTGGACCGTCTTCAACGACCTGCCCTTCGAGCAGCGACTTGAGAAGGTGGCCGAAGCCGGCTACACCAATGTCGAGCTGGTGGGCGAGTACAGCAAGTGGTCTACGGCCGACTTTGCCAACGCCAACGCCGCGCGCAAGCGGTTGGGCATCACCTTCGACGCCACGGCCGGCCTGCGCCACAGCATGATCGACCCGGCCCAGCGCGATGCGTTGATCGCCGAGTTCGGCGACGCGCTCCAGCCCATGGAGACGCTGGGTTGCTCGGCGATGATCATGCTTACCGGCAACACCATGCCGGGGCTCTCCCGCGAGACTCAACACGAGAATGTGGTCGAGACGCTCAAGCGCGCTGCCGCCTCGATCGAAGGCAAGCAGATCGACGGCCAGCCGGTGCGCATCCTGCTCGAATGCATCGACCCGGAAGAGAATCCGAAGTATTTTCTTACCTCGGCCGCGGAAGGCATGGAAGTCGTACGCCAGGTCAACCATCCGCAGGTGCAGTTTCTCTACGACATGTTTCACGAGCAGATCGGCCACGGCAACCTGATCGAGAAGCTCGAAAAGAACATCGACATCGTCGCGCTCATCCACGTGGCCGACGTTCCCGGACGCCACCAGCCCGGCATCGGCGAGATCGACTACGGCAACATCTTCAAGAAACTCGGGGCATTGAACTACAAAAAGATGGTAGCGATGGAGTTTCTTCCCGTCGGAGACCAGGTCGCTGCGCTGAAAGCGGCGAAGAAGCTGGCCATCAGCTCGGCGACGGCGTGATTCGCGCTTGCTCGGCGCGTCGCCCACGGCAATTACGCGAAAGGCGAAGGCCCGATCAGCTCCATGTCATAGCGGCGAAAGAATGCCGCATCCTGGTTGGGCGGGTTGGGCACTGCGGTGACGCGAAAAAACTCTTCCATCTTGCCTGCCGGGGTGAAGGCGATCAGCAACCTGCCTGGCTTGTCTCCTGCTGAAGAGAACGTATGCGGAATATTCCGCGGTCCCAGCAGCGAATCTCCCCCGCGCAGCGTCTTTCGGACGTCGCCCACCTGAAACAGCACCGTGCCCTCGACGACGTAGAACCACTCCTCCTGGTAGAGATGGAGATGAAGCGGCGGGCCGCCCTTGACCAGGTTCTTGTGCTCGATGACGAACAGGCCGGCGCCCGTTTCGCTGGGCAAGACCTTGAACAGGATAGAACTGAATCCGCGCGAATGCGATTCTCCCAACCGGTCTTCTCCTGCAGGCACCAGGTGAACCCGCTCAGCGGTTTGAGCAGAAGCGGCAGCCTGGGCGAATGCCAGCGCGGGAAATCCCGGAGCAGGGACAAGCGCGGCTGCGGTCTTCAGAAAAGCGCGGCGTTTCATTGGATCTCCGATCGAGTGCGAGGCCTGCCCACGCCGGGGGAAAAACTTCGGCGCCTGCTTCTCGCGCAGCGTGAAAGGAAAGCCAACTATATCTCACCCAACGTAGCCCTGAAAAGAACCCGGCAAGGATTCGCGCAAGACCGCCCCGTGCCCCATCCTTCGAGCGCTTTCTGCCCGAAGGGTGGGATAGCGACCCCACTACAATAAGCCGGTATGCCCACACGCGTCCGCTCGCACGCGAAGATCAATCTTGGCCTCGGCATCGGCGCGCCGCGTGCTGACGGCTTCCACTCGCTGGTCACTGTCTACCAGACGCTGGAGCTGCATGACATCGTGACCGTGTCGGCGCGAAATACCTGGAAAGAGAAGACAAGGGATATTCGGATCACGTCGAACGACCAAAGGGTCCCAACCGATAGCCGCAATACAGCGTGGAAAGCAGTCGAGCTTGCGCTTCAGGGCGGAGATTCCTATGCCGATGTCGAAATTCATATTGAGAAGCGGTTGCCGGTGCAAGGGGGACTTGGAGCGGGTTCGGCGAATGCGATAGCAGCCCTCATGGGGCTCGAGCAGGAGCTGGGCTGTAATAAGCGTCGCCGTCGTCCACCTCCAGCGTGGACCAGGGAAAGCCCATATAATAAGGAATCTGGAATCGGCACGTTTTATTGGCCTGCAAAGCGGCTGGAAATCGCCGCCGAGGTTGGCTCCGACGTTCCGCTCTTCCTCATCGGCGGCACGGTTCTCGGCCTCGACCGCGGCCAGGAAGTTTATCCGCTGCCCGATATCGAACCAACCTGGTGCGTTGTGGCCACGCCCGACATCAGCGTCTCCACCCCGCAGGCCTTTCGCGACTGGGACGCACTGTGTGCCGAGCGCGGTTTGACGGTAAAGACAAGTGACTATAAACTAAAGAGGTTGAGCCGCGCCTACGCGAGCGCCTTTGCGGGAGCGATTCCGCAAGCCGCGAAAACGGCGGGCTCCTCCGGTGTCCTCTTGAACGAAGAGGACCTGGCCGGACCTGAAGGGTCCGCGCTTGTCCGCACCGGGATTAGTCGCTGGATCGAGAATGACTTCGAACGGGTCGTGTTTCGCCAGCATCCTTCCCTTGCAGAGATCAAGCGCATTCTTTTGGGCTACGGCGAGCCGGAGGCAGCTTTGCATCCCTCGCTTTATGCCTCGCTCTCTGGGTCCGGTTCGGCGCTGTACGGGCTATACGCGGCACGCGCAGATGCGGAAGAGGCCGAGACGCGGCTGAAACAGGCCGGCGTGCGGAGCCACTTGACCCGCACCCTGCCGCGGCAGGCATATTGGGCGCAAATGTTGCAGGATTTTGAACATTGACAGCCGTCCGTTTTGCGAGAGAGACTCGCGGACGGCTGGCAAATGCTGGGCGATCGTCTAATGGTAGGACAGTGCCCTTTGGAGGCACTTGTCTAGGTTCGAATCCTAGTCGCCCAGCCAGATTATTGTGGTGGAACTGAACAGCAGCCAAAGCCAACCAGCTTGGAGGTGCACTTCAGATGAGCACGGGAACCGTGGTCGTTGCCGAAGAGAAGCAGGAGAACAGCCCGGAATCGCCGAAGGACGGCGGGAAACGGGACGGCGGTGAGTCCGCTGGCAAGGGCAAGGAGGCCAAACCGGCCGCCGAGCGCAAGCGCAGCCGCAACCTGAGCGAAGACAAGCGCTTCAAGCTCTTCAGCGGCACGGCCAACCCCGATCTGGCGCGCAAAATCGCCCAGCATATCGGGGTCACGCTGGGCGAAGCCAAGCTGCAGCGCTTTGCCGACGGCGAGGTCTACTTCCAGTTGCTCGAGAACGTGCGCGGCGTGGATGTTTTTGTGGTGCAGCCCACCTGCTATCCGGTGGACCAGCACCTGGTGGAGCTTTTCATCATGATTGACGCGCTCAAGCGCGCTTCGGCGGCGAGGATCACGGTGGTGGTGCCCTACTACGGCTACGCCCGACAGGACCGCAAAGACCGCCCGCGCGTGGCCATCAGCGCCAAGCTCATCGCCGACCTGCTCACCACCGCCGGCGCCAACCGCGCGCTCTTCGTCGACCTGCACGCCGCCCAGATTCAGGGCTTCTTCGACATTCCCGTCGATCACTTATTTGCCAGCCCGGTGCTGGTGAGCTATTTCCGCGAGCTTCACCTGCCCAATCTCACGGTGGTCTCGCCCGACGCCGGCGGCGTGGAGCGCGCGCGCTTTTTTGCGCAGAAAATGGGCGCGCCGCTCGCTATTGTGGATAAGCGCCGCACCGACATGAACGTGGCAGAGGTGATGCACGTCATCGGCGATGTGGAGGGCCAGACCTGCCTCATTATCGACGACATCATCGATACCGCCGGCACATTGGTGAAAACCGTTGACGCTCTTTTTGCCGCCGGCGCCGGAGCCGTCTACGCCTGCGCCAGCCACCCCGTGCTTTCCGGCCCGGCCATCGATCGCATTGCCAATTCGCGACTGGAGCAGGTGATCGTCACCGACACCATTCCGCTGCGCGAAGCGGCGCAGAAGTTACCCAAGATCAAAGTGCTCACGATCTCCGGCCTGCTGGGCGCGGCCATCGAGAGCATTCACATGGAGACGAGTGTAAGTTCGCTGTTTAACTGAAGACCAGCTCTTAGCTATCAGCTATTAGCTTTTAGCTGGAGAGTGGAGCACATTGCGCGTGCGGTTCCATCATGCTGATCAAAGCGTTTTTTTCTTGCTTGGATCTTTCCGATGGACTGCGATGAGAGAACAAGCAGCTAAGAGCTGAGAGCTAATAGCTGAAAGCTGCCTTTCAACAAAGGGAGCGGGATCTCAATCATCCCGTGCCCGAGAGCCAAGGAAAAACAAATGCCAGTGCAGGAAGTAGTGACAGCCAAGCCCCGCGAGGGCAAATTCAACAAGAACGCTGCGCGGCGCGTGCGCGCAGCCGGCAACATTCCCGCCGTGCTCTACGGCTCGGGCCATGAACCGGTCGCCGTCGAAGTGGATCCCAAACAGATTTCGCGCATTCTTTACTCCGAAGCCGGCCACAACACCATCTTCGATGTAAATGTGACCGGCCAGCCCACGGCCAAGGCCATGATCGTCGACTCGCAGCGCGAGCCGATCAACGACAAGCTGATCCACATCGATCTCAAGCGCATCGCGCTCGACAAGCTGCTGCGCGTGCATGTGCGCGTCAAGCTGCTGGGCATTCCCGTGGGCGTCAAAACCGAGGGCGGCATCCTCGACCAGGTGCTGCGCGAAGTTGAGATCGAGTGTTTGCCGGCGGATATTCCCAGCCACATCGATGTCGATGTGACCGGCCTGGCGATGCACGGAGTGCTGCGCGTCAGCGATCTGCCGCATCTCGACAAGGTGAAGTACCTGACTTCTCCGGATGCGACCGTGGCGCACGTCGTCACCATCCGCGAAGAGGTGGTTGCGGCTCCTGCCGAAGGTGTCGTGGCGGCCGAAGGCGCGGCCCCAGCAGCAGGGACTCCGGCCGAGCCGGAAGTCGCCAAGAAGGGCAAGCCGGAAGCCGAAGCTGCCGCGGGCGGGAAGAAGCCTGAAGCGGGAGCGAAGAAGTAAGCTTTGGCGGAAGATCGTGAGTCCGGAGGCGCGGAGCGCCCTTCCACCAGGCCCTTTTTGGTGGTGGGGCTGGGCAATCCGGGCCTGGAGTATCTGTGGACCCCGCATAACGCGGGATTCATGGCCATCGACCGCATCGCCCAGCAGGAAGGCGTTGTGGTGCAAAACCGGCGCTCAAGGGCAGTGACGGCGAACTGCAGGATTGCAGGGCGCGCGGTGATCCTGGCCAAGCCGGAGACGTACATGAACCTGAGCGGGGCGGCGGTTGCCGCGCTGCTTCAGGAGCTCGAACTGGACCCATCCCTGGACCTGCTCGTGATCTACGACGAGCTGGACCTGAAGCTGGGGACGATCAAGATCAGGGAGCGCGGTTCGACTGCCGGCCACAACGGGGCCCGCAGCGTGACCGCGGCCCTGGGAGGACAGGAGTGGTTGCGGCTGCGCATCGGCGTCGGTCCGGACTTACCACCCCACGGACGAGGACCTGTCCGTGGGGACCCCGGTGTGCCACCGGAAGCAACCGCCGGAAGACGGCCGGGCAAGGATTATTTGCTGTCACCGATGCGTAAGGCGGATTTGACCAAGCTCGATGAAGTACTTGACCGCGTGGCCACGGCAACGCGGCGCATTATCGGGGAAGGGCCGGGGCCCGCAATGAACGAGTTCAACCGGAAAGACTAGGAGAGAGTTCACAGATCGTAGTTCGCAGTTCTCAGACGATCGAGCAGCGCGGGTTTGGCGACTACGAACTGAGAACTATGAACTACGAACCAAGAACTTGGAAAAGAGAACAACAAATATGTCCAGACTGTATGAAGTGATGTTCATCATTCGGCCCGATGTAGCCGAAGAGGATGCCGACAAGCTGATTGCCGGCTTTTCCGCCACCATTACCGGCGGCGGAGGCGTAGTGAAGAACGTGGAGAAGATGGGCCGCCGCAAGCTCGCCTACACCGTGCGCAAGTTCAACGACGGCAACTTCGTTCTGCTCACCATTGAGGCCACCGGCCCCGTGGTGCTGGAACTGGAGCGCCGCCTCCGCGTCACCGAGCCGGTGATCAAGTTCATCACCGTGCGCATGGATGAGGAAGAAAAGCGCCTGGCCAAGGTCAAGGCTTTGCGCGGCACGCGCAGAAAGCTGAGCGCCGAGCCTGTTGCGGCTCCGTCTCCGGTCGCGCCCCCGTCGCCGGCCGAGACCGAAGCCGTCCACGCCAGCGCTTAGCGCGGCTCGCAAATTGCTGCCGCCATCGCACCGCGTTGATGCGCAGCCCAACCCATTTCCCCGCGGATTCACGCAGATCCGCCGAAAGCATGAAGACCGAAAGAGTGAAGAGGAATCATCATGGCTGAAGAAAATCAAGCAAGGGCGCCCGAGACGGGCGCATCGTCGCCGCATCAGGGCCCTGGTTCCGGCTCCGGCCCGCGCCCAGGCGGACCGCGTCCGGGTGGCGGCGGACCCGGCGGCCGAGGCAAGTTTTTCCGGCGCAAGAAGGTCTGCAAGTTCTGCACCGAGAAGATCGACGCCATCCCCTACCGCGACGTCAGACTGCTGCAGCAGTTTGTGGCTGAGCGCGGCAAGATCGTTCCCCGGCGGCTCACGGGAGTTTGCACCACGCACCAGCGCCGCCTGACCCGCGCCATCAAGCAGGCCCGTAACATTGCCCTGCTGCCTTTCGCCACGCGGCACTGACGGGTCCTGCGACAGTCGTTCACATGCCGGTATAGAATCTTGCGCGGCCCGGTTGCGCGAGTCGCTCGCAGAGCGACGCCGCCCCAAGCCTCGCAGCATTGGAGAGTTTCACATGGAAGTGATTCTGAAGGAAGACGTAGCAAACCTGGGCAACAGAGGCGAAGTGGTGAAAGTGGCCGACGGCTACGGCCGCAATTTTCTGCTGCCGCGCAAGCTCGCCATGCAGGCCACCGAAGCCAACAAGGCGGTGATCGAGCAGATGAAAGCAGCCGCCGCGCGCCGTTCCGCCACCGAGAAAGCCCAGGCACAGGAACTGGTCGCAAAGCTCGAGCCGGTCATGCTTAGCTTCACCCGCAAGTCCGGCGAAAGCGGCCATCTGTTCGGCTCCGTAACTGCGGCCGATATCGCCTCGGGCCTCGAGGCGCAGGGGTTTGATGTCGATCGCCGCAAGATCCAGCTTTCCGAACCGCTCAAAAGCGTTGGCGATTATCACGTGGCCGTCAGGCTGCACCGGGAAGTCACCGCACACGTAAAAGTACGGGTTGAAGCCGAATCGACAGCGGAAACTTCGCCGGCGGAGCCTCCTACAGAGGAAGTGGCAGCCAGGTAACGCGCGGCGGCTGCGCCTTCCCCGATTGACCAAGGTTGCGCGATCGACCGAGGGGATGCCCGAATCGACCAAGGGTACCCGTGCCCCGTCCTTTCGCCGTCTTTTGGCGAAAGGGCGGGAAACCCCGACCTAATGCCATAAGTGCGTCTTGAATAAGTCTGCTCCTCTCATTTGGAATTGCCGTGCGCCTCGGATCCGCGCTCCATTCGCCCTCTTCCGCCGCTACTTCGCCATGGCAGAGGCCGGCTACGGTCTGTCCGGAGCGTCGGCGCCGCAGCCAGCGGGTTCTTGGTGTAAATGAGCGAGAAATGTTGCCCGGCAAGACCAGGCGGATCTTTGAACGGCGCCTGCAAACCATTTGTTGACCTGGAGGCAACAGAAGGCCCGTTCGGCTCATCTTTATCGCGAGTACGGGAGAGTTCCCGGCGGGAGAGCTTTCGCCCGTAACAGGAGCCGCTCGGCGGGGTGCGCAATTCGTCGCACAGCGGAAAGGGAGAAGCAAAATGCCGCTCATCAACGTGGTCATTACCCTCTTGGTCGTTGGAATACTGCTCTGGCTTATTAACCGCTATGTTCCAATGCAAGGGACGATCAAAGGCATCCTCAACGCCGTCGTCGTAATTGTCGTTGTCTTGTGGATCGTAAACGTCTTTGGATTATTCCACTACGTCTCACAATTCAAAGTCGGTCCGTGACGATCGAACAGGCTGCTTCCTGAAAGCGCGATTCC